>LNFM01001570.1_pt1 | contig 51239 bp, 29 predicted proteins | sample 596031 | NCBI WGS metagenome assembly LNFM01 (sample SAMN04254537, study PRJNA301005) | activated carbon metagenome | isolation source: dual media filters at the Ann Arbor, Michigan drinking water treatment plant | place: USA: Ann Arbor | reverse complement strand
CGATTTCAAGCGGTTTACAGTGACTCTCGACACCGGAATCCGTGCAGTCCGAGAATGACGGTGCTGGGTACTCAGCCGTCAGCCGAAGCTGTCTCCTGTCGGGCGACGAGTCCGCTAACTCGAAGGACTGCAGCGGGTCGACAGTGACCAGTTGCGGCCAACGGAAGCTTTCGCCGGCCAGCCCGCCCACGTAGACCAAGCCCAAGGTCTCCGTCGCTTCGTTATCGACCGGCAAGTCTTAAGGGTTGCCGGTCACTCGGCGTCACAGCGCGCGACAGTCAGGTTTCGGAGCGAGCAGTCATTCGGCTGACGGGCCTGACCGGCCGCAACCAGTCTTTCCCAAACTCTCGACTACTGTGTCGATCGGAGGCTTCAGAAGGGCGACGCGAATCCACTTAGGAAGCGCTCTGCTCATCAAGTCCAAAAGGACTTGCCTGTTCACAACGCCTATGCAAGCGAGGGCAAATGAGTGCATCAAGCCAAAGTGGCTGATGCTCCCGCTCGGTCATTGCTTCCGGCGATGACACTGCTTGTTTTTCGCTGACACCTTTTATTTATACGATCACATCTGTTCCCACCAAATAGAGTCGCAAACAGCACCCCGCGAACAGCCTAGCTATCCGGCGTGGCGATTCGACCACATGAGGCCGAGAAGTCGAAAACACCAGGGCTAGACAAGGCCGGCCCGCACTAGGCTCGGCAAACATTGTCGTAAACACTCCCGCGAAGCTGTTCACGCTCCGAGTCGCTCGCCTTACACGGGGAAACCCGAGCCAGCAGTGCCGCGACTCGCGCCACCATTCGCGCTGGGAGGAAGATCAGCATGACTAACGCACGCGATGAGATCTTGGCCGAATGCGCGATCTCTTTCTCGACGAACTCCGATGACTGCAACAAGTACGTCAAGGCGGTCACCGGCCCATTCTTCGACCCTGACCTCTTCACTGGCCCCAGCATGAATGCGGACGCAATCGTGGTTCAACTTCGAGCCTCGGCGGATTGGACTTCGCTGGGTACGAACCATGCCCAGGCGATCGCCAGTGCGAAGGCCGGAAAGTTTGTGATTGCCGGAATGACCTCAGGAGAGTTGAACAGCTCGAATGGTCACCTCGCAGTCGTGGTCGGCGACGACGGTCAGCTGTCGGGATCCGTGATTGTCCCGATTTGCTACGCGGGCAGTCTGAACGCCGCTGCCCGCGTACAGCGCAAACGCGTCTCAGAGACATTCGGTGCGCAAGTAGCTAGGGACGGGAAGATCAGTTACTTCTCTCGGGATGTGCAGACACTGCCGGTCGTCGCGGCGCTATCGCGCCTGGTCGACGAACTACGCGGCTTCAGAATTCCAATCACTGAGGTCTCGCTCGTCGCAGTCGCAGGCAAACGAAAGGCCGAGAAGGACCGCAAGCGGTCCACTAGGCCGCGAAAGGACAGCCCCAAGAAGCGCAAGCGCGCCTAGCGCCGTCGCCTGCGACTGTTCTCCGTTGCCATCGTGTCCAGCTATTCGTTAACCGGACAGGATCGTTATCGTCAAGCAGCTTCAGTTCAAGACGGGTTCGCTGCACGCTTACGCATCTACGATCTCGCTTACCGCCTTACCGCCCCCAGATTCCTTCGGCCCGTCATCAAGCTATGGGCGCCGATGCAAATCTGAGTGGCTCAGTTTTCGGTCAGCCGCAACAACAAGAGTCGCCTCAGTACCCGACATCTACGTCGACTTTACTCGGAAGGCGTGCGAGACGCGGCGGATCATCCCTGCCGCGTCTTCTTGTTGCGGGTCGTCCATCCCGGGCTTGCCGAAGTTGTCGATAGGCGTGAGAAGCCCATCCCAGAATTGACGCGTGCTTTGGACATCGTCAAGTCGCGATCGTGTGCCATCGAGTCGGGCCTCAGCCCAGACTTCTAGCAGCCGCCCCACGAACTCGCCCTTTGGCGGGCCGTCGATACCGAGCCAAGAGGCATCCACCTCATTGCCAGGGGTGAGAGCCGAGGACGTGGGAGGAGTCACCCGGAATAGGCCGACAGGAATCTCCTTTTGAATGGACTCGCTGCCGGCGTCCGTCACTTCCCGTGAAACCATTACGAAGTATCGGTAGTCAGCCCGTGCGGGCGATGCGGCGCCAGCCCCATCTAGCACTGGGTCGAGAACCCAGGTTAGACCATTCAGGATGAGCTTTCTCGTCGCCGCGTTGAAAGACGCGTGGCCAGTTCCTGTGCACAGACTGCGAGCGTCAGGCAACGTGTAGACCGCCTTCGCATCCGACCAATCACTCGGAGGAGGGGCATCCAGGCCTGGATAGTCGAGGACGCGACGAAGTTTGACGAACAATGCCCAGTGCGGTTCAACCTTCCACCCTGAAGGGGGCACGACGATAAACGCGGTGGCGTTGGCCAGGGCCTCATCGGGCGACGTGTCCATGGTGAAGCCGAAGGGACCAAAGGCCTGCAGTTGCATGGGTGTCTTTGCTGCCCCTGCGTCGTTGGTGAGCGTCTTCAGGAAGTAGCGCTCGGCGCCGTACGGCTCGGTCCCACCTGGCACCTTCGGCGGGAGATGGTGGTCCGGAAGCGGGCCAGCACGGAAGGGACGCAGATCCTTTTCTTCAGCCGCCGCTCCGTCCTCCATGATTTCCGGGCGTTCCAACGATAGGACGACATCCAGCCGCTCGTTGACACCGTATTCGCGGAACCAGGTTTCATCGAGCAGAATCATGAACGGCCGAGCGCCTGAGCCAAAGCCGGGTGGCGGTGCCTCGATAGTCTCGGTGAGAGGAACGACGCTCAAGACCTTCAGCGGTCTGACCTTCGCTCCCCGGAAAGGTGCGACCCTGCGGCGCCACCGATCGCCGTTGAGGTTCATCTGCACGCTCGTTGGTGAATCTTTGATTACCTCTGCGTATCGAGAGTGGGCGGTCAGGCTGTAGCGCAAGTAGAGACCTTGAGAGGTGCCCTCCAGGGCATCGCGAAACAGCACCGCCGTTCCAGATGGACCACCTGCGTTGTCCGCCTTCGGTGCTTTGCGAGGCCACTTCTCCTCGACCGGTGGCCGGATCGACAAGCCGTTGTCGAGTGATGCAATCTTCTCCCAGGCCGCGACATCCTTGCTAACGTCGGGATCTGAAAATGCCGCGTCTGGCAAACCACCGCTGAGTCGTCGTAGCAACTTGTCGCCTGCGAGCCCAGCGAGATCCACGGAGGCCGCCATCGGCAGATTGCGCCATACCCACTTTTGGCGATCAATGGAGAAGCTATCGACCATCGGTAGCCAGGCGATGTCGCTTCGGAACGAGCATTCCACTGGGTCTGTCGCAGCTCGGTCGGCAACATATTCAACGCCAAAATTCTTGTAGAGGTCCACCTCTGCCGGCAGCTCCGATGTTACGGTTTCAGCCAGGAATACGGCCGGCTGGAACGCTGCATAACCCGGAAACGACACGTCATGGGCAAGCTGCCTCGCGACGGCGTCGCGGTCGAAGCGCTCCGCCATGTCGACGTCTGCAACGAGTGGGAACATCTCAAGGCAGGCAAACTCACCTGCGGGTATCTGGAGCAGCACGGTGCCCTTCGTCTGGTCAGCATCAAGCTTTCGATGGGGATCCGCCGAGATGCGAACAACTGTTGGCCGCACGACAAAAGGTTGGCCAGCCATGGCTGTTAGCTTCAGTGACGTTGTCTGCGAGGCATCTATGTGACTTGCGGCGCTGACGTACCGAACCCGGAGACCCACCGCGGTCACAGCAGGGTCGTGCGGAAGCAGATCCTTGGCCGCGCTCCCAACGTTGTTTCCAAAGACTCGAGCAAGCAGGAGGTCGGTGTACGCCTTGACAAGAGTTTGCTTCACCGCCGGCGTCATGCCTCCAACGGGAGGAGCCGCCCAACGTAACAATACATGCTCGTCAATCGAAGGAGGAAAGAGTTCGAAGCTTGCCTCGGTGGGAACGCTGTTCTGAATCTTCGAATCTGACGGTTCGCGCAGCAGGACGGCCGGAGCCTGAGAGACGGACTTTCCGCTTGCCTGCCACCACTCTTTCGAACGAAGGTTCACCGCCTTAGGCAAGGCCGGCCAATGTTTGTCCGGCGTGCTCGCAGCGATGGACAAATCACCCACGGGCGTGCTGCGCAGATAAGTCGTGGTCCAGAGCTGCGCACCTGTCGTCAATCCCGGGTTGTCCAGTGCCGTCGCATCGAGCGCCCATGGTTTGGAGGTTTGTGCAAGCCCGTTTGGCAGTCCCGCACCCTGGTCCATAACGAACGCAGCAACCTCGTAACGATCGCCATACCGAAGTGGCGGAGGTGACAGCTGCTCTGATTTCGCGGCCGGTGAATACGCGATGAGGCTGCCAGAGCCACTTACGCTAGCGCTGTTGCCGTGACCCGTTGCGCCATATGCCTTGCTAAGTTCCGAGTCAGTGAGCAAATGCGAGCCCGCGTACTCTGTCTCGGCGCGCCAAACATTGCGATCAAACACGACTCGCTGCGGGATAGATAGTGGCACATCCAGTGTCTCGCCCGATGCAAGACGCGCCAAGCCACCTGTAACAAGCCTCCAGGGGCGATTTGCCAGCACTTGCCCCTTGGATGCACGACGCATCATGATGCCGAAGCCCGACACCGCAGTGAACTGGTCACTCCACTGAGCCTCCTGCTGATCCTTCGGGTGTATGTGGATAAGCTCGTTCTTCCCCGCACCAAGCGCGAACGCGAACCCGCTACCCGAGGTTGAAGGTGAGGGCGGTCCCGGCTCTTCGTTGCTCCAAGATGCCGACAGGATTGCATCAGCAATGGCCAGAGCGGATTCAGCAGGATCGTTAGCGAGCTCGACTGATTCACTCGAGTCCAACCAGCCGAGCCGCAGGAGCGCCGAGAGTGACTGAAGGTGGCTTTGCGTCCACAGCGCCGCCAGAGAGTTCCGAACGTTTGAACGCAATGCGAGCTTCGGACTGGCGTGGCTGGTCGATGTGGTGTCGCTTAGGCTGTCCAGCAATGGCTGGGCCTCAAATTGCTCGCGCCAGTTGCGCCATCCGATTTGTGCGAGTGCGATTTGGCGAGAGGCGTTGTCTGCCTTGCCCATCTCGCGCCAAGTAGGCAGCACCTCGGCTACAAGCTTCTTGGTTAGGCCCGTGCCATCTTCCAGGACGCGGCCCAGCTCTTTGGAAAGAAGCCTGCACAAGGATAGTTCTGTGCACTCCGTGGCAAGCGCGACAAGGATGTCCTTGGGGGAAGATCCGGTTACCCCCAGCAGCGCGGCTAGCTCCTGCAGCGAGGACAGATCCGATAGCGCCTTGGCGAAGGGCGATCGAGCGACCCTCGCCACTTCACTTCGAAGTATTGCCGCAGCTTCGTCGTCTATTTGAAGGGCAAGGCATTCAGCCAGGTCCGCACATGCCTGTGTGAATACGGTGGCTTGGCAGCGAGCTGCAAAGCTCTTGGCTTGGTCAGCCGCGCGAATCGCGGCGAACCAGTCCTCTGGAACAGACGAGAGGACGCCTGCTCGTGAAATCGTGAACAAGTTCCTGATGACGTCTGACGTCAATGCCCTGGCCCGTGTAGCTGGATCGATGGCATCTAAAACTTGTGCTTCCAATCGAAGGAGGCCTGACGAGGCTGTCCGAACATCGACGCCGTAGGTGCCAAGAGAGAAGACCGGGTGGTCTATTTGCTGCAAAAGAGGGGCGAGTTCCATGCCAGGACCGCGCACCACCAGGTTCTTGACCCCGGCCGATGAGTAGCCGCCTTCTAGATAAGGAAGGTCGACCGGCTGGACGATGGCTGCGTCCAGTGCCTGCTGACCCGCGTATTCAATCTGCTCCGGCGCAACCCACAGGCGCGCAGCCTTCGCTGTGGCATTTCCGGCCGCGTCGAAGGAGAACAGATCTGACGCTGGCACGGAGAAGAACAGGACCGTTCCGGCCTGCCTTGCTACTTCGCCCGGAAGGCTGCACAAATACTGAAGGTATTTCCCGAGCGCCCCACCTTCGTCATCGTCCGGCCCGGATCCAGAACCTAACTTCCATTCGATGGACTTTGGGTGTTCTGTCGCTAGGTCGATGAGCTGCGCCTCCGAGTCCTTTCGCATCTGTTGCGCGAACGGGTTGGCGGCCGACGTCGGAAGGTCCCCTGAAGCCGAAATCGTGGTTGGTGACGTGGTGCCGTCGGCAAAGACCAGTATTCCGCGGAGTTGAACATGTACCGACGGGATAGTCGGACCAGTTGGTGCGGCCGGACCATGCACTCCGAGCATCGACCAAGGCATGAGTGGCGGCAGCGCCTTCTCAATATCGGTACCCGGTGGCAGCGGGCCATCGAACGCGGTTGAGCACTGCAACGCGAACCAGCAGAGGTCAGCCGGCTTCTGGATCTTGAACTGACCGCAGCGCGTTAGCGTCAGGATGAGGAGAGGTTGTGCCATAGCTCAGGTCCAGGAAAGTGAATCCAAGTGGCTTTCCACTGCCTTGCTGATCTTCTGCTCAGGGCTCACGGCAGGGATGACTACGGCCGGCGACGATGCGGTGACCATGGCCTTCGATCGACTTCCACCGCCCGCGAAAGGCATGGCGACGGACCGGTCGCATCTGAACGTGTAGCACCAGCAAATCTTTATCGAGACGCTCACTCGCCCGTACCCCGTCATGGAGCCTTTGCGGTACTCAATCCGCATCGAGAGTCGCAGGTACGCGGAGATGAAGCCCAGAACGCTGAATTCGCCCCAGACAAGAATGCCCACGCTGACCGCCAGGTCGCCGCCACCACCCTTTGCGGAGTCACGGTAGTAGTCGAGGCCTGCCGTGAACAGTAGCCCGGCAGAGCCGCTGATGACCGACAGGTTGAGAGCGATAAAGGCGCCCGCCGAAAGGCCCACCGACACCCGCGTGACGAAATTGCTTGGTGGCCGGTAGCGAACATCGACGCCAAACCATCCGCCACCACCCAGGAACACGATGGCGAGACCGAACGGGCGGTCAGGCTTGCTCAGCCAAAGGCCCGTACTGACCTCAAAGCCGTTCACAACCTGCAGCTCGAAATACGTGTTGAGTGTGATGCCGGTCATGGTGAAGGCGCCGGTGCCGATGTCTGGCAATGGCAGGCTCAGTTCTGCACGTACGCCCCCGGGCAAAAGAGGCAGCAACGTGAGGCCACTGTCAGCCGGCAGTAGATCCTTCAACGCATCCGTGATGAACTCCAGTGCAGGAGCCAACCTCACTTTATCTGGCGAGAAATCAAAGTCCAGATTCCCGGATTGGTCGAAGGTAAGCGTCGCCTCCTCGATCGTCATGATCGGTTCGTTGTTTACCTTGACTGCCCAATCAGCCTTGAGCGAAGCCGTCGTGGACTGTGAGTTGCCGGTCCCATCCGCGTTGCCAATCCGGCTGTGCCCGGTGAAATGCGGCGCATTCACAGCGAGCGATATGGGGGAGAGGTCAAAGACCTCGGTCTCGCCGCTGAACTCCTTGTCGATGAAGATGTCTGCCCATGCGGTGAGACGATCCCGGTCGAAGCCGTGCTTTACCTTTATCCACTCGTATTCGGCGAGCGGATCTGGGGGCACCTTCAAGTCGCCCAGTAAGTCCTGAAGTTGGAGTCCGGCGAAGCTTGGGAACAGCTTGTTGACATCAAAGTCTGCGAGCTGAGCCATCATCCGGTCGCGGATGCGATCGAAGGGCATCTGCGCTGCAAGCGAGTTCAGCGCGTCTTTCCCCATCTCGTTGAAGATGGCGGCGGCGCGGGTGACCTCCACTGCCAGCTGATTGGGGTCGTAGTAGTAGCCGAGCCAGTCCCGCGAGCAACGAATCGCGTCGGTGACGAGGCCCTCCGCGAACGCCCGCGTCACCTCCAGCGCTGGCTGTACAACGCCCTCGGCCGTGTTCACAAGAGTGGCTACGACATCACGCTCGACTCGGTCTGCCAGTTGACCAAGAGCGGCCTCCGCGTTGCGAACTGCGGACTGAACTTCCCGCTCGAGATCAGCGAGCGGGAGTTGGTTGGCTTGGTCTGCGAGCTGCTTCAGGTTGCTGTACACGTCGCCCAAGCTGGAGGCAACGTCTCCAACAACCCCAAGGTCGGCGAGTTCCTTCGGCAGCGCAGCGTCGAGGTACTTGGTCGCCTCGGCCATTCGGTCCTTGCCCTCGGTGACAATGTCTTTGAGCCCCTCCGCGATCTTCTGCCGCAGCTTCGCGTCACCTCCAAGAGCTGCGGCCAGGTCCTGTTTGATCCGAGCGCGCACTGCCTGTATCTCAGCGTCGAGCCCTGCGAGCACCTGGTCACGTTTGTCCAGCCAACTTGTCTTTAGTGCCGCCGAGACATCCGACACGCTCTTTATGGTGTCAATAAACCAATCATGGACCGCAGCGTCATCTGGCATCAGCGTGACGAGTGAGGCCCAGTCAGGCTCGGCGGCCTCAAACGGCGGGGTGTACTCCAAGGCATCGTCGAGGTAGGCGAGAAGCATGTCGCACACACCTTGAGCTGCCGCAGTGAGTAGTGCTGCAGGACCTGTGGGGCCATCGCAGAGGACGACGTCACCGATAGAACCGAGCCAGCCAGATACCTGTCGTGCTACCTGGTCGCGTGCTGACGCGACCTCTTCGCGTAGGGCGCCGAGCGCCATGCGAAACGCGCGGTCCGCAGCAACCGTCGTGCCACTGGAGAACAGTAGCTTGATTTTGGCCAAGTCCGTGGACCAGCTGACCCTTGCGGAGCCCAACAAGCGAAGAGCGGTAAGCGGCTGGCCACGCCATCTTGAATTGACCCCAAGCGCGTGAACGATGGTGTCCACCAAACTTTTTCAAGGTGGACACCTATGCAATCCAAGGGAGCGCCGCGTCGGCGCCATGGCAACGCACTTAAGGCGCAAGTGCTGGCCGAATGCCGCGAGCCTGGTGCGTCCGTGGCCGCGGTCGCGCTGACGCACGGGCTGAACGCGAATCTCGTGCACAAGTGGCGTCGAGGCGCCGAGCGCACGCCTGACGCGGCCACAGGAGCCGCGGCTGTTGCGGCCTGCGGCGCGGCCGTCTTCGTGCCACTGCAGTTGCCGCAGCCGGCGCCCGCGACGCCGCCGGACATCCGCATCGAACTGCGCCGTGGGGCGACATCGGTGACAGTGAGTTGGCCGGCACAAGCCGCTGCCGAGTGCGCCGCGTGGATGCGCGAGCTGCTTCGATGATCCGCATCGATGCGATGTGGCTGGCGGTCGAGCCGGTCGACATGCGTGCCGGTGGCGATCGACTGATCGCCCGCGTCGTCGAAGTGTTCGGTGCCGCGCGAGCGCACCACGGCTACCTCTTCGCCAACGCCCGCGTGACGCGGATGAAGCTCGTGGTGCACGACGGCTTCGGTATCTGGTGTGCCGCGCGTCGCTTGAACCAGGGCCGCTTCGTCTGGCCGAGCGTGACCACAGGTGCAGTCCCGGCGCTCACGCAGGCGCAGTTCGAAGCACTCGTGCTGGGCCTGCCGTGGCAGCGCCTGCAGCACATGCAGGTCATCACGCACGTGTGACCTGCGAGCCCGATGCGCAGCCTGGGAAGGCGGGCGCGTTGGGCAATTCGAGGATGCCCCGATGACGCCTGTCGATGGGCTTCGGACAATGGGGTCATGCTCGATGTGACCACGCTCACCGCCAAGGACCTCAAGGGTCTGAGCAAGGGCGCCGTGAACGAGCTTGCAGCGGTGCTGCTCGCGCAGTTGGCCGCGAATAGCGAGCAGTTGTCCGCCCAACAGGCCGCGCTCGAGGCGAAGGACGCGCACATCGCACGACGGGACCGCGAGATCAAGTTCAAGGACGCCAAGATCGAGCGCATCACGTTCGAGCTGGCTCGCCTGAAGAGTTGGAAGTTCGGCGCAAAGACCGAAGCCATGAGCGCCGAGCAGCGTCAACTGTTCGAAGCCACGCTCGCCGAGGACCAAGCCGATCTCGATGCGCGGCTGAAGGCATTGAAGGGCGAAGGCGATCACGTCGACAAGGCGCCGCCGAAGGACAAGCGCCAGCCGCGTCGCCAGGCGTTGCCGGAGCACCTGCGCCGCGTCGAGCACCACCACGAGCCAGAGAACACCAACTGCCCGACGCCGGATTGCGGCCAGGCGATGGTACGCATCGGTGAAGATGTGAGCGAGCGGCTCGATGTCGTGCCGGCCGAGTTCTTCGTGCATCGCCACATCCGCGGCAAATGGGCTTGCAAGTGCTGCGAGCGCCTGGTGCAGGAGCCGGTGGAGCCGCAGATCATCGACAAGGGCGTGCCGACGGCCGGCCTCGTGGCGCATACGCTGGTGGCGCACTTCGTGGATCACCTGCCGTACTACAGGCTTGAGCAGATCAACGCACGCTCGGGCGTGCACACACCGCGCTCGACGCTGGCCTCGTGGTCGGGGGCGGGCGGCGCGAGCCTGCTGCCCTTGTACGAAGCGCATCGCGACTTCGTGCTGAGCGCGCCGGTGCTGCACGCGGACGAGACGCCGGTGAGGATGCTGGCGCCCGGCACGGGCAAGACGGTCAAGGCCTACGTCTGGGCTTACGCACGAGGCGAACACGATGGCACGCCCGGTGTCATCTACGACTTCTGCACGGGCCGGGGCTCGAAGTACCCTGCGGACTTCCTGGCGGAGTGGACCGGAACGCTCACCTGCGACGATTACTCGGCATACGACGCCATCTTCCGGCGCGAAGGCTGCGTTGAAGCGGGATGTCTGGCCCATGCGAGGCGACGGTTCGACGAACTCGTCAAGGCCAATGCGAGCCCCGTCGCGGCGCAGGCTATTCAGCGCATCGCACGGATCTACAGGCTAGAAAGCCAGGCTAGGGAGATGACGGTCGAGGACAGACTTGTGCACCGCCAGGTACATACCCGGCCGTCGTGGGACGAGCTGCATGCGTGGATGAAGCAGGAGCGCGCCCGCGTGCCTGATGGCGGCGGCATCGCCGCTGCGCTCGACTACAGCTTGAAGCGCTGGATGGCGCTCGGTCGCTTCCTCAGCGACGGTGCGGTAAGCGTCGACAACAACCACATCGAGAACCTCATCCGGCCATGGAGTCTCGGGCGCAAAGCGTGGTTGTTCTGCGGCAGCGAACTGGCTGGCAAGCGCGCTGCGGTTGTGATGAGCCTGGTGCAGTCCGCCAAGCTGCATGGGCACGATCCGTGGGTCTACCTCAAGGACGTGCTAGAGCGGCTGCTGGCACATCCCAACCATCGCATCGACGAGCTGTTGCCGCATCGCTGGACGCCATCTGCAGGTTGACCGTGGGTGAATCCCGGCTGGCATCCACGCCTGAGCGGGCTGGCAAGATCACAGGCATGGCCGACGAAGACAACGCTTCACGCATGACGCAGGCGCTGCAAGGCGCTTCGAGCCTGCAGCTCTACCAGATGCGCTCCCTCATCGACGCGATGCTTGGGGAGACGAAACGCACGGTCGCTGCGCGTGCCGCGCTGCATCTTGGCCAGGCTGTTCGCTTCATCGACCACCGCACGGGCCAAGTCCGGCTGGGCAGGCTCATTGCTCGGCATGACACGCAGGCGACCGTGCTCGAAGAGAGCGTACGCAGGACCTGGAAGATTCCGTACGTGGCGATCGAAGGCGCGCTCAACGCGCCAGGGGAGCAGCCGACGCCTTACGACCCACCGCCGGAGCCTGCCAAGCCGCAGGGACGCGTCGAGTTCAAGGTCGGCGACAAGGTGACCTTCGACGACGGCAAGGGAGTCGCACTGGTCGGGATGATCATGCGGATCAACCGGCGAACGGCGACGTTGCAGACGATGGAAGGGAGGACCTGGCGGGTCGACTTCCAACTGCTGCGGCATGTCCTCGACGTGTAGCCGGCGCGCTTGGTACTAAAACGGCGCTGGAGGTCAAGATGGGATGCCTGGCCGCTTACGAAGAGCGAGGGTAAGCGCTTGGTCTTTAGCCGACGAAAATGTCTCAACGGCAGTCTGCGCAACACTTACCTGGCTTTGGATCTGCTGGCGAATCTGGGCATGCAGGGCGTCGATACGCTGGCCTATCCGCTGGGCAGCATCCGCCGAGTCCGCGCTAGTCTTCCACAAGGTGTCCCAGAACGCACTTGCCTCCTTCTTGAGCGGATCTGTAAGGGTCTCTAGCAGGCGAGCGGCCGACTTCTCGGCGAGCGCCTTAAGCTGGGATTGCTGAGACTTCCACGGATCAGCGTCGAGCTTCGCTTTAGTGGCGGCATCCCTCAATCCCTTTGCACGCTCCGCCATATCATGCAGACGCTTTCGCATGCCCGGGATCGCCGCGTCAACGTCTACGGCACCAGCGCCAGCTTGCTTAGCGACGCAGCTCGCGATCTCCGCTAGGCCTTCAACCAAGATGGCTCTGTCGTCAATGCACTTCGCCTGAACCTCGGCAAGCTCCTTTGGCAATGGCGTGGCGGAAATCGGAGCGCCTCGAGCGATGGACACGGTGCGGATGCGTGCATCCAGCCCCTTAACGTCGCGCCCGTGCATCAAATTGACGGCTTCCTCTGCCGGTTTTAGATGCAGCGAGAACTGTCGTTGACCGAAGTCGGTGACTTCGGCATCGGGCTGGCGACTCATGCCCGCAAAGGTGGGAAGAAAGGGGACCTTTGGTGGGGTAGGCTTTGCCGTCAGTGGCATGTCTACGTTGGGGAAAGCAGGCCACAAGTCAGTATCCGCGCCGTCCTGCGGCCGCGTTGACGTGAAGAACTTCAGCAGCTCGAGCATCTCGGCGGGCTGGCTCACATGCCCGCCACCTTTATCAGCAGCTCGTGAAAATTCGCCGAATATTTTTGGCTCGGGGTAGAACGGCCTCTCTGCCGTCGACATGGGACCGCGAAGGTGCATCACCCACCCGCCAGGAACATCACGCCCCCAGGAGGACTTGACGGGGATGATGGTTGTCTCAAAGAAGACACCCGCGAAGAACGCGTTTGTAGGCACGGCGGTTGGGTAGTCTGGGTAGGCGCGTCGTGGCTGCGTGACCTCGATGTACTCCTTGACCTTGCGTAAGGCGGACATGCCCTCGAACCCGTCTGGCTGCTGATCCGCGATGTCGGTGTCATTCGATCGCCTGCGGTAGCGAGGAGCCGTACGCGTGCTGCGCTCGTAGACGATGACGTGCCGCGCGTGGTTGAACAACATTGCGATTCGTCCGATTCGGACGATCGTGAGGCTATCGAGCCGACCCTGCGTGGTTTCCGAGATGATGTGGGTCTTGCCGTTCGAGAAGATCGCTTTCTGGCTACCTCTGCCTCCGAGTGCACCGAACTCAAGACCTGCAATCTGTCCGTATGGAACGTCGGCTGCGCGCTTGCGCCGTTCTTCCGTTTTCCTGGCTTCACCGCTTTTCAGGAATTCGTCGTAGATGTTCTGTGACTCGAATCCCCAGTCGACACCCCCTCGAAGGGGTGTACGTGTCTGAGCGGATCGGGCATCGCTCGGCAGTTGGGGGCGGAAGGGATTGGCTGTCTGGCGCTTCTGGCGAAGCTCGAAGTACAAACCTTCGCGGACGACTAGACGCTCACGTGCAGTCCACTCGCGGAAGACAGGCAGTTGCGCAGGCCGGCGTAGCAGACTCTGAATCCAGTCTTGCACGTTGTGCGCATATACCGATAGGCGTTTGTCTGTCGGACTGTCGCCAAGGACGAGCGGGCGCAGGTCGGAAGGCAACGGCACTGCGCCAACCAATGCATCCGCCTCTGCGAGCCGCAGCCACAATGGGTTCTCTGGGTTCTCGTCTGATAGAACAGACGTGAGGCCATAGAGAAGCTCGAACCGGGCCCGCAGCAGCCGTACCCCAACGGCACCAAGTCGACGATCAAACAACTGACGCAGCGCCCAGGGTGCCAGCGTACGTGCAGTGTCGATGTCGTTGCGTTTCAGGACAAGCTGCGCCGGCGGGGAGAGGCGGTGGTCAAAAACCTTGCCCGTTTCTGGAACAGCAATAAGGGCTCCGCCTGCACCAGGAATCTTGTAGAGCCCCTTGATCATTTCCTCGCCAATTGCCTGGGGTGGCAGTACCACGTGAAGCAGCCCGGTCTCAGTCGCGAACTCCCAGGCTCCCGGATGACCTGGTTCGTCCAGGTAGCTTGCAAAGACCTCGTCCTTAGGTGCCTTGGCTACTGCGCGTACTCGAGCCACCAAGAATGGCTCCACGTCGATGACGACCGCGTCTGCCTGGTCGTCCACTTGACTCTCGGGGCGGACCTGAATCAGAAGGCGACGTGATTGCCGCGTGCGGGAGCTTTCGTCGATATCGAGGGTGGCGAACGCCGGTGTTTCCGAGAGGTCCCAGACGATCGAGGGCTCCCGTTGGCGCCAGACGTCTTCGGACTCGAATCCGCGCTCCGCATCCTGCCCTCCAGGCCGTGGAAGCCTACCTTGCAGCGAGAGCCGCAGCTGAGTGTCCATCGCATTCTGGCCAGCCAAGCGCTTTACCGGACTGCGCATCGCCGCTCGCAGCACCGCTCCGCCTGCCTGTGGTGTCACCGCCTTTCCTACTGTGAGCAGCACTCCGCCGATGAGGCACTCCTGCGGTTGCACAGCAGATTTCGCCGGACCCAGTGCGAGGTCCAATAGGTCGAAGGGCTCGTGAGGTACGATGACGCCGCGCGAACGGTCACGAGCGGGCGCCACGGACACATCTACCAAAACCTGCTCGTTGGCTGTTGTGCCGACGTTAGGCAACTGCAGCCGTAACGACCCCGGCGCCGGCAGCAGCTCTGCGAGACGACTGATCGTTACGCCGGACTCGACGTCGATCAAGTAGCGCAGGCACCATGATGGGACTGGCATGTGCGCCGCATCAGCAAACGTTCCAGGCATGAAGCTGAGGGAGTTGGGCTCTCTCAGGCCGCGCAGTCCGACGGCATAGTGGCGCATCATTGCGCCCCAGAGCCAGTTTGCACTCAGTTCTACATGTGCGCGGTTGGTTGGCAAGTCCACCCAGTCGAGCACCCACCGAGGGTTGCCCACCAAGCCAAAGGGCCTGCACTCCCAGTTGATCACACTGCTTGTTAGGGGTCCGATCGGATCTTCGGCTGTGCTCGTGTGATAGACCGCGCGCGATGCAAGGTGGGCGCCTGCCTTTCCGGGTCGCAATCGCAACTTCAGCAGAAGCCGCAGCGCCTTCTCAGAGGCGTCACTCTCGAAGCCCAGGGAGAACGCAATGCTCTCAAAGCCTTCGCCATTGGAAAGAAGCACGGCGGCAAGGCTTCCTGCATTGAACGCGTCACTCTGGTTGAAGAATTCTGTGTTTGCGTCGTAGTCCGGTGCCCAGTCATTCCATCGTTCAATCCATTGCCTGAGCGTTACTTTGTCCTCTGGCGGATTCCGAGGCGCCAGCTCGCTGAATGACACGGGCATGTACCTGTCCTTGTAGACATTCGTGTCCCGCAGATACATCAGGGAGTCAGTTTTGTATCTAGTCCGCAGGAAGTAGTTGCCACCCTTCCGATCGAAGTTCAGAAGTAGCCAAAGCCCTTCGTTTCGGGGTGATACCGGAACCGGCCACCTTAGATATAAATTGGCCTCATACCCATCTTGGAGTTCAACGTTGCCGCTGCCGGGTATGCCCGTGTACCGCTCAACCTTCAGTCTGCATTTTCCGTCTTCCGGTCCTGGTCCACCGTCGCTGCATTCAATGAGGATGTCCTGAGCCGTAGTCCCATCAAACAGCCTGATGGATGTGAATCCGATCACCTCAAGTCTTTTGCCGCTCGTCTGAACCGCCAGGGCACTGCCTTCGAGGGTAAGAAATTGGCCAACCTTGAAAGTGCCCATTGGAAGTCTCTCCTTCTAGGGTTGAGGCTCAATATCGCCATCGACGCGGGTCACTTTCCACACCCTGCCGTCGGGCAGAAGAGCGCCTGCGCCTTCCGGGTGTTTCTTTGCATCGACCCAGTACCACAGATGGGCGCGACGCGGATGCCCTTTGTATGTCGCCTTAAGCGCTGCCGCCCACGCCTTTGCCACGGATGCGGGGTCTCTCTCAATGAGATCCGACAACGTTGTGCAGGCTGCGTTGAGTGCTGCTGCCGCTACAAGCTTCCAGAACAATGGACTGAAATTTGGGTCGTTGTCCTTCGGCATGGAGTGCGTTCCATACCACCCGAGGACTAAAGGCGGCTTCTTTTTGGAGTGGCCAGCCTTAACCCATGATTGCCACTGCTTAGCGAGGTCCACACCGGAGCAGCCAAGCACAATCACGAGTCGGCAGGATGAAAGTGCTTGGGATGCGTCAAACGACAGATTTACGGCTACGTCGCCATCCACTGTCTTAAAGCCAACGATGCTCAGTTCAGGCTTGCCGCCAGACAGCTGCGTAGCGATTCCCGCTTGGGGGATGTACTGATGTCTGTCGTTATCAATCTGGTTGCCCCAGAACATGGTTCCATCCTTGATGCTTCCGTGGTGGCCAGCAGCCACAAAGACTTCCGCTGGCTTCGACAGCACACTTGAGAACCACTTGTTGAAATCCGACGGCTGACCGGGTTTGGGTTCCTTGAACCCTTTGCGAGTCCAAGTCGCGCTCCTCAGCTTGCCAAGCGTCCAAGCCTTGACCCCACCATGTTTCGCCTCTTGCAATCCGCCGTAAGGCTCGACTGAGACAAGAGAGTCTGGTGGCGGCGTGTCAGCGACGATGTCATGTGTGATAAGAGGAGCGGCAAGCCCGTACTTCTCCATAGCCGCTTGCTTCAGTAGCAGATCCTCTCGGAATAGGGTGGCCGTGTGGTGGCTAAGGAGTAGTAGCGTACCCGTCATGTGTGCGCCTCAGATGTCCGGTTTCAAATATCGCCTGCGACATGCGCTAGCTGCGGAGGGAAATCTTGAGGATGCGGCGCTTAGCCGGCGCAGTGCTTGTGAAGCGGCGCGACCATCATCGTGCCCGACATCGAGAGTCGGAAGGCTCGACCTCTTGCGCTTAATTTGAAAGTCCTTTGCCGTGAGGCTTTGGAGGCTGCCATTGCTCCTGCCTTTTGCATCGTCAGATGCACCAAGGTGGGCAAGCGTCGAGTGCAGTCGAGAACCAAGAACGGCTTCTTTGACAGACCGTCCTGCAATCGAAGCACCAGTGCACCGGCGCAGTCATGTGCAAATACGGGTTCCAATCGATGCCTCCATGTATGCCCAGCAACCGTGGCCCCGTCTATTCGATCGGGACAAAGTTTTTGGTCCGACAAGCGACCGACAATTGCACGAGGCTTCCAGTTCGTTCGAATTGATCTAAACCCCGGATCCGCGGCCGATCGTCGCAACGCCAGATCAAGCGACATCGGGTCTCAAGTTTCCTTCATCTGCTTGCCGACGCCGAAAGCGACGCTACTGACGCCAAGGAATATCAGCCATGTAGCTTCGAACGTTGGGTAAGTCAGCTGCTGCAGAACATGGACAATCCCGACGACCAGAAGGAGCAAGTTCACGACCACGGCTTGGTAGCGATGAACCTGCATCTTGTCATCGAAGCCGGTTACAAGATCGAGCCAGAAACCTTGGGTCGGCGCGTATGTTCGTCCTCCGGCATTCCTGTCCGCGACCCACGAGAGACCAGCGCTGCCAACGCTGAGGCCAAGTAGCTGCAAAAGCGAGCCGTCGATCTTTCGAAGGTCACCATAAAGCACCCACAGAAACAGGCCAGTTGCCACCGCGAAGGCGAACCACAACGCAAGCTGAACTTGGGTCAGACTGAAAGTAGAGCGAATAGGTGACCAAGGTGGTCGGTTGGTCTTCTCGGCCAAACCCATGACAGCATTTTTCTCTTCTGCTGAAGCAATCAGCTTACCTGCCAGTGCCGCCTCAGCAGCAATCGCGTAAGCAGGCTTGTCTGCAATGTTGTAGGTGTAGTTGGCAGCGGCGAAGATGCTTGTCGGGTCGTATGGGGCAACTCCTTGGTGAGATTTTGTGGCCGTCCGGATCTGCTTGTTGAGCAGCACGGCATCACGCCACCATTGCGGAAGCGGCGCATCGCGAAGCAGGTCCGAGGTTTTGCCCATGTAGACTAGTAGGCCGACGAGTGCCAGGATGATGACAAGGGCCATCGTCAACCGCATCGGCGTTGTGATCACCACTTTGGTAGTCGCCAAAGTGGCGCGCAGAGGCAATGCCGTAATCAGTTGAGTGTCCTTGTCTCGCCAGCCTAGTCCGACGTTTAGCTGACGCTCCTTCAGCATGCCACCGTCTGCATAAAGCATCGACCAAAGAACTTGACTGCCCTGACCTTGGACGATCCGAAACCGGAGTAGAGATGTCTCAGGCCTTTCTGGTATTGCCGGCGAATTGCCAGAAGCTGGCTGGGCGGGAACAGCTGGACGCTTATCGCCACCGATAAACTTTGCGTCATCTGCCAATGGGACACCATTCAGGAACAGAACAATCGACCCGGCCTTCTTCTCATGATCTGCTAGGACCTTGTCGAGTGCGCTGCTGTTCACCTCTATCTGTACGTCGCCCGCACCTACAAGGGTGCCGCCTGGATTCTTGGGGTCCGACGCGCAATCCCCTTCCGCGATTTCATTGGGCGTTGATCCCGTCGTGAACAAGCGATCAAGTAATGGAAGATCCTTGACCTTGACGCACAGTAATTCAAAGTTGGCGCTCTGAGCGATTGCTGGCACTGCGGCAGTTAGGCTTGATGCGGCCAGAACAAGTACCGCGAGGAGCGCAGACCAGTTGAAGACTATGCCGCGCGGGTCCTGCCTGATCGGTTTGCCAGCCATTTCGCGTTCCCTCAATGGTGTTGGTGAAGGCTTGCCTGCCGCATGGATCCCCAGCAGGTGATACTCGGCTTCCGATGTCCTGAGAATCGGGGGAGATGAAGGCTAGACGTTCTATCGGCGACATAGAGGCAGCCGCCGAACCTCTGTGAGCGACGAGTCGATGTACATACTGCTGTCAAGCGGATCGGCAGCGAGCGGTCCGATCGTCTGCCTTCGGCGCCAAAATGTCACCCAGCACCCGTTCAACAGCACCCTTACTTCTAGGGATTTGGGGATTGAAAGAAGCTGCTAAGGGCCAGCCTCATTTGCGGCCTCACCTGACTAGCAAGTTGATTCAGCGCCACCGAGGTGATTGGCCCACGCCACGAGCTGTCCCGAGGCGGCGATCCGACCGTCGATGTAGGTGGTCGTCATGTGCATAACGCGGTGCAGTACCCGCGGGGACTATCGTTCCGGAAGTTTTTCTAGCAGTACGTGTCTCAGCCCACGAGATGAGACACGCTCTAGTACCGCGCACTAACCCCCGTAGTAGACGATCGGCCGAACGCGCCAGCATCGGCGAACCGTCTCAGCAACCAAGCAGACGTCGAGTCCGAGGTCGGAGAGCCATCGCCTATACCAGCGGCGGGCGCGATGCAATGTGCCGAGGGTGTCGTCGGTCCAGCCTACATCGATGACTTCGAGCGCTGCTACGAGGCCATCCTTGATCACATCCTCGGGCTCATCGGACAAGTACAGCTGCTCGAAGGCTCGCCAGAAGATCAACTCGGGACTGACGCGCGCACCATGCGTTTGGTAACGCTCGGTCCATGCCAGCGCGTGCATCGCGAGAGCTGCACTAGCGAGGTCCAGCGCCCATGCCTGGAACCTGTCGGCCACTAAGAATTCACTGTCTGTTGACAGCCCGAACAGCAAGCGATGCACGAATCCCTCGGGCTCATCACCAGAGATCCCGGCCAAGTCCCAACATGGGTACGGAACAGCTCGTCGATGAGCTTCGAACATGTTGGGCTTGAGCTGCTCATAGCGGCTTAGGATTCGCGCACGCTCGTCATCATCGGCCCAAGTCCATCTCAGCTCCAAGCTCGGAGTGAAGTCGCGATAGATCGTGCCGCTTCTCGGCGACCAGCGTTGATACAGCAGTTGCATCACGCGCTTCGCGCATAGGGCCTTTACCTTCTCCCAGCCGACCTCACCGTTGCCTTCTGACATAGAGACTGCCTCGATGGCGTCGAAGTGCAGATGAACGGCGGACTCCGGCCTGTACTCAAGTGCACGCTGAGCCAACGCAGTCTCCGGCGCCTTCGCTTCCGTAGGCGCGAGGAGCCGGGAAGCCAGTCCGTCCTCGAGCAGCGCGACGAAGAAGCGGCTTGTCGGTACGGCCTCTGGAAACTGACTTCTCCCCGGGTCCTGCACAGCATCGAGATATCGATCAAGGGCCATGACACCGTCGCTGCGGGCACGTCGGGGGCGCGGCTCGCCGAACCACCCCTTCCAAGTGCGAATGTCGAGGGTGCCGTCGAGTCCAGCATGCGTCATGGCCTGCATCACGTCTCTTGCCTGATGCATCCCCGGAACATGCGCGTGCTCAAGAACGCCAAGCTTGAAGAGGTTGACCGTCGCGGGCTGGCGCAGCCGACGCAACGGAATCTCGAATTCGTCGCTGTCGCCGTTGTCAGCGGGTTGGCTGGCTTTCGATTCCATGGTCCGCGTGCAATTCCCCAGGGGGAGTTTCCACCGGAATTGCCTCGCTCCGCAGCGAAGCCTTCGATAGCTTCGCAGGATGGCAGATCGACGCGAGCAGCGTGACTCCTCACGAGACCAGACGCAGGGTCAGGGCGCACCGGCTGTCCGCGGCGGCGCTCCTCGTTGCTTCGGGGAGGCTGTCTTCACGCGCAGGACCGAGCTCGGCCTCTCGCAGGCATCCGTGGCGGGTGCAGCAAAAGTGGCAGCCGGCTACTTCTCCGAGATCGAGAACGGTCGGCGCTTGGCACCACCTCGCGCCACGGCGATGCGAATCGCTGGTGCGCTAAGGCTCTGCGCGCAGCAAGCACAGCAGCTTGTCGCCTTGGCCGAGGCAGAGCGTGCTGCCTCGACCCACGATGCGCACCTGGCGCCTGGCGTACGAAAGCTCTTGGCCGAGATCAGATCAGCGGCCCCTCAGTTGCCTCGAGAGGCAGTGGAGGACCTCCGCGCCCGGCTACGGGAGGTATTCATGTGAGATCCAGAAGACAGACCCTCTCACAAGGGCCTGTCCCCCGGAAGCCGAGGAGCTACCTCAGCCGTCGCAAGCACAGCGTAGCACCTCATAGCCACCGGTCAAGACGGGCTTCACTTGCCAGCGAAGGCAGGTGCTTGCGCTCCCCTGCGCCCGGCGGACTGGTCCTCTCCAACCATCGCCGCGCCTGCACTGCCTTCGGCCATGGGCTGATCGAAATCACCCACGCCAAGAGGCGCGCCACCAGACGTTGGCGCTGGTCCGGCTCGCCTCGTTGCCCGGCGAGTCTTCGCTTGAGCGCATCTCGGTGTGCGGCGTGAGCTCTCGCCCGCCTCCGCGAGCACCAAAGACCAGGAAGGAGGTTCGTATGGACTCGTCGTAGGGCCAAAGAACAGCGGCGTCACAAGTACCAGTTGTGACGCCGCTTCCGCCGGGGGGATTGCCCAGGACTTTTTGCTATCAAGACACAGTCTACGGACCCGAATGGGCGCCGTCAATTCCCCCTTCGCCTGGAACTTTTCATGGCGCTGTCGCTGCGCCGCCAAAGCCGCGACAGCCAGGGGAATTGCATGCGAACGACCAAGTTGTTCACGCCAGACCTGCTAGACAGATTCCGCAAGGAGGGTCGCGGTCAGGGAACCTACATCCGATACCGGCCGTGGCATTGCGTGAGCCGTGGCGATCCTTCCAGTGAAGGCCGTTCCCACCTGATGACGTGGGGCGGGCGGCAGCGGAACCTGCTGAGTGACGACGAGTGGGTGGCCAGCCTGTTCACACCACTTACCCCCGGCTCGGACGATCTGCGGGAGCAGTTCCCGTTGAGCTTGGAGACAGGGTGCCATGAGTTGGGTACCTATGACGTCCGATTGGGTAAGCCTGGACTACCCGGCACGCTGGAGATTGCTCGCCAGCTCGGCATTCGGCATCCGCGCGTGAACGGCAATGGGCGATCGGCACCATGGGTCATCACCACTGACCTGCTGTTCACTCTGGTGGACGAATCCGGTGCTCGCAAGCTGCTAGCCGTTGCATGCAAGCCAAAGGCAGAGTTGGACGAACGCACGAAGAAGCTGCTCGCCATGGAGCGGGCGTACTGGATGGCGCGAGGCGTCGAGTGGCTTCTCATCACTCCCGGCCAGTACGAAGAAGCGATCGAGCTCACCCTGCGGTGCTCGTTCCAATGGTGGCAAGACGAGCAAGTTTCGGACGAGGCCAAGCGCGCTGCAACCGCCTTGGCCACTGAGCTTGCAGGTTTTCCCCTGTTCTACGTGCTCGGCCGCATCGACGAAGCCTTGGGACAGGGCCTCGAGTACGCGAAGTGCGCGTTCTGGCAGTCGGTCTGGTCCCGCGAACTGCCATTGGATCTGCGACGTGGCTGGAGGCCACACCTGCCCGTCGAGCTTCTCTCTCCGTCAGATTTCCTTGCCTTCAACCCGATCGCATCGAGGAGGACGGCATGGAACTGATGCACAACGAGGTGATCCGCATCGCCGCTGGCGAGCTCAAGGGGCTCTATCGAGTTGTGCTGGACGAGCCGACCATTGAGCGCGTCGTGGCTGTGCGGTTGGAGGCGGACGCAGAGGTCGCGCGATCAAAGGGCGGACGCAAGAAGAAGGAGAAGACCAAGAGGCCCCGCAAGAAGGCGCCTGCCCCTCTGGTCGGCGAACTGCTTTGGCTGTCGCGGCGTGAGTTGGAGTCTCTGGACCGTGAGCATCACATGCTCCGCGTCGAGATCGATCTCGACCCGATCTTCTACCTCCCGATCACTGTTGCCGCTGACCAGGACATCTTCGAGTCTCGCAAGGCGGTAATGGTGGACTTCCTGACCTTTCAGACGCTGCGGGACAGCATCCTCGTGCACTCCGGCCTTGGTGGCCTGGTGAAGGCCGTCGTTGATTCGGCTATAGCCAGCAGGGCGCTCGTCTACAAGCTCTGGTCTTTGCTCTGTCGGCACGGCTTCAGTGAAACGAGCCTGAGGCCGATGCGGGAGAACTGCGGCGCCCCAGGCGTAGCTCGACCCTGTGACCCCGGTGGGCGGGAGAAGGCTGGCAGGAAGACCGCCAAGCAGGTGTTGGCTGCGAAGGCAGGAATCAAACTTCCTCCAGAGCAACCCGGCATGAGCACTGACTGGCGCAACCGAATCATGGCGGCCGATCTGTCCATTCCGGAGCCCAAGCCGGAGATGCCAGCACGGTGCACGCTGATTCTCAACAGCCACTTCGTCAAGCGCTTCAAGTACGTCGACGGCAAGTTGGTCGCTGTGGAGCCGGAGAAAGCGTCCGAGCTTGCGAAGCACAAGAAGGAGGGCGGCAAGGTCGTCGAGGTAAATCCAGAGAAGGGGGAATATCCAAACCGAGCACAGATTCGTCGTGTGCTGGAAGTGGAAATCCCCCGCCTTGTGCGGCTTGCTCAGAAGACGACTGCCGGCCATTTCAAGCGCAGCCTGCGGGGGCTGGTGGCAAGAAACTGGAAGGGCGTTGCCGGCCCCGGTCACACATGGGCAATCGATTCGACCATCGGCGACATCTACCTTCGTTCGTCGATCAATGCGGCTTGGATCATCGGCCGTCCGGTGGTCTACATCGTCTGCGACGTCTGGTCGACCGCCATCGTCGGCTTCTACGTTTGCCTGCAGGGTCCAAGCTGGGACATGGCCAAGCTGTCGCTGTTCAGCGCCGGTGCCGACCCGGAACTGATCGGGGACCTGTGGGGCTACCACGCGCTGCAGACTCTCTCACCGGCGCCAACGCTGCCCGCGGTTCTCATGTGCGATCGCGGTGAATACCTATCGCGTGCGGCTAGTCAGACCGGCGTCAAGCTGATTCCGGTGATGAGTTACGCGCCGCCGTACCGGCCTGACCTGAAGGGCATCGTCGAGGTACTGCACCGGATCATGAAGGACCACCAGCGGTGCGACTTCATCCCTGGCGCTATCGACATGCGAAGGAAGGAGCTCGAGCTCCGCAAGTTCAATCCCAACGACGGAATCTTCACGACGCGCCAGTTCGTCCACTACCTCCACACGATCTTCACGAAGTACAACCTCACCGCGGACCGTGAGCATCGGCTTGACGCGCACATGAAGGCCGCCGGCGTCTTCCCCAGCCCAGCAGGCCTTTGGGCGTGGGGGCATCGCATGGGTGTGGGCTTCCGTCGTGCGGTTCCTCAGTCCGAGCTGATCACTTCGCTGCTTTTCAGTGATACGGGCCGCGTGAGCCGCAACGGCGTGATGTACGCGGGCCGGCACTACAGCAATTCGGATGTCGACGAGCAGCAGTGGACTGCCTATGCGCGCAACTTTGGTGGCTGGGACATTCCCTGTCATCACTACCCGGGCTCGGTTTCCCGCATCTGGACGCCAAACGTCGCTGGGCAGGGTCTCCTGGATCTCAAGCTGTCCGACCAGTCGACCGCCTCGAAGGAGCTGACCTTCGACGAGGTTGCCGACTCGTTCGCATTCGGCCAACTGAACCGCGCTGACGTGGCTCATGTCAAGGCCATGGAGGCTCTAAAGGCGCTGAGGCAGGTCCAGGAGTTGGTTGAGACCGCCAAGGCTCAGACGGCTGCGGCAATCGCCCGAGACTCCGGTGCCAAGCCGACCATCTCGGAGGCCAGAAAGCTCGAAGGCTTGGCCGTGCCAGCTGCCACGCCTCCGAGCACGGCCCCGGCAGCACAGTCTCATATGGATGAAGCGGCGCAGGCTCATCTCGACATGATGCGGGCCATCGCCGCTGCGGCGAACGAGGCGCAGCAACATGGCTAAGCTCAACCTCGTTGACCCCTATGCGGGAAACATCCTGACCCGGAACCTTGGTCTGATCCTGTCGCGAGAGCAGGCTCTGGCCAAGCTGCGCCTCGTGCCCGCTGTCCCCGGCGATATGTCTGGTGTTCCGAAGCATATCCGGCTTCACATGCTGATGGTCGTTCGCGATCTGCATCTGCCCTCGCTAGAAGGCGCACGCGTGCTCGAAACGACAGACCTGGTCATTCGGCAAGGCTATCGCTATCGGGACCCCGCCGCAGCGGCGACCTGGGCAGTTGTCAGCAACGACCCCCTTGCATCGCTGCGCCCCCGAGCTCCAGCCATGGCGGCAGTCGTGGTGGGCCACTCTGGGGTCGGAAAGACAGTGGCCATTCACAAGGCGTTCGACTGCTACGGGTGCCAGGTAATCGTGCATGAGACCTTTCCCAGGCTGAAGGGATCGCACTACCAAATGGTCCACCTGTCAGTCGATGTACCGGCGAGCGGCCGCGCCGTGGATCTTGCTGCCAACCTGATGATCGCGTGGGACGACGCCGTTGCCCAGGTACTTCCCGCTGAGGTCAGGCGGTTCGCCGCAACGCTGGCCAAGGAGAGGAGGGACGGCGCCAAGATGATGGACGAGTGGCGACAGGTTGCTGTTGCCCACTTCCTCGGCGGCCTGCACCTGGATGAAGTGCAGAACTTCTTCAAGATCCCATCGCTCGAGCGCCGGCGCAAGAGCAAGGCAGGCAAGGGCGGGAAGGCCGATGACAATGACCTGCCGCTGGAGCTCAGCATCATTGAAGACCAGGCGCTGAAGAATGTACTCACGCTGGCCAACACTTGGCAGATCCCGCTGATTGCGTCGGGCACACCGGATGGAGTTGGCGCCCTAACGAAGCGTCTCAGCAACGTCCAACGCTTCGTGACATCCGGCTATCACAAGATGTCGGAGTTCCTCAGCGCCACCGATCCGTTCTTCATCGAGTTCATGGACACGCTCGGCCAGTATCAGTACGTGGTCAAGCGCTTGCCTATTGATGCCGAGCTCCGGGCCCTGGTGTTCACATTGACGGCAGGCATCCAGAGGCTGATCGTGGCTCTATGGATTGCCGCTCACCGAGTGGCGTTTGAGCGCAAGGAGGATTCGCTGCGACTGGATGACTTCAAGAAGGCTGCCGCCACCTACCTCGCCCCTGTCGCGCCCGCGGTGGCGGCGCTGCTCAGCAAGGATCCTCTTCGCATGCGAGCCTACGAGGACCTGATGCCCCGGGATGACGGCTACTGGGTCACATTCTGGACTGGCGTCAGTTCGTTGTAGCAGCTGCCGATGTGAGGGCGCGCCGGCTCGGGGCGCCGCCGCTGTCGCGGCGGCGCCATGGGCCTGGGTTTCGGCGACATGGTCCTCCGTTGCTCAGATCGTCGAATGCCATTCAGCGCCGCCCGAAAAGGTCCAGCCGATTGAATGAGCAGCCGCTCAAGGTCCGCTCGGTCAATGCTGTGCGCCTTGCTTGCCTGATCGATAGAAATCCCTTCGATGAAGACGGCAGCCGCTGCATTCCGCATGGATGGCGACGCGGCGCCGCCCAGGTTCGGAAGCCCCTCTTCTTGCAGGCGCCTTCGGGCGGCATAGGTGCTCAGGCCCAGCTGTCGCGCGACTGCGGCATGGCAACCTCGGCATTCGATGTAGGCGTCACGGAGTTGCTGATCTGAGACCTCAACCGGTGTCGCGCAGCCCCTTGCTCTCACGCTGTCCGGTGGAGACGGCGCGAGCATCGCGTTAACTGCTTCGTCTGCGGACTCGAAGAGTGAAGCGAACACGATGGCATAGACAGTCGATGAGATGCCCATGCGCTTGCCAGACAGTGCTCCGTCAACCGAGGACCAGAACTCTCCGGTCTGCTTTTCAACGAGGCCCGGTACGACCGAGGCGAGCCAAGCGGCGTCGAACCGCTCCTTGACGAGATCGCTGACGAGTTGATGCTCTACCGCTCCGCGACCAGTGTGAAGTCCAAGCTCCGTGGCCCGTGCTCTGGCGGCACGCGAAACATCGCGCTCATCGAGTGGTCTCGACCTGGCGAGAAGGTCCGCCGTGATCGACAGGTAGCGCTGGACGGTGTCGCTGCGCTCCAGCTTCTTTACCCAGCGGAAGTCAACCGCGTGATGGTTTCCATAGAACATTGAGGGCGGCGACAGGAATGCGTTTGGGGCATCGGCATAGCCCAACGGCAGTCCATGTTTGGTACAGCAGTATTGCCCTGGCAATTGATGCTCTCGGCGCCAGTAGGACATGCCGTGAAAGTCAATGTCTTCCTCGACACACTGAGTGCACAGGTAGGCACCCGGTCTGGTGTCCCGTAGCGCAATTGACCACAGCAGCGAGCGTTGACTCGTGCAACCGTGTTCGACCTCGGGAAGTGTGGCAACAACCGCCCGTCGCAACGGTAAGGCCGTATGCGCGCGGACAAAGTGCGCGACGTCGAGGCCGGCCACTCTCGCGAGTAACTCGACGGTAGAGAAGTCCCGTCGCGAGGTCCCTGCGTTGCCCGACCACTCCATGAGAGCGTTCATCGCAAGCTTGGGGTCCGTCATACCGTTAAAGGTCATGACCCTACCCTTGTAGCCAGGGGCATACTCTTCCGGTAATACCTCAGGGCGGATGGTCATGCTTGGCCCTCCGTAGAGGCCTGCGAATCGGCCCCCGGCTTCGCCCGGAGTACAGCCAGTGAACGTATGACTGTAGACAGGGCCCTGGCGTGCGATGCCGACCCGTCCCACGCAGCTTGAATCGCCTCAACGAGTTCGGCGTTTCCGCGCACGGCATCCGCCGTGACCCCGACGGAGAACTGCTCGACGTAGAGGCAAACCTCCTCCATGAGCCTGGACTGGCGTAGCCCCCGGCCGGAGAGGATGCGGCTCACCTGGGACTGGCTGGCGCCGACGGCAGCGGCGATCTGGGCCTGGGTGATCCCCTGCTCCCTGCAGATTTCGCTTGCCCTGAGAGCACGAGCGACGGTCGCTGCATCGTTCATGCACTAAGCATATCATGACGCATATATGCATGCTCCTGTCCCTCAGCCAAGCGAAGGCTCCTGCTGGAGCAAATCCGCCACGCTGTCGTCCCGACGACGCCCAAGCGCTCGTTCAATCACCTGCTGTGTCAGCGGCAGTCGGTGAAGCACCGCGAGCTTAGGTTTCAGTTCTGGGACCGCCTGGTAGATCTGCCACAGCTGCAACGGACGGCCGGGCCGAGAAAGTCGCTCCACCGCCTTCTCCACCTCTGCGCTGAGCGATAGATCCCGCTCGTCCCACCGCACCGTGCTTTGCCGTGAGTTCGTAAGGCTCGCTGCCTTTTCTGGCGTGTGTTCGGTCAGCCATGCGCGATCGTTCCGGTACAGCCATGCATAGCTAGCCGCGTCCATGGCTCGCAACAACTTCACGCCGAGCGCTGGGTGGTCGCGAAGCAGCTTTTGCCATGCGCCGCGAGCGCGCCGCTGCACCGCCGTAGCCCTCGCCATCTTCCACGTCGAATGCAGCCCGATCTCTGTATGCAGGAGCCGTGTGACGGTCTCGAGAGAGATGCCGTGGCGCCCCGCCGCGTCCGCCTTGTCCATTCCCTTGCGAAGACAGCGCAGAAGTGAAGCGCGCACCTCGGCCTTCAAGACCTTCGGCCGCCGCTGCACCTGGACTCCCTCGGCCGCAGCCCAGGCCATCGCGGTTGAAACATCAATGCCGATTTCCTTCGCTGCTGCAGTCGCAGACGTACCCGACTTCAACAACTCGGCCAACCGCACACGACGAGCCAATTCACTGGTCGGCAGACGCGCCGACGCAGTGACCTCGTTGGATGGCCGGTTGGGGTCAACGTCGGTGACGCCTGCATGAAGCGCAAGAAAATCATCAGCCCCGGAGAACAACCAGTCGATCGCCACCAACAACCTGATCGGATGGACGCCCGAGCGCAGCGTGCGGATCAACCTGCCGATCTGTGCCTGGGCCTCTTCCACGGTTGAGGGCAGGCTAGCAAGTTCAGAAGGAAGGCGCAGCATCAAGCAATGCTGCAAATAGTCGGCTGCAGCTACGGCCAGCCGCGCGTTGCCCGTTGCCGTCAGCCAACCTCGCTCCCGAAGCCTCGCGCGAAGCGTGGTCTGCACGGGATCCACACACAGCCAACCGTCCGCCCTGTCGGATTCCACCAAGGCGACCGTCAGCTTGGAAAGGCGCATCAGCGCCGACGTTTGCGCGGCATCGCTTGCCGGCCAGGGATCCAAAAGCTGAGCTTCAGCAGGACGGCTCCAGAGGAATCGCTCGACGCCTGTTGACTTGACCTGAGATATGCGCAACGGCGTGCCATGCACCGGGCACATCCAGACGCCAGGAAACTGATGCGCGAGATGCCAGTAAACCCAGCCGTGCTCTGCCAGATCGGACTGCATGCACGCCACACAGGCCTTTAGCGGATGGTTGGCCCTGAAGCGGCTCGTCAGCAGGCCCAATCGAAACTTGAGGTGGGAAACGGCCGGTCCCCGCATTGCCCAGATTGCGTGGTCGATCTCGGCCTTGGCAAGGAATGGCCGATAGAACCGCAGCAGCGTCCGGTCACGCGCGATATCAACGGCTGAGCCAAGTTGCCCTTCAGTTCGAAGAGCGAACGCGTCAAGCCCACTCGGCAAGTCATGCTGGGTCCCCAAGCGCTTGCCACCAAACATGATCGCGGTCGAACGCGAGGACAGGCTGTACCCCCACAGACGGTGCTGCCGGCTGCACAAGCTAAACAGGGTTTCCCCTGGGAGCCACGGCAGCAGTGAATCGACGCACGGGAACAGGTCGACGGACATGGTTCAAGAATTCTCTGCTGTGCCTGTCGCCACCCAGCCGCACCTTCGATGCAAGCTCGCAGCCCTTCCGAGGCGGCCCGCTACAGCATCCCGTAGTCCTTCTGATACCGCTCAGCGACCCCCCGTCCATGCGCAGCAAGACGATCGAACTCTTCATGGTTTAGTCGCCGCAAAGTCGTCGGGAACGACGCCGCGAACTGCGCTGATGGGCAGATCCCTTCCCCGGAGATGGCCGTAGTGATGCCGAGGTACGCACCGGCAGAGGGCGTCGTCTGCAGGAACTGGACGAAGGAACGGACCCGCAGCGATCTGGACTGCTCCGACATGATGTCGGCGACGCGCTTCAGTCGAAAAACGTTCAGCGACCCCTTGTTGAATCCGGATGCCAACGGCGCACCGGCGTCCGAGCAGATGATGAACACGCCATCATGCTTTGGACGCTGACGCCCTGCATCAAAGAACGGCTCAAGGCCCATGTTGTCATAGACACCGCCGTCGTACAGATGAAGCTTGCGGTAAGGCGCGTCGACGGGTTTTGCTGCCTCGGGCGGGTCATCCCATGAGCGCCTGCGCCACTCAAAACGGCAAGCATCCAAGGTCAAAGGCCCGAAGCCGCCGGGAAAGGCGGCAGACACCGCCAGCGCACTGGCCAGCGGAAACCGCTCAGCCGAGGCATAGCCCAGGGTGTAGTCGCCGATGTCGTGCCGCTTGAAGCGGAAGCGCTTGCCGTTCTCGGCGGTCGTTCCGTTAATTGACCACTCCGGCGCCTGCGGGAGATCGGCCAAAGCCCCTTGTACATGCCATTCGCGCCGCAACGCCCTCGCCAGCAGGTTGGCCCGCGACAGAAGGAATCGCCAGTTCATCGGGTTCAGCAACTGCCGCGCTGCGCCCCATTGCAGGCTACGCGTGCAAAGCGACGCCCGCAGCACCGGCAGCGAGCGCGCCAAGAACTGTTCCGAGGTCGGCCAGCGCATCTGGTTCTGCTGAAGCAGCAGCCCGACGAGCAGGCTGCCCCCAGACACGGTGGAGACCTTGGCCACATTCTCCAGCAGGCCGCGCTCGGCCAGATTCTTCATGACGCCAAGGTGGAACACCATGGCCCGGATGCCCCCGCCCGACAAAGCCAGCGCGATGGATGGATGAGGCGCCGTCATGTTTTGACCATGCCCTGCAGCGCCTGGATGTCGTTCTCTCCCACGATGAGTTGGAGCGCTGGGAGTCCGTCACCATGCATGCCGAGACTGAGCTCGGCCAGTTGAATCAGGTCATCACGACTCGGCTTGGCCGAGTGCCCGCGAGGATGGCTGTGCCACTCGCCGACATAGCCGACGATGCCCGCAGTCCGTGCCGACGCGTCCTGCACAGCCCTGACCAGACCAGAAGTGCCACGCTCGAATGAACCAGGGCTGGCGAGACTGTCCGCCGGTGCCGGCAGCGCATCTACCAACACGATGGCTCCCACGTTGAAGTCGTGATAGCCCAGCAAGACGCCGCCGGTCTCGTTCGGCAAGGCCGCCAGTCGGAGCGCCTTCAGATGCGCTGCCAAGCCATCGTCGTAGAAGACCGTCAGATCGCCGAAGTCAAGTCGCCGCTCTGTGGCTGGCACAACGTCATGTACCGATACCCCTCCGGTGTCCGGATCGCGCTCCCAAACCCGGATGCAGGCCTCATCCGACTGCGCCCGGAACATGACCTGCTCGGCCAGGGTGCTGGCGTGCACGGCAATGCGCGAGTACGGCATGGCCACCGAGATGTCCCGGCAACTCGCACCGCTCCAGTACGTGCCGAGATTGCCTTCAAGGTGCCGCTCACCCCACGCTTGTTGGATCACGCCGCGGTAGTACTGGGCCTCCAGGGTACGGAGGCGCATGGAGCGCGCCCTGTCCTCAAACATCAGGACGGCCCCGTTGCCGGCGGGCGTGACGAAAACTGTGACATGGCGGGGCAGCGCATCCTGGGAGCTGGCCTGCCGTGGGTACTCCAGCGCTGCGGACGCGTCGACAACCAACGACCCCGAGTTGAGCCCTTCCGTCACCGCCTGGATACCGGCATCACAGGCGTCACCCCTGACCGCCGTCACGCTGGCCGCACCCTCGGTGGCAGCCGCACAAAGCTCGGACACAACGTCGCATTTCAGTTCGCCAACATGCTGCGAGAAGGCCATGTGCCGGACCAGGTTGTGAGGCTTCACATGGTCCTTGTCGACGACCGACCACTGGCCCCATCCAGCACGGGTCCACAAGTTCAGCATGGCGCTGCCGAGCGAGCCAGCCCCAACCAAGGCTGCACGCGGTCCTTCGACATGAATGCTCGACTGTTTGCGCGCAGCCGTGCTGTCGGGGAACTGCAGGACGCTCATCGGAAAGATGGGCTCGCTCTTCCATTCGGTCGCCGGTGCTCGCGCCAAGACAGATCCCTGGAGCTCGGCGAAGTACACCCCGTCAAGCCGGTACAGCGCGCCCGTCTTGACGCCCAACACGCGCACATCCCCCAGAACCAGGAAGGCCCGCCGGGAGACTTGCTGCACAACTCCACCGGCTTCACGCACCAGCGGGATGTGCACGACGATGAGCACGAAGGATTCAGCTTTGCCCGCAGACACGCCGGCACCTCCAACACCATCGCTCAAGGCCGCGATCAGTGGCGGCAACAACTCCACCCCTCGTTGCGAAAGCATGTCGGCGAGACCACCCAGGGTATCGGGATCCCGTTCGACGAATCCCTGGACCACGGGAGGCAAGGTGACCTCGATCAGCGATGCCGAGCCCGCTGTTTCAATGCCGCCATCGCCGACGGGCCGCAAGAAGAAGGTTCTGCCACCGTCGGGCCTGGATTTGCTGCGCGCGACAGCCAACTTCACCCCCGCAGCGGCCCGCAGGGCATCCAGGTTCCACGGAAGCACGAGCTCGAACTTCGAGGCGAAGAACAGGTGTTCCACGGGCTGGTCTGCAGGATGCAGTTCGCCCTTGGCGCTCTGCTCCAACCACCACTGGATTCGGCGGAGGAACCGCTGCGGCGTCCAGGTACGCATCACTGTGCGGGTCGGCTCGAAGTAGAGGCACAGACTGGCCGCCCCATCGCGCGTGCCGTGGTTCTGGTGCATCAGGATCGGAAACGACTTGCGAAGCGCAAGCACCTCGACCAACGCCCCCGGGTCCTCGGGGACGCACAAGGCCAGGCGCTCGCGGTAATGGATGCCTGCGGGGTTCCGAGACGGCACTCCGTCGCACTCGACATCAACCACCAACACTTCGACCGGCGGCACGCCCGGCATGGCATGGGACAGCAGTTGGACGAGCTTGAAATCACCCGCATCACGCACGGCCGCGACCAAGGTGCGGGCGCGGGGCAGCTTCAACTGCTCGCGGTCGGTCAGTTCGGCGAAGCCGGCGAGTTCGTGGAATTCCGCCGCCATCATCCGGCTCGCGACGGGCGGCTGGCCACGATGGCGGGGGCGCCGATCAGCGCCATCTTGGTCCAGGACACACCACCCGCGGTGACATCGAAGACCAGGGGTTCCGGCTTGGCGGCGTTGGGCTCCTCCATGGTCACCAGGAACTTGCGGCCCTTCACCTCCGTCAGGTAGCGCTCATAGGCTTTGCGCGCCTGGCTGTGGGGCGGCTGGATCTGTTCGTAGGACTCCTTCACGTCCACGACCGGCTTGCTGCAGCTGACGATGTACGAGTCCCGCTTCCCCGCGAGCAGCAGTTCCTTCACCAGCGGCTTGGGCTCGGTCTCCTTCTCGCCCTTCTCGTCGCTCAGCGACAGGTAGCTGCAGTGGTGCGGAATGTTGAACAGGTCCCAGGCCAGGCGGTCGTCGTTCTTGTGCCACTTCGTGATGCGCACGATGTCCTCCAGGTCCTCCCAGTGCGCGTCGCCGATCTCGAGGTAGTCGAAGGTGCTGGCGCCAGCCTGTAGCCTGACGTTGAACACCAGGGCAGCGGTGTTGCGGATCACGTCGCCGTCCTCGCAATGCTTGACGAAGGGCGAATGGCAGAAGAACTCCGCACCGTCCGCCGTCAGCGTGAAACCCGGCACCAGCGTGCCCGCGTCGACGAACAGGTGATCACGCGCGGTCGCGGGCTCGCCACGATCCTTGAGCTTCGGCACGAGCCAGTCCATCAGTGCCTGCGGCTTCGAGAAGACCAGAATGTCCTTGCCCTCCAGAAGGCGGTGACGCGCCTCCTGCCGCAGGATGACGAACTCATCGCTCTGCTGGTCGTTGGTTGCGCTCTCCAGCACCATTGCGGCCGGAACCCAGAGCTGGCGGATCTTGATGCGATCTTTGCCCTGGTACTTCGCGGCGTGCTGCAGCTCGAAGAACTCGGTGCTACCCATGATGTGGTCCGCGTCGGCGTGCGTGAAGGCCACGACGTCGAAGTAGTCACGCCCGGCAGCCTGCAACTCCTCTTTGAGCCGCTTCTTGAGGTCGATCTCGGGTGTGTCCGCGCTTTCGGCGTTCGGGCGGTGGCAGAAGTCGAACAGGACGCGGCGTCCTTGGCTGAGGACGACCTGCGACGTGTCGCCGTTGCCCACCGGATAGAAGAGGATCTGGTGCTTGACTGTCATGTGAACCTTGAAAAGGAGCATTCGCGCTCGTTGACTTGAACGTGCGGTGCGCCGGCTCTTGCGGAGTGGCGCCCCACCCAGTACATTTACTATACGCGTACTTTCTATGCGCGTCAACAAACTATACTGGCGCCATGCCGAGCCGAACCTCTCCCCGCCGAGCTGCTGAACCGACCCGCGTGATCAGCCCACCCGCTGAACCGGGCGGCGCTCTACCGTCTGCCCCGCGGCCCTCTCCGCGCTCCAGCAGGGCTTCGCCCCAAGACGAGGCCGCCGACTCCGGTCCCGTCAAGTGGAGCCAGGAGCGCAGGCTGCAGTTCATCGACTTCCGTCTGCAGTGGGGTGGCCGCATCAACCGCCGCGACGTGACGGACTTCTTCAAGATCTCGGTACCCCAGGCGTCCGCCGACATCGCGCGCTACGCCGAGGTGGCGCCGGGCAACCTGGAGTACGACACCAGATCCCGGACTTACGTCGCTACGGCAGGGTTTGCCCCCCGCTACGAGTCCAGCGGAGCCCGCCAGTACCTGTCTCAGCTGCTGGCGCTGGAACGGCAGATCTTGACCACCGACCAAGCGTTCCTGGCGTTCCGGCCGCCCATGGCCTCGGTACCGCTTCCCAGTCGAACGGTCGAGCCGAAGACCCTCGCCCTTCTGCTGCAGTCGATCTCCGAACGGGCGAAGCTGCGTATCCAGTACCAGTCGATCGCGCGGGACGAGCCGCAAGAGCGCTTCATCAGCCCCCACGCGTTCGGTTATGACGGCGTGCGGTGGCACGTCCGGGCGTACTGCCACCTTCGCGAGGGGTTCAGAGACTTCGTTCTGGGCCGAATCCTGTCGCCCAGTGCCCCTGTGGCCTCAGACGTTGACTCGTCGCAGGACCGCGAGTGGCACACCAACGTGGATCTCGTCCTGAAGCCGCACGATTCGCTCACTCCCAAGCAGCGCGAGGGTGTCGAGATCGACTACGGGATGAAGAACGGAAAGGTCACCGTGCCCTGCCGGCAGGCAATGCTGTTCTACACCCTGAGGACGCTGAACTTCGAGCCCAACGGCACGCCCCGAAACGGCGAGAAGCAGGTGGTCATCGCGAACCTTGCCGAGATCAAACCACTGCTGCCGAAGCCCGGCCAAGCCTGAGCGTCCAGCGCCTCGTGTCACCACATACACCCGATTAAAGTTTCGAACCCAACACATGCTCACTGGCGAACTCCGCAGCAAAGTCGATGCCCTCTGGAATGCCTTCTGGTCCGGCGGCATTGCCAACCCGATCGAGGTGATCGAACAGATCACCTACCTGCTCTTTCTCCGCCGCCTGGACGATCTGCACACGGTCGAGGAGCGCAAGGCTCAGCGACTGGGCAAGCCCATCGAGCGGCGCATCTACCCGGAAGGCAGCGACGAGCGTGGGCGTGCCTACGAAGACATGCGCTGGTCGCGCTTCAAGAACTTCGAGGCCACCGAGATGTTCAAGGTGGTTGGTGAGCATGTCTTCCCCTTTCTCCGCAGCCTGGGCGGCGACGGCAGTACCTACAGCCACCACATGAAGGACGCCCGCTTCACGATTCCCACACCGGCATTGCTAACCAAAGTGGTGGACTTGATGGATCAGGTCCCCATGGACGACCGCGACACCAAAGGCGACCTGTATGAGTACATGCTCAGCAAGATCGCCAGCGCGGGCCAGAACGGGCAGTTCCGCACGCCGCGCCACATCATCCGTCTGATGGTCGAGATGACCGCCCCGACGCCTAAGGACACCATCTGCGACCCGGCCAGCGGCACGTGTGGCTTCTTGGTGGCGGCTGGTGAGTACCTTCGAGAGTCACACCCCGAGATCTTTCGCGATGCGAAGCAGCGCGAGCACTTCCACCATGGCATGTTCCATGGCTACGACTTCGACAACACCATGCTGCGAATCGGCAGCATGAACATGGCGCTGCACGGGGTGGACAACCCCGACATCCGCTACAAGGACTCACTGGGCAAGGAGCACGCCGGCGACGAAGAGGCCTACAGCCTGATCCTGGCCAACCCACCGTTTGCCGGCAGCCTGGACTACGAGAACACCGCCAAGGACCTGCTCGACACCGTCAAGACCAAGAAGACCGAGCTGCTGTTTCTGGCACTGTTCCTACGGCTGCTGAAACCCGGCGGCCGCGCCGCAGTCATCGTGCCCGACGGCGTGCTGTTCGGCAGCAGCAAGGCGCACAAGGAACTGCGCAAGCTGATCGTAGAAGCGCACAAGCTAGATGCCGTGGTGTCGCTGCCCTCTGGCGTTTTCAGGCCCTATGCGGGCGTGTCTACCGCCATCCTGTTCTTCACAAAGACCAATTCAGGGGGCACGGACCACGTGTGGTTCTACGACCTGCGTGCAGACGGCCGCAGCCTGGACGACAAACGCACGCCGCTACTGGCTGATGACCTGCTGGGCGTGGCTCCGGTCCGACCGTTGACCGAAGATGAGCATGAAAAGAACAATCTGCCCGATGTGCTGGTGCGCTGGCGGCGGCGTGCTGGCGATGAGCTGCAGCGTGAACGAACCGACCAAAGCTTTTGCGTACCGAAGGCTGACATTGCCGGCAGTGGATACGACTTGTCGCTCAACCGCTACAAGGCGATGGTGCACAAGGTGGTGGCGCACGATAAGCCTGTGGCCATCCTGAAACGGTTGGCGGATTTGGATGCGGAGATCGCGCAAGGGATGAAGGCGTTGGAGGGGATGCTGAGGTCATGACAAGCACAAGTACAACGACACTAGGCGAGGCCTCGTACATCAATCCGCGGCTGACGGCGCCCTTGGACAATGACGCGAGCATTGCGTTTGTGCCGATGGCGGCTGTTTCATCGGAAGAGGCTCGGATCATCGCGCCCGGAGAGCGGCCCTACCGCGAAGTAAAGAAGGGGTACACCTACTTTGAATCCGGAGACGTGCTGGTTGCGAAGATCACGCCCTGCTTCGAGAACGGGAAGATTGCGCAGGCCATCTTGCCTCACAAGATCGGCTTTGGTTCAACCGAGTTCCATGTGGTGCGACCAAAGCATGGAGTCTCTGACGGTCGTTACCTGCACCACTATCTTCGGCAGCCACATATTCGCTTGGCCGGCGAACGCCGAATGACCGGCAGCGGCGGGCAACGTCGGGTTCCAGAGGACTATCTCGCATCTTTACTAGTGCCGCTTCCCCCCGTAGCAGAACAACGCCGCATCGCCGCCGTCCTCGACCAAGCCGATGCGCTCAGAGCCCAGCGCCGGCAAGCCTTGGCAGAACTGGACAGGTTGGCGCAGGCGGTGTTCGTGGAGATGTTTGCTGACGCAATGGCTCGGCCCGCCCGGGACGCGCTGGGCTCGTTGGTGCAAGAGTTCCGATACGGGACCTCAGAGAAATCGTCCGAATCAGGGTTCCCCGCGCTACGAATACCAAACGTAGCCAATGGTTATCTCGACTTGTCCGATCTGAAGACCGTTCCAGTGACTGAACAAGAACTGGACCGTCTTCGTCTCAAAGATGGCGATCTGCTGTTCGTACGAACAAACGGCAATCCCGAGTATGTCGGTCGATGCGCTGTTTTCAATCGCCAGCTTACGCTTGCAACTGGCTTTAAGCCAGACGAATTCATCTACGCGTCGTACTTGATCCGAGCGAGACTTCGTGAAGACACGATCTCGCCTGTCGTTCTCCAAAGGTACCTGCACGAGGGCGAGGGCCGCCGAGCGCTAAGGGCAGTGTGCAAAACGTCTGCAGGCCAGTACAACGTCAACGTCGAGGGCCTTGGTGGCATTCAGATTCCACGGTTCCCAAAGGGGCTTCAGGAGATCTTCGCCGAACGCCTGCAGCGCATCGAATTGCTGAAAGAAGCGCACCACGTCGGCGTCGCCGAAGCCGACGCGCTGTTTTCTTCGATCCAGCACCGCGCCTTCACCGGCGCACTCTGACCTGCGCTCCTCCCCCACGCGATCCGCCCAGGACACAAGCGGCACCAGACCGTACCGAAAATCTGTCATCAGGGAGAGTTCATCGATGAAAGCGACCGAGGCCAAGCTGCTGGCCTTCTTGAAGAAGTCCCCGCAGTTCGTCATCCCCATCTACCAGCGCACCTACTCGTGGACCGAGCGTGAGTGCCGCCAGTTGTGGGACGACGTGGTGCGCGCGGGCAGCAACCCGGCAGTGACCGGGCACTTCGTCGGCTCCATCGTCTACATCGAGCAGGGCCTCTTCCAGGTGGCCACGCTGTCGCCGCTGTTGGTCATCGACGGGCAACAGCGCCTGACCACGGTCACGCTGCTGATCGCCGCACTTGCTGAGGCCCTGGGCAGCAGCGAGCCTGTCGAAGGCTTCTCGGCGCGCAAGCTGCGCAATTACTACCTGCTGAACCCGGAAGAAGACGGCGAACGCCACTTCAAGCTGCTGCTGTCGCAGACCGACAAGGCCACGCTCACGTCGCTGGTGGGGCAGGCCCCGCTGCCGGCCGAGCAGTCGGTTCGCGTGGCCGGCAACTACGAGCTGTTCAAGAGTTGGTTGTCGGACTCCACCTGCGACTTGGCCGTCATCTGCCAAGGGCTGGCCAAGCTGGTGGTTGTGGACGTGGCGCTGGCGCGCGGGCAAGACAATCCGCAGCTGATCTTCGAGAGCATGAACTCCACAGGCCGCAAGCTCAGCCAGGCCGACCTGATCCGCAACTACGTGCTGATGGGCCTGGAGCCTGCGCTGCAGACGCGGCTGTACCAGGACCACTGGCGGCCAATGGAGTTGGCGTTCGGGCAAGAGGGCTACGTCGCGCACTTCGACGCCTTTATGCGCCACTACCTGACGCTGAAGCACCCGGCGGGCGACATCCCCCGCATTGATGAGGTGTACGAGGCATTCAAGCTGCACAGCGTGCGGCCCGCCACTGAGCAAGCCGGTGTGGAGGTCCTGGTACGCGACGTGCAGCGCCACGCGCAGGCCTACTGCGCCATGGCCCTGGGGGCAGAAAGCCGACCGAGCCTGCGAGACGCCTTCCACGACCTGCGTGAGCTGAAGGTGGATGTGGCTTACCCCTTCCTGTTGGAGCTGTACGACGACTGCACACAGGGCGTGTTGAGCGATGCTGACTTCCTGGCGGCGGTTCGGGTGGTGGAGGCCTACGTCTTCCGTCGGGCGGTGTGTGCCATCCCCACCAATTCCTTGAACAAGACCTTTGCTACCTTCAGCAAGGTACTGAAGAAGGACCGCTACCTGGAGAGCATCCAGGCCCACCTGCTGACCTTGCCTTCCTACCGCCGCTTCCCAAACGACGAAGAGTTCCAACGCGAGCTGCAGGTGCGCGACCTGTACCACTTCGGTGGTCGTGCAGCCTACTGGCTGCGCCGGCTGGAGAACCACAACCGCAAAGAGCGAGTGGCAGTGGCCGAGTACACGATCGAGCACATCCTGCCGCAGAACGACAAGCTGCCGGCGCAGTGGCAAGCCGATCTGGGTCCTGACTGGAAGCGAGTGCAGGAAACCTGGCTGCACACGCTCGGCAACCTGACATTGACCGCTTACAACTCCAGCTACAGCGACTTCCCGTTCGCCCACAAGCGCGACATGGATGAGAAGGGGCTGCGCTGGAGTCCGCTGAAGCTGAACGATGGCCTGGGGCAGGTGACGGTATGGGACGAGGCCGCCATCAAGGCACGCGCTGTGAAGCTCGCAGGCAAGGCCATCGATGTCTGGGCCAAACCAGCCCTGCCTGCCGAAGTGCTGGCAGCCTACCGGCCCAAGGCGGCAGGCCAGGCCAGCTACACGATCGACGACCACCCACACCTGTTGGTGCCCGCCTTGCGCGGCGTATTCGAAGCCTTCCGCACGGAGGTGCTAGCCCTGGACAGCTGCGTGAGCGAGGAGTTCCTCAAGCTCTACGTGGCCTACAAGGCTGAGACGAACTTCGTTGATGTCGTTCCTCAGGCGAAGCGCCTTCGCCTTTCGCTGAATATGCCGTTCAGCGAGATCGATGACCCCAAGGGCATGTGCAAAGATGTCTCGGGCCTGGGACGCTGGGGAAACGGTGAGGTTGAGGTCGGCTTGACGACGATGGATCAACTTCCGTACGTCATGGGGCTGGTGCGGCAGTCCTTCGATCGCCAGATGAACGGTGCCGCTGGCTCATGAGCAACTTCGCCTTCCTCCAGGCGGAGTGGCCCCTCCAGTTTGAGGCCGCGTCCAAGGCGGAAGGTCTGGTGCATGCCGACGCGCGGGCGGCCTGCTTCTACGCGCGTCGCACCTTGGAGCTGGCCGTGAGCTGGCTCTACAAGCATGAACCTGCGCTCAAGCTGCCCTATCAGGACCACCTGAGTGCACTGCTCCACGAGCCCACGTTCAGGGCCACCGTGGGCGTCGCTGTCTTCAACAAGGCGAAGGTCATCAAGGAGTTGGGCAATCTGGCGGTGCACAGCACCCGAAAGGTCAGCCCAAATGATGCACTGACAGCTGCTCGCGAGCTGTTCCACATCTGCTACTGGCTGGCACGCACCTACGGGCGCACGGCCCGCCCTGATCCGGCCCTGAACTTCGTTCCCGCGCTGGTCCCCCAGCCGGCAGCGCCCGTATCGCCTCAGAGCCCGGACCAGCTGCGCGCACTGCAAGACCAGCTGAGCGCCAAGGACGAGAAGCTGAGCCAGCTGCTCACCAGCCAAGCCGCGCTGGATGCGGAGCTCCAGGCGTTGCGTGCCCAGGTGGCGGCTGCCAAGAAGTCGAACGCTGCCACCCCCGACACGCACGACTACAGCGAGGCGGAAACACGCGACTACTTCATCGACCTGCTCCTGAAGGAAGCAGGTTGGGCGCTGGATCCGGCGAAGAACTTCGAGGTTCCAGTGACCGGCATGCCAAACAATTCGGAGGGCGGCAAGGGGTTTGTTGACTATGTGCTCTGGGGTGATGACGGCAAGCCGCTCGCCCTGGTGGAAGCCAAGCGCACCAAGCGCGACCCCAAGGTCGGCCAGCAGCAGGCCAAGCTGTATGCCGACTGCTTGCAGGCCCAGTACGGCCAACGCCCCGTGATCTTCTGCTCCAACGGCTATGACCATTGGGTGTGGGACGACGCGATGTACCCGCCGCGACCCATTCAAGGCTTCTACAAGAAGGGCGAACTCGAACTGCTGGTCCAGCGCCGCAACAGCCGCAAAGCTTTGGCGCAGGCAGAGGTCAACCCGCAGATTGCCGGGCGGCACTACCAGGTGCGAGCTGTCAGACGCATTGGCGAAGCATTTGAGCGGGACAACCAACGCAAGGCGCTGGTAGTGATGGCCACGGGCGCGGGCAAGACGCGGACCGTCATCGCCCTGGCGGACCTGCTTATGCGGTGCAACTGGGTCAAGCGAGTGCTTTTCCTTGCAGACCGCGTGGCACTGGTCAACCAGACGGTTGGCGCGTTCAAGGCCCATTTGCCGGGCGCTTCGCCGGTCAATCTGGTGACGGACAAGCAAGCGGAAGGGCGCGTGTATGTCTGCACCTATCCGACGATGATGAGCCTCATCGACGAAGGTGCCGGGAACCAGCGCCGGTTTGGCGTAGGCCACTTCGATCTGGTCGTGATCGACGAGGCGCACCGTTCCGTGTATCAGAAGTACCGCGCGATCTTCGACTACTTCGACTCCCTGCTCGTGGGCTTGACCGCCACGCCGACCGACGAGATCGACCACAACACCTACGGCTTGTTCGACCTTGAGACTGGTGTCCCCACAGACGCCTACTCGTTGGACCAGGCCGTGTTCGAGAAGCACCTCGTGCCCCCGACTGCGGTGTCGGTCCCCCTGAAATTCCAGCGTCAGGGCATCAAGTACAACGAACTCAGCGAAGCCGAGAAGGAACAGTGGGACGCGCTGGAATGGTCGGATGACGGATCGCCGCCGCCGAACTCAGTGGACGCGGCAGCGTTGAACAAGTGGCTGTTCAACGCCGACACCGTGGACAAGGTGCTCGGGCACCTGATGACACGCGGCCACCATGTTGCGGGTGGCGATCGACTGGGTAAGACGATCATCTTCGCCGCCAGCAACGACCACGCCGAGTTCATCGCCGAGCGCTTCAACATCAACTACCCGGAGTACAAGGGCGAGTTCGCCCGTGTGGTCACCTACAAGACAGAGTACGCGCAGAGCCTCATCGACGACTTCTCGAAGAAGGACAAGGCTCCGCACATCGCGATCTCGGTCGACATGCTGGACACGGGCATCGACGTGCCCGAGGTGGTCAACCTGGTCTTCTTCAAGATCGTGCGGTCTCGTACCAAGTTCTGGCAGATGGTCGGACGCGGGACGAGGCTGTGTCTCGATCTCTTTGGACCGGGCCAACACAAGACGGGGTTCTATCTTTTCGACTACTGCCAGAACCTGGAGTTCTTCGCGCAGAACCCGGGGGCAACAGTAGGCGGGTCGCCAGAGTCACTGAGCAGCCGCCTCTTCGGGGCGCGCGTGCAACTGGTCGCGACTTTAGACAGTCGGCTTGAGAACAGTCCGGGCGCGCACGAGGCTAAGCAGAAGTACTGCGCACCTGACGATGAGGCACTCCGCGCTTCCACTGCCGAAACGCTCCAGCAGACCGTTGAGGCCATGAATGTCGACAACTTTGTTGTGCGGCCTCACCGGAAGGCAGTGGAGAAGTTTTCGAAGCCTGAGGCCTGGAAGAAGCTGACCGCGGGTGATCAGCAGGAGCTGATTCACGAGGTGGCGGGCCTGCCCAGCGAACGACGTGACGACGACGAGGAAGCCAAACGCTTTGACCTGCTGATCCTTCGCACACAACTGGCCATCTTGCAGGCGTCTCCGGACTTCGATCGCCTGCGCGACCAAATTCGAGAGATCGCCGGAGCACTCGAACTTCAGGAAGCCGTTCCGGCCATCAAGGCGGAGATTGTCTTGATCCAGTCCGTAGCCGGCGACGAATGGTGGACGGATGTCACCCTCGGCATGCTGGAGAACGCCCGCAAGCGCCTGCGCGCACTTGTCAAACTGATCGAGAAGGCGGCGCGCAAGATCGTCTACACAGACTTTGTCGATCAACTGGGCACCGAGACGACGGTCGTTCTGCCGGAGATCGCAAACGGCCTCGACATGGCCAAGTTCAAGGACAAAGCGCGGCAGTTCCTAAAAGCCCACCAGGGCCACCTAGCACTACAGCGCTTGCGGCGCAGTCAACCTCTGACACCCACTGACTTGAGTGAACTGGAGCAGATGCTGATCGAGGCCGGCGGCACGCCCGAGATGATCAGCAAGGTGGCAGCTGGAAGCCCTAACCTGGGTGTCTTCATCAGGTCACTGGTCGGGATGGATCGAGAAGCGGTGTATCAAGCCTTCAACGAGTTCGTCAGCGGCACGAATGCCACGCCTGATCAGTTGGAGTTCATCGATGTCATCGTGTCTGAGCTGACAGCCAACGGTGTGGTCGAAGCCAAGCGGCTCTACGAATCGCCGTACCTCGACATCAGCCCGCAAGGGCCTGAAGCCTTGTTTCCAAGTGCGCAGGTGGATCGGATGTTCCAGATCTTGGAAGAGTTCAAGAAGCGCGCGGCTGCGTAGTTGCGGTTGAGCCTGATGCATGAGTGACGCAAAGGGCAATCCATAGCCGTCCATCGGTTCTTAGGAAACAGTCAATCGATCTGATACCCGCATGCAACCTGAACAAGCCCCTTACGCCCATCGTCCTGTCCACGGCTTGCCGAAATCGCTACTTGCGATGGAAGGGAGGACGTTCGCAGTGATCGCCCTGATGACGCGGCAAGCCGGACTCAACCGAGAGCGGCGACGTGAAATGCAAAGCGGCGTGAAGGTTTTTCGCGACTTGGGCGATCGGCTTGGCGGCAACATTCCCAAGTCTGAAATGAATGTGCTGTCGTACTACCTGAGCCCGGATGAACGATTTGGGAGCTTCTGGTATGCCGCAAAGCGCATGATTGAACCGCACGGCGCGCTTGGAAGTCGCGCATATTCGATTGCCGTGGACATCCAGTTGCTAAAGGCTTACGAGCCGAACTGGATCCAACTTGCGCTGGACGAACAGGCACTGATTGCGGCCTGTCCGGAGTGGCCGCGCATCAGGGCCGTGGTGGAGAACGCGAACGACGTCAAGACGGGTAAGCAGCCGCTAGGACTGTTCATGTTGTGGCCCCGCATCGCCGAAGAGTTGCGACGCTGGCCAGATCTGGATGACGCTGCACGCAAGCGGATCGCGCATGCAGCTTTCGCGTTGTCCTCGGTGGGCTGGTCTGACTGGTTCATCAGGCAAGCGCTGGCGATCTGCCCCGAGCTGGAAGCCGAACTTGGTGGGCTCATTCGCCAGTCGGCCGACGTCTCTATGCAACCAGTTCCACAGGAGGATGCTGAGCGCGCAGGTACGATAGCTTCGCCAGATGGCGATGACAGCGACGTGCTGCAGGCGCGTGAAGCGTGGACTTCGCTGATTCAGAGGCTTGATGCGCTCACGTTCGAACTAAAGGAGAGTCCGACCCAGGAAGCCGTTTCCGAGCTGACCATGTTGATCGGCGAGCTAGAGGGGCACCGCACGACCTTGCCCATGCGTGAGCAGTCGGTCGCTCGCCAGCTAGACGCACGAGTGGAGGAACTGATCGCGCACCTGCGATCTCTGGCTACTCGTGACGCCTTGCATTGGCTTGACGACGACCTCATTGGGCAGATTGAGGCAAGGTGGAAGTTGGCGGCTCGCGAACAGTCTGAGCACGAACAGATCGCGGAACTGGCCGAAGACGCCGCAGCTGCTGTGAAGCGCACTGAGTCTGCGACGACAGAACTGGCAAGTGCGCTGGTAGACGTTGAGCGCAGCCACGTTACTGTGGCAGACGCTGACGCTCTACTCGCGAAGTCAAAGGGCTTTGCAGAGCAGGCGGCAGGCAAGCGCAAGCGCAGCGAGGCGCTCAGACAGCAGCTAGAGGCCGAAGCACGTCAGCAAGCTCAGCAGGAGAAGTTGATCGATGCTGCTTCGCCATTTGGAGAGCCTTTCGACTACTCAGCTGACTACCGAGCTCTGTTGGAGGGCCGAGCTCTACAAGAGTCGCCGCGCGATGACGCCCCCGCCTCTTCGCTGGCGCCGTCAGCGGCGATGAAGTCGGATGATCCCGCGGAAACGACGTCGGCCTCGGTCCCATTGCCGGAGGAACCGCCCGAACCAGATCCTTCGACGATTTCGGTGGCGCCGCCTCAGGCCCATCAGTCTTCGGCGCTAGAGCCTGCAGAGACTGCCGCGATGGCGTTTCAGCAGCAGCTGTTTACGCCGAGCGATGTCGCTTTGCCCAGCCGCGAGAGCGCTCCGGATCCCGTGGTGGCAGCGCAAGAACCCCTTCCGGACGAGCAGCCATACAACGACGCTGCAGGACAGGCATGCCGCCCGATTTGGCAGCTGCTGTCTTGCGGGCAACCCGCGCTGGCGTTTCACGCGGCAACCTGGATTGCCGGTGAGACCCCGGTCGTCAAGGTCCCGTCGCCTGACCTGTTGGCCGCCGTGGCTCTGGAAGGCGCCCTGATGCTCCCAGACGGCGGAGTCCAGTCGGCGCTGAGTGCCCGCTTCGAGCGTCTGCAGCCGGAGGACTTCGCCGCGCAAGAACCCAAGACTTGGCATGCCGCGGTCAATCTCTTGCTGGCTGCGGCAACGATGCGGGCAATGATCATTGCTCCAGGGACAGGTGCCGGCTCTGTCGCTGCGTACCTGCATCAAAACGGCAGTTATCCAGCGCTGTACGCGCTGGTTCAGCAGCTGCGTGAGCTCAGCCCGCTACTCATGGGCTTTCGAATCGAACCGGCGGTCTTGCGCCAGGCACGCGGTGAGGCGGCCATTCGTTCGGATCTCCAGGCCCTCCAGCACGCGGCTGAAGACTGGCTGCGGGTGCAAGCCCCCGCGTACACCATCAAGTTCGCCGCGGCGACGAATGTCTGGAGGCACTGGCTGCATGCCGGTGGTGAGATCGACGTGCTGGTTGCTCCGGTAGTACACAACAGAGTTGCCGAGGCAGAACGTGTGCGCGAGCAGCTTGCAGCGATGTCGGATCACGATCACGTATTGCGACTGATCCACGATACGGATCGTAAGGCGCTTAAGCGGCGTCGGGGTGAAGACATCCACGCCGGTGCGCTCGATCACCTGCTGCGTAATGTGGAAGAAGCGCTGAGGTTGCCGCGTCAGTGGCTTGGCCTTGTGGAATTGCTCGGGCGGCAAGGGGATCGCATGCGCGACCTTCTTGAGCAAGTCCACTCAAGACTTCGCGACAGCCAGCGTGCCGTCGAAGCTGAGCTGCTCCGAGTGCCTGGGCACGATCCCTGGGGTCTTGTGCAGGCCGGTCAGGCACAGGCGCTACGGGCCGTGCGCGGGGTTCTCGCGCTCTTCGATGCGACTGCCGAGCTACCGATATCCGAGCCAACGCCTGCCGAAGTCCTGGGCCGACCTCTGCTTTTGATCGCAGACGTGCCGGTCAAGGAGGATTGGACGAGCGACACGACTTCGGCGACGGGAATGGCGTCGCTCAATGGCTGGCTGGTGGCGCCGCTGACAGCGGAAGACGCGGGGCGTCAGCGTCTGGCGCGTGGGGACGTTCTGGGTGCGGAACTGCTGATTCAGTCGGGCATGGTCGATCCGCAGACCCTGACCGTTCGTCCCGATCGAGACCGCTGGAAGCAAGCGCTGCGCAAGGAAGTTGCTGAGTGCCGTCGTTCCGTAGAAGTCGGATCCGCTTACGGCTATCTTGAGGATGCGAATCGCGGCTCTTTCGAAAGTCGCTTGGCGCTGTGGGAAGCGCAAGTTGACGACATTCGGAGGTTCGACGTCGCTACGGCCGAGATCCGTGCTATCCGAGCCAAGGTCGATCAGGCGCGCGAGGCCCGGGCGCAGCAGGTGCGGGAAGCGATGCGAGACATCGCTATCACGCAAGAGATGCAGCCCACCGTGGCCGATGTCGACCAAGCACTGCGCGACGGCGACATTGCGACAGCCAACGAACTCGTTCACTGGCTGGTTCAAGGGCGTCCGGTGCCGACTGAACTGGACGGTGAGGCTCATGAGGGCTTCGACAGGTTCTTCCCCAGCGCCATGCTCGCCATTGAGTCTTGGCTTGAGGGCCAGCGCCGCGACGCCATCGAGCAAGCGCTGCGGCAGGGGCAGTCGATTCCGGGCGTGGAAGCCCAGCGGGTGGCAGGTGCGCAGCGCGAACAGGCCTCAAAGATGTTCAGCGCCTGGTCGGACATGAAGGCGCACCAGGGCGCGGAGCAATCTCGGCTCGAGCCATTAATGACCGGCCTAGGCTTCACGGTCAAGTCGCTTTCGCGCGTTGAGAAGGTCGCTGGACGCGAAGCATGGGCACTGGACACCCAACCCATTGAAGACCGGCACATCTGTCCGTTGCCGATGTTCGGCTCTGCCGCGGCGGGCAAGTATCGCGTGGTTTGCGTGTGGGGACGCCCGACCGAAGACGAACTGCTGCAATGGGTTGGGGACTCGACGGTCAGCCGGCCGACGTTCCTTCTCTACTTCGGCCGCATGACCGAGCGCAAGTGGCGTGAGTTGAGCCGACTTTCGAAGACGAAGCGACGGGCCTTTGTGCTTCTGGACGAGACGCTGCTGGTCTATCTGTGCCATGCGGCCGGCTCGCGTCTGCGTACGTGGCTCGACTCATCGCTCCCGTTCTCCTTCTCCTCACCCTACGACGCCACTGCAGGACTCGTACCGCCGGAGATGTTCTACGGCCGCGGGGCGGAACTCGACGCGGTGCGCGGGCCCAACGGCAGGTGCTTCATCTACGGTGGGCGACAGCTTGGTAAGACTGCGCTGCTGAAGCGCGCTGAGCAGTCGTTTCACTCGCCCCCAAGCGGCCACTTCGCAAAGTGGATAGATCTTCGCGCCGAAGGGATCGGTGTCAGTCGGGCGGCGTCCGAGGTGTGGATCACGCTGCATGAGAAGCTCAAGGAAATGGGCGTGCTGGACGCGCGCATCGCCGCGCCAGTGCCCGGCAAGAAGCAGGGAGTAGAGGGCGTCATACGCGGTATTCGCGAGTTCCTGACTGCCAACTCGGACCGGCGAGTGTTGCTCTTGCTGGACGAGGCAGATCGGTTCTTCGAACAAGACGGACGCAACGACTTCGAAGACACCAGGCGGCTCAAGCAGCTCATGGACGAGACGGGGCGGCGCTTCAAGGTGGTTTTCGCTGGCCTGCACAACGTGCTTCGGATGACCGAACGCCCGAACCATCCGCTGGCGCACTTCGGCGAACCGATCGAGATCGGGCCACTTCGCGAGGGGGAGGAGGTCAGAGAGGCCGCTGACTTGATCCGCCGGCCGATGGCGGCGGCAGGCTTCGAGTTCGAGAGTCGCGCACTGGTGATTCGCATCTTGGCGCAGACCAACTACTACCCGAGTCTGATCCAGCTCTACTGTTCACACCTGCTACGCCACATGTTGAGCCAAGTCGCCAGTCGGCAACGGACCAATGGCCCGCGCTATGTGGTGACCGACCGCGACATCGAGCAGGTGTACTCCAGCGACGCACTGCGCGACGAGATTCGAGCCAAGTTCCGCCTGACGCTGCAGCTCGATCCTCGATACGAGGTGGTGGCCTATGCGATGGCTCTCGACCTCCTGAAGAGCCGCTACTCGCAAAGTGACGGCATGCCTTGGCAGACGATTCGGCAGTCGGGTGCCATGCATTGGTGGCCTGAGGGATTCCGAGATACCAGCGAGCTGGACTTCCGCGTGCTGCTGGACGAGATGGTGGGCCTTGGCGTCCTGCGCCGCCTCGCCGGCGGGCACTATGTGCTGCGCAACCCGAACGTGCTGCTGCTGCTGGGCAATCAGGAGGAGATAGAAGCTGTCCTGGTTAAGGATCGGGAACCCGCAGTCGAGTTCGAATCGGCTACTTTCAGGCCCCTGCTTCGCCGTGCGCCCGCCTCTGCCGAACGGAGTGTGTTCACGTACCAGCAGCTCAGCCGCTTGCTGCAGCGGACTAACAGCATCACCGTGGTCACGGGTACTCAGGCAGCTGGCATCGGTGGAGTGGTTACGAGCCTTGAGGACTACCTGGGGAAGGAGGCGGCTCCCGTCGTATTGGCCAACTGCACAGATCGGCAGTCCTTCGGTAACGCGCTGAGTGTGGCGTTGGTCGAACGCGAGAAGGATCTGGTCACGGCCTTTGTAGTGCCTGACACCACCCCGTGGACGGACTTATGGATCGCCGAAGCGCGGCAACGGCTGGATCGTCTCAAGTCGGGCAACAAGTTTGCGTCACTGGTATTCGTCGCCGAACCTGCAACGCTCTGGCGACTGCTGGGTAATGAGACCAATCCTGAGAACGGGCAACCACCCTGGATGTCGCTTCTACATTGGCGGGACGAATTCCTGCGCCACTGGCTGGATGAGCGTCAACTACAGCTCGAGCCTGAGGACAGGCGTCGGCTTGGGCAAGTGACCGGCTGCTGGCCCGAACTGCTGATGGACCTGGTCGGTGACTGCACTGAGCTGCGCACGCTTCGCGAACGGCTGGGAACGGCCGACGAGCGGTGGTTCTCCACGCAGCAGAGTGTCTCTTTGTGGCGCGATCGTCTGGGCCTGAAGGTTTCCGAACCGGTTCAGGTGCTCGACCTGCTTGCTCGCCTTGGCGAGCCGGTTGATGTCGGCGAGCTTGCGGCGGTCGGCGAAATGCCGGTTGACCGAGTGAAGGCGGGTCTGCGCTGGGGGGAGCTGCTGGGGCTGACTCGATCCGAGGGCGCTGGCTTCTGGACGGTTGATCCGATCGCAGCCAAGGCACTCTTGAACACCAGGTCCTGATGGACAGGTGGTCGCTGCCAGGCCCATCTGGCTTCATTGGTGAGGTAATCGATGCACTCCGCGAGGGCGCGAACGTCGTCGTCGGCTCGTCATCGCCAGCGTCCACGGCTCTAGCGCTCACCCTGGAGGACCGGGTCGCGGAGGAGTGGCGAATTGCGGGACCCGTCGTTCCCTCGGGCCTGGATCCCCTCGACGAGATACACGCGGCACTGGATATCCACGATGATCCTTCGGTGCGCCGGAGCACTGCCTCGCTGATCAGGAGTATCGAATCCAAGCGAGTGATTATGGTCACCGGGGTCGAGATGCCCCAATGGCCAGCATGGCAACGACTTCTAGACGACTACGCCAACGCCAGCCGATCGGTCCCCGCCGTCGACAGATCCCAACTGCTGGTGGTCGCGTCAGGGGTTCCGAAGGCCCGTCTTCCAAACCGGGCGCCTGCCCTGATTCCGCATGTATGGGACGGTGTGGTCGGCGAAGCTGACGTGTTTAGCTACGTCATCCAATCCCTGCGCCGTCGAGGCGTCCGGGTTGACGGGCATTCGAAGCTCGTTGCGCGAATCATCACGCGCCTCGCACTCTGGGACTTCGACTTGGTTGACAGCTTGCTCGCACTGGAACCCAGCCGGCTGTTCGAACCTGAAGCTGTCGTGCGTGCGGCCTCGGCTGGAATACCTTCGTTGGTGCAGCTCGGCAACAGCTGGGAGGAAGGCGGCTCAGCTACGTTTGATGGTGAAGAGCTGGCACATGCAGTGGCCCTTGTTCGCCACGGCGATCCGCGAGGCGAACTTGCGATGCGGCTCTGGGCGGCCCAGGCTTCTGAACTCCTCCCAGCCCTAGAGATCTGCCGCAGACAATTGGCTAAGCGAATGAAGGACGCGCGGCTCCGCTTGCCGGTCAATCTCAACGGCGAGTTGATTCACGACCTCGTGGACGTCGAGATTGGCCCGCTGCTGCGTCTGGCTAGACAGCACCGCCTCCCGCAGGACATCGTACGAGTGGCGGAAAAGTTATGGCGATTGCGAAACAAGTTGGCCCACTTGACCCCGCTGAGCGCCGATGAAGCTCTTGATCCCGAGTTGCTCGCCATACGTCGGAGATAAGTCCCTGGTCTCGGGGTATCAGACTGTGGCGACGACTACCGGAGCCTCGCCCGTCAAGATGATGGGCGGCCTCTGCCTTTCCGGGCCATGCACTTGGTCAGGAGCTCCGGAGCACGCTCGCTCGGGAGCGACCACTGCCTATCGCGACCTCGAGTTTTCGACTCTATTGTCGTGTTTACGACATTAATGTCTTGTTTACGACTATTTTTGGTCAGAACAGGGCGCCCTTTGGCGAGATCTGTTGACGCTTACCCTTGATCCTTCCAACCCCGCTCGCGCGGGGCGCCCGGGCCTGCGCCCATGCGCTGCGGAG
>LNFM01002093.1_pt1 | contig 51275 bp, 51 predicted proteins | sample 596031 | NCBI WGS metagenome assembly LNFM01 (sample SAMN04254537, study PRJNA301005) | activated carbon metagenome | isolation source: dual media filters at the Ann Arbor, Michigan drinking water treatment plant | place: USA: Ann Arbor | reverse complement strand
GGTGTTTTTTGCTGATCTTCTTGCCCGCGCGTTCGCCCGATTCGAGCGCGTAGCTGAACTTGATCTCTTCTTCGCCCGAACCGTACAGCAGCACCTGCCGCACCGCTTCGGGCAGCGACTCCCAGGCCGCTTCGGCGTCAAACTGGTAGTGCGCCGCGAGGCTCTCGATCATGGCGAAGTAGTAGCCGTTGCGCCGGTCCCAGCCCTTGATGGCGCCGCTGGCCAGGCTCAGCGTGGGGAAGGCCACCACGCGTTCGGAGTCGAACACCTCGGTGTGACCCAGGCCGTCGCAGGCCGGGCAGGCGCCCATGGGGGAGTTGAAGGAGAACAGGCGCGGCTCCAGCTCGCCCACGGTGTGGCTGCAGACCGGGCAGGCGAACTTGGCCGAAAAGGCCAGCTCGGCGCCGCTGTCCATGTCCACCGTGAGGGCGCGGCCTTCGGCCAGGCGCAGTGCGGCTTCAAAACTTTCGGCCAGACGCTGCCGCTGGGGGTTGGCGCCCTCCTCCTCGACCGAGCGCACCTTGATGCGGTCGATCACGACGTCGATGTTGTGTTTCTCGGTTTTCTTCAGCAAGGGCAAGGCGTCGGCCTCTACCACCGCACCGCCAATGCGAAAGCGCACATAGCCCTGGGCCTGCATGTCGGCAAACAGCTCGGTGAACTCGCCCTTCTTCTCGCGCGCCACCGGCGCCAGGATCATCAGCCGGGTGCCCTCGGGCAGGGCCAGCACGGTGTCGACCATCTGGGCCACGCTCTGCGCGGCCAGTGGCAGGTCGTGCTCAGGACAATACGGCGTGCCGGCGCGGGCGTACAAGAGGCGCAGGTAGTCGTGGATCTCGGTCACCGTGCCCACGGTGGAGCGCGGGTTGTGGCTGGTGGCCTTCTGCTCGATGGCAATCGCCGGCGACAGGCCTTCGATCAGGTCCACGTCGGGCTTGTCCATCAGCTGCAAAAACTGCCGTGCGTAGACGGAGAGGCTTTCCACATAGCGGCGCTGGCCCTCGGCGTACAGCGTGTCGAACGCCAGGCTGGACTTGCCCGAACCCGACAGCCCGGTGATCACCACCAGCGCGTGCTTGGGGATGTCCAGGTCGATGTTCTTCAGGTTGTGCGTGCGCGCGCCGCGCACCGACAGCGGCGGGCACAACAGGATGCGGGAGTTCGGATTTCAAGGTGGCATGCGGCCGGCAGGCCGTGACGAAGGCAACTTTTGATAATAAGCGGCCCGGGGCTTGCGCGGTGGTGCGTCGATACAATGCGACCCTCATGAGCGTACAAATGTCCTGGGCCGAAGCGGCCTTCCTCGGGCTCGTCCAGGGGCTCACCGAATTCCTTCCGGTCTCGTCCAGTGCGCACCTGCGCATCATCGGCCCCATGCTGCCGTCGGGCGGTGATCCGGGCGCGGCGTTCACCGCCATCACCCAGATCGGCACCGAAGCGGCGGTGTTGCTGTATTTCCGCAAGGACATCGCGCGCATCACCATCGCCTGGCTGCAGTCTCTGCGGCAACCGTTCGGCCTGCAGACGCCCGACAGCCGCATGGGCTGGCTGATCATTCTGGGCACGCTGCCCATTGCGCTGCTGGGACTGGTGTTCAAGGACGCCATCGAAACCTACCTGCGCAACCTCTACCTCACCGCCACGATGCTGATCGTGTTCGCGCTCATCCTGGCCTGGGCCGACCGCAGTGGCCGCAAGCAGCGCACCCTGGGCGAACTGACCTGGACCCACGGGCTGTTGTTCGGGCTGGCGCAGGCCATGGCACTGATTCCCGGCGTGTCGCGCTCCGGTGGCACCATCACCGCCGGTCTGCTCATGGGCTACACGCGCGAAGCGGCGGCCCGCTATTCCTTCTTGCTCGCCATCCCCGCCGTGCTGGCATCGGGCTTCTACCAGCTCTACCGAAGCTGGGGCACGGGCATGGCACCGCCGATGGCGCAAACCGCACTGGCGACCGTGGTGGCCTTCGTGGTCGGTTACGCGGTGATCATCTGGTTCCTGAAACTGGTGTCCACGCGCGGCTACATGCCGTTTGTGATCTACCGCATCGTGCTGGGTATCGCCGTGTTCGGCTTGCTGTGGGCGGGCATGCTGTCGCCGGTTTGAGCGATCCCGCCACCATGTCCACAGCCGCCACGACCTCAGCCACCGGTTCCGCACCCGAAGGGCGCATGACGCCCGTCGAGCGCCGCGCCAGCGGTGCGCTGGCCCTGGTGTTCGCGTTGCGCATGCTGGGCCTGTTCATCGTGCTGCCGGTGTTTGCCCTGGAAGCCGCCCGGCTGCCCGGCGGGGATGACCCGGCCCGCGTCGGCCTGGCCATGGGCCTGTACGGCCTCACGCAGGCGTTCCTGCAAATCCCGTTCGGCCTCGCCTCGGATCGCCTCGGTCGCAAACCCGTCATCGTGGTCGGCCTGCTGCTGTTCGCGGCGGGCAGCGCCATCGCGGCCTGGGCGCCCGACCTGACCTGGCTGGCCGTGGGCCGCGCGGTGCAGGGAGCGGGAGCGATCTCGGCCGCGGTCACCGCCTTCCTGGCCGACGTCACGCGCGACAGCGTGCGCACCAAGGCCATGGCGCTGGTGGGCATCAGCATCGCGCTGATGTTTGCGCTCTCCCTGCTGCTCGCGCCGCTGCTGGCCAGCTGGGTGGGGCTGTCGGGCATCTTTGTGCTCACGGGCGTGCTGGCGCTGCTGGGCATTGCGGTGGTGCTGTGGGTGGCGCCGCCCGAGCCGCTGCAGCACCAGGTGCAGGCGCGTGGCGGCCTGCGCGAGGTGCTGGCCAACCCCGAGCTGCTGCGGGTCGACCTGGGTGTGTTCGTTCTGCACGCGGTGCAGATCGCGATGTGGATGTCGGTGCCCGGCCTGCTGAAGGAAGCCGGCATGGCCAGCGCCGAGCAGTGGAAGGTGTACCTGCCGGCGGTGCTGGGCTCGCTGCTGATCCTGGGCGGCTTCCTGTTCCGTCTGGAGCGGCAAGGGCATTTCAAGGCGGTCTACCTGGGCACCATTGCGCTGATCGTGCTGGTGCAGCTGGGCTTTCTGCTGAGCCTGCAAACGCCCTCGCTGTGGGTGCTGTCGGTGTTGCTGTGCCTGTACTTCGTGGGCTTCAACGCGCAAGAGGCCAGCCAGCCCAGCCTGGCTTCGCGGCTGGCCGAACCGCGCCAGCGCGGCGCTGCGCTGGGTGTGTACAACACGCTCATGTCGCTGGGCATTTTTGCCGGCGGCATGCTCGGCGGCCTGGTGGCACGGCACTGGGGCAGCGCCGGCATCTTCAGCTTCAGCGCCGGCCTGATGCTGCTGTGGCTGGTGCTGGCCTGGCCGATGCAGGCACGTTCGGCGTCCCCCCCCGGCAAGGGCTGACCACTGGCAAGTGGCGCATTGGTGGCGTCGGGCAATTGCGGCACAATGGTTGACCTTTTTGCGGCACGGGCTCCCGGCGCCGCCCGCTGAATCTCCTCAGGGCACACACATGGCATCCGTCAACAAAGTCATCCTCGTCGGCAACTGCGGCCGCGACCCCGAAATCCGCTACCTGCCTTCGGGCCAGGCCGTGGCCAATGTCAGCGTGGCCACCTCCAGCCGCCGCAAGGACAAGAACAGCGGCGAAACCATCGAAGACACCCAGTGGCACCGCGTCACTTTCTACGACCGCCTGGCCGAGATCGCGGGTGAGTACGTCAAGAAAGGCCGCCCGATCTACGTGGAAGGCCGCCTGAAGTACGGCACCTACGTGGACAAGACCACCGGTGTGGAAAAAAACACCGTGGACATCATCGCCACCGAACTCCAGCTGCTCGGCGGCCGCGAAGGCATGGGCGGCGGTGAAGAAGGCGGCGCAGGCGGCGCAGGCTACAGCCGCCCGGCACCGGCTTCGCGTCCGGCGCCCGCCGCACGCCCGGCACCAGCGCCCGCAGCCGCTGCGGCCCGCCCGGCCAGCGGCTTTGACGACATGGACGACGACATCCCGTTCTGAGGGCCCGATCCCTGACGCCACGTCTGTCCTCCCTGACGTGGCCTTTCAACCCGCCCGGCGCAAGCTTGGCGGGTTTTTCATGGTCTGGTTCGGTTCCGGTTCCCGCATCACAGGGACCGATGCACCGGTTTGAACCGCGCCATTGAGTCCCTTGCCGCCGGCACGGCACAATGCCGGCATGCACAACGCTCCACTCCGATTGCCTGCCAACGATCCGCAGCGCGAGCTGCTGCACAACGAGGTGCACGCCCGCCCGCCGGCGCGCATCCGGCTGCCGGCGCTGGTGGTGTTCATCGCGGTGTTCAACGACGACGTGAGCCGCGAACAGGAACTGGACCACCTGCGCCGCCTGCCCGAACAGCAAGACCTGCAACTGGAGCAGCTGAACGCCAGCTTCCTGCGGCTGCGGCTGCCGGGCTACACCCTGAAATGGGAGCGCCACACCGAATTCACCCGCTACTCGCTGGTGCAGCCCTTGCCCGACGGCGCTCGGCTCGGCGCGCGCGACCCCGAACTGCTATCGCACATCGTGCTCCCGCCCGATTGGCTGGCCGGGATTCCGGGGCGCACATTCGCCGCCATCAAGCTGGTGATGCTGCACGGCGATCTCGCCGACCCGCACCAGGCACTGGCCCAGTGCCGCACCTGGCTGGGTAAACACACGGTGGTGGCCTCTCTCATGGGCAACAACGCCCACTCGATGGTGGTCACCGATTTCCTGCTGCGCGATTCGGGCTACGAGCGCATGCTGGTGGTGGCACCGCCCGAGACCACTGAAACCCGTGCCGGCCGCATCTCCCAGCGCCTGCTGGAGATCGAGACCTACCGCCTGCTGGCCCTGCGCGGCCTGCCGGTGGCCAAGCAGCTCGGGCCGTTCCTGTCGCGTTGCGAGGGTCAGTTGGCCGACATCACCGCCCAGCTGGAAAGCAAGAGCACCACCGACCAGGGGCTGCTCGACACGCTGGTCTCTCTGGCGGCCGGCGTGGAGCGGGCCACCGCCGAGCACGCCTACCGCTTTGCCGCCACCCAGGCCTACGACGGGCTGGTGACGCAGCGCATCGCTGAACTGCGCGAGCAGCCGGTGCCGGGCACCCAGACCATCGGCGAATTCATGCAGCGGCGCCTGTCGCCCGCCATGTCCACCGTGGCGGCCACCGCTCAGCGCCTGGCCTCGCTGTCCGAGCGCGTCACCCGCACCAGCGCGCTGCTGCGCACGCGGGTGGACATTGCCACCGAAGAACAGAACCAGCAACTGCTGGCCAAGCTGACCAAGGGGCAAGAGTTGCAGCTGCGGCTGCAAAGCACGGTGGAAGGCCTGTCGATCGCAGCCATCTCGTACTACGTGATCAGCCTGGTGTTCTACCTGGGCAAGGCCGGCAAAGAGTCCGGCCTGCCCATCAACCCGGAAATACTCGCCGGTGCGGCGATACCCTTGGTGCTCTGGTTGGTGTGGCGCACCACGCGCAAGATCCACGAGAAGCTGAACGCTGGAAATTGACCCCCCGCGCCGCGCCTGACGGCGCGTCACCCCCCAGGGGGCGGCACTGGCGGCCCGGCAAAGCCGGTTCCGCGGTGCCCTCGAACCAACGCCCCCTCCGGCGTGATATGTCTTGATCCGGGGATGCGGTGGAACCGGCTTTGCCGGGCCACTCGCATCGCCCCTTGAGGGGCGGAGCGGTTACGCGAAGCGAACAAGCGACGGGGGTGGGCTCGTGATGGCGGCGCGGTGGGCGTCAAGTGCATCCGTTGTGCTGCTTCCACTTTTCTTCGTGGCCGATGGCTTTGGCGAACGCGGGCACCTGACAGCGTTCGGCTTCGGCCGCGCTGGTGGCGCCCGCTGTGGGTTTGACGCCCATGTCCTCCAGTGTGGCCATGTCGTCAAAACTGCTGAGGGGACCGGTCCGGTCCACCCAGCCCTTGGCCACCACGAACACACCCACAAAAACCAGCAGCACCACCGCCTGCGGCAGGGCCATGCCCCAGCCCTTCTTCTGCGCCGGCACCTCGCACACGCCGCCCGGGCACAGCTGGGCCTTTTCGCGGTTGAACAGGTTGTAGAGCTTGCAGCCCAGGCAGATGCCAAAGGCGGTTTCGAAGAACATGAGCAGCAGACAACTGCCGCAGATCAGCATGTTCAGCGGCCCCATGTACCGGTTGAAGACCATCAGGTAGAGCATCACCCCGCCCAGCAGCAGGCCCAGACCCCAGGCAAAACGCTTCTGCGGCGCGCCCACCCATTCGGGCGCCTGGTGACGCACGATCCAGCCGCCGATGATCATGCTCGGCGCCCAGCGCGGGTTGAGCAGGCGCAGCGTCATGTCGATGAGGAAGACGATGATGAACAGGCGCGTGGGCTGGAAGTTGCCCAGCAGCATCGCGTTCATGAAGGACACGACGGCCGGGAAGAACAGCAGGCCGGCGGCGGCGCGCACGGCGCGTTCGTTGACCACGCGCACCGGGAAACCGGCCACGTCTTCGCCGAACTGGAAGGGGTTTTTCACAGATTTCTCCTTATATGCTTATGTAGCGTTATAACGCTTGCGAGCCGCTTCCCCCACGAAGGTTCCCCCTGTGCAGCGCCAGCCTCTGGGTCGCTCAGGGCAAACAGCACTCAGCCCTGCTCGGATCCGATGCCCATTTCCTTGAGCTTTCGATAGAGCGAGCGCTCACTGATGCCCAGTCGCCGGGCCAGATCGGCGCGACTGCCGGCGTGGCGGGCCACGACCTCGCGCAAGGCGTCGATCTCCAGGCTGCGCAGGTCACGGCCTTCACCCGCGACGGCCACCGGGACCGGCTGCACCGTGTCACGCCGCCCGGTCCCGGGGCGGCGCCCGGTCGCCAGGGCCTGGCGCACATGGTCGGTTTCGATCACGTCGCCGTCGCACAGCAGGGCGGTTCGCTCCAGCAGGTTGCGAAGTTCACGCACATTGCCGGGGAAGTCCTGCATGGCCAGCAGGGCCAGCGCCGCGGGCGAGAGCCGGAGGCGCCGCGGCGCGGTCACGCGCTCGAGCAGGGCAGAGGCCAGCAGGGCCACATCACCCTCGCGTTCGCGCAGCGGCGGCAGCAGGATCGGGAAGGTGGACAGGCGGTAGTACAGGTCTTCGCGGAAGCGACCGTCCCGCACCATGGCATCGATGTCGCGGTGCGTGGCCGCCACCACGCGGATGTCGGCGTGCCGCAGCTCGGTGCTGCCCACCCGGCGGTAGGTGCCGGTCTCCAGCAGGCGCAGCAATTTGACCTGCATGGGCAGCGGGATGTCGCCCACCTCGTCCAGAAACAGGGTGCCGCCGCTGGCCGCTTCCACCAGGCCGCCGCGCGCCGTGGCCGCGCCGGTGAAGGCACCGCGCTCATGGCCAAAGAGTTCGGACTCGAACAGGTTTTCCGGCAGGCTGGAGCAGTCCACCGCCACCAGCGGCTTGCCCGCACGCGGGCTGGCTTCGTGGATGGCGTGCGCCACCAGTTCCTTGCCCGTGCCCGATTCGCCCAGCAGCAGCACGCTGGCGCGCGACGGCGCCACGCGCGCGACCAGCCCCAGCATGCGCTGGAAGGCGTTCGATCGGCCGATCAGTCCCTGCGCAGAGGGCCGGCCCTGGGCCACGCGCAGCGGCTCCATCTTTTCCACATAGAAGGCGGGTTGCCCGTCCTCGCCCGGCAGGGGCGAGAGCTCGATGTTCACGTATTCCTCGCCCTGGCGCGTGTGGTGCAGGTGCAGCACGCGCTCGCGCTGGCCCGACAGCTTCGATTGCGCCAGCGGGCACGACTCGCCGGCCTGGTCGCAGGGCACCGCAAAGTGGTGCGACACCTCGTAGCAGTGCCGGCCAATGACGCTGCGCTCAGGACTGAACTGGCGCCGGTACGCCGCATTGGCCGCCAGGATGCGGTACTGCGCATCGAACAGGATGTGCGGCTCGGGCAGGCCTTCGAGGAAGGCGGTGAGTTCGGGCAGGGGTTTCAAGCGAGCTCCTGGGCTGCCGCGGCGGGCGGCGGCCTGACATTGTCTGCCAGATTTGGCAGCCGTGCTGGCCGGGGTTTGTCCGGGCCTGTGCGGTCCACCTAGGAGTGGGTTGATTTTGAACGGGTTTTTTCCCATTCCCCCGTTGGCACGGTTCTTGGAATGAAGGAAGCACCCCACTGACAAGCCATGAACGTTCAAGACCGCTCCCTGACACGCAAGCTCGCCATCGCCCTGGCGATCAAGCTGCTCGTGCTCACGGGCCTGTGGTGGGGGTTCGTGCGGGAGCAGCGCGTGCCGGTGGACACCGCCAGCGCCGCCCTGCAGATGCTGGGCAGCCGCCCGGTGCCGACAGCCCCTGAGGAGTGACACCTTGATTTCCGAACAACTGGTTGACCTGTCGCGCCTGCAGTTCGCGGCGACGGCCATGTACCACTTCCTCTTCGTGCCGCTGACGCTGGGCATGGTCTGGCTGCTGGTCATCATGGAGAGCGTGTACGTGATGACGGGCAACGTCATCTGGAAGGACATGACCCGCTTCTGGGGCAAGCTCTTCGGCATCAACTTCGCGCTGGGCGTGACCACCGGCATCACGCTGGAATTCCAGTTCGGCACCAACTGGGCCTATTACTCGCACTACGTGGGCGACATCTTCGGCGCCCCGCTGGCCATCGAGGGCCTGATGGCCTTCTTCCTCGAATCGACCATGATCGGCCTGTTCTTCTTCGGCTGGGACCGGCTCTCCAAGACGCAGCATCTGATGGTCACCATCCTGATGGCGGTGGGCACCAACCTGAGCGCGCTGTGGATCCTGATCGCCAACGGCTGGATGCAGAACCCGGTGGGCGCCGAGTTCAGCTACCAGACCATGCGCATGGAAATGACGGACTTCTGGGCCGTGCTGTTCAACCCGGACGCGCAGGCCAAGTTCGTGCACACCGTCTCGGCCGGCTACGTCACCGGCGCGATGTTCGTGCTGTCCATCAGCAGCTGGTACCTGCTCAAGGGCCGCGACGTCGAGTTCGCCAAGCGGAGCTTCCGGGTGGCCGCGGCCTTCGGCCTGGCCTCGGTGCTCAGCGTGATCGTGCTCGGCGACGAGTCGGGCTACACCGTGGGCGAAGCGCAGCAGACCAAGATGGCCGCACTCGAAGCCATGTGGGAAACCAAGCCAGCCCCCGCCGGTCTGACGCTGATCGCCGGCATCAACGAAGCCGAGCAGAAGAACGACTGGGAGATCGAGATCCCCTGGGTGATGGGTCTGATCGGCACACGCTCGATCAGCAAGGAGATTCCGGGCATCCACGAGGTCAAGGCGAAGAACCGCGAACGCATCGAGAGCGGCATCCACGCCGTGACCGCGCTCGAAGCATTGCGCGCCAACCGCGACGAAGCGGCCGCCAAGGCCCTGTTCGAACAGCACAAGGCCGACCTTGGCTTCGGCCTGCTGCTGAAGAAATACGTGGTGGATGTGCGCCAGGCCACGCCCGAGATGATCCAGAAAGCCGTGGACAGCACCGTGCCGCGCGTGACCCCGATGTTCTGGGCCTTCCGCGTGATGGTGGTCCTCGGTTTTGCGATGCTGGCGCTGTTTGGCTTGGCCTTCTGGTCCACGCTCAAGCTCGAATGCGGCCAGCGCCCCTGGCTGCTCAAGTGGGCGCTGTGGATGCTGCCTGCGCCCTGGATTGCCTGCGAGCTGGGCTGGTTCGTTGCCGAGTACGGCCGACAGCCCTGGACCATCTACGGCGTGCTGCCCACACACCTCTCGGTCTCCACGCTCAGCGTGAACAGCCTCTACGGATCGCTGGCCGGCTTCATCGGCTTCTACACCGTGCTGCTGATCGTCGAGATGTATCTGATGGTCAAGTTCGCGCGCATCGGTCCCGGCAGCCTGGGCACCGGCCGCTACAGCCATGAACCGGCCCACTTGGCCCACGCCTGATCACGGAAGCACACCATGTTCGACTACGAAACCCTCAAACTGATCTGGTGGTTGCTGGTGGGCGTCTTGCTCGTCGGCTTCGCCATCATGGACGGCCACGACATGGGCGTGGGCACGCTGCTGCCCTTCGTCGGGCGCAGCGACATCGAGCGCCGCGTCGTCATCAACACCGTCGGCCCGCACTGGGACGGCAACCAGGTCTGGTTCATCACCGGCGGCGGCGCCATCTTCGCGGCCTGGCCGCTGGTTTACGCCACCGCGTTCAGCGGCTTCTACTGGGCCATGCTGGCGGTGCTCTGGGCGCTGTTCTTCCGCCCGGTGGGTTTCGACTACCGCAGCAAGATTCACCACCCCACCTGGCGCAGCACCTGGGACTGGGGCCTGTTCGTCGGCGGCTTCGTGCCCCCGGTGATCTTCGGCGTGGCCTTCGGCAACCTGCTGCAGGGCGTGCCGTTTCAGTTCGACAGCTACCTGATCTCCACCTACACCGGCAGCTTCTGGCAGCTGCTCAACCCGTTCGCCCTGCTGGCCGGCGTGGTCAGCAGCGCCATGATCACCTTGCAGGGCGCGACCTACCTGGCGCACCGCACCGAAGGCGTGGTGCAGACGCGCACCATCAAGGCCGGTACCGGCGCCGCGCTGCTGATGGTGCTCGGCTTCATCGCAGCCGGCATCTGGCTGCAGTCGATAGCCGGCTATCGCATCACGTCGGTGATCGACCCCGCCGCGCTGCCCGACCCCATGGGCAAGACCGTGGTGCGCGAAGCCGGTGCCTGGATGGCCAACTACGCGGCGCAACCACTGCTGTGGCTGCTGCCAGCCATCGGCGTGCTCGGCGCGCTGGCCGCCGCCGCGCTCATGCGGATGGGCCGCACGCTCAGCGCCTTCGTCGCCTCGTCGCTGGCCACCACCGGCGTGATCGGCACCGCAGGCGCCACGCTGTTCCCGTTCGTCATGCCGTCCAGCACGCAGTTGCAGGCCAGCCTCACGGTGTGGGACAGCGTCTCCAGCCACTTGACGCTGGCCATCATGTTCTGGGCCACGGTGATCTTCATGCCGCTGATCGTGCTCTACACCTCGTGGGCCTACCGCGTGATGCGCGGCAAGGTGACAGCCGCTTACATCCGCGAGAACGAACACGGGGCGTATTGACCACGGTCCGCACGTCTTCGCCGATCCGCCCACCTCCCAACTTTCCGAGCATCCACCATGACACACGCACTGCCCCTTTCTCCCGAGTCCGGCATGGACCCGGAGCGCCGCACCTGGCTGCTCGCCACCAGCGCGATGGGCGTGGCCGCCACCGCCGCCGTGGCCGTGCCCTTTGTGTCCAGCTTCGCGCCCAGTGAGCGGGCCAAGGCGCAGGGCGCGGCCGTGACCATGGACCCGGCCAGCGTCGTGCCCGGCGAAGTGAAAACCGTGGAATGGCGCGGCCAGCCGGTGTGGGTGATGCGCCGCACGCCCGACATGCTGGCCAGCCTGGAAGGCATGCAGGACCTGGTCGATCCGGCCTCCGAAAAGGACCAGCAACCCGCCTACGCCACCAACGCGCACCGCTCGATCAAGCCCGAGCTGTTCGTGACGGTGGGCATCTGCACCCACCTGGGCTGCTCGCCGGTGACGCTGAACCGCGGCACCAGCAACCCCAGTGTGCCGACCGACTGGCAGGGCGGTTTCTTCTGCCCCTGCCATGGCTCCACCTTTGACCTTGCAGGGCGTGTGTTCAAGAACAAGCCCGCTCCCACCAACCTGCTGGTGCCGCCGCACAAGTACCAGGCCGACGGCACCCTGCTGATCGGCGAGGACGACGACGGCGTCGCTGCCTGACCCATTTTTTGAAGGGAGAAACGCATGTGGTACTTTGCCTGGATGCTCGGTGTCGGTTTCGCGGTGCTGCTCGCGATCCTCAACGCTCTGTGGGGTGAGCACGAAATGGCCCGCGCCGCGGCCCGGAGTGACGGCCGTGATCTCTGACCCTGTGGTTCCCGCCGGTGCGGGCGCCGAGCCCGCCAGCCATGTGCATCTCCCCAGCCTGTTGGCCGCGCTGGCCATCATGCTGGTGGGCAGCATCTACCCGTTACTGTTCGCCGATGCAGCAGGCAAAGCCGACCACGGCCTGGCCATGGCGCTGTTCTGGGCCATGAGCGCCGGGCTGGTCCGGGGCGTCGGCTTCGTGCCGCGCTGGGGCGTCTGGCGCTGGCTGTTCTCAGGCTGGGCATGCGCCGCCGGCCTCCTGCTGACGGCCTGGCTGCGCTGGGGAAGCTGACATGTTGTTCCGAATCCTGCACGATGAGCGCAGCGGCGAGCTGAGCTATCTGCTGGCCGACGTCGGCGCGCGTGAGGCCGTGCTGGTGGACCCGCACAGCCGGGACCTGCCGGTGTTGCAGGCCCTGCTGGGGGAGCGTGGGCTGCGCCTGCGCTGGGTGCTGCGCACCCACCAGCACGACCATCTCCAGCCGATGGAGTTCGCCCTGCTCGGCCGCCTGGGCGCGCCGCTGGTGCAGGGCGAGGCGCGCGAGAGTGCTCTGGATGTGGCCGATGGCGACCCGCTGTCCTTTGGCCGCGAATGCGTGCGCGTTCTCCTCACGCCCGGCCACACCGCTGACTGTCTGAGCTTCGTCTGGCGCGACCGCGTGTTCTGCGGTGGCCTGCTCGCGGTGGACGCCTGCCCGCACCAGCCGATACCGGCCGAACCCGCCGCGCTGTGGGACAGCGTGACCAGTCGCATCTTCACCCTGCCCGACGAGACCCTGCTGTTCGCTGGTCACGAGCGGCATGGGCGCGCCGTGAGCACGGTGCTGGAGCAGCGCCGCTGGAACCCCTTCTTTGCAGGGCAATCGCGTGACGGCTTTCTCGCACGCATCGCGCAACTCTCCTCAGTCAAGCTCCACCTGGAATCCCTCACTGCATGAGCAACCCCCACCGCATCACCGTCGTCGGCGCCGGCTTTGGCGCCCTGTCCACCGTGCGCGAAATCCGCCGGCGCGACCGCACGGCCGAGATCACGCTGATCGCACCGCGTGCCGAGTTGCACTACCTGCCCGGCATCATCTGGATTCCCTCCGGTCTACGGACGCGCGAGCAACTGATCGTGCCGCTGGGCAACTTCTTCCAGCGCATGAAGGTGCGTCACGTGGCGGCTGAAGTCACTGGTCTGCGCGAGGACGGTCGTGTGGTTGACACCACGGCGGGCGAAGTTACAAACGATGCGCTGGTCATCGCCAGTGGCGGGCGTTTCATCAAGAAGCTGCCGGGTATCGAACACGCGATCACGCCATGCGAGGGCATCGCGGCCGCCGAGAAGATCCGGGACCGGCTGAGCGCCATGAACGGAGGCACCATCGCCGTCGGTTTCGCTGGCAACCCGAACGAGCCCAGCGCGGTGCGCGGCGGGCCGATGTTCGAGTTCCTGTTCGGCATCGACGAACAGCTCAAGCGCGAAGGCCGGCGCGACAGGTTCAAGGTGGTGTTCTTCAACCCTTCAACCGAACCGGGCAACAGGCTCGGCCCGAAAGCGGTGAAGCACCTGCTGGCCGAGATGGAGCGCCGTGGCATCCAGACGCACCTGGGTCACAAAATGATCCGCTTCGAGGCCGACCGCGTGGTCACCGAGGGCGGCGAGTTCCCCGCCGACCTGATCCTGTTCATGCCCGGCATGACGGGCAATGCCTGGTTCGACCAGACCGACCTGGCCCGTTCCCCCGGAGGCCTGCTCAAGGCCGATGCCCAATGCCGCGTCGACGGCAGCTCGAATGTCTACGTGGTGGGCGATTCGGGCAGCTTCCCGGGGCCCGACTGGATGCCCAAGCAGGCCCACATGGCCGATCTTCAGGCAGCTGCAGCTGGCGAGAACGTGCTCGCGGGTCTTCGCGGGGAAGTCCCGCGCGCCACCTTCAAGGTCGAGCTCATCTGCATCATCGACGCCATCGACCACGGCACCCTGGTGTTCCGCAATGCGCGGCGCCAGATCATCCTGCCTTCCACGCGCCTGTTCCACTGGGCCAAGCGTTTCTTCGAAGGCACCTACCTGAAGAAATACCGATGAGCACCGAAACCGCTGTCACCCCTTACGGCGCCTTGGGCGGCGCGCCTGCGCTGCACCGCCTGGTGGACCGTTTCTACGAGCTGATGGACGAACTGCCCGAGGCCTACTCTGCGCGGCGCATCCACCCCGAGAGCCTGGCCGGCGCGAATCAGAGCCTGTTCGAGTTTCTGTCCGGCTGGTTCGGCGGGCCGCCGCTTTACATCGAGAAGAGAGGCCACCCGCGCCTGCGCATGCGCCACATGGCCTACGCCATCGGACCGACCGAGCGCGATCAGTGGATGCTTTGCATGCGCACCGCGCTCACCGAGCAGGTGGCCGACGAGAGCCTGCGCGATGGCCTGATCCACACCTTTGCGCAGATGGCCGACCACATGGTCAACACCGATGGCCGGGCCGGTTGCGGCGGCGGCCACGCTGAGGCTGGTGGTCAGGCCTGCACCGCCTGAGCCCGGCCCGCCCTTGTTCCTCTCCCACCGAAAGCGCCCACCGATGAAGCTCGCTCTCGCCCTGTTGCTGGCGTTCCCGCTCGCCACCCTGGCCGCGCCCGTGGAGCCCGGACATTTCCTGCCCAGGCTCACATTGAAGAACCAGCACGACCAGGAGTGGCACATACCCGCAGACACCCGCACCGTGCTGTTCGCGGCTGGCCGCAAGGCGTCCAACCTCATGCTGTCGGTGCTGGGCACGCAACCCAAAGGCTTTCTCGCCGCGCGCCAGGCGGTCTATCTGGCCGACATGAGCAAGATGCCCGGGTTCATCACCCGCACCTTCGCGCTGCCCTCCCTGCTCGAACAGCCGTTTGAAGTGGGCGTGTCGCTCGACGAGCAGCAGCTTGCCGACTGGCCGCGCCAGGACGACGCCGTCACTCTGATCCGCCTCGACGGGGGCCGGGTGACGCACTTTGAATACCTCAAGACCGAGGCCCAGGCGCGCAGCGCGCTGGGCCTGTGAAACCACCGGAGCCCGCCATGGACGCTTTTCAAGACCACTACCCCGAGAACGTGTCGCACTGTTACGGCTGCGGCAGCCACAACGAACACGGCCACCAGATCAAGACCGTGTGGGACGGCGACGAGACCGTTACCCGTTTCCGGCCCGCGCCCTTCCACACCTCGGTGCCGGGCTTTGCCTACGGCGGGCTGATCGCCTCGCTGATCGATTGCCACAGCACCGGCACCGCGGCGGCGGCCATGTACCGCCAGGCCGGGCGTGACATGGATTCACTGCCAGCCTTCCGTTTTGTCACCGGCTCGCTGCACGTGGACTTCCTCAAGCCCACGCCCATTGACACCGAACTGCTGATCCGGGGCCGCGTCAAGGAAATCAAGGGTCGCAAGGTGATCGTCGAGACCACCGTGTGGGCCGGTGACGTGGCGACCGCGCGTGGCGAGGTGGTGGCCGTGCAGATGCCCGAAAGCTTCGGCGCCTGAGCGCCGAAGCCCCCCAACAAAAAGGCGCCCCGCAGGGCGCCTTTTTGTTGACTGGGAAACCGGTCAGAACGCCAGCGTGTTCACGCCGGGTTTGAGCAGGTGGGCCGCCACCTCGGCCGGCTTGGCCGGGGTCACGCCTTCGATCAGGTCGGTAGGCTTGCGGCCGGTGTTGGGCAGGTACAGGGCGCACACCTCCACCTTGGCGCCGGCCTTGATCACGCCTTGCAGCATCTGCTGGGTGGTCACGTCGCGCGGCTTGAGCTTGGGCAGCTCGGCGCCGGTCACGGCGATGTCGCCCGCCTTGTCGCACAGCAGAACGCGCACATTGGCTTTCTGCTCCAGCGCCTGGCCCGCGAGCACAAGGCCAGCGCCTTGCGCCATGGCGTTGCCGCTGTGGATGTTGACGAACAGCTCTTCAGCGTGGGCGGTGCCGGTCATCAGCAGGGCGGCGGTGGCGAGGGCGAACAATGGCTTCATGGGTGAACTCTTTGAGTGGAATGGGTCGGTGTCCGGGACGGACGCTTCATATACTCATTGGGGTATCCATGAGAAAACGCAAGTCACGCCGTTTCTGACCACTTTTATTGCAAGCCCCATGAACGCCACCTCTTTCGACCCCGACCGACTGCTTTCGTGTCCCGACGAGCTCGACCTGCTCGCCGAGCTGGTGCCGCTGCAGCGGCAGGCCGTCATCGAGCTGGGCTGTGGCAACGCGCGGCTGGCGCGAGATCTGTTGTTGCGCTTCCCCGGTTGCCGCGTCACCGGACTGGAGGTGGACGCCACCCAGCACGCCAAGAACCTCGAACGCCCGCAGGCGGGTTTGACCTTCCTCGCGGCGGGCGCGGAAGCTGTGCCGTTCCCGGACGCGAGCTTCGATCTGGCGCTGATGCTAAAGAGCCTGCACCACGTGCCCATGCCCGCGATGGACGCTGCCTTGATCGAAGTCGCCCGGGTGTTGAAGCCGGGCGGCTTGTTCTACGTGTCCGAGCCGATCTACGGCGGCGCGCTCAATCAGATCGTGCGCCTGTACAACGACGAGGGCGTGGTGCGCCCGGCGGCGCAGGCCGCGCTGGACCGCGCGCTGGCGGCGGGTGCCCACTGGGAAGCCGTGATCGAGCGGCGGTTCTCGCAGCCGGTGCATTACGCCAGCTTCGAGGACTTCGCCCAGCGCATGCTCTACCCCAGCTTTGCCGACCACGGCATCACACCCGCGCTGGTGGAGCGGGTGCGCGCCGCGTACGAGCCGCACCAAGGGCCGGGCGGTTCCCATTTCGTGCGGCCCATGCACGTGCGCTTGCTGCGCCGCAAGGCCTGAGAGACCCAGGCGCAGCCCGCCTCAGGCGCTCCGGTCCGCCGGGGCATCGGCCAGCGCCGTCACCGCCTGGTGGTGCGTCAGGAACACCTGGCCGGTCAGGCGTTGCAGCAGGTCGCTGCGCTGCAGCCGGTCCATCACCGGCCCTTTGACTTCGCTGAGGTGCAGCGTCACTCCGGCGTCCTTGAGGCGCTGGTTGAGGCTCAGCAGACTCTCCAGCGCGCTGGCGTCGATGTCGTTCACGGCGGCACATTGCAGCACCAGGTGACGCAGCTCGGGACGGTGGGCCACTTCGGCGTTCACCCGGTCTTCGAGGAAACGGGCGTTGGCAAAAAACAGGCTTTCGTCCACCCGCAGGCCGAGGATGTGCGGGTGGGTCACCACCTCGTGGCGCAGCACGTTACGGTAGTGCTCGGTGCCCGGCACATGGCCCACCACCGCAATGTGCGGCCGGCTGCTGCGCCAGATGTAGAGCGTGAGCGAGGCAATCACACCCACCGTGAGACCGCTGACCAGATCCACCAGCAAGGTCACGCCAAAGGTCAGCGCCTGGGCGGCGAAGTCGGCGCGCGAGTAGCGCCAGGTGCGCGCAAAGCTGCCGAAGTCCAGCAGGCTGCCCAGCGCCATCAGGATGGTGGCCGCCAGCACCGCCAGCGGCAGGTTGGCCAGCCAGGGCGTGAAGAACAGCGCGGTGATGCCGAGCAGCAGCGCGGTCAGCAAACCGGCGGCGGGCGTTCGTGCGCCGCCGTCGTGCATCACCGCGCTGCGCGAAAAACTCGCGCCCACCGCATGCCCGCCGGTCAGTCCGGCCGCCAGGTTGGCCGCGCCCATGGCGCGCATCTCGGCATCGCCATCGACCCGCTCGCGCCGCCTGGCCGCAAAGGCCTGCGCAATGGAAATCTGCTCCACAAAGGTCAGCATGGCGATCAGCAGCGCCGGCAGCAGCAGGGCCTGCACCGTGGCCGGCGCCACGCCCCACACCGCGCCCAGCGTGAACGGCGGCCAGCCACCGGGCACCTTGCCCACCACCGCCAGGCCCTGCGCGGTCCAGCCCAGCGCCCCGGTGAGAACGATGGCGATCACGATGATGAACAGCGGCGCCGCCTTGGCCACCAGATCGGCGCCGCCCGGCGGCAGGCCCAGGCGCAGCAGCGCGGCCTTGAGCCAGCGCTTGGCCGCCCACAGCGCCAGCATGGCCGCCAGCCCCACACCCAGCGTGAGCGGGTGCAGCGCGCCCGCCTGTTGCCACAGACCCTGCAAGAACACCCAGAGGTTGCTGCCGCGCAGCTCCACGCCCAGCACATGCGGCAACTGGCTCATGGCGATCAGCAGCCCCGAGGCGGTGACAAAGCCCGCGAGCACCGGCGCGCTCAGAAAACCGGCGATGAAGCCCATGCGCAACGCGCCCATGAGCAGCAGCAAACCGCCCACCAGCACCGCCAGCAGCAGCGAAGCCGCCACAAAATCCGCACTGCCCGCGGTGGCCACCGCACCCACCGCCGCCAGCGACATGATGGAGCGCAGCGCCGCCGGCCCAGCCGCCAGCACTGGGCTGGTGCCCATCAGCGCATAAACCACCAGCGGCAGCATGCTGGCGTACAGGCCGGTCACGGCGGGCAACCCGGCCAGCAGCGCATAGGCCAGGCTCTGCGGAATCAGCAGCAGCGTCACCACCGCAGCGGCGGTCAGGTCGCCTGTCAGCGAGCCGCGCCCGTAGCCGCGCGCCCAGCGCAGGATGGGAAACCAGTCGCTGGCGGATGACGGCATGGTGCTCAAGCGGGCGCGTTGGCCGCCTCGGTGTGGATCACGCCGCCGCCCAGGCAGACCTCGCCGTCGTACAGCACGGCGCTCTGGCCGGGCGTCACGGCCCATTGCGGTTCAGCGAAGCGCAGGGTGAAGCCCCGGTCGTCCTGCGCCAGGGTGCAGGGCGCATCAGCCTGGCGGTAGCGCGTCTTGGCCGCGATCTGCACCGCCGCCGGCGCCGCACCGGCCACCCAGCTCACATCCTCGGCACGCAGGGCAGACGCCAGCAGCCAGGGGTGGTCGTGGCCCTGCACCACCCAGAGGGTGTTCTTCTCGATGTCCTTGCGCGCGACGAACCAGGGCTCGTGTTCGTTGCCGCCTTTCTGCGCGCCCTTGGCTTTGATCCCTCCAATACCCAGGCCTTGCCGCTGACCGAGCGTATAGAAGGACAAGCCCACGTGCTGGCCAATCACCCGGCCCGTGGCGTCCTTAATCGGCCCGGGCTCTTTGGCGATGTAGCGGTTCAGAAAGTCGCGGAACGGCCGCTCGCCGATGAAGCAGATGCCGGTGCTGTCCTTCTTCTTGGCGTTGGGCAGGCCGATCTCGGCCGCGATGCGGCGCACCTCGGTCTTGGGCAGCTCGCCCACGGGGAACAGCGTCTTGCTCAGCTGCGCCTGGTTGAGCCGGTGCAAAAAGTAGCTCTGGTCCTTCAGCGGGTCCAGGCCCTTGAGCAGTTCGTGCTTTCCGGTCGTGTCGTTCAGGCGCACGCGGGCGTAGTGGCCGGTGGCGATCTTCTCGGCGCCCAGTCGCATGGCATGGTCCAGGAAGGCCTTGAACTTGATCTCGGCATTGCACAGGATGTCGGGGTTGGGCGTGCGCCCGGCCTGGTACTCGCGCAGGAACTCGGCAAACACGCGGTCCTTGTACTCGGCCGCGAAGTTGACGTGTTCGATCTCGATGCCCAGCACATCGGCCACGCTGGCCGCGTCCACGAAGTCGATGTTGGACGAGCAGTATTTGCCGTTCTCGTCGTCGGAGTCATCGTCTTCCCAGTTCTTCATGAAGATGCCGATGACCTCGTAGCCCTGCTTCTTGAGCAGGTGCGCGCTGACCGCAGAGTCCACGCCCCCGCTCAAACCCACCACCACACGCTGCTTGTTTGCCATGGGGCGGAATTATCCCCGCCCCTGTGGCGCGCAGCGGGCTCAGCCCAGCATGGCCTTCCACATGCCGTTGCCCCAGCTGACCGCGCCGGCACCCGAGCGTTCGTTGTGCTGAGGGTCGACGGTGAACTTGAGCTTGGGTGCCTGCCCGGGCACCACGGTCGCGCTCACGTTGATGTTGATCGCTTCCTTGTGGGTCACGTTGGCCCAGCAGATACCCAGGGGCAAATCGACCTCGCCCGCCGCCACCGCCACCGGCTTGCCGGCCAGACGCGACCGAATCTCCTCGGCCACCTGCTGCCCGCTGCCAAAGGCCACATGCCCGCTCTTGGGCAGGGGAGTGCCCTGCGCATCGCCGACCACGTAAATGCGGTCGTCAGCCTGGCTCTGAAAGCTCGGCAGCTTCACGTTGGCCCAGCGCTCGCCCAGCCCCGCCTGGCGGATGAGGGCGGGCGCGCGCATCGGCAAGACCAGGTTGGCATGAGCGAACGGCACCTCGCCCGACGAGGTCACGAGTTGGCGCTTGCCCATGTCCACCGCCGTGATGGCGGTGTCGGGCAGGTATTCGATCTGCGCCGCGTACAGGCTCTTCATGCCGTTCAGGATCGGCTGTGCAATCGGCATGGGCATCGGGTTCGGGTTGGCATCGATCAGGATGATCTTGCCTTTGGTACCGCGCTGCTTCATCTGCTCGGCGATCAGGAAAGCGCGCTCGTAAGGCGCCGGCGGGCAGCGGTAGGGCGGCTTGGGCGCGCTGATCACGAAGTTGCCACCCTTGACGAGGAACTCGTCCACCTGCTGGCGCACCGCCATCTGCTCGAAGGCACGAAAACCCACCGGCAACTGCGCACGCGCTGCGGCATAACCCTGTATGCCCTCTTCCATGTAGTCCACACCCAGCGAGAGCACCAGGAAGTCATAAGGCAGGCGCTGCGTGGCGGTCACCACCTCGCGCTTGGCGCGGTCGATCTCGGTCACGCGTTCGCGCACGCGCCGTGCGCCCAGCTGGTCGATGCGGGCGTAGCTGCGCTGGAAGTCGCTGGCGGGCTGGTGCCCGGCGATGAAGTGCGCGCTCAGCGGGCACGACATGAAAGCCTCGTTGGGCTCGACGAGGGTCACGTCGGCGCCGCCACCGGCCAGCAGGCCCCGGACCGCGCCCAGCCCGCCCCAGCCACCGCCGACCACCACCACGCGCGGCTTGGCGTTGCCACCGATCGCGGCGCAGCCGGTGGCGAGCACCGTCACACCGGCAACGGTAGCTTGCAGCAGATGGCGGCGGCTGGGGAGGGGGTTGGCAGAGTGTTGCATGGGGTGTCTCCTTGGGTGAGTGTCGGATGGGCGATGCTGAATACCCCTGGGCGGAAAATACCCCAGGGAGCACTGCCATGCTAGGCCCGACCGAGGCATTCGCGCAGGCGGGTAAACCCGTGACGAGGGCAAGGATATTGCGCTGAACGCTCAAAAAACTTGATCGCCGCATACCAAGCGCTTGAACGCTGCGAGGGATGTCTCGCCCTACAGTGGGGCATATCGCGCCGCTGGCGCGCCACCGAGACAGTCCATGCCCCATCCGTCTGCACAGCCCGTGCTGTTTGTTTCTCACGGCTCCCCCACCTTCGCCATCGAACCCGGCATCGCTGGCCCGGCGCTGGCCGCGCTGGGCAAGACCTTGCCGCGCCCCAAGGCCATCCTGGTGGTCTCGCCCCACTGGACGACGCGGGAGCCGCGGGTGGCCACCACGCCGCAGCCGCAGACGATCCACGATTTCGGCGGCTTTCCGCCCGCCCTGTATGAACTGCAGTACCCCGCGCCCGGCGCGCCCGAAGTGGCGCAGCGCGCGATTGCGCTGCTGCGCGAGGCGGGCCTTGCCGCCGAGGCCGACACGCAGTGGGGCCTGGACCACGGCGCCTGGGTGCCGCTGCGCTACCTGTTTCCGGCGGCCGATGTGCCGGTGTTCCAGGTGTCGCTGCCCGCGCGGCTGGACGGCGCGCGGGCCTACGCCTACGGCCAGGCGCTGGCGCCGCTGGCGCAGGAAGGGGTGTTGATCGTCGGCTCGGGCAGTCTCACGCACAACTTGTACGAGGTGCGTTTTGATGCGCCCGATGCGGCAGCCGAAAGCTACGCGCTCGGGTTCGCTGGTTGGGTGGCTGACACCGTGACCCGGCAAGACCACGCAGCCCTGCAGCAGACCATGGCACTGGCGCCGCACGCGCAGCGCGCCCACCCCACGGCCGAGCACCTGTGGCCACTCATGGTGGCTGCGGGCGCAGCGGGTGCCGGGGTGCCAGCGCGGCGCATCGACGGCGGCATGACCCACGGCGTGCTGTCGATGGACGCCTTCGTCTTCGGTGCCTGAAGCCAAGCGCGGCGCTCGGGCGGGTGCTGTCACCGTTTTTTCACACGCTTGACATACGCTGCTCTGTGCCGGATGCTGCAAAACGGGATCCCGGCACGCTCCTGAAAAGGTCATGGGGCGATCTCTGTCATCACACCCTCCAACGCACCCACGAAAGCGAGCACCCATGAAAAGCCCCCTGTCCAAGATCGTTCTGGCCACACTGATGCTGGCCGCCGGCGCCGTGCAGGCGCAAGACAGCAAGACGCTGCGCCTGCTCACCTGGGGCGGTTATGCGCCCAAGGACGTGGTGGAGCAGTTCACCAAAGAGACCGGGTTCAAGGTCGAGGTGACCAACTCCAACAACGAGGAAATGATCTCCAAGCTGCGCGCCACCGCCGGCGCCGGCTTTGACCTGGCCCAGCCCAGCCAGGACCGCATCACCGGTCCGCAGGCCGAGTTCAAGATCTACAAGCCACTGGACCTGAGCAAGGTGAAGGCCGATCTGTTCATCCCGTCCATGCTGGACGCCACCAAGAAAAACACCTCCGCAGGCGGTGCGGTGTACGGCCTGCCGCACATCTGGGGCACCGACGGCCTGGTGGTCAACACCAAGACCTCCAAGGCCACCGACTACGCCGACCTGTGCGCCGCCGAAAACGCGGGCAAGGTCAGCATGCGTCTGAAGCGCCCCACGCTGATCGCCATGGCGTTTGCCTCCGGCAAAGACCCGTTCGCGCTCTACAACGACCCCAAGGCCTATGCCGCGCTGATGGACGACATGGGCAAGAAGCTCACCGACTGCAAGAAGAACGTGAAGTTCTTCTGGGACGGCAAGGACCAGTTGCTGGCCGGCATCCGCTCGGGTGAATTGACCACGGCGATGATGTGGGACACCGGCGGCTGGGAACTCAACAAAGCCAATCCTGACGTGAAGTTCGTCGCTCCCAAGTCGGGCGCGCTGGGCTGGGTGGACACCTTCGCCATCCCCGCCAAGGGCCGCAACGACGCAGCCGCTTACGCCTGGATCAACTTCGTGATGAAGCCCGAGATCGCCGCCAAGGTGGCATCGTCTGCCGGTAACTTCACCGCTTCCAAGGGCGCTGACCAGATGATGGACCCAGTGCTCAAGAAACAGTTCGCCGAGAGCTTCCCCGACGCCGCACTGAAGAACATCAAGTGGTACCCCGCCGTGCCCGCCGGCATTGAGGACATCGAAGGTCGCGTGCTCGACCGCGTCAAGGCCGCCAAGTAAACGGTGGCTTCCGTTCCCGTGCCCGCCAGCCCGGCGGGCAGCCCTGCCAACTCCTCGGCCAAAGCAGCCGATCAGGCCCCCGACCTCGACATCCGCGCCGTGAGCAAACGCTACGGCGCGTTTGCCGCGGTGGAAGACCTGAGCTTCCAGGTGCGGCGGGGCTCCTTTTTTTCCATCCTCGGTCCCTCAGGCTGCGGCAAGACCACGCTGCTGCGCATGGTCGCGGGCTTCATCGAACCCGATGCGGGCGACATCGTGATCAAGGGTGCGTCCATGCGCGGCGTGCCGCCCAACCGGCGGCCGGTGAACATGGTGTTCCAGCACCTGGCACTGTTTCCGATGATGAGCGTGGGCGAGAACATCGCCTACGGGCTGGAGCGGCGCGGCGTGAAAGCCGCGACGGCCAAAGCCAGGGTGACCGACATGCTGCAACGCGTGGGCCTGCCGGGCAGCGAGGGCAAGCGCATCGACCAACTCTCTGGCGGGCAAAAGCAGCGTGTGGCGATTGCGCGTTCGCTGGTGCTGGAGCCCGCGCTGCTGCTGCTCGACGAGCCGCTGGGCGCGCTCGACCTCAAGCTGCGCGAGCACATGAAGGTGGAGCTGAAACAGCTGCAGGCCGAGGTGGGCACCACCTTCGTCTACATCACGCACGACCAGAGCGAGGCATTGGTCATGTCGGACCAGGTGGCGGTGATGAACCACGGCCGCTTCGAGCAGATGGGCACGCCGCAGGCGCTGTATTACCAGCCGCAGACCTCTTTCGTGGCCGGGTTTGTGGGCAACAACAACCGCTTTGAGGGCAGCATTGAGTCGCGCAACGGCGAGCAGGTCTTGCTGCGCACCGCCAGCGGCCTGGCGCTGTGGGCGCAGCGGGTGGGCGGGCTCGACGCGGGGCAGGCGGCCAGCCTGTTCATCCGGCCCGAAGCCATCGAAATTGGCCGCAGCGCGCGCGAGCTCCCCGCCGGCGAACCGGCCTGGAGTGGCACGGTGCAGAGCGTGCTGTTTGACGGCGGCAACTCCACCGTGATGGTGCTGGAAGACAAAAGCCAGACGCCGCTGCACATTGCGCTGCCGCTCACCGGGCGCCTGGCCGATCTGAAAATCGGCGAGGTGGTGCAATTCGCCTACCAACCCGCCCAGGCCTGGTGCTTCAAAGCCTGATGCCATGAGCGCTGTGGCTTCTCACCGCCGCTGGATGCTGGCCCTGCTGCTGGCCCCGGCGCTGCTGTGGCTGGTGGGTCTGGTGGTCCTGCCGCACGTGGAGTTGCTGGTGCTGTCGCTGCAGGCGCGCGTGGGGCCGGGCGAGTACGCCTTCAGCGCGGACCAGTACCGCACCTTTGTGGACGAGCCGCTGTACTGGAACACCTTTGTGCGCACGGCGGTCATTTCGGTTCTCGCGACCACGCTCACCCTGCTGATGGCCTTTCCCGCCGCCTGGTACATAGCCAAGGTGGCGCGCGGGCGGTTGAAGATGGTGCTGCTGGTGCTGTGTCTGCTGCCGTTCTGGGTGAGTGAGATGGTGCGCACCCTGGGCTGGCTGATCCTGCTGCGCGAGACCGGCGTGGTCTCCAGCCTGCTACAGGCCGTGGGGCTGGCCAGCCAGCCGGTGGAGCTGCTGTACCACGATGCCACCATCCTGGTGGGCCTGGTCTACGCCTCGCTGCTGTTCATGGTGATCCCGCTGGTGAACAGCCTGGAAAGCCTGGACGACAGCCTGATCGAAGCCGCCTACGACCTGGGCGGCAGCACCGCCAACATCGTGCGACGCATCGTCATCCCGCACGCTGCGCCGGGCATCGCTGCGGGCTGCATCGTGGTCTTCATGCTGTGCCTGGGCAACTACCTCACGCCCACGCTGTTGGGCGGCAAGAATTCGCTCTGGTTCACCGAGCAGATCTACACCCAGTTCATCACCCGCTTCAACTGGAACCAGGGTGCGGCCTTCGGCTTCCTGCTGCTCTTCCTCTCGAGCCTGCTGGTCTGGGCCGGACTCAAACTCACGGGCCAGCGCTTTGGCGCTGTGATGAAGACGTGATCCCCAGCCTGCCCCGCCCCGCAGCGCAGCGCTTCGGCCTCGGTGCCTTTGTCACCGGGTTCTTCGTGTTCCTGTTCGTGCCGCTGCTGGTGGTGGCGGTGTTTGCCTTCAACAACGCCGAGTACCCGACGCCGCCGTGGATGGGTTTCACGCTCGACTGGTTCAGCGCGAACAACGACACACGCACCGGTCTGTTGTTCGATGCCGAGCTGCTCAAGGCCATCGGCGTGAGCGCCTGGGTGGCGCTGTGGGTCACGGTGCTGTCGGTGGGCGTGGGCACTTGCAACGCGTTCTTGCTGGAGCGCTTCGAGTTCCCGGGCAAGAACGCCATCGCGCTGCTGGCCATGCTGCCGCTGGTGATTCCGGGCGTGATCCTGGGCATCTCCATCCTCGCGTTTGCCAGCCGCATCGCCAACTTTGCCGACGAGACCTGGGGCCTGGAGCTGGACTTTCTGCGGCCCGGTCTGCCGCTGGTGATCCTGGGCCAGTTCTGCTACATCGTGACCATCGCCACGCTCACCATTTCAGCCAGCCTGCGCCGCTTCGACCGCACGCTCGAAGAAGCCGCGCTGAACCTCGGCGCCAGCCGCATCGCGGTGCTCCGGACCATCACCCTGCCCTACCTGCGCCCCAGCATGATCGGCGCCGCCGCCATGGCCTTTCTCATGTCGTTCGAGAACTTCAACACCACCCTCATGCTGGTGGGCTCGGACTCGCCGCTGACCGTCCTGATGTACAGCCGCATGCGCGAGGGCGCCACGCCGGTGCTGAACGCGATCAGCCTGTTCCTCATGGTGGCATCGGCCTTGCTGGCGCTGTTGCTGCTGTGGCGCAGCGGTGGCTCGCGCGCGACCGACAACCACTGAGGTTTGTGTCCGCGTGTCTTCGTAGGCCTCGCGCGGTGTACCGGCTCTGCGGACGCAAGGCTCCTGTCAGCGCTCACGCAGGCAGACACAGGCGGTCACACTTTCACACAGGCCCCTTAAGTTTCACTTCATGCGCCACCCTTTCAATGCACCCACCAGCACTTGCTGGGTTGCTATCGAAAAAGGATGTCTCATGAAATCGTTTGTCGTCTCTGCCTTGTTGATCGCGGTATCCAGTGTGGCCCTGGCCGGCCCCAAATGCGACCAGCCCAAAGAAAAGTGGATGCCCGAAGCCACGTTCAAGAAAAGTCTGGAAGACAAGGGCTACCAGATCAAGACTTTCAAGGTGTCCAGCGGCCAATGCTATGAAATCTATGGCACGGACAAAGCCGGTAAAAAGGTCGAGATCTACTTCGACCCGGTGAGCGCTGCGGTCCTCGAAACCAAGTGATGCCGTCGGCGAGATGACGCCTCTGGCCACCCGGGCGGTCAGCCGCCCGGTCTGGGACCGTTTTGTCCGCGTCTTTCACTGGACGCTGGTGGCCTGCGTGCTGTTGAACAGCTTCGTGCTGGACGACGGTGAGACGGTTCACCAGTGGTCTGGTTACCTCGCTTCGGCGCTGGTGCTGGCGCGGGTGGTGTGGGGTTTCGTCGGGTCGCGCCACGCTCGGTTCGCCGACTTTTTCCCGACGCCGCGACGCGTCGCGCACCACCTGCACGGTCTGCTCACGGGTCAGGCCGAGTTCCACTGGGGGCACAACCCGCTGGGTGCGCTGATGATGATCGCCCTCATGGGCATGGTGCTCGCGCTGGGCGTGACCGGCTGGATGCAAGGGCTGGACGCCTACTGGGGCGAGGAGTGGCTGCAAGACCTGCACGAGGTGCTTGGTGAGGCGCTGATCGTTCTGGTGGGGCTGCACGCGGCGGCGGCGCTGATCATGGGGCGCATGGAGCGCACCCGCTTGCTCAAGGCCATGGTCACGGGGACCAAAGAACGGTATTGAAGGTGCCCCCACGCTCCGCCGCTGCGCGGGTCGCTGCCCCCCGAAGGGGCTGACCTTGCTCGGGGCGGCCCTTCGCTGCGGTCGGGTGCCCCCACGCTCCGCCGCAAGGCAGGTCGTTTCATGCGTGGCACACTGCCGCGCATGTCCCGCGTCAATCCTTCTGAAGTTGATTTCACCGCCATCCGCGCGCAAGGCGCGGGCGGACAGAACGTCAACAAGGTCTCCAATGCGGTGCACCTGCGCTTCGCCGTCCACGCATCGTCGCTGCCGGACGCCATCAAGGAACGCTTGCTTGCTTTGAGCGACCAGCGCATCACCACCGAAGGCGTGGTCGTCATCAAGGCGCAAACCAGCCGCAGCCTGGAGCAGAACAAGGCCGAGGCCCTGGAGCGGCTGCAGGCGCTGGTGGACAGCGTGGCCACGCTGCCCAAGGCGCGCAAACCCACCAAACCGACCTTTGGCTCGAAGCAACGCCGGCTGGAAGGCAAGGCGACGCGCTCCGTGGTGAAGCAGCAGCGCGGTCGCGTGCGCGGGATCGACTGATCAGCCGCGCAGCACCGACGGATCGGTCAGCACCAGTTGCATGGGGTAGCGCTGGCCCGACAAGTGGTCTTCAATGCAGCGCAACACCAGCGGGCTGCGGTGGCGCGGAACACTGGCACGCACCTCGTCGGGCGTCATCCACAGCGTGCGCACAATGCCGGTGTCCAGGGAACGCCGGGCATCGAATTCACCCAGTTCGCCGCAGTAAGCGAAACGCAGGTAGGTGATGTCTTCGCCGGTGCTTTCCCGCTGAAAACGCGAGAGGTACACGCCCACCAGCGCGGTCGGCTGGAATGGGAACGCCGTTTCTTCCAGTGCCTCGCGGGCCACGCCCTGATCCGGGCTCTCTCCCGGGTCCAGATGGCCCGCCGGGTTGTTCAGGCGCAGGCCCTCGGGCGTTTCTTCTTCCACCAGCAGGTAGCGGCCTTCGCGCTCGATGATCGCGGCCACGGTCACGCTGGGTTTCCATCGGGTGTTCATGCCCTGATTATCCGACCGGCCCGGCCAGTGGGCTTCCCGCAGCGATTGCGGCGCAGATCGCGCTTTGCGAAATATCGTCGATCGCTTATAAACAAGAAGATCCTTGTTTCAAAATGAGATTTCATGCTCCACCGCCGAACATTTCATCCTTCGCAGGGGAGGAACCCTGTTCGGCTTCCGAGAGCTTTCAGTTAAGCTGCCTGCCAAACCATTCCATCCGCGCGAGTGAGGAGACTGTTATGTCGATTGGTGTACCCGCTGGGACCACGGTGGGAGAACCCCCTGTGGCCGTCATACCCCGGACGGCCTGGAAACACGCGACCTGCATTCGCGTTGCCACGCTGCCGGGCAGCGCCAGCTTGGTCTGCCTCTGAAAGCCCTGGCGGCTTGCCAGAGCCTGCGGCGCGCATGCACCTCCAACGTTTTCTTTCCGCTCCTGTGACGGGTCCCCTGCCCATGTCTCTTTTTTCCCCTTTCTGAAAATTCTGCACCGAGGACGTTCCCATGACTTCTGTCGCACCGACCGACACCGCCGCGGCCAGCGTTGCCGCCCCCACACCGCAACGCATCGGCGTGCCGCGCGAGATCTTCCCTGGCGAGAAACGTGTGGCCACCGTGCCCGAGGCCGTGGCCAAGCTGGTCAAGCTGGGTTTTGCCGTGGTGGTGGAAAGCGGCGCGGGCGAGCTGGCCCAGCTCAGCGATGCCGACTACGTGGAAGCCGGTGCGTCGATTGCACCCACCGCCGCAGAGCTGTGGAGCGGCAGCGACATCGTCTTCAAGGTGCGAGCCCCGACACCCGACGAGGTGGCGCTGATGCACGCCGGGCAGACGCTGATCGGCTTCATCTGGCCGGCCCAGAACCCCGAGCTGATGCAGCAGCTGGCGGCCAGGCAGGTCACGGCCCTGTCCATCGACGCGCTGCCGCGCACGCTCAGCCGCGCGCAGAAGATGGACGCGCTGACCTCGATGGCCGGTGTCAGCGGCTACCGGGCGGTGGTCGAAGCCGCCAACGCTTTCGGCCGTTTCTTCAACGGCCAGATCACCGCCGCAGGCAAGGTGCCGCCGGCCAAGGTGTTCATCGCCGGTGCCGGTGTGGCCGGTCTGGCCGCGATCGGCGCTGCCGCCAGCCTGGGCGCCATCGTGCGCGCCAACGACACGCGCGCCGAGGTGGCCGACCAGGTGGTTTCGCTCGGTGGTGAATTCGTCAAGGTGGACTACGAGGAAGAAGGTTCGGGCGGCGGCGGTTACGCCAAGGTCATGAGCGAAGGTTTCCAGCAGGCCCAGCGCGAGATGTACGCCAAACAGGCGCGCGAGGTGGACATCATCATCACCACCGCGCTGATCCCCGGCAAACCCGCCCCCAAGCTGATCACCGCAGAGATGGTCAAGAGCATGAAGCCCGGCAGCGTGATCGTCGACATGGCGGCCGAGCAGGGTGGCAACTGCGAACTGACGGTGCCCGGCGAGGCGGTGGTGCGCCACGGCGTGACCATCGTCGGCTACACCGACCTGGCTTCGCGCATGGCGCGCCAGTCGTCCACGCTGTACGCGACCAATCTGTTCCGCCTCACAGAAGAGCTGTGCAAGACCAAGGACGGCGTGATCAACGTCAACATGGAAGACGACGCGATCCGCGGTCTGACCGTGGTCAAGAACGGCGAGATCACCTGGCCGGCCCCACCGCTGGTGGCCGCGCCCAAACCGGCACCCAAGCCCGCCGCGGCGCCGGCCGCGAAAAAAGGCCATGGCCATGGCGAGCCGTCGGGACCGATGCCGGCCGGCAAGCTGGCCATCGTGGCCGGCGTCACGGCGGTGCTCTTCGCGCTGGTGGGCGCCTATGCGCCCGCCGCTTTCCTGTCGCACTTCACGGTGTTCGTGCTGGCCTGCTTTGTGGGCTACATGGTGGTGTGGAACGTCAAGCCCGCGCTGCACACGCCGCTGATGAGCGTGACCAACGCCATCAGCTCCATCATCGCCATCGGTGCGCTGGTGCAGATATCGCCCATCGCCACCGCGGCCGAACGGCCCAACACGCTCATCATCGGCCTGTCCGCGCTGGCCCTGGTGCTGACCGCCATCAACATGTTCGGCGGCTTTGCCGTCACCCAGCGCATGCTGGCGATGTTCCGCAAATAAGAAGGAGACCCTGAATGTCTGCAAGTCTGGCCACGGTCTCCTACATCGGCGCGACCATCCTCTTCATCCTCAGCCTCGGCGGCCTGTCCAACCAGGAAACCGCACGGCGCGGCAACCTCTACGGCATGGTCGGCATGGCGCTGGCCGTGGCCGCCACGGTGTTCGGCCCGCAGGTCACCATGGCCGGCATCCCCTGGATCGTCGGCGCCATCGTGGTCGGCGGGGCCATCGGCCTCTACGCCGCGCGCACCGTGCAGATGACCCAGATGCCCGAGCTGGTGGCGCTGATGCACAGCATGGTCGGCATGGCCGCGGTGCTGGTGGGCTACGCCACCTACGTGGACCCGGAAGCGTCGAAAGACCTCGACAGCGCTGCCCACGCCATCCACGCGATGGAGATCTACATCGGCATCTTCATCGGCGCGGTCACCTTCTCGGGTTCGGTGGCGGCCTTCGGCAAACTGTCGGGCCGCATCGGCGGCAGCCCCTTGCTGCTGCCTGCGCGCCACTGGCTCAACCTGGCGGGCTTGCTGGCCGTCATCTACTTCGGCCGCATGTTCCTGCAGGCTGAAACCATTCAAGACGGCCTGCTGCCGCTGTTCATCATGAGCGCCATCGCGCTGCTGTTCGGCATCCACATGGTCATGGCCATTGGCGGCGCCGACATGCCGGTGGTGGTGTCCATGCTCAACAGCTACTCGGGCTGGGCAGCGGCGGCCACCGGTTTCATGCTGAGCAACGACCTGCTGATCGTGACTGGCGCGCTGGTCGGCTCCAGCGGCGCCATCCTGTCCTACATCATGTGCAACGCGATGAACCGCAGCTTCATCAGCGTGATCGCGGGCGGCTTCGGCACCACCGCCGCCGCGCCCAAGCCGGCGGGTGGTGCCGCCGCCGAGCCGGTGGGCGAGGTCAGCCCCATCCTGGCCGCCGAAACTGCCGAGATGTTGCGCGAGGCCAAGAACGTGATCATCGTGCCCGGCTACGGCATGGCGGTGGCGCAGGCACAGCACACTGTGTTCGAGATCACCCGCACCCTGCGCGAGAAGGGGGTGAACGTGCGCTTCGGCATCCACCCGGTGGCCGGCCGCATGCCCGGCCACATGAACGTGCTGCTGGCCGAGGCCAAGGTGCCGTACGACATCGTGTTCGAGATGGACGAACTCAACGACGACTTCCCCGAGACCGACGTGGCCATCGTCATCGGCGCCAACGACATCGTGAACCCGGCCGCGCAGGACGATCCGACGAGCCCGATCGCCGGTATGCCGGTGCTGGAAGTCTGGAAGGCACGCACCTCCATCGTCATGAAGCGCAGCATGGCCAGCGGCTACGCCGGTGTGGACAACCCGCTCTTCTACAAGGACAACAACCGCATGCTGTTCGGCGATGCCAAGAAGATGCTGGACGAGGTGCTGGTGGCGTTGAAAAGCTGAGCGCACATCGACCCGGGCGATCCCACCAGACCGTTCCGGGCCAACCTGCAAAGGGCCGGCGGCGCTGCCGGCCCTTTGTTTTTTGTAGCGCGTACACCCATATTCACATGGGCTCACGGCGCTTTGTCAGAATAGCGTCAGGGAAAACACGTGCGCCGGAACAGCGCTGGGCGCGGGAGAATGCGCGCTGACTTTTCGCAACAGACCCCGTGGAGATCACACATGCGCGAACCGACGCCAGTCGCCGCTGACCGCCCCTGGCTGGGCGCCTACCCAAGCGGTGTGCCGGCCGACATCGACGTGGCGCAGTACGCGTCGCTGGTGCATTTGCTGGAGGAGAGCTTCCGGAACTACGCGAGCCGCACCGCCTACAGCTTCATGGGCAAGGACATCAGCTACGCGCAGACCGACAGCCTGTCGCAGGCGTTCGCTGCCTACCTGCAGGGGCAGGGGCTGGTCAGGGGTGACCGGGTCGCGATCATGATGCCCAACGTGCCGCAGTACCCGGTGGTGGTGGCCGGTATCCTGCGCGCGGGCTTCGTGGTGGTGAACGTGAATCCGCTCTACACGCCGCGCGAGCTGGAGCACCAGCTGAAGGACTCGGGCGCCAAGGCCATCGTCATCATCGAGAACTTCGCCGCCACGCTGGAACAGTGCATCGCCAGCACGCCGGTCAAGCACGTGGTGCTGGCTGCCATGGGCGACCAGCTGGGCCTGATCAAGGGCGGCATCGTCAACTACGTGGTGCGCAACGTCAAGAAAATGGTGCCGGCCTTCAGCCTGCCGCAAGCCGTGCGCTTCAATGAAGCCATTGCCCGCGGCACCCGCGGCACCTTGAAGCGTCCGGACATCAAACCCGACGATGTGGCCGTGCTCCAGTACACCGGCGGCACCACCGGAGTGAGCAAGGGTGCGGTGCTGCTGCACAGCAACGTGATCGCCAATGTGCTGCAGTCCGAAGCCTGGAACGAACCGGTGATGAGCAAGGTCCCGCCCGGCGAGCAGCCCACCAGCGTGTGCGCCTTGCCGCTATACCACATCTTCGCCTTCACGGTGAACATGATGCTGGGCCTGCGCACCGGCGCCAAAAACATCCTGATCCCGAACCCGCGCGACCTGCCGGCGGTGCTCAAGGAACTGAGCCAGCACAGTTTCCACAGCTTCCCGGCGGTCAATACCCTGTTCGGCGGCCTGGCCAACCATCCGGAGTTCAACACCGTCAACTGGAAGAACCTCAAGGTGTCGGTGGGCGGCGGCATGGCGGTGCAGAGCGGCACGGCCCAACTCTGGCTGGAGAAAACCGGTTGTCCGATCTGCGAGGGCTATGGCCTGTCCGAGACCAGCCCCTCGGCCAGCTGCAACCCGACCACCAGCACCGAGTACAGCGGCAGCATCGGCGTGCCCCTGCCCAACACCTGGATGAAGTGCCTGGACGACGCGGGCGACGAGGTGCCATTGGGCCAGCCGGGCGAGATCGCCATCAAGGGCCCGCAGGTCATGGCCGGCTACTGGCAGCGCCCGGACGAAACCGCCAAGGTCATGACCGCCGATGGCTTCTTCAAGACCGGCGACATCGGCGTGATGGACGCGCGCGGCTACTTCAAAATCGTGGACCGCAAAAAGGACATGATCCTGTGCGCCGGTTTCAACGTGTACCCCAACGAGATCGAAGACGTGGTGTCTAATCTGCCCGGCGTGTTGGAGTGCGCGGCGGTGGGTATTCCGGACGAGAAAGCCGGCGAGGCGATCAAGCTGGTGATCGTCAAGAAGGACCCGGCCCTGACCGAAGAGCAGGTTCGCGCCCACTGCCGCGCCAACCTCACAGGCTACAAGCAACCCAGGGTGATCGAATTCCGTTCAGAGCTTCCGAAGACGCCGGTGGGCAAGATCCTGCGGCGCGAGCTGCGGGACAAGAAGTAACCCCCCGCGCCGCCTGCGGCGTCACCCCCCAGGGGGCAACGCGGTGCGGCCCGGCGAAGCCGGTTCCGCCGCGTTCTGGGCTCGGGCACGTGCGCCGGAGCCGCTTCGGGCTTCTGGTTCAATGTTGGTATGAACACGCCTCCCCGAACTGCCATCGTTTCGGCTCTGCACGACGAACTTGCCAGCGTGCTGGCCTTGATGCCCGACGAGCACAAGCAGGTGATCGGCGGGCGCGAATTCTGGGTCGGACACTTGCATGGGCAGGATGTCGTGGCGGTGCTCAGCGGCATCGGCAAGGTCGCCGCAGCCACCACGGCCACGCTGCTGATCCAGCGCTTTGACGTGAACCGCATCGTGTTCACCGGTGTGGCCGGCGGCCTGGGCCCCGGTGTGAAGGTGGGCGATGTGGTGCTGGCGCGCTCGTTCCTGCAGCACGACATGGACGCTTCACCGCTGTTCCCGCGCCACGAGGTGCCACTGTACGGACGTTCCCGCTTCGATGCCGACAACGCCTTGACCGATGCGCTGGAGCTGGCCTGCGAGCGCATGCTGCACAAGCTGCCACAGCAACTGGGCAGCGACACCGTGAGCGCGTTCAGCCTGCAGGCCCCCCGTCTGCACCAGGGCCTGTTGATCAGCGGCGACCGCTTCGTGGCCACGACCGCCGAGAGCCTGGCGCTGCAACACGAACTGCCCGACGCACTGGCGGTGGAAATGGAAGGCGCCGCCTTCGCCCAGGTCTGTCACGACTTCGGTGTGCCGCTGGCCGTGGTGCGCACCATCTCCGACCGCGCCGACGACGCGGCGCACGTGGATTTTCCGAAGTTTCTGCGTGAGGTGGCGTCAAAGTACAGCGGTGCCGCCGTCGAAGCGTTGTTCAAGCCATAAGGCTACCGGCGCGAGGTGTCAGGACCCAGAACGCGGCGGAGCCGGCTTTGCCGGGCCGCATCGCGTTGCCCCTTGAGGGGCGGAGCCGGTTACACGCAGTGAACCGGCGATGGGGGTGGCTCTACTTCAACCAGCCGCGTTTCCTGAAGTACACCATCGGCACCACCGCCGACAGCACCATCAGCGCCAGTGCAAACGGGTAGCCCCACTTCTGGCTCAGCTCGGGCATGTACTGGAAGTTCATGCCGTACAGGCTGGCGATCAGCGTGGGGGGCAGCAGGGCCACGCTGGCCACCGAGAAGATCTTGATGATCTTGTTCTGGTTGATGTTGATGAAACCGACGGTGGCGTCCATCAAAAAGTTGATCTTGTCGAACAGGAAGGCGGTGTGGCTATCGAGAGAGTCGAGGTCGCGCAGGATCTGGCGCGCGTCCTCGAACTGCTCGGCACTCAGCATGCGGCTGCGCATCATGAAGCTCACCGCACGGCGCGTGTCCATCACGTTGCGGCGGATGCGGCCGCTCATGTCTTCGTGTCGCGCGATGGCCGAGAGCACTTCGCCGGCCTTGTTGTCCGTCACGTCGCCAGCCAGCACCTGGCGGCTGACCTGCTCCAGGTCGTCGTAAATGTCTTCCAGCGTGTCGGCGCAGTACTCGGCGTCGGCGTCGAACAGCATGAGCAGCACGTCCTTGGCGTTCTCGATCAGCCCCGGCATGCGGCGCGCGCGCATGCGCAGCAAACGGAACACCGGCACGTCTTCGTCGTGGATCGAAAACAGCACGCCCTGGCTTTTCAGCTCGGCGTTGTGCTCGTTCAGGATGAAGGCCACGCGGATCGCGCGCGGGTCTTCCTCGTCGTCGATCAAAAAGTCCGAGCGGATGTGCAGCTCGCCGTTGTCTTCTTCGAAGAAACGGGCCGACTCCTCGATGTCCTCGTCCATCGCGTCTTCGGGAATCGACAGCCCGAAGTGCTGCTTGACCCAGCGCCGCTCTTCGGTGGTGGGGCTTTCCAGGTCGACCCAGATGGGCTTGAAACGGGTCAGCTCTTCGAGCGACTCGATTTCCTCCTGGAACAGGCGGCCATTGGCCAGGGTGAAGACGTTGAGCATGGGCGCTCCCGGGCGGGGTGTCTGGGTGAAAGCCGCTGCGAACGGACGCGGCGGCGGGCGGATCGGGCGGCGCTTTCAGCCGACCGGCCGCCTGGCTTCAGACGGTTGCGGGGGAGGCTGAAAGCACACGACTGGGGGGTGTGCTTTCCATGGGGCTCTCGCTGGGGGGATGCCGCGATTATGTCACCGCCACCTGCGCCGCGGTCTGCGAAGGCTGGGCAAAGAAGTCCATCAGGTCGGCCTTCCGGCGCCAGGCATCGGCCTCGCCCAGCTCGATCAGCGCGTGCACGAACTCGGGCTCGAACAGCAGGTAGCTGGCCAGCGCCGCCGCGCTGCCCGCAGCCCCGCGCCCGGTGTCGAGCGCGCCCAGTCCGGTCAGGGTGTTGCGGGTGGATGCGGGCAGCGCACCGATGTGTTTGCTCGCCAGCTCGTCGAGCGAAAAGCTCGGTTGCAGAGCCAGCACGTTCACCGGGTGGTAAGGCAGCGCGGCGGCCAGTTCCGGCGAAAGCTTTTTCAGGGTTTCGCTCACGCGCTGCACCTGTTCGACGTCGGATTGCAGGGTGTCGTGGAACACGCTGGCCATGGCGTGGCCGGCGATGGTGCCCGCGGTGGGCTCTCCGGCGGTGCGCTGCCCCAGACCGGAGCGCTGGGGCTGGCCGACCCCGATCACCAGCACCCGGCGCGCGCCGAAGTGGATCGCCGGCGACAAGGGCGAGAGCTGGCGCATCGACCCATCACCAAAGTGCTCCTTGTGCCCATCGACCCACAGCGGGACCGCGGGGAACAGGAACGGGATGGCGCTGGAGGCCATGAGGTGCTCGATCGTCACCGGCTGGAACGATGCACGCCGCCCCTGGCGCGACCAGGGGTGCAGCGGATGATCGGTCCGCGTCTGGCAGAAGGTCCAGTGCTCGCCGGTGGAATAGCTCGATGCGGTGACGCCCAGCACATCAATGTGGCGTGCGGCCAGTGCCCGCTCCACGCCGGGCAGGTCGATCGCGCGGTGCAGCGTGTCCACCAGCGGCAGGGTGTCGAGCAGCGCGCGGTGCCGCCTCACCTGCCGCGCCAGAGTGAGACCGGCCACCAGCCGGTTCGCGCGCACCCATCCGGGGGCATCGAGCCGGTAGACCTGGCGCGAACGCAAGCCCGCCCAGAACGTGGCCAGATCGGGCAGGGCCTGCAGCCCCCGTTCGGCACGGCCGGCCAGGTAGCTGGCATTGAGCGCACCGGCCGAGGTGCCGAACAGCCACTGGAAGGGAAAGCACTGCGGGTTCGACTCGGGCTGGCCCGTGGCCAGCATGGTCGCCAGCGCCTTGAGCACGCCGACCTGGTAGGCGGTGCGTGCGCCGCCGCCCATGAGCACCAGCGCACAGGCGCCGGTGGCGGGTGCGGGCGCACCGCTGCCCAGCAGGTTGCGCGCGATCAGCGTATCGAGGGACACAGGTCATCTCCTCCCGAGGTTCCACAGCCAGGGTGCAGGTACATTCAGCGGCTGCGCAAAATCATGACACATCCCCCGCTCACCCCCCGGCGCGAACTTCTTCTGCTGCTCACCATCGCCGGCATCCAGTTCACCCACATCCTCGACTTCATGATCATGATGCCGCTGGGGCCGCAATTCACGCGGCTCTTCGCCATCAGCGACGCGCAGTTCGGCCTGCTGGTCTCGGCCTACACCATCGCAGCCGGTGTGTCGGGGCTCGCTGCCGCCACCTATGTGGACCGCATCGACCGCAAGCACCTGCTGCTCACGCTCTATGTGCTGTTTGCGCTGGCCACGCTGGCCTGCGGGCTGGCGCCGGGATACGGCTTCCTCATGGTCGCGCGCGTGGCCGCGGGTGTGTTCGGTGGCGTGCTGTCGGCGCTGGCGCAGACCATCGTGGCCGACGTGATCCCGTTCGAGCGCCGCGGCCGCGCGATGGGCATCGTGATGTCGTCCTTTTCGGTTTCCACCGTGGCGGGCGTGCCTCTGGGTCTGTTCATGGCCACCCACCTGGGCTGGCAGGCACCTTTCATCGGCATTGCCGCACTGAGCGGGGTGCTGGCTTTCGGCGCGGCCGTCACCTTGCCCAGACTCAACCACCACCTGAAGGCCAAAGACCGCCCATCGGTCTGGCGCGGCATCGGCATGGTGCTGGCCGAGCCCAACCACCAGCGCGCCTTTGCGTTTTCGGCCCTGCTGATGTTCACCGGCTTCACCGTGCTGCCCTACATCACCATTTACATGCAGACCAACGTGGGCCTGCTGCCGACCCAGATTCCCTACATTTACCTGTGCGGCGGCGTGGCCACGCTGTTCACTGCGCGGCTGTTCGGCCGCCTGTCCGACCGTTGGGGCAAGGTGCCCACCTTCACCGCACTGGCCCTGGGGGTGATCGTGCCGCTGCTGGCCACAACACTCATGCCGCAATGGCCGCTGTGGGCGGTGCTGGTGGTCTCGACCGCGCTGTTCATCTTCATCAGCGGGCGCATGATCCCGGGCATGGCGCTGATCACCGGAGCGGCCACACCGGCGCTGCGTGGCACCTTCATGGCACTGAACGCCGCGGTGCAATCCGCCGCCATGGGCCTGGCTTCTTTGCTCGGCGGCCTCATCATCGGCCGCAATGCAGAAGGCCTGGTTCAACACTACTGGGTGAGTGGTCTTCTGGGCGCCAGCGCGAGCCTGGTCGCCATCGCGCTGGCCCGGCGCGTCAAGGTCCACAGCGAACACCGACCGGCCGTCTGAATGCCAAGGTTTTCGTTTTCACGCTTTGTTGCAGTGCAAGCTTGCGCCTCGGGAGTTTCAGGGGCATAGTGGGTTCCAGACATCCCCGTGGCCGCCGGGAGGTCTGCCCATCCGGCGGCTTGTGTCAACCCGGAGCAAAGGAGGCTCTTGTATGAACCTGACGATCAGCGGTCACCATCTCGAAGTCACGCCCGCCCTGCGCGGCTACGTCACGACCAAGCTCGAACGCATATCCCGACATTTCGACCAGGTGGTCGACATCAAGGTGCTGCTGACAGTGGACAACCTGCGAGAAAAGGACCTTCGTCAAAAGGCCGAGTGCAATATCCACGTGAAAGGGAAAGACCTGTTTGCCGAAAGCGCCCACGCCGACCTGTACGCGGCGGTGGACGAACTGGCCGACAAGCTCGACCGCCAGGTGTTGCGCTACAAGGGCAAAGCCCAGGATCACCACCACGACGCCGCCAAGCGGCTGATGTGATCCGGACCCGAGTGGCCCTTGGCCACCCGATGATCATGCTGCAATGCAACAAGCCGCTTGAACTGTCAAGCGGCTTTTTTGTTGCAGCTGTCTAGTCAACGCCCACCAACTCGTCATAATTTGCGGTCCAAGAGGCCCACATGAACCGACTATCTGCCATATTGCCCGCGCCACAAGTGCTTGTCAGCGTCGATGCAACCAGCAAAAAGCGTGCTTTCGAAGAAGCGGGTCTGCTGTTCGAGACGCTGCACGGCCTGAACCGTGCGCTGATCACCGACAGCCTCTTCGCACGCGAGCGCCTGGGTTCCACCGGCCTGGGGCACGGCGTCGCCATACCGCACGGTCGCATCAAGGGCCTGAAGCAGCCGCTGGCCGCGGTGTTCCAGCTGGCGAATCCCATCGGTTTTGACGCTCCCGACGAGCAGCCCGTGCAGCTCATGATTTTCTTGCTGGTGCCTGAAGCGGCCACGCAGAAGCACCTGGAAATCCTCTCTGAAATCGCGGAGCTGCTGAGCGACAGCGCGCTGCGCGAGAAAATGAAACTGGCCGGGGACGCTCTCGCGCTGCACGAGCAGATCACCGGCTGGCAATCGGCCCACGCCGCGGCGTGACGCCCTGCTTTCTGGACTGCGAGGGTTTTTGGCGTCCGGTTGGCGCCGGCATGGCGTGTAACAGGCGAATGTCCGGCCGCCGTGATGCCCATGCTTCGCCGTCTGCATCGCTGACACATCCATGAAACCCACCGTCGTCAGCGCCGACGTCCTGTTCGAGGACCACCGTGATGCCTTGAAATGGCAATGGGTGGCTGGGCTGGGCGCGTCGGAACGCAAGTTCGACGAAGTGGCCATTCGCGAAGCCCGCTCGGGTGCCGATCTGGTCGGATACCTCAACTACATCCACCCCTACCGCGTCCAGGTCTTCGGTGAGCGCGAAGTGGCGTACGTCACAAGTGACAGCGAAGAGGACAACCGCCGCCGCGTGGCACGGATCGTGACGCTGGAGCCACCGGTGCTGGTGGTAGCCGATGGTCAAGTGGTGCCCGAGGCCCTGATGTCCATGTGCGAGCGGGCGCAGATCCCGATGTTCGCCACCCCCGAGCCGGCGGCGTTCGTCATCGACGTGCTGCGCGCCTATCTGTCCCGCCATTTCGCCGACCGTGCCTCCATGCACGGCGTGTTCATGGACATCCTGGGCATGGGCGTCATGATCACGGGCGAATCGGGTCTGGGCAAGAGCGAGCTGGGCCTGGAGCTGATTTCGCGTGGCCATGGCCTGGTGGCCGACGATGCGGTGGACCTCTACCGCATCAACCAGACCAGCATCGAAGGCCGCTGCCCGGAGCTGCTGCAGAACCTGCTCGAAGTGCGCGGCATCGGCCTGCTCGACATCAAGGCCATCTTTGGCGAAACAGCGGTGCGCCGCAAGATGCGGCTGACACTGATCGTGCACCTGGTGCGCAAGGAAACCATGGAGCGCGACTACGACCGCATGCCGCACGAGCCGCTCTACCAGGACGTGCTCGGCGTACCGGTGCGCAAGGCGGTGATCCAGGTCGTGGCCGGCCGCAACATCGCCGTGCTGGTCGAAGCGGCGGTGCGAAACACCATCCTGCAGCTGCGAGGAATCGACACCTACCAGGAATTCGTCTCACGTCACCGCGCTGCCATGTTGCGCGGGGAGTAGTTTTTCCTCCCCCCGCGCCGCCTGTCGGCGTCACCCCTCCGAGGGGGCAACACCTGCGGCCCGGCAAAGCCGGTTCCGCGGTGTTTCTGGGGAAGAGGGCGTCCTCTTCACCGAGAAACAATTCAGCTCTTGGATTTGCCGCGGTGCGCGCAGTCGGTCTTGCTGCAGTTCGCGTAGAGCGACAAGGCGTGCTCCTGCAGAATGAAGCCGCGGGTCTTGGCCACCATCTGCTGGCGTTTTTCAATCTCCGGGTCAAAGAACTCCTCCACCCGGCCGCAGTCCAGGCAGACCAGGTGGTCGTGGTGCTGGCCTTCGTTGAGTTCGTACACCGCCTTGCCCGACTCGAAGTTGCTGCGCGTGAGCAGACTGGCCTGCTCGAACTGCATCAACACCCGGTACACCGTGGCCAGGCCGATGTCGGAACGGTCTTCGAGCAGCACGCGGTACACATCTTCGGCCGTCATGTGCCGCTGCTTGGCGTTCTGGAACACCTCCAGAATCTTCAGGCGCGGCAGCGTGGCCTTGAGCCCCGTGCTTTTCAGTTCGTCGATGTTGGTCATAGCGGAAAGTGTGCTGGGTTGCGCTGGCATGAGAACGTCCAGTGCAGATCACCGCACCGCGTGGACGTTCAACCCCCGGGGCTACAATGAAGTGATCATATCGCCAGCCCTCGTTTGGCGAGCCATTTTCATGCCGCCCCTCGTGTGGGCGCAGGCTTTTCCGGTTTGCCCCATGCACCCATCTGCTCCTGATTCAGAACCTCGCTCCCGGTGGCGCCGTACTGGCGCGGTCGTGGCCCTGCTCGCCGCAGCAGCGGGCCAGCTGGCCTGTTCCAGCCTGGGCAGCAAGCTGCCGAGCGTGAGCGACCTGGTCACTCCCTACAAAATCGACATCCTTCAGGGCAATGTGGTCACCAGCGAGCAGGCCAAGGCATTGCAGCCGGGCATGTCGCGCCTGCAGGTCCGGGACATACTCGGCTCACCACTGCTGACCAGCGTCTTCCACGCCGACCGCTGGGACTACGTGTTCACCTTCAAGCGCCAGGGGCAGGAACCGCAAAGCCGCAAGCTCACCACCTTCTTCAAGGGCGATGTGCTGGAGCGCGTCGAAGCCGACCCCCTGCCGAGCGAAGCCGAGTTCGTGGCCTCGCTGGATGTGCGCAAAACGACCGGCAAGGCACCCGCGCTCAAGGCCACCGACGAGCAGCTCAAGGCCTTCCAGCAACGCAACGCGCCACCCGCCCCCGCCACACCGGCACCGGTGGTGGCTCCGGGCACCACCTACCCGCCACTGGAATCGGGAGCTGCACGGTGAGCGCTGCATCCTCTTCGACGCACCGGGTGTGCGTCGCCGGCGCCAGCGGGCGCATGGGCCAGATGCTGGTGGATGCGGTCCGCGCCAGCGGCGACTGCGTGCTCGCCGGGGCGCTGGACATGCCGTCCAGTCCGGCGCTGGGCCAGGACGCCGGCGCCTTCGGTGGACAGGCCACGGGCGTGGCCATCACCGCCGACCTCGACCTGGGCCTTGCAGGCAGCGGGTTCCTGATCGATTTCACCCGCCCGGAAGGCACCCTGGCCCACCTGCGGGCCTGTGTGAAGCACCGGGTGAACGTGGTGATCGGCACCACCGGTTTCACCGAGGCGCAAAAGGCAGAGATCGCAGAAGCCTCGAAGTCGATCGCCATCATGATGGCGCCCAACATGAGCGTGGGCGTGAACGTCACCCTGAAGCTGCTGGAAATGGCGGCCAAGGCTTTGTCGACCGGATACGACATCGAAATCATCGAAGCCCACCACCGCCACAAGGTGGACGCACCCAGCGGCACCGCGCTGAAGATGGGCGAGGTGATCGCCGATGCGCTCGGCCGCGACCTGAAAGATTGCGCGGTGTACGCCCGCGAAGGCGTGACCGGCGAGCGCGATCCGTCGAGCATCGGCTTCGCCACCATCCGCGGCGGCGACATCGTGGGCGACCACACCGTGCTGTTTGCCGGTACCGGCGAGCGCATCGAGATTTCGCACAAGTCCAGCAGCCGCGCCACCTATGCCCAGGGCAGCCTGCGCGCAGTGCGTTTTCTGGCGGGTCGCACCAGCGGCCTGTTTGACATGTTCGATGTGCTGGGCCTGAGCCGGTGACACGCCCCCGCAGCGCTGCCCGCCCCGAACGGGGCTTTCGCTGCGCGACGCCAACCGCCCCACCGCAAGGCTGACATGGAACTCTGGTCGACCGTGCTGCAGGGTGGTGCGATCAGCATCGCCGTGGCGCTGTTGCTGCTGGCGATGTCGGTAGCGACCTGGGTGGTGATCTTCTGGAAGGGCTGGCTGCTGCGCCGCGCGGTGGCCGGTGTGCAGACCGCCACTGCTGCGTTCTGGCAGGCGGCTCACCTGGACGACGCTCAACAGCGCCTGACCCATTTCGACCAGCAACGGCTGCTGGCGCCGCTGGTGGAAGCCGCACGGGCACTGGAAACATCGGGACTGCAAACGCTGGGGGCCGCGGGCGATCGTTCCCAACAGCTCACCCGGGTGCTGCGCGATGCGTTGCACGCGGTGCTGAACCGCCTGCAGTTCGGCCAGACCTTGCTGGCGACCGTGGGTTCCACCGCGCCCTTCGTGGGCCTGCTGGGCACGGTCTGGGGCATCTACCACGCACTCACCGCCATCGGCGCAGACGGCGCCGGGTTTCGCATCGAGCAGGTGTCGGGCCCGGTGGGCGAGGCGCTGGTGATGACCGCCGCCGGCCTGGCCGTGGCCATCCCGGCCGTGCTGGCCTACAACGTGTTCGGGCGGCAGATCGCCCGCATCGAAGCCGACCTGGAAGGCTTTGCGCACGATCTGCGCGAACTGCTCGCGCACCAGGAGCGGGCATGAGCTTCGGCCGCCTGGAGAAACCGGCGGGGCATCTGCCCATGAGCGACATCAATGTCACGCCGCTGGTGGACGTGATGCTGGTGCTCCTGGTCATCTTCATCGTGGCCACTCCGTTGATGGCCAGCCGCCTGGCGCTGGACTTGCCGAAAGCCGACGCGTCCGCCGTGGCCTCCCCGACGCCGGCGGCGGTGTTCATCGCTCTGGATGCCTCCGGGCAGACTTTCTGGGGCGATCAGGCGGTGGACGCCACCACCCTGGACCAGCGCCTGCGCGAAACCGCCCAGCGCGATACCACCACCGAGGTGCAGCTGCGGGCCGATGCCGCGGTGCCCTATGGCCGGGTGGTGCAGCTGATCGGTCTGGCGCAAGCGGCAGGGCTGTCGCGCATCGGCTTTGTGGCCGAGCAGGCCGCCCCGGCACCCGCGCGCTGACGGCGCGGGCAGGCGGTGACCAAGGCCTAAAATCGCGGGTGATGCGGCACGGCGTCCACGCCATCCCCGCGACCCGCCCGCACCCCGTCTTCCTTCTCACCGTCACCGGACTTCCGGCCCCTGGTTCATGCAAGAAAAATACGCCCACAAGGATGTCGAGCGCGCCGCGCACGCCCACTGGAACGCCACCGACGCCTACCGCGTGACCGAGGTCGCCGGCTACCCCAGCGGCAAGCTGCACATGGGCCATGTGCGCAACTACACCATCAACGACATGCTCACGCGCTACCTGCGCATGAACGGCCACAACGTGCTGATGCCCATGGGCTGGGACGCCTTCGGCCTGCCGGCCGAAAACGCAGCGCTGAAAAACGGCGTGCCACCGGCCAAGTGGACGTACGAGAACATCGCGTACATGAAGCAGCAGATGCAGGCGATGGGGCTGGCCATCGACTGGAGCCGCGAGGTGGCCACCTGCGACCCGACGTACTACAAGTGGAACCAGTGGCTGTTCCTGAAGATGCTGGAAAAAGGCATCGCCTACCGCAAGACCCAGATCGTCAACTGGGACCCGGTGGACCAGACGGTGCTGGCCAACGAGCAGGTGATCGACGGCAAGGGCTGGCGCACCGGCGCCACGGTGGAGAAGCGCGAGATTCCCGGTTACTACTTCAACATCACCGCGTACGCCGACGAGCTGCTGGACCACGTGCAGCTGGGCAACCCCAAGGCGACGCTGAACGGCTGGCCCGACAAGGTGCGCCTGATGCAGGAGAACTGGATCGGCAAGAGCGAAGGCGTGCGTTTTGCGTTCCCGCACAGCATCAAGGGCGCTGACGGCGCACCGATTGGTGGCGGAAAGATGTACGTGTTCACCACGCGCGCCGACACCATCATGGGCGTGACTTTCTGCGCCGTGGCCGCCGAGCATCCGCTGGCCCACCACGCTGCGTTGAACAACGCCGCGCTGGCGGCGTTCATCGAAGAATGCAAGACCGGCGGCACCACCGAGGCCGAGCTGGCCACGCAGGAAAAGAAGGGCATGGCCACCGGCCTGTTCGTCACGCACCCGCTGACCGGCGCGCAGGTGGAGGTGTGGATCGGCAACTACGTGCTCATGAGCTACGGCGACGGCGCCGTGATGGGCGTGCCGGCACACGACGAGCGCGACTTTGCCTTCGCATTGAAATACGACCTGAAGATCCAGCAGGTGGTGGCGGTGGAGGGCGAGACGTTCAGCAACACCGCCTGGGCCGACTGGTACGGCGACAAGCAGCGCGGCGTGTGTGTCAACTCGGGCGCAGGCTTCGAATTTTTGGACGGCCTGAACCAGAAGGCGGCCGTGGACAAGGTGGCCGAACTGCTGGCCGCCCAAGGCCTGGGCGAGAAGAAGACCACCTTCCGCCTGCGCGACTGGGGCATCAGCCGCCAGCGTTACTGGGGCACGCCCATCCCTATCATCCACTGCGCCGAACACGGCGCGGTGCCGGTGCCTGAGAAGGACTTGCCGGTGGTGCTGCCGCAGGACTGCATCCCCGACGGCTCGGGCAACCCGCTGCACAAGCACGAAGGCTTCCACGCGGGCGTCACCTGCCCTGTCTGCGGCAAAGCGGCGCGCCGCGAGACCGACACCATGGACACCTTCGTGGATTCGTCCTGGTACTTCATGCGCTACTGCGACCCGAGCAACAGCGAGAAGATGGTTGCGGAAGGTGCCGATTACTGGATGCCGATGGACCAGTACATCGGCGGCATCGAACACGCCATCCTGCACCTGCTGTACGCGCGCTTCTGGACCAAGGTGATGCGCGACCTCGGACTGGTGAGGGTGGACGAGCCCTTCAGCAAGCTGCTCACCCAGGGCATGGTGCTCAACCACATCTACTCTCGCCGCACCGAGAAGGGTGGCAAAGAGTACTTCTGGCCGCAGGACGTGGAGCACGTGCTGGACGAAGCAGGCAAGGTCATCGGTGCGAAACTGATCAAGGCCGTCGGTGTTCTGCCGGCGGGCACCGCCATCGACTACGAGGGCGTGGGCACCATGTCCAAGTCCAAGAACAACGGCGTCGACCCGCAGGACCTGATCGAGAAGTACGGTGCCGACACCGCCCGCCTGTACACCATGTTCACCGCGCCGCCCGAAGCCACGCTGGAGTGGAACGACGCGGCGGTGGAGGGCAGCTACCGCTTCCTCAAGCGCGTCTGGGGCTTTGGCAACAAGCTCTCGGCCCCGTCCAGCCCGGGCACGCTGGCCAACAGCGTGGGCACGCAGACGCTGTCCAAGGCTGCCAAGGCGCTGCGGCTGGAAGTGCACACCGTGCTCAAGCAGGTGGATTACGACTACCAGCGCATGCAATACAACACGGTGGTCTCGGGCGCGATGAAGATGCTCAACGCGCTGGACGACTTCAAGGGCGACGGCTCCGCAGGTGACAACGCCGCGCTGGCCGAAGGCTTCGGTGTGCTGCTGCGTTGCCTGTACCCGGCGTGTCCACACATCGCGCACCGCCTCTGGGTCGAACTGGGCTATGCCGCCGCCTCGGGCGAGCTGCTCGACGCACCCTGGCCGCAGGCCGATGAGGCCGCGCTTGAGCGCGACGAGATCGAACTCATGCTGCAGATCAACGGCAAGCTGCGCGGCAGCGTGACCGTGCCAGCCGGCGCCGACAAGGCCGCCATCGAAGCCGCTGCCCTGGCCAGCGAAGCCTTTGTGAAGGCCGCCAACGGCGCCACTCCCAAGAAGGTGGTGGTGGTGCCGGGGCGCCTGGTCAACGTGGTGGTCTGACGTGAACCTGCTCACCCGCCGTCATGCCCTGCCGATGCTGGCCTTGCTGGTCGGCCTGCCTGGCTGCGGCTTCGCCCTGCGCGGCACACCCCGGTTCGCCTTTGAGTCCCTGCGCCTGCAAGGGAGCGAGAGCACGCCCGTGGCGCGCGAACTGCAGCAGACCCTGGTCGACGCCGGCGTTCGGGTGTTCGGCACCGCGCTGCCCGCCAGCCCCGAGGGCGAGACCGGGCAGGTTCTGCTGACGGTGCTGGCCGACCAGCGCGAACGCTCGGTGGTGGGTCAGACGGCCGCGGGCCAGGTCCGTGAACTGCAGTTGCGCACCCGCTTCCGTTTCAGCCTGGCCACGGCGTCGGGCAAGCAGTTGCTCGAAGAGACCGAGCTGCTGCTGGAACGCGACATCAGCTTCACCGAAACCGCGGTGCTGGCCAAGGACGCCGAGGAAGCGCTGCTGTACCGCGACATGCAGGGCGACATCGTGCAGCAGGTCTTGCGCCGGCTCGCTGCGGTGAGCGCCCTCTGAGGCCGCTGCCCACATGCAGATTCCGGCCACGCAACTCACCGCGCAGCTGCAGCGCGGCCTGAAGAGCCTTTACACGCTCCACGGCGACGAGCCGCTGCTGATCCAGGAAGCGGCCGACGCCATCCGCGCGGCCGCGCGCGAACAAGGCCACACCGAACGCACGGTGCACACCGTGGCGGGTGCACATTTCGACTGGAGCGAGGTGCTGGCGAGCAGCAGCTCGCTCAGCCTGTTTGCCGACAGACAGATCGTCGAGATCCGCGTGCCTTCGGGCAAGCCGGGCAAGGACGGTTCGCAGGCGCTGCAGCAAATCGCCGCCAGTGCCGAAGGCAACGACAGCACGCTCACGCTGGTGATTCTGCCCAAGCTGGATGGCATGACGCTCAAAGGCGCGTGGTTCGCCGCGCTCGACAGTTACGGCACGACGGTGAAGGTGGACCCGGTGGACCGCAAGGCGCTGCCTACGTGGATCGCCCAGCGCCTGCAGCAGCAGGGCCAGCGCGTGGCCTCGGGTGAAGAAGGCCAGCGCACCCTGGCGTTCTTTGCCGACCGCGTGGAAGGCAACCTGCTCGCCGCGCACCAGGAGGTGCAGAAGCTCGCGCTGCTGCACCCGGCGGGGGAGTTGAGTTTCGAACAGGTGGAGAGCGCGGTGCTCAACGTGGCGCGCTACGACGCCTTCAAGCTGGCGGAAGCCGTGCTGGGCGGGCAGACGCTGCGGGTTCAGCGCATGCTGGACGGGCTGCAAGCCGAGGGCGAGGCTGCGGTGCTGGTGCACTGGGCACTGGCCGAAGACATCCGAACGCTCCATCGCATCCGCGGCGCGATGGATGCGGGCCGCCCCTTGCCCATGGCGCTGCGGGAAAACCGCGTCTGGGGCGTGAAGGAAAAGCTCATCGAACGCGCACTGCCACTGATCCGCCCGGCGCAACTCGCGCAGTGGCTGCAGGACGCGCACACGGTGGACGGCATCGTCAAGGGCCTGAAGCAACCCGACTGGCCCGCCGACCCCTGGGACGCGCTGCAGCGCATGGCCGTGAAGGTCGCGCAAGCGCTGGCCCCGCTGCGCGGCTGACGCCGCCCCCCACCGTGCTGGGTGAGGGACCGCCCCGCGGTCCTGCGCAGCCGGTTCCGCGGTGCCAATGGACAAGGCACGCGCTCCGGAAAAGGGCTTCAGCGATGTGCTGTTTCGCCGGCGTGGTCGCCCACCTGCCGCTGGGCGGCTTTCCTGAAATCACTCGGTGTCAGCCCGGCGTGTTCGCGGAACACGCGGCTGAAATGGGCGCCGTTGTTGAAGCCCCAGGCGAAAGCGATGTCGGTGATGGAGCGGTGCACCAGAGCGGAGTTGCGCAGGTCGCGCATGCAGGCCTGCAGACGCCGGCGCAGGATGTAGTGGGCGGGTGTGTCGTCTTCGTCGCTAAAGGCGTTGTAAAGGTGACGCTTGCTGCAGTTCAACGCCTGGGCGATGCTGTCGATCGACAGGCCCGGATCCTGGAGGTGCTGCCCGATGTGGGCACGGATGCGGTCGCGGAAGGCTTCCAGCTGGGTGGTCGACGACTCCCGCCCGGCCAGTTCCTGGAGCGACAGCCGCACCAGTTCCAGGATCATGCCGCCAGCGCCGCGCGCGGCGTCACTGGTCATGCTGGGCAGTTCCTGGAAGGTGCTGCGCATGGCCTCCAGCGCCACCCGCGAGATGCCGCAGCCGCCGCCCACATGGCGCCCCATCAGCGGGTCCAGCCGCAGGCCGCGCTCGGTCAACTGCTCTTTGGGCAGCATCACGATCAGGTGTTCCGCGCGCTCGGGGTTGCCCACCTCGTAGCTGCCGGTGGTGTCGTAGATGGCCCAGCCGCCGGGCTTGACCCAGGCCTGGCGACCGTGCTGCTCCACCGCAGCACAGCCCTGCCACGGTGCCACGATCTTGAGGTAGCTCGCGTCACTGGCACGGGCCACCTGCGGGCGGCGGATCACCCGGTGGCGGTTGGCCTCCAGCCGCGTCATCACCACATCGCCGGCCCAGGCGGTTTGCACATGGCCATCAAAACGGGTGTCACCGTACAGATCGGATTCCAGGCCGAAGAACAGCTTGGACATCCAGTCGCGCCACACCGCAGCTCGCTCGCCGACGGGCACCGCGTCGGTGGTCATCAGAGGCGCGGGTTTCATGGGCGGTCTTTGAATGGGGAAGTGGATGGGAAATTATGGTGGGTCCCGAGAGCCAGTGGGGTGTGGATGGTTGAGGGTTATCCCGCATCCGTGTGCACGTTCAGACAAGTCGCTTGTGCACAGCCAGCAAAGCGCCGGAAGATGGGCCTGTCTAGTATTCAGTGCTCTGTATTTCGAACACCACAGGAGACAAACCATGGTTCAAGCCAATCGCCGTCTGGTCATCAAGAGCGCCGCCGCTGCGGTCGGCGCCCTGTCGTTCGCTCCCCAGCTCATGGCGCAGTCGGCGCCGGTGCGCATCGGGTATTCGATGTCGCGCACCGGCCCCTGGACCGGCGGCGCTCAGGTGAGTCAGGAGCCCAACTACCTGCTCTGGGCCGAGCAGCAGAACGCGGCGGGCGGTCTGGATGTGAAGGGTGTGAAACGCCGCATCGAGCTCATCAGCAGCGACACGAAAAGCTCATGGGCAGCGACAAGGTCGACCTGGTGCTGCCGCCCTGGGGCTCCAACGCCAACTTCGCCGTGGCCCCGCTGGCCAACCGTTTTCAATACCCGTTCCTCGCACCCACCGCGCTGTCGCGCCGTCTGGTCGAGCTGCGCCTGCCGTACTTCTTTCTGTTGCTGCAGCAGCCGGCGCCCATGACCAACGCGCTGGTCGACATGCTCAAGGCCAACGGCGTGAAGACGGTGGCGCTGATCTATGTGGACGACCTGTTCGGCCTGGAGAACTACGCCGCCTTCAAGGTGGCGCTGCAGGGCAGCGGCATCACCATGGTGGAAGACAAGAGCTACCCCGGCGGCGTCAAAGACCTGTCGCCCGTGCTGCGTTCCATGAAGGACAAGAACCCAGACGCGTTCGTGGGCTTCACCTACCCGCCCGACACCATCCTGGCGAGCCGCCAGGCCAAGGAGATCGGTTTCAACCCGAAGTTCTTCTACGCTTCGGTCGGCACGGCGTTCCCGCTGTACAAAAACGTGATGACGCCCGCCGGCGCCGAGGGGGTGCTGGGCATGGGCTCCTGGAACAGCAAGACCAGCCCGGGTGCCAAGGCCTACTTTGATGCCCACGTGGCCAGCCAGAAGAAGGAACCGGACCGCTGGGCCAGCGGCGCCTGCTGGGCCGGTCTGGAGATCCTGACCAACGCGGTCAAGGCGCAAGGTCTGGACCGCAAGGCCATCCGCGACTACGTGGCTGGCACCACCCACAAGACCATCCTCGGCGATATCCGCTTCGACGGCAGCCAGAACGTGGGCACGCCGGGCACGGTGGGCCAGTGGCAGAACGGGGAATTCGAGGTGGTGTGGCCGCAGCGCGTGGCCACGGCCAAGCTGAACCCGGCCAAGCCCGTCTGGAAGTGATTTGACCCACCCCCGCGCCGCCCTTGCGGCGCGTCACCCCCTTCCAGGGGGCAATGCCTGCGGACTGGCGAAGCCAGTCCGCGGCATTCCTGGTTGACACCTTTCGCTCCGGCAACTTCTCCCTGCTCGCCCACATGTCGTTCTCCGCCTGGCTCGAACTCCTGGCCTCCGGCCTCATCACCGGTGGCATTTACGCGCTGGTCGCGCTCGGGCTGAACCTGCAGTACGGGCTGATGCGCATCCTCAACATCGCGCACGGTGAATTCCTGATGGTGGGGGCTTACCTCACCTGGATGGCGCAGACCACGCTCGGCTTGAACCCGCTCTTGATGGTGCCGGTGTCGTTCGGCATGTTGTTCGTGCTGGGCTGGGTGATTCACCGGCTGTGCTTTCGCCGCCTCACCGTCACCTCGCCCAACCTCGACATCTTCGAAGCGCGTGGCCTCATGGTGGCTTTTGGTCTGATGTTCCTGGTGCAGAACTTCGCGTCTTGGATGTGGGGCGGCGACCTGCGCGGCTACGACTTCATGACCGAGCCGGTGCAGATTCCGCTGCCCGACGGCAACGCGCAGTTTGCCGGCAACAAGCTGCTGGTGTTTGCGCTGGCGCTGCTGTTCTCGGGCGCGCTCATCGTGCTCATGCGCACCACGCTGCTGGGCAAGGGCGTGCGCGCGCTCATGCAGTCGCCCACCGGCGCGCAGC
>LNFM01001568.1_pt1 | contig 51275 bp, 53 predicted proteins | sample 596031 | NCBI WGS metagenome assembly LNFM01 (sample SAMN04254537, study PRJNA301005) | activated carbon metagenome | isolation source: dual media filters at the Ann Arbor, Michigan drinking water treatment plant | place: USA: Ann Arbor | reverse complement strand
TCGCTGGAGGTGACGCGTCTGTCCCACTCTATCGTACAGCCCTACCCAAATCCCCTCGTCGCTGCCGGTGTTGCACTTGTAATTAGAATTCACCTTGACCATGGAGCAACTAGCCGGCCAACGCAAAGCAGGCGGCGTTTCCAATTGCACCAGGAGGCGCGATGCCTCCGGTCGAAGGCTGCGCGAAGCAAGACTATGCCGTGCTCATCGTGATCGGCGTGGGCGTGGAAGACTGAACCGCGGTGGTGCACCGACAGCTTGCACACCGACCTCAATAAAGACCACCAAGTTCATCTTCTACCTCACAGTGACGAGTCAGAAACGGCACGGGTACGGGATATTTGAATCACAAGCACCGCACAACTAACAATAAAAGGTACCCGAGCCTATTTTCACGAGCCAGCACACCAATCAGATCCCCTTGAATTCCTGCGCGTAGAAGGGAACACGATCTGGCGCGGATCGATAGACCCCGCCAGATGGGGGCTCGGGGGCCGCAGGCCCTCGCTTCACTTGATCTCTATGGTCAGAGTCGCACGAAAAAGTTGTGTACAATCCTAGTGAGACTTCACTAAAGTCAGACTGGATATTTTTGGTGGTTCGAGGTATCCACCGCGCGGACCAAAAGACAAACGAATTTTAGTATCTAACGTTAACCGTTACCCAACAAGAACGTCAGGCGTGAACGAACTTGAATGGTGGCCGAACAGCTGGGGCAGATCAGTCACGGCGGGGAATGAATGGAATGCGGTGTGCTAGCTGAGCCTGAATAAGGTCAAGTTAATAATAATCTGAGCGAATTTCTAGCCTGCTAGAATGCCTGAGGCATAGTCCAGGGGGTGTGGGGGGTGAGTAAGGCTTTAACCATAGGGAAAATCTATAAAGAAATTACTGGGGACAAGGTGGTTTTTTCTTCGCAAATAGATTTCGGCAATCAAACACAGACTCTGTGGTATCGTTTAGATGCAGAATACAGCGATTATTTTTGCGATGATCGGGGCGACGGATTAGTTGCAAGCCTTTTGTTCTTCTCGTTGATGAACGGCGCTGACATAGTCAGTACTCTGCCAATTTCCGAAAAGCTGTACTATCAACTCACGTATAATCTAATTCCCCAGTTATGCCGCTGCAACAAGTCAGTCATTTCTCCCATAAAGATCGAAGCGCCGCTTGTTTCAACAGGGTATCCGAAGGCGAGTGGGGTCGGCTGTGGAATATCTTGCGGTGTCGACTCCTTCACCACACTTTATGAATACACTAGACTCGTTCCTCTTGATTCATTCAAGTTAACCCATCTCACCTACCTGAAGGTTGGCGCTCATGACGGCCAGATTGGGAAATATGACAAAGAAGTGCAGGAAGGCCTTTTCCAATCTCAATTATCACATGTCAAGGCATTCTGCACTCGGTACGGATACAAGCTTATCGTAATGGAGTCCAACCTTACAGAAATAATTGATCGCATGTTCGGTTTCTATAATTATGAACAGTTTCATTCTTATGTGAACGCCGGAACCGTTCTGCAACTGCAGAAACTATTTAATCGATATTATTATTCTCCAGGATGGTGTCTTGATGAGTTCTTTGTGGATGTAAAAAAGGATGCAGCTCATTACGAGCGTGTTCTGCTCCCAATGTTATCCACAGAAACGACAAGTTTTTACAGTTCCAACCAAGCGATGAGTCGAATTGAAAAAGTGCGTCTAATCTCCGACTTTGAGCAGAGTTATGAATGGCTATTGGTATGTTGGCTACACAAACCAAATTGCGGAAAGTGCGGGAAATGTATTCGGACTATGTTGGAGTTAGATATTATTGGCAAACTTGAACTTTACCGAGCCTGTTTTGATTTAGATGAATATTTCAAAAAGAGAGACAAATATCTAAGAAGGATTGTTCAGAGGAGAGAACGCGACTATTTTATGAAGGAGCTTTATGATTATGCAATAGCCCATGATATTGCGCTCCCCTCACCCGAGCATAAGAATATTGTTAATCGGGTGTTTGATTCTTTACGTCAAAGAGGTGTGCGACAGACTCTATCTATAGCCTTACAGCGTTTGATGCGGCGTGAGCTGTGATTTCGACGCGCTGTCGCCTGGGACGCCAAGACCGCCTGCCTTGCATGCGCGCGTGAGGGCAAAACCTGGCGGTCGGTGCCTCGGCATCCTGAACTTCCCCCATTTGTTACACCACGGCCAACGAACTTGACTCCTGCGCTGTCTGGGGCAGGTTGTGTTGGTGGTTGATGAACTCCATAGGTGTCAGATTTCCGATGGCACTGTGCGTCCGCTCTTCATTGTACTCTCGTCGCCACGCTTCAATCACGAGCTGCGCTTCCTGCAGTGTCAGAACCCAGTGTTCGTTTATATTGATTTATTACCGTTGAAACGCGCAGGCCATGAGAAATGGCCGTCGGCTACAACACCTGCACAATAAAACACTTCAGATACCGTGTTTCCGGCATGCTGGCAAGGATGGGGTGGTCGGCGCTTTGACCACGTTGTTCGATCAGGCGGATGTCTCGCTTGGCATCACGCGCCGCGAGGCGGATGCTCTTCCAGAGATCGGCCTCAGTGACAGGATGTGAACAGGAGCTGGTCACCAGAAACCCTTCCGGCTTCAGCAGCTTCAGACCCAAGAGATTAACATCCTTATACCCAGTCAAGGCACCAGCTAAGGCTTGTTGACTGCGAGCGAAGGCCGGAGGATCGAGGATCACCAAGTCATAGCGCCGCCCCGCCTTTACCAGCTTGCGCATTTCTTCGAATGCATCGGCTTGGCGATAGATACAGCGATCTTCTACTTTATTCATCGTGGCCTGTGTTCGGGCCATGGCCAGTGTGTCCAGACTGACATCGAGGCCTTCCACTGATACGGCTCCAGCGAGCGCGGCATGAATGCCGAAGGCACCGGTATGGCAGAACACTTCGAGCACTTCGGCCCCTTCCGCCAGTTTGGCGGCTGCCAGCCGATTTTCCCGTTGATCGCAAAACCAGCCGGTCTTCTGTCCCCGTTCCACATCCACAAGGAACTTTGCAGGCCCTTCGTGAATCTCCACTTGTGTCGGACCGCTGCCACGGAGGAACCTCCGTTCGAGGGGCAGACCTTCGAGTTGCCGACTCTTGGCCTCGTTCCGCAGGTACACCGTCGTAAGCTTCAATTCCTTCATCAGCACGTCGGCCAAGAGTTCTTTCCGGCTATCCATGCCGAACGATAAGCACTGCATGACCAGCAGCTGATCGTACCGATCGACGATCAACCCCGGCAGTCGATCGCCTTCTGCATAAATCAGCCGATAAGCATTGGATTGCGCGACCACTCGCTGCCGGAGACGGATCGCCTGTTGGATTCTCCCACCCCAGAACGCCTCGTCGATTGGTTCATCCTCAAATGTCAGGAGACGGACACGGATTTTCGAAGCAGGGTTATAAAGACCACGGCCGTAGAATTGCCCGTCGGGGGTCAGGACATCGACCAGATCCCCAGCGGCTGCTTGACCGACGAGCGGTCCGACATGACCGGCAAAGAGCCAGAGCGGTCGCCCCTCCGGGATCCGTAGTGACGTAAGGCGAACCTGGGCCATCGGTGTCATCGTCTTATCTCCTGTAACATGGTGTAGCGAACTCTATGCGAGAGTGGTCACATGCCGGCTGTCGTCAGCCCGATCATCAGACGCGCATTGCTTGACGAACCCCGGTCAGTATGTTTTCCTGACACCAAAGCAGTACAATCGTTCATGTGAGGATAAAGAAGAATGGGCGACAAAGCTACCATTGGTTCCGCTGTGTTGGATCGCCTGCATCGCCTGGGCGTTCGCCATATTTTTGGCATTCCCGGTGACTATGTCCTCTCTCTCTATCAACTCATCGAGGCCTCGCCAATCACGCACATCGGAACCACGCGGGAGGACTGCGCCGGCTTCGCGGCAGACGCCTATGCTCGCATCAACGGCATTGGAGCCGTCTGCGTGACCTACTGCGTCGGCGGGCTCAATACCGTCAACGCCATCGCCTGCGCCTATGCGGAACGCTCGCCAGTTGTCCTCTTGACCGGATCTCCTGGCCTGTCTGAACGAACTCGCACTCCCTATTTGCATCACATGGTGCGAGATTTTTCCACCCAACGAGAAGTCTTTGAGCGGATGACTGTGGCCGCGGTGACGTTGGATGATCCGTTAACCGCCGAACGCGAGATGGATCGGGCCTTTGCCGCCCTGCTTCGCTACCGCCGTCCGATCTATATCGAAATCCCCAGAGACATGGTCCACTGTCCCCTCATGGGTGGCATGAAGCCGATCTGTATTGAGGATACACCGAGTGACCCGGCTGCTCTCGAAGAAGCGATCAGTGAAGTACGACTCATGCTCGCGTCGGCCAAGAAACCGGCCATGCTGGTGGGCGCAGAGGTCGGTCGATTTGGCCTGCAAGATGACTTGACTCGTTTAGTGGAGCGACTCAACATTCCCATCGCCTCGACCCTACTCGGTAAATCGATCATCCGAGAGGATCACCCGCTCTATGTCGGTGTCTATGGTGGGCTCATTGGACGTGATGAAGTTCAGCTCTTCATCAACGATTCCGACTGCCTCCTGATCCTGGGATCTGTTCTGTCTGATGTGGAAGACCTCGATGCCACGTCGCCCTTACTATCAGAGGGCCGCACCATCCATGCCACCGCCGACCGCGTCGCTATCAAACACCATCGGTATGAATCGATTCGATTCCAGGACTTTGTCCAGGGCCTTGTGAAATCTCCACTGCCCTCCTTTTCTCATGCTCAGCGATCGCTTCCTGCGCAAACTGTTCCAGTTCCAGCTACACCTGACCTCGATGCACCGGTCACACTGAGCGGACTCTTCCGACATCTAGATACGGTCCTGACTGAGAAAACGGTCGTGATCGCCGATGTCGGGGAATCGCTTTTTGCCGCCGCTGACCTACATGTGCGCCACCGGTTTGAGTTTCTGTCACCGGCCTATTACACCTCGATGGGTTTCGCCGTTCCCGCAGCCTTAGGCGCCTCATTTGCCGACCCCAGCCTGCGGCCCATCGTCCTGGTGGGAGACGGCGCCTTTCAAATGACCGGGACAGAGTTGGCCAGCTGCGTGCGCTACGGACAAGCTCCGATTGTCATTATTTTGAATAACCGAGGCTATTCGACGGAGCGCGAGATCTTGGAGGGCCCCTTTAACGATGTGCATGAATGGCAGTATGACAAAGTATGCGACCTGATCGGAGGCGGAAGAGGCTCGCGCGTACGCACGCAACGGGAATTTGAACAGAACCTTGCCGCTGCCTTTGCCGATCAAAGCCAGCTTCATGTTCTGAACGCGCTCCTCAGCCCCAGCGATCGATCGCCCGGCATGATGCGATTAGCGAGACGGCTAGGAAAGAAACTGTCGACGGATAAGCCATAGGAGAAACCCTCCACCCCTGCCTGCTTTTCCCTACACCTCTACGAGAGATTTCCTCAGAATTTCAGTAAATCCCCGGCACGAAGTGACAAGAGTCTTAGCCTTTCGTTATACTGAAAAATGGCACATCCCCTGCACTCTTCAGGGTAGAATCGGCCAAGAATCCGTATGTCTTCGCTCCCCCGGCTTTACGCGGGATCGACGTTCAGCAATAATCAGAGATCCGCAGAGAGGTCATCGTGTCTGATTTTTATCAAAATGGGGTCGTGACCGTTCTCCACCGTCTCGGTCAGCCCAACACGGAGCAGCTGGAGCACGAGCTCGAGCGGTATGCGAAAACGACGCCGATCGCGCTAGTCCTCCCCTCACTGTATTCGGAACTGGAACGTCCCGCCCTCAAGCGCATCGTGGAAATCCTGGGTGAGGTTCGCTACATCAACGAGATCGTCATTTCTTTGGATCAAGCCTCTGCGCTGGAATTCCGACTGGCCAAGCAATTCTTTTCTCAGCTCCCCCAACGAGTCCGCGTCGTCTGGAACGACGGGACCAGGATCCAGGCGCTGCTGAACACCTTGGTCTCGCATGAGATCGACATCGGACACCAAGGGAAAGGACGCGGGTGTTGGACGGCCTACGGCTATGTGCTGGCCCGGGGGCAAAGCCAAGTCATCGCCCTTCATGACTGCGACATCGTGAGCTACGACCGCCAGTACCTCGCTCGTCTCTGTTACCCCGTCGCCAATCCGAACCTCGCCTACGAATTTTGTAAGGGGTATTACAGCCGCGTGACGGACCGCATGCATGGACGTGTGACCCGTCTCTTCATCACTCCGCTGATCCGCAGTCTACAGTTGCTGGTCGGGCCGCATCCCCTCCTCTCGTTTCTGGACAGTTTTCGTTACCCGCTGGCCGGAGAATTCGCGATGGTGCGAGATCTGGCCTGGATCAACCGTATTCCCGGCGACTGGGGGCTGGAGGTCGGCATGCTGGCCGAGGTCTACCGCAATTGCGCACTCCGTCGTATTTGCCAAGCCGATATCGCCGATGCCTATGAACACAAGCATCAAACGCTGTCCACGCACAATCCTGACGCGGGTCTCTTGAAAATGTGCGTCGATATCACCAAATCGCTCTTCCGCAACCTGGCGAGCGAAGGGCTGGTTCTCTCGGAAAGCACTCTTAAGACGTTGCGGGCCACCTATCTCCAAGCCGCGCAAGAAGCGATTAGTCGCTACGAAAATGACGCGGCGATCAACAGTTTGCGCTTTGACCGCCATGAGGAGCGGCGCGCCGTTGAAGTATTTCTGCGCGGCATGACGTTGGCGACGGACAGCTTCCTCGGCGACCCGTTGGGCGTCCCCATGATCTCGAACTGGAGCCGGGTGACCCATGCGGTCCCAGATATTTTTCATCGGCTCATGGACGCCGTCGAACAGGACCATGCCTGGGATCCTACGGCGGAAACCAGGCAAGCTGTCTCATGAACAACAGCTTGATTCCACTCACCGCTGAAACCGAGGACCTGCTGGAAGCCGTGCGCAGTGCCGACATCCTGGTCGGCATTCCCAGCTTCAACAATGCAGCGACCGTCGGCCATGTCGTCCGCGCCGTCGGAGCGGGGCTGGCAAAATACTTTCACGGCCATCGTGCCGTCTTGGTCAACGCCGACGGCGGCTCCACTGACGACACCCCCACCATCGTCGCCCATACTATGGTCGATCTGGAACCCCTCTTTATCAGCGATCGGCAGAGCACCCTCCATCGGATTGTCACGCCCTATCACGGGATTCCAGGCAAAGGCAGCGCGTTTCGCACGATTTTCGAGATCGCTCGACGGCTCAAAGTCAAAGCCTGTGCCGTCGTCGATTCAGACGTTCGCAGCATCACCCCCGAGTGGATGGAACTGCTCCTTCATCCGATTATCAAGGAAGGCTACGACTATGTAGCCCCGTACTATCGACGCCACAAGTACGACGGAACTATCACGAACAGCATCGCCTATCCTCTGACCCGAGCTCTCTACGGGCAGGAGGTCCGACAGCCGATCGGCGGAGATTTCGGCTTCACCGGAGAGCTGGCCCAACACTATCTCGAAAAGCACGTCTGGGAGTCCGATGTCGCGCGCTTCGGGATCGATATTTGGATGACGACCGAGGCCATTACGAGCGGAGCGAAGGTGTGTCAGAGTTTTCTCGGGGCCAAGATTCATGATCCCAAAGACCCTGCCGCCGACCTCTCCTCCATGTTGCGACAGGTCGTGGGGGCCTTGTTCGCCTTGATGGAAGCGCATGCCCCCACCTGGCTCCCCGTCACAGACTCGCGAAAGGTGCCTCTCTTCGGCTTCCAATATGAGGTGGGCGTTGAGCCGGTGAATGTCAATGTCGAACGGATGGTGGACTTGTTTCAGCTCGGGCTGACGGACCTGCACGATATTTGGGCCCGCATGCTCTCGGGAGACGCCCTGGATCAGCTGTCCAGCCTTCGGAACGTCCCCCTGCGGGATTTCCGCATTCCGGATTCGCTATGGGCCCAAATTATTTATGACGCCGCCCTCGCGCATCATCGGAACGTGCTCCCACAAGAACATCTCCTGAAAGCGCTGACCCCTCTGTATTTAGGAAAGACCGCGTCATTCGTGCTGGATAGCCAAGGGTTGACCTCGGCGGAAGCCGAGCAGCTCATCGAAACGCTCTGCCGGACGTTCGAGAAACAGAAAGAGTATCTTGTCGCACGTTGGCCTCAGTCTCATGACTCGCGCGAAGTCATCGGGGCTGCTCGCGCGAAGTCTGAAAGGAGCGAGCCATGACCTCAAGCTGGGAACATACGTTACTCGGACCAGTGACCGCACTTGGCGAGCGCGTCTTTGCCATCCTTCCCAATGTCCTGGCCATGCTGATTCTCTTGCTGGCAGGTCTGGGCGCAGCCTGGGGCATGGGGCATTTGATGGAACGGCTGCTTCGCGTCATTGGCCTGGATCGACTCTGTGATCGAATCGGTATCGCGGCAGCCCTCCTGCGGGGAGGCATCAAAGCCGATCCGTCTTATATTATCGGCCGCGTTACCTACTGGTTGATCGTGATCTTCGCCACCACGGCATCGCTGGGCGCGCTTGATGTGGCCCCGATCAATGAAGCCGCTCGCTCACTCTTGTCATATATTCCCCACTTGGTCACCGCGGCCGTGATCGGGATCATCGGGTACCTCGTCTCGAATTTCGTGTCGCAGGCCGTCCTCATCGCTGCGGTGAACGCGGGGTTACCTCCGGCCCGCTGGATCGCGGCCGGAACGCGCTGGGGCATTCAGCTCTTGACCGTGGCCATGGCGTTTGAACAGTTGGGGATTGCTCAGCACATCGTCGTGGTCGGATTCGGCATTACCTGGGGAGGCCTCGTCCTTGCGGCTGCATTGGCCCTGGGGTTGGGTGGCAAGGATCTGGCGAAGGATTTTCTGGAACGACGTCTGGCCGGACATTCCCGGTCGCAGATCAATGAGGACCTACGACATCTTTAAGCCTATGTCACGCTATATACTCTTCACAGACCTGGACGGTTGTCTCTTAGACAACGATACCTATTCCTTTGATGAAGCGAGACCGGCGCTCGACGCCCTCCGTGCGGAGTACATTCCGGTCATTATCGTCTCCGGAAAGACCCGCGCGGAAATCGAACCGCTTCGAGAGCGCCTTGACCACCACGATCCCTTCATCGCCGAGAATGGCGCGGCGGTGTTTGTGCCACTCAACACCTTTGACTTCCCCTTGGAACGATCGCGCCGCCGCTCCGGCTATCAAATCATCGAACTCGGCACACCCTATGCGCTTCTCCGGGATGTGCTCCGGCAAATAGAAGAGGCGGTGGGCACACCGCTCCGAGGATTCGGCGACCTATCGGTCGATGAAGTCATGGCGAACACAGGACTCGCCCGAGAAGATGCCCTACGGGCGATGCTGCGAGAGTTCGATGAGCCGTTTTTGGTAAACGGCCCCACTAAACTGATCGAGGAAGTCTGCCGCCAGATCGTGACACGAGGGCTGAATTGGACCAGAGGGGGACGGTTCTTTCACTTGACCGGAAACAACGACAAAGGTCGGGCCGCAGAAATTCTTTTCCGCTGCTACAAGCGACAGGAGCGACTGGCCAACCTGCCAGACGATATTGAAACCATCGGCATCGGCGATAGCTTGAATGATCTCCCGCTCTTACTGACGGTCGATCATCCTGTCTTGGTACAAAAACCTGACGGCACGTATGACTCCGATATCAACCTACCGAATCTCATTCGCGCGCCAGGCATCGGCCCAACCGGATGGAATCAGGCAGTCTTGCAATTGCTCAAACAAACCTCGGAAGAGCCATCCCGTGGCCGATCAGTCAATATCCGAGCCACTTGACCGCACTCATTCAGAAAAACCTGGCAATGCTAGTCTTCAGCCGGATTAATAATGTGCAGTCCTGCAGTTTTTGATGCCGCCAACAGCTGGGGATCCGCGCTGACGACGGTCAATCGCAACGGCTTCAACTCCAACGCCAGCGCCAAATGCATCACCTGTGGCGAGCGAAGGAACGGATACTCCAGAGCCAATTCCTTGGTTGCCAGGTAGGTCTCCATCTTCGGTTCAATAAACTGATAGAGTCCCTGTTTGGATTCAATCTCGAACTTATACAAAACGGAGTAGCAATCATCCCGCGTAATCTGCCCCTCGTGAGCGCGTGCGCACAGGACCGAATAGAAGTCCGTCACGGACCATGTCGGGACAATCGCAACTTTACCGCGCTTCACCATCAGCCTATTCACGATCCTCGTGCCCCGCTCCATGCTGTAGCGCTTAATGAGTGCGGTTGAGTCAAAATAGTAATATGGCATCCCCTTACACCCTCCCCTTCAGAATAATTTCCGCGAGCGGCCCTTGAAGCTTGGAGAGCCGATCTTGTAGTTCATCGAGTGGCACCTCTTCATACCCCTCTTTTCGCAAGGTGTCGGCAAGATTCCCGCTATTGAAGGAGGCCGTGTCTTCCTTCAGTCGGTCGCTCAATCGCCGCTTGGCCACACGGCTTGAAAGTTTTTGCCCAGATTTGGTCAACCCCCGCCCCCGGCTGCGTGGAGCTCGGCTGACGGAAAGTTCGTCTGTCTTTTTCACGATCAATACCTCCTCATGAAAGAACGTCCACTTACCGCCTCACCCCTGATGCTTCTCGTGGGCAACTCGCCGGCATCGTCGCCGTCTCAGGCAACACGATCTCGCCAAAAATATGGGCGGCAATCGCCTTCGCGACATCCGACGACAACTCTTGTTGCATGACACGCAACGTCTTCGCCGTGGCTTCACGCTCCGTCAAGTGCCCTTCCCTCCCTCCGTGCGCCGTAGCCCCGACGACCCGTCGTGTCCCCGGCTCCACGACCTCGAAATCACTACACCACCGAACGTACTTGAAATGTGGGTCCCGCACCTCGATGGGGAACAGACGGACGGTGCCTCGGACGATCAATTCAGGAGCACCACCTTCTTCACCTTCCATCTTCGTGGTCACACGAAGTCCTTCTCGGATCAGCCCTTCCGCCAGCGCACGTCCAACCGGTTCTGCATGGTCACCAGACACTTGTACCGCAAGCACCAGATTCGTAGCAAGAAATTGCTCCAACTCACCAGATAATTCGTTTACCTGATAGGCAGACGGGGTTCCTTGCCCGCTGGGACGGATCACTCGCAAATCCGTGTTATACACCTCGCGCAGAACCAGATTTCGACCGGCTCGGCGAAGGGCGCGAACCTTGGCAAGCTTGTCGATTGCTTGCCGGGACTCAGTGACATCCGTGTCAATCGTGCGATCCAAGGCCGCGACCTTCTCCATCAATGACGCTTCGGCCTGAGGGCGATTCATCACACTCAAGGCGTAGTACACCCGGCTCTCCGAGTCGTACCACACATCCGCGATCCTCACGTTCTCAAGCACTTTGTCGGTCGAGACTTTCGTCACGTTGTCGATCGTGAGCCGCCGCTCGGCGTTGGAGACACCGTGATTTTCAACGACCCAGTACGATTCCCAGTCCTTCGCTTGCGCCGCGACTTCTGCCTTGAAGATGCGAGCCACGGCCGCATACGCCTGATCCTCTGCATTGCTTCGCGTGTCTGCTTGGCCGACTCCGGTCAGGTATTGACTCGATGGATAGTCCGCACTCCGGCCATCCACCCACCCCGGCTTCCCTTTTCCAGTGAACCAAGTACAGCCAGTCGATGCAGACACCATCAACCCCAGACAGAGGAAAACCGCGACGCCTTGTCCAAACGCGGACCCGCCGGCACGCATCATTGCATCACACGCTGGATAATGAACATCGTCTGGCCTTCAGTCAGCACAATCGTTTGTCCATCTTTCGCCGTCGTCGCCCCTTGTCCCGAGGGTCGAATGGACAGGTGGTACTGGCCTGGTGGGACCCACGCTCGGGCCACGTGAATTTCGTCGGGCAAAGTCTGCCAGCTTCGCTTATCGGCTTCTTCGGATGCCACTGCCATTCCATGAGCCACCAGCCCGACCAACAGTCCGACCCAGGGGGCAGCATCCTTTCCAGCGGCATGTTGCGCTCCGATCATGGCTCCTTCCGCCGCCGCATATTTCGTCGCGGCTCGCGCGAGCGCTTTCACCGTGATCGACGGCAGACGTTCCGAAAGGCTTTTTTCAGCCAGCGCGGTCACATTGTGTACCCGTTCAGACCGAACAATGACTGACTGGCCGATCGAATCCGTCAATGTCATACTTTCGGATGTGACCTTTGTCTTCTGTGGAACTAACCGCGGAAGTGCAACACGAACCACGCGCCCATTTAGTCCGTAGAGTACGCTGTCTGCAACGCGATCTCGTTGATAGGGCGACCTGAAGACTCCCCTATTCAGCAAGACTAACTGTGCGGCATCAAGACTAATAGGCAAGTCCAAGAAGAGATCCTCTTTGCGCGGAGCCCGGCCATTATAGCTGATCATCACGACTTGAGCGAGTCGCTCCTGGGATGAAAGGGGCTGCCAGACGACATCAGGGAATGCCTGTCGATATTCAGCAAATTCAGTTGCGAGGTCGAGCGCCTCCGCCGTCCGCAGAAGATCGGCGTGCAAAGCCGGAGGAGCGGACATTTTCATCCACCCGCTCATGGCTCCATACGCTTCATAAGCATTGCGGTAGGCGATAAACGCATTGTTCAGATCCCCAACCGCTTCGTACAAGATACCGCATAGATACCGTGCAAACCCGTCATTCCGATACTTGGTTGCATCCTTCACTCTGTCACTGAGCACATTCAAGCGATGGTCGATTCGTCGTGCCTCCACGAGTGCGCCCTGGAGCTGCCCCTGAACCGCGTAGTTGATGGCCTTGGTCACGTTGATCAAGACGTGTTCGTACGCGTCCCCTTCGTACGGCAGGGCATTATCGTTGGTCAGGAATGCGGCGGTTTCAGAACGGATGGTTCTGGTATAGAGCCGCTCAACCTCTTCTTCCGCTCGCTCCAATACCGCACTGCTTTGCTGATAATCACCTGCTAACTGCAGCACCATTCCACGGTCCATTGCATACAGTAGGCGCCCCTTCGTTCCATACTCTTTCTCGGTCTGCTCGACAATCGTCACGGCCCGTTTCGGATCACCGGCAAAGAGGCTTTGTTCAATGAGGAGATAGTGATTGACGGAAGGACCACAGCCGGCCAATAACACAAGAACAGCGAGAAGCGGCAGCAACGAGATCGGGGTGACAACGCCCCACCGCACAGAAGCCCCGTGGGCAAAGCGTGGGAGGATTGGGTTCAACAGCGTCCGCGGAACCTAACCGGATGCTAAAAAATCAGCCAGCAGCGTTCTCGCATCGCTCAGAGCCTCAACGTACCAGAGGGTACGCCTCGCTTCTTCGCTCGCTGCGGTGTTGCTGGACGGTTTTCTTGAGCATCCTGAAGTTATACTGACATTGGCACTGTACAGACAAGCCGGCTACATTGTCGGCATCAACCGCAGCGACTAAAAGACAGTACGTTTCTTTTCAACCACCTTCTTAATCTTCTTTTGCCCGTACCAGACTTTCGCATTGTTCTCCAGATCGATCATCTGAAGATCCACCTGGTAGAAAACCGCTTTGGTCCCATCGGCTTCGTCAAGAATGGTGGCAATCGTGCCCTTCATCATAAAATCGGCACCGATCTCTTTCCCAGGGGCTTTCTGCGTGTCTTCGCGAGCGTACATCGCTTGCTCTTTCCGTTCGGTTCGAACCTCGTCGCGTTCACCTTTACCGGCCACGAACGTGACTTTCTGGGAATTGGTGAGTTCTCGCTCCAAGTCCGTAATGAAGGTTTGCACGCTGATATGTTCATGACTACTATTCAGGACTGTCCCCACGACAACGACGGGCTGTCGTTGGTTCGCCTTTTCAAAGCTCCCCAGCCACGGATATTGCAGTGCATCCTTGACCATCGCTTCGGCGACCATACGGGAATCCGTGTCGTTCCAGCGTCCGCTCAAATCGGTCACGACCCCAGGATCGACACGCGTCACCTTTGTTTCGTGTCCGCATCCGGAGAACACGAGGCCGACACCCACCGTGGCGACAAGCAAAGGACGAAACTTCTGGATCACCATGAACCTGAACCTCCGAGCAGGGATAGACAGCTTACTTTTCATTGAAACCTAGCGAACGCCTCGTTTTTCCTCTTCGGTCTCCAAGCGCTCGAACAGACGGTCGGCATTCTTCCTGACGAAGTCCCGTACTTGCGAATTCAGCTCTTTGGCCTGCTCCAGATTGTTCTTCATATCTTCCAAACTCAACTTGGTCAACACGTAATAGGTGTTGGTCTTGGGATCCATGTACTGATCAGTTTTTCGGACTCCGCTGAGTGTGGTTGTTGTGATGGTCTTGATGGCTCGCTCGATATTCTGCTCTTCCGTATTCCGGGTAAAATCTCCGGCGGTCGTCGAGGCCGCATAGTCTCTCATCAGATACCCGCTGTAGGTCTCAAATGTCTTGGCGATCTCGGCTCTCCCGCGATTCTCGGCCGTATCCCAGGCAAGCGGCGCATTACGGACACCCGCGACAGCCCCCACCCCGTAAAACGCTTTGCTGTCTTTTTCATTAAAGGCTCCGGATCCCTTTTCGACCCATTTAGGAGGACCGCCACAAGCCGCCAGCCCCATGATGAGAATGATAAGAGCAGGACCGACCAGCTTTGAGTGAAGCGATTGTGACCGGATCATACACTCCTCCTTGGAGGTGGTTAATACGTATACTTACCGTACGTAGAACATCCCGAGAAAAAACGTTGGATTCATGCTAACATGGGTCCAGAGATCAGTCAACGCAACGCCCGCTTCGGGCGGTATTTTGATAGGAAATGAGAGAAGGGGGGGCCAGTGGCAGACATTCAGATTGACGACGGCATCTTGAGAATTCTGAACCTTGAGATCCAGGACCCCAAGGCTGCGGCGATCCTCGCTGCCTACCCCCAAGCGCGTTGGGCGGAAATCACCCGTCGAGCGGTCAAGATCGGACTTGGATACCTAAAAGGTGGTGAGAATGCTTAAGGCGCTGGAGTGCGATCGGCTTGACTGACAGTTGCTCGGGCGCGAGCGTGTGTACCGCCGAGTTCCAAATACCGGCGAAACGCCTCCACTGACTTCGCCTGATCATTGAGACGATCGGCATACAGTGCCCCCAGCGCAAAGTAGACATCCTGATGGATGTTGTTCACGAGCAAGGCTTGTCGAAGAGCCGCTTCAGCTTCCACAAACTCGCCTCGTTTTTCATGAATCAATCCTAGTGTATAAAACGAATCGGGGTTTCCCGATGCATATTTCACCGCAAGGAGGCCAGCAGCCAAGGCCTCGTCGAGACTCGGCACCACATCCAATCGAACATAACTCTTCAGCACATACGCATCGCCGTAGGTTGGATCGTAGCCGATCGCGCGATCCAGTCGTTCTAACGCTTCTTCTCCTGATTTCCCTTCCTGGAGCAGCGCAAAGGCACGTTCGTATTGAGCCTTCGCCTCCTGTTGCCGTTCAGAAAGAGTCTGAGGAGCGGCACCAAGCGTCAACGCGAACCTCCGTCCTTCGATCAACGCCGTGTCTCCATCACCATCGATGCGTAGACTGGATGGACGTTGCGTCCCATTGGAGGCCGCCTCGACCTGTCGCACCACATAGGTCCCCAACTCGGAAGCCATGAGCCAACCGTTTCCGTCCAAATCGGCAGCACCAGACAGTCCGATCAATAGTGTCTGCACAAAGCGACTGCTCTTCTCGGGGCGAACGGCAGTCTCTCCCTTACCTGCCGCACTGATGACTTGGACTGCACGCCGCTCCGTATCAGATTCAGGCACCTGCCGCCCTTCCAATGACAGCCCGGATGGCGCAGTGGTCTCCCACCCGAATACCGGCGCATCGAGAATGAGGAGTGTGTGCCTGGAAGCCGACCGTCTCGTAAATTCTTTTAAGTGCTCAACCGTGATCGACTTCGATGCGTTGTTGACCTGTGCGTCAAACGGCACAAGATATCCTAGATCTTGCCCATCAGGATCCTGCATAGATCCGGCATGGCCCGTATAGAACACAACGAGCCGATCCATGCGCCCAACTTTTCTCGGCAACATGTCGTTGAATAACTGGTGCAGGCGTCGCGAGCTTGCATCCTTGTCGTAGAACTCGACCACCTCGTCGAACCCTAACCGCCGAAACGCCTCGGCCACCTTCTTGGCATCACTGATCGCTCCCGGGATGGGAGGAGCCACGACATAGTTTTCGATCCCAATAATGATCGCCCAAGACTTGTAGTACAGGCCTTCCGGCTTTCCCGATTGGGCTTCAGCGGTCGATAGGGCGAGGACTGAAACCAGCCCGAACACATGAACGCCCCGTAAGAGCAGCCTCACGAGCCCTCGCAACAGATTCTTCTTCCTACAATGCCGTTCGCTGGTCATCGGGTCAGCCTATCTCCGGCCTAGACAAGTGTCAAGAAACGGAATCAAGAGAATCCTCTAGCAGGCTACGGAACAACTGTATGGTTGCAGGCGTCCCCGACTTTCTCCATAATTGCGCAGCCGATGATGGACCGTGCCGAGGAAGGAGACGCAACCGCCATGAGCGAAAAGATTGAGACCCTGTTGAGGGAAAGTCGGACTTACCAGCCGACTGCCAAAACGATAGCCGCAGCCTATATCAAAGACTACGAAACCGAATACAAGAAATCCATCGCCGATCCTGAAGCATTTTGGAACCGTGAAGCCAAGGAGTTGGAGTGGTTTTCTCCTTGGAGCAAGGTCCTGGAGTGGAACTATCCATGGGCGAAATGGTTTGTCGGCGCACGATGCAATATCGCCTATAACTGCCTGGACCGCCACATGAAGACCTGGCGCAAGAACAAAGTAGCCCTGATCTGGGTCGGTGAGAACGATCAGGAACGCATCTTCACCTATGCCGAACTGTACCGACAAGTGAACCGCTGCGCCAACGCCCTCAAAAAGCTTGGCCTTCAGCAAGGCGATCGTGTCACCATCTATTTGCCCAAGATCCCCGAACAAGTCATCGCCATGCTAGCCTGCGCCAGGATCGGCGTGATCCACAGCGTCGTCTATTCAGGCTTCAGCGCCCCCGCCCTTGCCAGCCGTATCAACGATGCAGAGGCCAAGCTGGTGATCACCGCTGATGTCGGATTCGACCGCGGCAAGACGATCCCATTGAAACCAGTCGTGGACGAGGCCATCAAAACCTGCCCGACGATCGACCATGTCGTGGTCGTACGCCGCGAGGTCCAGGGTCCAGCTTTTTCCGCCCCAAAGGAAATTGACTGGAAGGAATGGATTGAATGTGAGCGACCGATTTGTGAAGCAGAACAGCTGGATGCCGAAGCTCCGCTGTATATCCTCTACACGTCCGGAACAACCGGGAAACCCAAGGGGGTCGTCCATGTCCATGGCGGGTACATGGTCGGCACCTATACGACGACGAAGTATGTGTTCGACCTGAAAGATGATGACGTGTACTTCTGCGTGGCTGACCCGGGATGGGTCACAGGTCACAGCTATATCGTCTATGGCCCGCTGCTCAATGGGGCTACGATTCTGACTGCGGAAGGGAAACCGGATTACCCGAATCCGGGACGCTGGTGGGATCTCATCGAACGGTATGGGGTCTCGATTTTCTATACGACGCCCACCGCGATCCGGCTGCTGATGCGCTACGGCGAAGATTGGCCGAAGAAATTCGATCTCTCGACGCTCCGTATTCTCGGGACGGTCGGAGAACCGATCAACCCAGAAGCCTGGGAATGGTATCATCGCGTCACGGGCGGAGACAAACCCATCATGGACACCTGGTGGCAGACGGAAACGGGATCGATCCTGATTACACCGCTTCCCACCGTGCCGCTGAAACCAGGATCGGCCACACGCCCCTTTCTTGGCATTGAAGCCGATGTCGTCGATCGCGAGGGAAACAGTCTCCCCGCAAACGCCGGCGGCTTTGCCGTCATCAAGAAACCCTGGCCCTCTATGATGCGCACGATCTACAAAGATCCGGAGCGGTACAAGACCTATTGGAATACGATTCCCAACTGCTATACGGCCGGTGACATCTGCCACAAAGACGCCGATGGGTATCTCTGGTTCATGGGGCGGGCGGATGATGTGATTAAGGTCGCGGGCAATCGGCTTGGCACGGCTGAAGTGGAAAGCGCATTGGTCAGTCACCCCGCCGTTGCGGAAGCTGCCGTCATCGGCAAACCGCATAAGACGGTTGGCGAATCCATCAAGGCCTTTATCATTTTGAAACAGGGAGAACTTGAAAGTCCGGCTTTGATCAAGTCGATCAAAGATCAAGTCTTGAAAGAGCTAGGGAAGATCGGCGTGCCGTCTGAAATTGATATTGTCTCATCACTCCCCAAGACTCGGTCCGGCAAAATCATGCGTCGCGTGCTGAAAGCGAAAGAGCTCGGGCAAGACCCAGGGGATATTTCAACGATTGAAGAGTGACGGTGATGGGAAGGGGCGGAAGAAAACCGGGAGAACCGATCTATCTGCGACGACACATCATCGCGCTCGCCCTGGCGGTGGGCCTGCCGGTGGTGCTGTTGCAGCTCTACAAGATCTACATCGGCCCAGTGAGCTTCGGCGCACAGATGGGATTTGGAATTCTCGTATCAATCCTGGCCGGCATCGTCCTCTACTACACCTATCGATCCTCCGCTCAAAACCAGCCGTAAGAGAAACTTGGCTGTCGCTCGGCCCTCGTGATGCCCAAATAAAATATGACTGCCTGTTTCAATTCCTTGTCCCATCGAGTTCTTAACCTTGTGGTTGCGCATAATTGTACGTTATATTGTATGCATTACTCAACCCATGAGGTAACCCATGGCCGTGGCCTACAAGAAAGAAGAAATCCTCAGTGCATCTCGAGTCGCGAGGTCCTTTGGAAAAGTGCTGACCGATCTGAAAGCCCAGCATCGGCGGCGGGTCGTCGTCCTCAAAAACAATCAGGTGGAAGCTGTGATCGTCCCGGTGGATGAGTATGAAAAGATGGCGGAGGCACTCGATCTCCTGGAACACATGGAGATCCACCGCCTTGTCACACGGCGCACTCGCAAGAAAGGAAAGAAAACCGTCCCACTGGAGGCGTTGCTGAAGGAACAACGTCTTGCGGTATAGCGTCGTCCTGACTGTTGCAGCCGCTGAGGACTTTCGGCGTCTTGACGGATCGCTGAAAGAACCGGTTGCGAAGCAGCTCAGAAAACTCGAGACCTCCCCACTGCTCGGCGAGCATCTTGGCAATCGAGCAGGTCTCGACCTCACCGGCTACTACAAGCTCTACGCAGCAAAGAAATCGATCCGTATCGTGTACCGGATCATTGACCAAGAGATCCTGGTCGAAGTCGTCGCCATTGGAAAGCGAGAAGATCTCGCGGTCTATCAGGAAGCCCTTAAGCGGTTAAAACACCGGGACCGATAGGAGAATTGTCTCCGCGTCTGAATGACGCGATCACGGTCTTTCCGTCATTGCCGTACGGACTCAGGCATATCCACGGCATCTTTGCATCAACCACTAGCAGCCGCGTCGTGTGGCGGAGATCGCTGCAGGTGAACGTGATGCTGTCTAATCAGAAATTCTCAATGTGGGCGTTGGTATGAAGCACCGCGAACTTAGTGGTCTCTACTGAAGGCATCGGGCTTGCCCACACCGCTATAGCGCTGGAGCACGCGATCGTGCGCGGCCTTTTCCGTGACCAAATCCAACGCACGCTGCAGCCTTTCACTCATTGTTTTGGCTCCGAGTGTTTTTTGGGCTCGCCGCAATTGTGTGGGGTTCAGTCTGACAGAAACTTGAATGAGGGCCATATCCGACCTCTTGTAGAACAGAGTACAAAACTCTTTCCGACATCGTCAAGACTGTGACGCTGTTCACACTGAAGGTAGGTTGTGGGGAATGGGAGGAACTGTTTTCTCAAGTCATACCCTAGCCGGGGCGTCACATCGAGAATTACGCCCAAAGGTGCGGCGCAGAGAAGAGAATACCGGCTGGTACTCATGTGTGAGCTGGGGCAGTGAGAGCAGGCCACATCGAATCGTTTCCATAATGCACGATACAAGATCAGACCCCAACCTTCAATAGAGCCTTGGCGTGCTATACAGACCTGAATAGTTCTGTGATAGCTGCGAAGAACTCAGCACTTGCACCAGCGCATCGGCTGGATTCCTGACACCTACTGACCCACGATGCGCACACGCATGACCGACGGAGCATATTCTCGGCCGATCTCCTAACTCCATCAAGTCACACCTATCGGATCAGACAAAGGTATCCGACCCCTTTACATTCGGGCAACGACATGATAGAGCACCTGCGAGCCAAACATGCGTGAACGGCGAGCCATGGGCACGAAGCAGAGCGGCAGAGGCTAAGAGTGTCAAGATATCAAAGCCTGGCCCCATATTTCATCCGCACTCAAACGGCCATCGGGAACAGGATCACGCCCGCTCCCCAAGTCAAGTTATAGAGCTGCCGCCCACAGTATCCAACACATCAAGTTCGGAGACGAAGGGAAGTTGTTCGTGGTCATAATTGGCACTTGGGAAGGAAGGACTCATCCCGTTTCGAGCCTGAATTCCGCCGCCCCCACCGTCACGATGCCGAGATAGCCATCGACGGTAACGCCCTCGCCGTCCTGAAGCAAGTCAACGACGTTCGCCACTCCGTTCACACAGGGGATGCCGAGTTCGCGGGCGATGATCGCGCCGTGGATGAGCATCCCGCCACGGCGTTCGACCACGGCCGCCGCCAGCGGTACCAGATGCGTCATCATCGGTTGAATCGCATCACAGACAAGCACTTCGCCTGCATGAAAGTTGCCCAGGTCCTGCGGACCGCGAATGACTCGCACGTTACCTGTCGCCAATCCATGGGCTGCCGGCTGTCCCACTAACTGTCGTGGCACCTCGCCTGGCGCCCGCAAGGTCGGACGCGGGTTGGCTGGTTTGAAGGCCAGTAGCGACAACGGCGTCTGGGCAGGCTCGCGAAGCGCGGCACGGATTGGTGCGACCGCTTCCGTGCCAACTTCCGCGTCAGCGTTCAGCGTCCCCACCGCTTTCAACCGGTTGCCGGCGGCTTGCAGGGCTCGAAGCAGTTGGCTTTCGAGACGGGCGACGAGCAGGTTGTCGTCGTCGCGAAGTTGCCAACTCAGTCGTGCCAGCCGCAACACTTCCCGAGCTTCGGCGTGTCGAGCTGCTCCCACGGCGTCGAGAAGTCGCTGTTCCAATGATCGAATCGCTTCTTCATCCTCGCTTGCGGCGTGCGCGACTGGGGGACGCATCTGGGACGCCAGCTCCAGGATGTTCCGCAGCAGAGTCGTCGGCTTATCGCTCAGGCGAAGGCCGCCGAACGCCACATCCATGAACTGACGCAGCAGCGTCTGAAAATTTGTCAAAAACTGACGACCTCCGGCGAGGGCGGGCAGTTGACTTGCCCATGCGTCCCACTTGAAGTCGTTCGCCGGCTCCGGTTCGTGGACCGCCTGCTGCAGCGCCCGCTGCAGCGCGGCAGACTCTTGCACCTGTTGCGCCAGGGCTCGCAGCAATTGATTCCGCTGCGAGGCCAGCATGTCTTCCCCCCGGAGCAACCCCACGAAGTCGTAGGGGTCCTGGGGATGCACGGCGTCGTTGTAGTACATCCCGAGGTAGCGCACGCCATGAGCAAATGGAATGAACTCATCCCAATACACACGTTTCCAGTGCTCCAGTAAGGACTGTCGCGTCTGGATGCAGTCCGCCAGTTGCGCGTCGTCTAAGCTCTCCACGTCCTCGGCAGCCAAGCGATCGCCAAGCTCCCGGAGTTCAGGAATCAACTGCTCGGCCACACGCTGGCCCAGTTGGCGGAGCCGTTGCTTGTTGGGCCGCAGCGTGAGGTACCAGGGCCGCTTGTCATTCGGATCCTGCCGGGCGCGGGTGATCGGCCGTGCCTGCAGAACGGTCAGGCGGTTGGCACGCCCCGTCCACTCCACGTCGGGACACCAGCCCAGTCGGCTTTCCACCTGATCGACCACCACGAGTAGAGATTCCAGATCGGACTGCTGCAGCAACGGTGCGGCTTGCTCGTCGTTTTCGCGGCGGCCCGACCGAAACGAGACTACTTGGCGCGTCGCTCGGCTCATCAACCAGTGGTCCGGATCGACGCTCCCGTCGACGAGACCAGAGCAGGGTCCGGGAACTGCTTCAATCACGGCACGATCGTTCTCGTCCGTTCGGGGATCACGGCCAAAAGCGACGCCGGAGCGGTCCTCCGTCCGCATTTCTTGGATCAATACGGCCATCCGGCTAGTCAGCGGATCGAGGGCCAATTCTTGGCGGTACAGCAGCGCCGCATCCGACCACAACGACGCCCACACCAGACGGACAGATTCGAGGACTGCTTCTTCCCCCACGACATGCAGGAACGACTCATGCAGCCCCGCAAAAGACCGCTGGGCCGAGTCTTCTCCGGGAGCTGACGACCGGACTGCCACGGGCGTGTGGGTGCCCAGCAGCCGGACCGCTCGGCAGATCGACTGCGCGACAGCGAGCGGAACGTTCGCCACTGAAAACCGGTTGCGGATGCGCAACGCGGTGTCCCAGAGTTCCTCCCAGCGCAGTTCTCCGAATGGCTTGCGGCCAAGTTCCATCTGGACGACGAGTTGCAATTGCGTGTCTCGGAGGAACTGCTCGTAGGCCGCCACCGTGACACAGAATCCGGGGGCGATCCGAAAGCCCGCGCGCCGCAACCGTGCCAACTGAGCCGCCTTGCCGCCGATCCGCTGATCGTCGCACGAGGCGGCGTCGAGCGAGATCACCCACGGGTCAGAGTCCATTGCCGAACCTCCTGAAAACGCGTCACATGGAAGTATCGGATGATGTCGACGTGGAACAAGGCGGTCGTGGGGGATACAACGAACAACTTCAGTTGGGGATGCCGAGCGACCAGCAGATTGGCCTCCTGTTCATAGTCGGCGCCCGGGGAAACCTGCCGAGCACGTCCGGTGGCCGTGATGGCCTCGATTTGCATCATGTCCACGCTCGAGTGCGAGCGGCTATCGATGACCAGCGCCACATGGTCGCAGTCGCAGAGCAGGCGGTACTTGCGCGTGGTGATCGGCGTGGCGAAGACAGCCGAACGCAGATCATCGCTCACGGCCAAGGCGACCAGCGACCCGTACGGTTGCCCTTCGCCCTGCGTACACAACACCGCGTAGTGTTGCTCCCGCACCAGTCGCGCGACCAGATTGCGTACCATATCGTCCTCAGGCCGATCGCCCAAAGACGGCTGTCCGGACGCTGCCGATTCAAGCAGCGGCTCATCTGCCATGTCGTGTACCATGTTTCAATTGCTGTCCTGTGGCCACCTGGCTGTGCACGGGTTCAACATCGCATGGGAACTTTTCCGCAATGACATCGCGCCTCAGCTGATCACCTGGAGCTGAAGTGTAGTCGTATCGTCGGATAACATCTTGTGGGCCGTTAGATCGAGTAGCAGAGGACGACGAAACATACACATCTCGCTCGCGACTAACGTGTGACATCAGCCCGTCTTCTAGAATTGCTCCAGAACGCATAGCAAGATTTTCACCATCAGCAAACATCATGACGCGCGTGTCTGCACGAGCTGTTGCTTGAAGGAACTGTGGCATGATCCTCAAGCATCCATTTTGTGACTCTTAGATCAATCCTTTTTTCTGCAAGTAGTCTGTATCGATGCTGATTGTGGGTTTATTAAGTTGGCCACGGTCTTGGAGCAGACGTTCGACGTACTTGCCGATGAGATCAGACTCAAGATTGACGGGATCATTCACCTGTTTGAGGCCAAGTATCGTCATCTTCGCTGTGTGCGGAATGATGGCGACGCTGAATCCATGCTCCGTCACTGCATTGATCGTGAGGCTGATGCCATCGACGGTAATGGAGCCCTTTGCGACACAATAACGCAGAATCTCAGGAGGCGCTCCGATGGTGAACACGATGGCATTACTATCCTGCTGCCGGCTGCGAATGACACCCACGCCATCCACATGACCGGCCACCAGATGCCCGCCGATGCGTTCGTTGAGCTTCATGGCCCTTTCGAGATTGACCGGCATTCCCACGGCAAATCCTCCGAGCGTCGACACCGAGAGTGTTTCAGGCGAGACCTCTACGGAAAAATCGCGCTCGCTTCTCGAGACGACCGTGAGACAGATTCCATTCACGCTCACGCTATCACCGATCTTCAGGTCGTCCATCACAGTCGAGGCCAGAATCGTGAGCCTGGCTCCCGCAAGCGTTTTTCTCAGGACGGTCACGGCGCCCATTTCTTCAACGATTCCAGAGAACATCAGTCTTCCCTCAGGATGATCTGTTTCACCACATAGACGAACAACATCATCAGCACGACGACATCCAGACCGGCCAGCTCGCCGATCACGAAGTTCTCGGTCGCCATCTGCTTCATCACGCGCCCATTATATCGTAGCCGTGATCAAGATAGCAGCGTCTAGATTCGCTTCATCGTCACCCAGAACACGGCCGCTGCCACCAGCTGTATCCCCGCAATGACGGCGAAGGCCATGGGATAGCTCAGGTTCGCAATCAAGAGACCGGCCAACAGCGGTCCGCTTGCATGCCCGATGTCCATGATTGTCCCCTGCATCCCCATCCCAGCTCCGAGCGTCTTGAACTCAGAACTGTCGGCAACAAGCGCTGAGGAGGACGAGGAGACGATCGCTTCACCGAAACCGAACCCAGCGGACAGCAGGAGCAAGACGGGAAACATCGCTACGTGTGGGATACAGACAAAGGTCCCGGCACAAATAAGTAGGCCAAGGATAATCAGCGGCTGACGGCCGACTCGATCTGAAATCCGTCCCATAATCGGCTTGGCAAAGAACGACGTGCCGGCTTGGACAGAAAACAACAGACCGACTTCACCAGGGTTCAATCCCGCTGAAACTCCGCACAGCGGCAAAAACGCCATCAAGGCTCCATTCGCAATCATCTTGGCGGCGTCGGTCATGCTGGTGATCAAGACTTTGTTATTTTTGGCGACAGCGGCAAACCCCTTCCACATTTCGGACAGCACCACCGCCGTCCCCTGTTCCTTCCTCTGCGGTACTGCGACGTCGAGATGAAGGCTATAGAACAACACCATCCCGATGCAGCCAAAGATGCCGGCCGTGACAAACGCTGTGTCGAATCCTGCCGCATGAATGAGGTACCCGCCGAGAAAGGGACCCAAGAGAGAGCCGGACTGCGTGCAGGCCGTATAGGTCCCGAGCGCCGCGCCACGCCGTTCCCGATAGAGTTCCGCCACGGTAGCCAAGGCGCTTGGTGCGAAGATGGCCGTCGCCAACCCGTGCAGAAACCGTAACGCTGTCAGGGCATCCAAGTCCGTAATGAAGGGATAGAGAAACGGCGGCAGCCCGAACGCCACCACGCCGATCCGGAGCAAGAAGCGCCTTCCGTAGATATCGGAGAGCGCACCGGAAGGCAGCTTTAGCAAGACGCCTGTTAAGGTTGAAACGGATACGATCAGACCGATCCGTTCCGGGCTCGCGCCGAGCGATTCGGCGAACAAGGAGAGCGCGGGCATCCGCACCATGTTGTAGCTGATGAAGCAAAAGATGCCGACCGTGCAAATCAGCACGAAACTGCGGGATGTCGTCATGGGAAGGATCTGTTCTGTGGAAGCACCTTGTCACTGTCTGGGTCGGTGCTCAGCGCATCTTTCAGAAAGGCCACCTGCGCTTCGGGTAACGACGGTGGCTTCGCTGCTTGAGATAACACCCGTTGAGGATCCTGCCTCATCGCAATACCCAATCGATTGACGGTCTCTACTCCCCTTTGCAATCTGCTTGTGACAATCTTCTCGACCAGTGGATGGAGAAGAGACACCACCCCAGCGAGAAACCAATTATCCAATTTGGTATAGGCAACCAAGGTACTGTCCGTCGCTTCATTGCCGCTCGCATCTCGCATCACACTGATCCTGAGAAAGACGACCGCTTTTCCCGTCACATGAGGAAGCAATCGGCTTTCATGAGTCCCCTCAAGAAAGTAGATACGCGACGCGGGATCTTCGTACACCAGCTCAACAATCCCTTTCGTCCCATCGCCGTCATTGCCCCAGAATCGGCCGGGGCCTCGTGACTCCGACTCGTACCGGCCGAGATTGAGTCGCCGGATCAACGCAGCGGTAAATGGAGGGTGATCCAGGAGATGGTGATATATCGATTCAGATAAGGCGGCTCGAATAGGCCCTATTTTGCTCTCCGTCGTATGGCCCTGAACAATGGGTTGTAGCCTGCAGGTCCAGACCGGATCCACTCGTTCAACAGGAAATGTCAGCCCAGCATGATCACGCAATAGGGAACACAATTCGGTCCTCCCCTGCTCAGGAGAGAGGCACAGTCCCACTCCGAGTCCAGCGATGACTATTCCGACTATGTGTCGTTGTGTGACTCGCCAAGCAGAGCTCATGGGGTGAGCTTTTCAACGGCTATGGTGAGATGGACGGGAAAAAGCTGCTGAGGATCCTTTCGTAGCCTGGCCTGCCGTAATAACGTTTCAACCAACGGCGACACAACCCCACTGAATGAAAGACGCCCATTGGTGACAACCGTGAGCGGCTTGGAAAAGTCGATGAGTTGATTATTCAAGAACAGGCTGTACCGTTGGACCCGATCAGTAGTTACCTCAATCCGATTGGTTTCTACGATCGATGCGTCTACCTTGGCATATTCCCGACGCTTAATTCGTTCATCTCGCTTGTCGACCAAGTCCTGCGAGAACGCTGCGATTGGGTCAGTCGAGTCGATCCGAATCCAGCTGAACGATTGAAAGTGGCTGGCATCACGCACGACGGTCAGCCGGGCAGGTAACGACTCGCGGCGCTGGCTATCGAACCAGGCGATCAGATCGGGCAGCTCTTCTTTCGGAAAATAGTGACCTCCTGCGATGGGATGCTCGCGCTGATGTTCGCGGTACACATGCGGATAGCCGAGTGTCACCAACTCTTGGACGATCGACCGGCTCAGCCTGACAGGCATCACCTGATCTTTCGCTCCATGGATGATATACACAGGCGTATTGCGAAGATTCCCCAAGAACGGCAGTACCACATCATCCAATCCGCTGGCCATTGGTGCGAGGCCGGCAAACAGCGGCGCATGATGCATCCCGATCAGCCACGCTCCGATCCCTCCGTTCGACATGCCTGTGAGAAAGATCCGATTCGGATCGATATGGTACTGCCGTCTGACTTCCCGGATCGTTTCCAAGACCAACTCCTCGGCAGGCCTGGTAAACCACGCACCCGACGGATAGGTCGGGCAGGCCAATAGATAGCCCTCGCCCAACCGCGCTCGCCACCGCTCCAAATACTCTTCACCAGTAAAACCATATCCATGCAGACACACAATGAGGGCATAGCTCTTCGAAGTCTGATACGACGCGGGGATGGACAAAGACAACGGGTAGGTACGCCCATGAACGATGATCTGTTCACGAGGAAGAATCTCGACGGGTTGACGTGGGTACGCTCCTTCCCTCCCTATGATCTGAGAAACCACTTCAACTGATGCCTTTTCATCAGACAGAATAACCTGCAAAAGACGTTCAGCTTCGTTCGCCTCGCCCGTATCAAGAAATCGATAGACGAGTGAAGCAAGACCCTCGCCTGGCTGAACCGACGATTCTGCACAGCTGATCTCAAAATGGCCTAACAAGGACGCCGACAGGATGATACTCCAGAGCCAAAGAATCACAAATCTCCCTCCACCACAACATCATGACCGACGGACCTGGTCACGACATGCCGTAACTTAATCGCACCGGCAAGCCGTGCTGGACTCGCCCCTCCAATCACTCCCTTGGCATTTTGACCACCCAGTAGCAGCGGCGCCATATAGAGGCGAACGTGATCAACCAGCTTTGCCTTCAGCATCGCCGCATTAACCTCGCTCCCCCCCTCCACAAGGAGGGAAATAATTCCGCGCCGACCAAGCTCCCTAAGCAGAGCGGACAATGAAACACGGCCCTGCAGAGCGGGCAACGTGAGAATCTCTATGCCTTTCTTTTGCAGGGTCGATCGTCGAGCTGCTGGAGCTGCAGCCGTTGTGACAATGATCGTCTTAGCCTTGTGCTGTTGTGCCAGGACCTCTGCCTTGAGGGGAGTACGCAAGCGACTATCGACCACAATGCGAAGAGGCTGCTGCAATGCTAGTTTTTCGAGTCGCGGTCCCGTTCTCGCAGTCAACGAGGGATTGTCAGCCAGAACTGTTCCGAATCCGATCAAAACGGCGTCCACATGACCGCGAAGTTGATGGACTTCTCTCCTGGACGACTCTCCGGTAATCCATTGAGATTCGCCAGATGCTGTCGCGAGCTGTCCATCAAGCGTCATTCCCGCCTTGAGTGTCACATAGGGACGGCCCGTTTTCAGCCAATGGCAGTAGGCTTTGTTGAGTTCCTCCGCCTCTCTCTGAGCAACCCCAACCGTGACCGAGAGTCCGGCCTGTCGAAGCGCTGCAGCTCCTTTTCCCTTTACTAATGGATTCGGATCCTGCATCGCCATCACCACACGGCGGACACCAGAGCAAAGAATTTCAGGGACACAAGGGGGAGTACGTTTTTTGAGATGGCAGCACGGCTCCAGCGTCACATAGAGCGTGCCGCCTCGAGCCTGCTTCGCTGCCTGCCGGAGTGCGAGAATTTCTGCGTGAGGAGTTCCGGGTCGCAGGTGAAACCCCTGCCCGATGATTCTGCCTTGACGAACCACGACGGCTCCAACCATCGGATTCGGACTTGTCGTTCCCTGGCCCTTCGCCGCGAGACGAAGCGCCAGGGTCATATAGTGAAGATCTCGGGTGCGGTCCGTCACCGTTTCTTGCGGCTGCCTGAAGGCGTCTTGGGGCCTGGCTTGGTCCGCTTCAAAGACTTTGATACCTTGGCGGATTTCACCGTCTTGACACGCGCCATCACGGCTTTCTTGGGTGCTGCTGGTGGTTTGGCGTCTGCTTCAGCAATCGCCGCCTGTGCCGCCGCCAGCCGCGCAATGGCCACACGGTAGGGCGAACAACTCACATAATCCAACCCGAGCTGATGGCAAAACTCGACGGACCGTGGATCACCACCGTGTTCGCCGCAGATGCCGAGCTTGATCCCCGGCCGTGACGTCCGCCCCCCTGCGATGGCCGTCTTCATCAACGACCCCACACCTTCCCGGTCGAGTGTGGCGAACGGATCCGCGTCCATGATCTTCACCGTTCGATAGTGGTCGATGAACTTCGCGGCGTCATCGCGTGAAAATCCGAAGGTCGTCTGGGTTAGGTCATTCGTCCCGAAGGAGAAGAACTCGGCCTCCTCGGCAATCCGTTCGGCGGTCACCGCCGCGCGCGGCAATTCGATCATCGTCCCGACGAGATACGAGAGCTTCACATTGTAGCGCTTCATGGTCTCTGTCGCGACTTCTCGGATGAGATCCTTCTGCGACTTCATTTCCTCCACCATGCCCACCAGCGGAATCATGATCTCCGGGACGATCTTCTTGCCCTCCTTCGCCAGCTCGCAAGCCGCCTCGATAATAGCGCGCGCCTGCATACGCGTGATCTCGGGCATCGTAATGCCCAGCCGGCAGCCGCGCAGCCCCAGCATCGGATTGAATTCATGTAATTCTTCAACGCGCGCAAGCAACCGACGCTGCTCTTCCAGCTTGGCGCCGTCCTCGCCGGTCAACTCAAGCTGGGCGATCTCCACCATCAACTCTTCACGCTTCGGCAAAAACTCGTGCAACGGCGGATCGAGCAGGCGAATGGTGACCGGAAACCCCTCCATCTCACGATACAGCCCGATGAAATCCTGCTTCTGCAGCGGCAACAACTGCTCCAAATACTTTTCCCGATCCGCTTTCGTCCTGGCCAGAATCATCTTCTGCATGATCGAAATACGGTCTTCGGCAAAGAACATATGTTCCGTGCGGCAGAGCCCGATGCCTTCGGCGCCGAACCCTCTGGCAATCTTGGCCTGGTCCGGCACATCGGCATTCGCGCGCACCTTCATCGTCCGCACACTGTCCGCCCATGAGAGGATGGTGGAGAAGAGCTGATATTTTTGTGACCGCTTCGCATCCAGCTTCCCCTGCACCACCTGAATAATCTCGGATTCCATGACGGGAATGTCGCCGTCATACACATTCCCGGTCGATCCGTTCACGGACAAATAGTCGCCTTCCCGGAACACTTTCGACCCGATCCGCACCGATTGATTGTCGATGACTTCGACCGCTTCGCACCCGGCTACGCACACTTTGCCCATCTGTCGTGCCACCACCGCCGCATGGGACGTCATGCCGCCTCGCGCCGTCACAAACCCAGACGCGGCGTTCATGCCATGAATATCGTCGGGGCTGGTTTCATCACGAACCAGCACCACCCGCTGCCCCGCCGCCTTCATTTCAACGGCGCGATCCGGCGTCAAGGCGACCTTCCCGGCCGCCGCTCCAGGTCCGGCCGGCAATCCCTTGCCCAATGGGGTTGACCCCGCCTCAGATTGGGTATCAAAGATCGGATAGAGGTACTGCGCGAGCTGATCCGGACCGACCCGCTGCACCGCCTCGCGCTTGGTGATCAAGCCTTCATTGACCATCTCGACGGCGATGCGCACAGCGGAAATACCGGTGCGTTTTCCGACACGCGTCTGCAACATATAGAGCGTGCCCTCCTGGATCGTAAATTCCAGGTCGAGCATGTCGCGATAATGTTTTTCCAATCGTTTATAGGTGTGTTCGAGCTCTTTATAGGCGGGAGGCACGGTCCGACCCAACTCCGTGACCGGCAGCGGCGTCCGAATTCCGGCGACCACGTCCTCGCCTTGCGCGTTCATCAAACACTCGCCGAAGAACTTCCGCTCACCCGTATTGGGGTCGCGCGTGAAGGCCACCCCGGTGCCGCTGGTGTCGCCCATGTTCCCGAACACCATGGCCACAACGTTGATCGCCGTCCCCCAGTGATCCGGGATACCGTTCAGCCGGCGGTAGGTGATCGCGCGCGCGCCATTCCAGGATAAAAACACCGCGTCGATCGCCAGCTTCAACTGCACATTCGGATCATCAGGGAAGGCATTGCCCGTTTCTTCCTTGACCAAAGATTTGAACCGCTCCACGAGATCGCGCAGCGCGCGCGCATCAAGCTGCGTCTCGTGCTTCACGCCCATTTCTTCTTTCTTAAGATTCAGAATCGCTTCGAAGTGTTCGCGTGGCACACCCATCACGATACTGCCGAACATCGCCACAAATCGTCGATAGCTATCCTGAGCGAACCGGTCATTTCTGGTCTTGACTGCTAACCCTTCGACGGTCTTCGTGGTGAGACCGACATTCAGTACCGTGTCCATCATGCCCGGCATCGAGGCACGAGCCCCAGATCGGACCGAAACCAGCAGCGGCCGTTCAGGATTCCCAAACCCCATTCCCATTGAGCGTTCGACACGTTTGAGCGCCTGCATGGTGGCGTCCCACATGCCAGGTGGATACTTCTTACCGATTTTGTAATATTCGACGCAGGCTTCTGTCGAAATCGTAAACCCGGGTGGGACTGAGATCCCCAAATTGGTCATCTCGGCCAATCCTGCGCCCTTTCCCCCCAGCAGCTCCTTCATGTTCGAGGTACCCTCGGCCTTGCCATCGCCAAAATAGTAGACGTATTTTTTTGCCACGTGACTTCTCCTTCTCGCAGGATGCTCAAAAAGTCCGCCAGCGGCGTTCACGCATCACTCAGCGACTCAACGTACCGAAACGTACGCCTCCGCCGCTTCGCTCGCTGTGACCTTGCTGGACAGCCTTTTTGAGCATCCTGAAGTTATCTGGCGTTAACACCGCACGGAAACTCCGGCCAAGTTGCCAACATCAACCAAGTTCTCCGCAGCCTCCTAGAAAAAGTGCGTATCAATGACCGGGCGACGCACGACGACCGCCGGTTGATTCCAGACGGAGCCGATAGCGATTCACCAAGAACCACTTCGCCCATACGCCACCGATGATAATAGCGGCGACAAACAGCATCAGCATCAATAACCGGTAGTCCGCCTGAACACCTCGATCGACGTAGTATTGCCCGTCAGGCCCCTTTTTGAGCTTCGTATCGGGCTGAATATAATGGGTCATTCCACTCGGATCAGAGAGATTCAGCCATTCCGAACAGAGTCGAACAGGTTCACTCGCTCCAGGCAATGATTGCCACGTAAGTCGAAGACACACATCCTGCTTCGCGTTGAAGAAATCGGGCGTCTTCACCAAGTCGTCCAGATTAATGCCGCTGAGCGCAAACCCGCCGAGAAGAATGGCATTGCAGAGCACCATCAGGACCAGCGAGACGGCAAGAGAAAATCGTCGGATCTTGTCCGCCCGACGGCACTCGTCCGTCATCGGCTGATCCATGACCACTCCCGTTTTTTCCGATCCTCGCTACCAGGCTGTTGAAAAAGACCCCCCGCTTCGTTCTCACGTCGCTCAGAGGCTCAACGTACGAGACAAAGTACGCTTCGCCTCTTCGCTCGCTGCGGCCTCGCTGGAAGCCCTTTTTGAACAGCCTGCAGGAGCTTGTGAGATCGTCTTTCCCTGCTGAGGCAATTCGTTGTTCGGTTCGACCTATCGCCCTTCTACCACGACCTGGGAAAAGTCGGCGAATGACATGAACAACTCATCGACCTCTTTGAGCACCGTCAGCCGATTACTGCGGATTGCCTTATCTTCTGCGTTGACCATCACAGCCTCGAAAAATGCATCAATGACCGGCCTCAGCCCTACCAAGGCATTCAATGCCTCGTGATAGTCACCCATCGACAGGGCGAACCCCATCTTCGCTCCTTCTTCGGCGACTGCCTGGTGAAGCGCCGATTCTGATGGATGCTGAAACTTTGTTACATCGACCGGCTGGCGTTCCCACTGCTCTTTTTCCACCAACCGATGCGCCCGCTTGAAACCGACGATCAACGGATCGAACTCCGGCTTTCTCGTCACAGCTTCAAGAGCCTTCATCTTCTGTACAAGATCGACGAGATCTAATCGCCTATCACCAACCGGTTTGAGTACCGCGTCAATAATGTCATCCCGCAAGAGGTAAACCACACGGCTATAATGTCGAACCCGCTCCAAGATAAATTCTGTCATCCGACGGACACCTTGCTGCTCCGAATCCGGAAGTCCCTTGAAGCCATCATCAGCAATAAGGTTTCGTGCGTTATTAATGTATCTCGCCAAATTGATTCGGAGATTCGCTTCGAGAATAAGTCGAACAATCGCCGTGGCATGCCGGCGCAACCCAAAGGGATCTTCCGATCCAGTCGGCATCATCCCGACATGAAAAAACGCAGCAATGGAATCCAGCCGATCGGCTAGAGAAAGAATCTGCCCCGCTAATGTCTTGGGCAACTCTCCTTCAATCGCTTTGGGAAGATACTGTTCTCGAATGGCTTGAGCCACTGCAGCAGACTCTCCATCATGAATGGCATACTCGCCACCCATGATGCCCTGCAACTCCGGAAACTCGCCCACAATGCCGGTCAGGAGATCAACTTTGGACAACGACGCAGCTCGATCGCAAACCTGCCGAAGTTCATCTTCCTCAGGAGACAGGTGAGCGGCTATGAAGCCAGCCAGCTTTTTTACTCGCTCTTGCTTCTGGGCCATCGTGCCGAGTTTCTGATGGAACGTGACGCCACTGAGTTTTTTCCTCCGTTCCTGCAGCCTCACTTTTCGATCTTCGTCGAAAAAGAACTTCGCATCAGCCAGGCGTGCCGCCAATACCCGCTCGTTCCCCGTCCGAATGAGCGCCATGTTTTTGGATTCATTGTTGGCAATCGCAATAAAATGCGGCGCCAGTTTGCCGGATTTCTTATCCCTAACCGAGAAGAACCCCTGATGTTCCTTCATCGACGTGATGAGAATTTCCGAAGGAACCGCCAAGTACTCCGGCTTGAAGCTGCCAAGAACGGCACAAGGCCACTCCGTGGTGTACACCGCTTGATCGAGCAACGCATCATCCGCATTCAGTCCAACACCCGCCTTAACACAGAGCCGGTCGATTTGTTGCTGAATCGCCGCTCGGCGGCGTTCGGGATCAAGCATCACCCCTAGCTTTTCAAGACCCTTGCTGTAGGTCTTGAAATCCCTCACCGTGAGGGGCTTTCTGCCGCCCATCACGCGATGACCGGACGTCCGATTCCCGGTGTGGATCCCGGCGATCTGGACCGGCACGACCTTGCCCCCGAATAGTGCCACGATCCATCGTACAGGCCTGGCGAAGCGTACGCCTGTTTCGTTCCACTTCATGGCCTTCGGGAAAGACAGCGTTTCGAAAAGGTGAGGCAGTAATTCCGGAAGAAGGGTTGTGGTCTTGCGTCCGACATCGCGCTTGACCGCGAACAGATACTCGCCCTTCGGCGTGCTCCGTATCTCCAGACCTTCGACCGTTACACCTTGTCCGGCGGCAAATCCCATCGCCGCTTTTGTGGGTTGGCCGGCCTGGTCAAATGCCACCATTTTCGATGGCCCCATCGTTTCTTTGACCACCGCAGTTTGATGCGCAAGCAACTCGTCCACGATCAAGACAAGCCGCCGAGGAGTCCCATAGGTCTTGATGGACCCGCACGACAACCGGGCCTCCTGAAAGAGGCGGGTGGCTGATTCTCGAAGGGCCGTCAGGGCCGGCGCAACAAATTCAAACGGCAGCTCTTCCATGCCGATTTCGAACAACAGCTCAGCGGTAGGTTTGGGGCTGCGAGTTTTGTGTTGAGGAGGCGTCTTCTTGACGAGCGGGCGCTTCATCGATGTGCGACCTGCGTCTTCATCAGTGGATGTCCCATCGCGGCTCGCTCGTCGCGATAGCGCTCGGCACATTGCCTGGCCAGTGCCCGCACCCGCGCGATGTACCCCGTTCGTTCTGCCACACTGATCGCCCCACGGGCATCGAGGAGATTGAACAGATGGGATGATTTGATGCAGAAGTCATAGGCTGACAGCGTTAGACGTCGGTCGGTCTGCGCGAGCAATCGCCTGCATTCCGCTTCGTTCGCCTGAAAACCCTCCATGAGCATCGTGACGTCCGCTTCCTCGAAATTGTAGCGCGACCCCTGCACCTCGGTTTCGTGATGAATGTCCCGATACGACACCTGGTCAGTCCAAGCAAGATCAAAGACATTGTCTACTCCCTGTAGATACATCGCGATACGTTCCGTCCCGTAGGTGATTTCGCCTGTGATCGGGCTGAGTTCAATCCCGCCGATCTCCTGAAAGTACGTAAACTGGGTGATCTCCATCCCATCCAGTCTCACTTCCCATCCAAGTCCCCACGCCCCCAGCGTCGGGGATTCCCAATCGTCTTGGATGAAGCGAATGTCGTGCTCCTTGGGATTGATCCCCAGCCGAGCCAGACTTTCTAGATACAGCTCTTGAATATTATCCGGTGAAGGCTTCAGCACGACTTGGTACTGATAATAATGCTGAAGACGGTTGGGGTTTTCCCCATAGCGGCCATCCGTCGGGCGTCGGCATGGCTGCACATAGGCCGCCCGCCATGGCTCCGGTCCAAGTGAGCGCAGAAACGTGGCCGGATGAAATGTCCCCGCGCCCATTTCCATGTCATAGGGTTGATGAATCACACAACTGTGATCGGCCCAGAAGCGATGGAGGGTCAGAATAAGTTCTTGAAACGTCACAGAACCTACAGCCTAGTCGGGAGAGACGATTCGATGTTGACGCTAGATAACGTCCCAAGCTAGCAAGAATGCTTTTCCCCTGTCAAGGAACAAGCCCCTCTAGATCAATCACTTACAGATAAAGCGCGAAGCAAACGTCGGATCGCCATGGAGAATCCTCACGGCTGCGGCTAATTCCTCACCAGGCTAAACAGCTTGACAAAAGCCTTCCGGTGAGAGGCTCGAAGAATACAGAAACACAAGACCTCATGCATTTAGAGTCTGATCGAACCGGCGCGAGACTCGGTCTGATCTACGAAATGGCCACGCCCACCGGTGAGTGAAGCACCTATGCTTAACAGGCCCTTGCGCTCCTGGTAAGGTCGTCCTTCATCGACGAGAACTTCTGTAACAGATCCGTATACAAGAGCTTGAGCAGGCCATTCTCCTGCTCCAATTTTCTCAGCCGCTTCGCCTCGAACCTATTCGTGATTTGGTTTCCCTTCGATACTGACCGACGCATGACAACCTCCTCACTATAGGATGGATAGTTGAAGAACATCTCTTGATGAGAATTACGGAGCAAACTGGATGCCACACACAATTACTGATGCCGCCATACTTCAAAACCATTGTAAGGACAGATAGTTGCAGGACTCGATAGAACACGAGAGGGTACGGAACGGATGGATGGCTGAATCAGATGTGGTATCGAGTTAGATACGGGGGTGGATCAGAAACGATACAGGCGAGCATCGACTATTATGAAGAACGCCCCCTCTGTGACGGAAAATAGTACAGCAAACCAATCACCGCAATTTCGCCACCGTCACCCCATCTCCCCCCTCAGCCTTGTCACCTGGGCGAAACTCGGCTACATAAGGCGACCCCTTGAGGTATTCCCGCAGGACAGATTTGAGTCGACCAGTGCCGTGGCCGTGAATGATGCGGAGGAACGGCGCCCCATCTAAAGTCGCCCGATCCAAGGCCGCCACGACCTGATCGAGTGCCTCATCCGCAGCTTGGCCCCGCACATCCACCACAGTCTGTTCATCCAGCCCCAGCCCATTACTCGCTGAGACTCGGCGAGGAGCTGAAGCGGATGATGCCGGTCGTCCTGCGGTCGCTTCTGGTCCCTGCACGACGCCGACAAGGTTCGAGACGCTGGCCACAATTTCACCCTCCCCAACTTTGACGCGGACTCGATTCTTCCCTTGTGGCGTTTCCAATAAACTTCCGGTCATCCCCAGTCCAATGATCTCAACGGCATCGCCGACCGTCAGTTGTTCGACCGGAATTGGTTCACTCGCAGGAGTCAGCTCCTGTCGCGTTTTCACTTCCAGCTCACTGAGTCGCTGCTTGGTCTCTTTCGCTTTGATGAGTTTCTGCTCACGCTTCAAGGAATCGACAGTGGCCTGGACCTCTGCCCGTGCCCGCTGAAACTGTTCGCCCAGTTTCTTCTTAAGCCCCCGTCGAGCCTCCTGCTCGGCTTCTTCCAGTTGCACTCGAAGCGCCTGTGCCTCCCGAGCCGCTTGTTCTGCTTCGTGCCTGGCTCGCTGGACCTTCTCGCCATCGTCAGCCAATTGGCGTTGCTTGCGCTGCAAATCAGCCATCAATTCGTCAAGCCGGTGGTCCTCATGATGTAACCGCCTACGCGCATCGTTCAGAATGCTTTGATCCATACCCAGACGACCGGCGATCTCCAAGGCAGATGACCCGCCAGGAATCCCGATAAACAATCGATAGGTCGGCGCCAATCGTTCCACGTCGAACTCCACGCTGGCATTCATAAAACCAGAGGTCGTCTGCGCCAGCTCTTTGAGTGCGCCATAATGCGTCGTCACCACCACCTTCATGTTCAGCTCAGCCAAGCGGCACAGCAGCGCCTCGGCCAACGCCGCACCTTCTTGCGGATCGGTGGAGGTTACGGGCTCGTCCAGGAGAACCAGCGAGCGAGGCGTGGAACGTTCGCTCGACATCGGTTGGGCGGCGCTCTCGGAGAGGAGTCGGATCATGCTTGTCATATGGGCGGAATAGCTGGACAGATCGCGGGTCAGATCCTGCGCATCACCGATATCGGCATAGAGATCGGTAAACAGTGCCATCTCGGATTCTGGGGCACAGGGGAGATGCAGTCCGGCCCGCACCATGAGGGCAAACAGCCCGACGATTTTGAGCGTGACGGTCTTTCCTCCCGTATTCGGCCCGGAAATCACAAGGACACGAATCTTCTCGTCCATGAGAATGTCGTTCGCGACGACATCATCTTTCGCGATGAGCAACAGCGGGTGCCGCGCCTGCGTGAGCATCACACGACCATCCTCATTCAAGACGACGGGATGACACTTTAGCCGACGACTCATCTCGGCTTTGGCTCTGATCACATCACATTCGGCCAGCACCTCGATCCCTTGCTCAATCTCGGCCGCTTTCGAAGCTACCAACGCCGTGAGCTCCCGTAAGATACGCTGGACCTCCCGTTCAATCTCCAAGTCCGCCACTTTGATGGAATTGTTTAGTTCAACCAACTCCCGCGGCTCCAGAAAGACGGTGGCCCCGCTGGACGACACATCGTGGACAATCCCAGGGATCCTCCCCCGCATGTCCGCCTTCACCGGCACGACGTAACGCCCCTCTCGCTGGGCAAAATACGACTCTTGCAGGACATCCTCATAGCGCTTGGAATGGAGGATCTGCTCCAGCTGCTGCCGCATCTCTTGCTTCAGCCCCTGGGCCTGATGAGTCAGACGCCGTAGCTCCGGCGAAGCCGTGTCTTTCATGGAGCCGTCCGACTGGATCGCCCCCTCAATGGCCTTCAGGACTCCCTTCAAGGTTTGTGTGATATGCAGCGGCTCCAAGACCTGCGCCAGAGCCAGCAACTTGCCTTGATAAGACTCGGCGTATCGCTCGACTTCTGCCATCAGGGCCAGCACCACCGCACAGTCTCGCAACTCACCGGCCTCAAGCACTCCGCCTTTCCCGGATCGAATCAGCTGTTCGCGAATATCAGGGAAGGTGAGTGCCGGCACTGGATCACTCCCCTCCAACAAGCTCACCATCTCGGTCGTCTCTTGTTGGCGCAGGCAGGCATCCGCGAGGTCGCTCGATAAGACAAGCGACCGGCATTGAGCCACTCCCATCGCCGATTGCGCATGTTGTGCAAGGAATTCAAGGACGCGAGCCCACTCCAACACCTGCATCGCATGATCTGATAATGTTTTATTCATGTCGAATGGGCAGTACACCAGAGCTGACGGTCAAACTCTAGCCAAGATCTCGATCGACAGGCAAGATGGGGAGGCTCGGAACCCACAGAATCGTATTCTACCCTTTCTACTAAGCCCTCTTCACAAACCTTGACAAGAAGGAGAAGGCATCGATACTATCACGTGCTCCAGCGGAACGCCTGGTTATACTGAACCCATTCATTTATATAGAGGATTAAGCTATGGCCATTCGAGTTGGAATCAATGGATTCGGACGCATCGGACGCAACGTATTCCGCGCCTCGATGGGCGACAAAGATCTGCAGATCGTTGCCATTAACGATCTCACGGACGCCAAGACTCTCGCATACCTGCTCAAGTATGACTCCGTACACGGGACCCTTCCGGCCACTGTCGAGGCCAAGGAAGACCAAATTTTCGTTGATGGAACCCCCATCAAAGTGCTCGCGATGAAAGACCCGAAAGAGCTGCCCTGGAAAGCGCTGAACGTGGACGTGGTAATCGAATCGACGGGCCGATTTACCGACCGAGACGCGGCAGGCAAACATTTATCCGCCGGGGCCAAGCATGTGATCATCTCGGCCCCGTCGAAAGATCCTGATGTGACCATCGTACTCGGGGTGAACGAAGACAAGCTCGATCCGAAATCGCATCACATCGTGTCTAATGCCTCCTGCACAACCAACTGCCTAGCGCCCGTGGCCAAGGTTCTGTTGGAAACATTCGGCATCAAGCATGGCGTCATGACCACCATTCATTCGTACACCAACGATCAACAATTGTTGGATTTGCCACATAAAGACCTTCGACGCGCCCGCGCAGCCGGCATGTCGATGATACCTACCAGCACCGGAGCGGCCAAGGCCTTGCATCTGGTCATCCCCGAACTCAAGGGTAAATTGGACGGGCTTGCCATTCGTGTCCCGACTCCGAATGTCTCGTTGGTCGATCTGACCGTCGAAACTGAGAGGGACTGCGATATCGCATCCGTCAATGCAGCCTTCAAGAAGGCAGCGGACGGTCCACTCAAAGGTATTCTCAAGTACTCCGAAGAGCCCCTCGTCTCGATCGACCAAAAAGGGGACCCTCACTCGGCCACCGTCGATGCCCCGTTGACCAACGTCGTGGACAAGCGTCTGGTCAAGGTGACGGCGTGGTACGACAATGAATGGGGGTATTCATGCCGAGTCCGCGACCTGGTCAAGGTCCTGGCCGGAAAATCTATTACTCACTGAATGCGGCGCCAGAGACGATGGGGCGGGCTTCACATAAATCCGTCTCTTTAACCAATTGATCAGTTCACAGAACCTACGGGAGGAACGCCCCATGAACTTGCACAAGAAGACGATGGACGATGTGCAACTTCGTGGCAAGCGGGTCATCATCCGCGCCGATTTCAACGTCCCACTCGATGAATCGCTGCAGATTACCGATGACACCCGCATTCGCTCGACCCTGCCGACGATCAATCGCGTCGTTGATGAAGGCGCCAAAGTCATTCTTTGCTCTCACCTCGGCCGGCCGAAGGGTGCCTTTGACCCAAAGTACAGCCTCGCCCCTGTCGCAAAACGGCTAGGACGACTACTCGGGAAAGAGGTGGTCTTCGCTCCGGACTGTATCGGCCCGGCCGTTGAGAAGCTGGTCGCCAAGATGAAGGACGGAGATGTCCTCTTACTGGAAAATCTTCGATTTCATGCCGGGGAGGAAAAAAACGACGACGCCTTCGCCAAAGCTCTGGCCTCGCTGGGCGATGTCTTCATCAATGACGCATTCGGAGCAGCACACCGGGCCCACGCATCGACGGTTGGGATCACCAAACACATCAAGGATTCAGTGGCAGGGGCGCTTCTCAAGAAAGAAATCGAGTACCTTGAAGGTGCCGTCGCCAATCCTGTTCGGCCGTTTGCCGCGATTCTGGGGGGCGCGAAGGTCTCCGGCAAAATTGGTGTGATCGAAAACCTCGGGAAGAAGGTCGATAAGGTCATCATCGGCGGCGGCATGGCCTTTACCTTCTTAAAGGCCAAAGGCATGGAGATCGGCAATTCTCTCTGCGAAATGGACATGCTGGATTTTGCCCGAGGGATCGAAGACCATGCCCTCTCCCGGGGGGTCAAGTTCTATTTGCCCGTTGATTGTGTTGTCGCCGCCAGCCGAGAGGTGGGCGCTGAAACCAAAATCGTTCCCGTGCAGGAAATTCCCAAAGGATGGTATGCTCTCGACATTGGCCCGGCTTCCGTGAAACTGTTCAACGAAGCTGTCCAAAATGCAAAAACCATCTTGTGGAACGGGCCGATGGGTGTGTTTGAAATCGACGCCTACGCCAGAGGTACCATGGCCATGGCTCACGCCATCGCTGATGCCTATGCGCTCACGATCGTCGGCGGTGGTGAGACGGCGCTGGCCGTTCATCGGGCTGGGGTCTCGGAGAGCATGTCGTTCATCTCGACCGGAGGCGGCGCCGCCCTGGAATTACTCGAAGGCAAGACGCTCCCAGGCCTCGCAGCGTTGCCTGACCGCGCAGACTGATTCATACACCCAACAACTATAACGGAGATCCTCGGAAATCGCCGTGCGTACTATCTTGATCGTCGGCAATTGGAAAATGAATAAGACCGCGTCTGAAGCGACAGCCTTCATTCGCGACCTGCTCGCCCGTGTTCCTGCTCAGCCTGCAAACCTTGAGCTCGTGGTGGCCCCCCCGTTTACTGCGCTCGAATCAGTCCGCCTGGCGCTGGGCCCCTCGTCTCCGATTCAACTTGGAGCGCAGGATCTGTTCTGGGAGGATCACGGTGCCTACACGGGAGAAGTCTCCGCACCGATGCTGAAGGACCTCGGTTGTCGCTATGTCATTGTTGGGCATTCAGAGCGGCGAACGCTCTTTGGCGAAAGAGAAGACCTGATCCAGAAGAAAATTCGAGCGGCGCTCAACCATGGGTTGTGCCCCATCCTCTGTATCGGTGAAACACTTGCACAACGAGACAACGGCACGACCGACCACGTACTGACGCAGCAAGTGCACGACGGTCTGTCCGGCCTTACCACGGAGGCGTTGGCCACCATCACCATCGCGTATGAACCGGTCTGGGCAATCGGTACGGGAAAGTCGGCGACGGTCGAGCAAGCCATTGCCGCCCACCGGACGATTCGGCAAGGCCTCGCCGCCCTAGCCTCTCCCGCGGTCGCCGACTGCACGAGAATTCTCTATGGAGGAAGCGTCACGCCACAAAATATAGAATCGTTACTGGCCTCGGACCAAATCGACGGCGCACTCATCGGTGGCGCTTGTCTCCAAGTCGAGTCCTTTGCTACAATTGCAATAGTCGCTTCTGTTGCGCGATCAATCGGAGTCTGAGATCCCATGCTGTATACGTTGCTTGTTATTGTCCATGTTTTTATCTGCTTCCTGATGATCGGGGCGATTCTTCTCCAATCGGGGAAGGGAGCGGAGATCGGCGCCTCGTTCGGCGGATCCAGTCAGACCGTGTTCGGCAGCCGTGGCCCGGCAAACTTTTTGAGCAAGCTGACCGTCGTTGTGGCGGCCGTGTTCATGGTGACATCGCTTAGTCTGGCCATTTTAGCCAAGCAACGAAACTTCTCTTCGACCGTCATCGACATGCAGCCCAAGAGCGAACCCACCGCTCCCCCGGCTGCTTCACCCGCTCAACCTTCAGGAGATTCGCATCCTTCTGGGGAAACTCCAGCGGCGGGCCACTGACCTGTGCTTCGTCAGGGCGTCATTGGGCAATCGAGGGAGTCTCGGTTCCATTACACTCGATCGACGGTTGATGCCTTTCGGCCTGCGAGGTATCAGATACGAGTCAGCCAGGAATCATGCGCAAGGTCTTCTCCACGCACGATTGAAAAGAAGGTGTCTTGGAGGGCACGTGTCATCGATCCAGGGGTACCATTTCCGATGCGCCTGTTGTCGATTTCTCGGACCGGGGTCAACTCTGCAGCGGTTCCCGTCAGAAATACTTCGTCGGCAATATACATTTCATCGCGCGTGAATCGTTCCTCCACCACGACGATGTTCCGTTCTTGAGCCAATTGGATGACGGAGTTTCGCGTAATCCCTTCAAGCACCGACGTCAACGGCGTCGTCTTGAGCACGCCCCGTCGAACGATGAATACGTTCTCCCCTGTTCCCTCGGCAACATAACCTTCCGGATCGAGGAGAATCGCCTCGTCATATCCATCGGCCTTCGCCTGCCGTTTGGCCATAATGGAGTTCACATAGTACCCGGTTATTTTCCCCCTGGTCATGGAGACATTCACATGGTGCCTCGTAAAGGACGAGATGCACGCACGCATCCCATTGGCCAATGCATCATCCCCCAAATAGGCGCCCCACCTCCAGGCAGCAATGCCCACCCGAATCGGATTCTCCCCCGGATGGATGCCCATCGCCCCATACCCAATGTAGACCAACGGACGAATGTAACAGGCATCGAGACGATTGACTCGAACGGTTTCAATAATGGCGTCGGTGATCTGCTTTTTGTCATACGGCATGGCCATCATGCCGATATGGGCCGAATCAAACAGGCGATCGACATGCTCCTGAAGCCGGAAGATTGCGGATCCTGATTTTCCCTTGTAGCACCGTATACCTTCAAACGCAGCAAGGCCATAGTGCAGCGAATGGGTGAGAATATGGACATTGGCCTCCTCCCACCCAACGAATTTCCCATCCATCCAGATCTTTTCAACCGGTTCCAACATTGAAGACGATCTCCAGCGAGCGATAGTACTAAATTCCGCCTGCGAGGGCGGGCGTGACGGACTATAGCGTGAGGTCAAACGTGGGTCAAGCAACCAGGCCGGCGATTGACTCCGAACCACTAAACATAGTGCTGGAAACACTTACGTGGAGGCGCAATAGGCACGCAGACGGGCACTCAGAAACGTTCCGACTCGCTCTTCTCCCTCGGGACTCATGGTCACGACCTTGCCACCGAACAACAGGCCGCGCACCCATCGAACAACGACACGCTGAATTTCGACCGGCTCATCTTTATCAGGAAGGGTGAGCCGGACGACCAGTTCCATCCCAGGAGCTACTTGATGATCGCCCAGGACGCGAAACCCGTTACGACAGAGGTTGATCACCGTTCCTTTCCCGAGGAAATCTCCGCCCATATAGTACACAACACAGCGAACCGGAATCCGATGATAGGTACGGATCACAAACTTGTTGATGTGAGACATGATCTTGTTGCCATCTCCCGATTTGAATCGCGGAAATACCGGAAACATGCCCTAGCAATGGTGGTACTCAGCATACGTGTCGGCACGAGCGCTCTCCTAGCCCTCTAAAGGGGGGCCCGTGTGTAATCAACTACTAGCTCCCCGCTCCTGGTATGTCTTGACACCTCTCCTATCCCCATGTTAAATGAACCGTTCTTCACGTTCGGAGAAGGAATAATTATGTACGCGATTGTAGAAACAGGTGGGAAGCAATATCGAGTCGAGGCTGGGGCCACGATTCAGGTCGAACGGCTGCCAGGAGACGTCGGGGCTGAGATAGAAATAAGCCAGGTCCGTCTCGTCCATGGTGACGCTGGTATTCTGTTTGGACAGCCTCTCATTAATGGGGCCAAGGTCACGGCTGAAATCGTGCAGCAAGGACGAACCCGATCAATTACTGTTTTTAAGAAAAAGCGCCGCAAGGGCTATCGCCGCACCCGTGGACACCGACAAGGATTCACCAAGCTATTGATTACGAATATTGCAACGGCCTAAAGACACAAGAAGGACTTAACCATGGCAACAAACAAAGGTGGCGGATCTTCACGTAACGGCCGCGACAGTAATCCCCAATACTTAGGGGTCAAGGCCTATGGTGGTCAGACCGTGACAGCCGGCAGCATTATCGTCCGCCAGCGCGGCACCAAATTTTTCCCTGGATTCAATGTGGACCTTGGAAGAGACCACACCCTATTCGCTACTATGAGCGGTGTGGTCAAGTTCGAAGGTGGACGCGGCAGACGAAAAGTCAGTGTATATCCTGTTCCGGCCAAGTCCTGATTCGCTTTCCTGCCCCTTCCGCTACGATCATGCTGGCTACATTCTCTCTCCTTCTCTGCTCAGGGTCGGGTATACTTTCCTACTCGTCGTGACCGAGCAGGCTACGGAACGTTGACAGATGATGTTTGTCGATGAAGCACACATCGCGGTACGAGCCGGTCGTGGCGGAAACGGCATCTGCAGTTTCCGCAGGGAGATGTTTGTTCCGCGTGGAGGCCCAGACGGCGGAGATGGAGGCAACGGTGGCGACATCGTCATGACCGCATCTCATCGATTGACGACCCTGCTCGACCTCCGCTACCTAAACCACTATGAGGCCGAGAACGGGCGACACGGAGGAGGATCCAATTGCACGGGTCGTTCTGGAGAGGATCTGACCATCACTGTTCCAGTTGGCACCATTGTCTCCGATGACCAGACGAAAGAAACACTCGTGGATTTCATCGAAGATGGCCAAACGGCTATCATCGCCCACGGAGGGCGAGGCGGAAAAGGTAACAGCAACTTCGCGACCTCCGTCAATCGAGTACCGACGAAGTGCACTCCCGGAACTCCGGGCGAAGAACGAACCTTGAGGCTTGAGCTGAAACTGCTCGCCGACATCGGACTGGTTGGTTTTCCCAACGCCGGCAAATCGACGCTCATTGCCGCCATCTCAGCGGCTCGGCCAAAAATTGCTGACTATCCCTTTACGACTTTGATCCCCAATCTCGGCATTGTCAGGTTGGGATCCAACGGAAGTTTTGTCGTGGCCGATATTCCCGGCCTAATTGAAGGCGCCCACGAGGGGAAAGGCCTGGGCGTACAGTTTCTCCGCCATATCGAACGGACCGCGTTCTTGCTCCACTTGATCGATGTCTCAGAATGGGCCCCTGATGATCCCGTGGCCAGCTTTGAGACTTTGCGGCGGGAACTTGCCGCCTATGACGGAGGGCTCACCATACGCCCTTTCGCCGTCGTGCCAACCAAGATCGATGTGATCGGCACAAGCGAACGGCTGGCTCAGCTGCAGACCTATTGTCGCCTCAACGGCTATCCTTGCTTGCCGATTTCCGCCGCCACGAATCAAGGGCTTGCTGACTTGATCACCTACCTTGGGAAACAGGTCGTGCGTTTACGGAAGACGCCATGCGAGACCAGCTCCTAGGACAAGCGAAGCGGATCGTCATCAAGATCGGCAGCAGCCTGATCGCTTCGCGTGCGGAAGGTCTGCGCCCCCAACACATTGAGCGATTGGCTGATGACATCGCGATGCTCCGAACAGCGGGTCGGGAAATCCTGGTGGTTTCTTCCGGTGCCATTGTCTCCGGCATCAGAAAGTTGCAACTGAAGGAATATCCCAAGAGCCTCCCGGTCAAGCAAGCGGCCGCAGCCGTGGGGCAGAGCCGGCTCATGTGGGCTTATGAAAAAGCGTTTGAACGTCTCGATATACACGTGGCGCAGATTCTGCTCACCCACCAAGATCTCGCTGATCGCCGCCGATTTCTGAACGCCCGCCATACACTCGCGGCACTCATCGGTTTCGGCATCGTGCCCATCATCAATGAAAACGACACCGTCGCGGTCGATGAAATCAGGGTTGGTGACAACGATACCCTCGCGAGCGAAGTGGCTCACTTGGCCGATGCGGACTTACTGGTGATTCTCTCTGACGTCGAGGGACTCTATACGGAAGATCCGCGCAAAAACCCGTCGGCCACATTGATTCCCCTGATTACGGAAATTACCCAAGATATCGAGCGCCTGGCAGGAGCGTCCAGCACCTTTGAAGGGACCGGCGGAATGGCGACGAAGCTTCGAGCCGCCAAGAAAGTCGGCGAGTACGGAATTCCGACATTAGTGCTCAATGGCGAACGGGCCGGACTCCTCCCAACGGTCCTTAGCGGAGGACCGGGTGGCAGTCTCTTTCTCGCCCGGGAGCGTCGGCTGACCAGTCGTAAACATTGGATCGCCTTTACGCTTCGCCCCCGCGGCCAGATCCATCTCGACCAGGGGGCGGTGGATGCCTTGACCAAGCGAGGGAAAAGCCTGCTGGCATCCGGCATCCTCCAGGTGACGGGATCATTTGAAGCCGGCGATCCGGTCAGCTGCCTCGATACGGACGGAAAAGAATTCGCAAAAGGCCTGGTAAACGTGTCGTCCGACCTATTAGGTCAGATGAAAGGTCTCAAGACCACGGACATTCAGGCACAGTTTGGACCTCAAGAGTATGAGGAAGTTATTCACCGAGACAACCTAGCCATCCTCTAGTGCTGAGTCATGAATTCTTCGAGCCCCGATCTTCGGCACCCAGCACTCAGCCCGCATCGCCCGCTCAGCGAGGCGAGCACCAAAGACTTACCCCTCAAAGTGGGCCTGCTCGGTGGAAGCTTCAATCCTATTCATAATGGTCACCTGACCATTGCTCAGCACGTACATGAGCGCATGCAGCTCTCCCAGGTCCTTTTCATTCCAACCGGTGATCCGCCTCATAAGCGGGATGGCTCACTGGCCCCGGCGAATGTTCGGCTTGAAATGGTCCGGCTTGCGATTGCTGACAACCCACTTTTCACAGTATCGGACATCGAGATGCAGCGAAAAGGAAAGTCCTACTCGATCGATACTATCCGGGCATTACAACACCACTATGGCCCATCCACGGAGCTGTTCTTCATTATTGGACTCGATGCGTTTCTAGACTTCCCGACATGGAGAGAGCCAAAAGAGCTCTTACGGATCTGCCATGTCGTGGTCGTTCCCAGACCGGGGCAATCTTTTCGGGCATTGGCTGGAATGTCACTGCTCTCCACGCTCGATCCTGATGGACTGACAGGGCTAGACACCGGTACCCTCAACAGACTAGACATCGCCATCCTCTCTAATCCAGGAGTCACCTGCCTCGCCTTTCCACCCTGTCCCACCTCGGCCTCAGAGATTAGACGGAGAGTTCGGAACAAACTCCCCTTGGTAAATATGTTGCCCCCCCTGGTACAATCTTATATACTTCAGCATAGCCTTTATCAGGAGGAGAGCGATCACACGCGCATCTAAGGCCACCGCCCTCGCTGTAGCTAGGGCAATGCTCGACAAGAAGGCCCTTGATGTCCAAGTCCTCCATGTCGCCCCGCTGACGTCAATTGCTGATTATTTGGTCATTGGGTCGGCTGAATCCGACCGACAAACACGCGCGATCGCTGATTTCGTCGCTGATGTCCTTGCACGCGTGGGTCAACGGCCACTGAGTCTTGAGGGTACCACATCGGGCCAGTGGGTCCTGATCGATTTTGGCGATGTCGTCGCCCATGTGTTCAGACAAGACACGCGCTCGCACTATGCCCTTGAGCGTCTGTGGAGCGATGCACGGCAGATTCCCGTTCCTGGCGAAGCGTCGGCTCCGATAGCCGCCGCAAAGGGGCGGATGACCCAGAAGGCGATTTCACAGAAGATGGTCTAGGCCATGTTCAAGCTGCTGATTACTATTTTCCTCATCAGCGCCGGCGTATTCATTTACAGCTATTTCCGCGAACTGAATCCAGGAACGATTCTCATCCATACCGCTCCTGGCGCAGAGTTCGAGCTCAGCCCTGTCACGCTTGTCTTAATTTCCATGGCCTGTGGAGCAGTGATTGCGACCTTCGTCGTGGGGCTCCAGCAAACGGCGCATTTAATCCTGAATTGGCGAAGCAACCGTCTGGTGCGTCGAAAAGAGAAGGTCGACACCCTCCACCGAGACGGAACCCATGCGTTCATGTCAAAACGCACCTTGGACGCCATCACGCTCTTGGAGAAGGCCCTGGCGATCGACCCCAATCGAGTCGATTCGCTCCTGTGGCTGGGGAATATCTATCGATCAGAGCGGAACTACCCTGAGGCGATCCGGCTCCATCAACATGCGCAACGAGTGGACGATCGAAACATCGAGGTGCTGTTGGAATTGGGAAAGGATCTGGAGGACGCCAAGCGTTACGAAGAGGCGCTTCAGGCACTTCAGCAAATCCTCAAGATCGAGCCCGACAACCTGACCGCGCTCATCCGGAAACGGAATCTCAATATCCGTATGGAGCGGTGGAGCGACGCACTCGAGATCCAGCATCGTTTGCTCAAAGCCAATCTTCCAGCCCCAGAAAAGCAAGCCGAAGCCGCTCTGCTCGTCGGATGCATGTATGAAGTCGGGCGTCAACTGCTCGAGCGTGGGCATCCCGATAAAGCCCGGCGATATTTCCGGGGAGCAATTAAGAAAGATCGGAGTTTCCTGCCTGCCTATATCGGAATCGGAGAAATTCTGATCCATGAAGGCAAACCAAAGGATGCGGTCGAAATCTTCAAAAAAGTCTACTCGCGGACACGTAGCGTGATCATCCTCCACCGACTGGAAGAGCTGTTTCTGGATCAAGGCGAGCCCAGCGAAATCATTCGGGTCTATCAGGAGGCCTTACAGCAAGACCCACAGAATCCGGTGCTCCAGTTCTACCTGGGCAAGCTCTACTATCGGCTGGAAATGGTGGATGAGGCGTTCGATCAGCTTTCGATGATTGAAGGTCCTCAGGATCACCTCTTGGACTATCACAAGATCATGGCCAACCTGTACTTGCGAAAGCAGCATTTCGAAGAGGCCATTGTGGAATTGAAGAAAGCCCTCAGCTTCAAGAAGCGCGTGGTAGTTCCCTATATCTGCACCCAATGTCAGCAGGAATCCGTCGAATGGTCGGGCCGCTGCCGCCGCTGCGCCAAATGGAATACCCTCACCGCCCTCCCCTGGCTCGAAGCCGGCCAAACCGTCGCCAGCTCGGCAGGAGAGCCCTCATCTGTCCCCTCCGTACCCTACCAAGGCATTGCTTCTCCATTTGAAACCGTGTAGGTTTCTCGCCAGCACCTGCTGATGACTTGACCTGGCAGTTTTGAGGAACCTCTCTCTTCGATTCAATACATCGGCAGCACAACAATTCATTGTCACATCGCGACTTTTTGAGGATCCCATGACCTATTTGACTTTGGCAGACAAGGCCATCAATGACGAACCGCTGACGAGAGAAGAATGCCGTGCCGTCCTGAATGCGCCGGATGATGAGCTGCTTCCACTATTGCACGCAGCCTTTCAAGTCCGATCCAAATACTTTGGCCGTACCGTCCGGCTCCAAATGCTTCAGAATGCCAAGAGCGGAGCCTGCCAGGAAGACTGTCACTACTGTTCCCAGTCGTCCATCTCGACGGCCCCGATTGAGCGGTATAACTTGCTTCCACAGAAGCAGATGATGGAAGGCGCGCGACAAGCCGCAGCCTCCAAAGCTCAGCGTTATTGCATCGTCATCAGTGGGCGCAGCCCATTGGATCGGGAAATCGACGAAATCGCGGGGGCTGTACGCGCAATTAAACAGGAGGTTCCGATTCAAATTTGCTGCTCACTTGGCTTGATGACTGAATCTCAAGCCAAGCGCCTGAAAGCAGCCGGCGTCGATCGGGTGAATCACAATCTGAACACCAGCGAAGCCTTCCATGCGTCAATCTGCACGACCCATACCTTCCAAGACCGGATGGCGACTATCAAGAACGCGCGCGCGGCGGGTTTGGAAATCTGCTCCGGCGGCATCGTCGGCATGGGCGAAACGAACGAGGACCTGATCGAACTGGCAACGGCCTTGCGTGAGGTCAAGCCGGACTCCATTCCCTTGAACATGCTCACCCCAGTCTCCGGCACACCGTTGGAACAGGCCGACAACCTCACCCCACAACGCTGTTTAAAAGTACTGTGCCTCTTCCGGTTCCTCCACCCTCGTACCGAGATTCGCATCGCCGGTGGACGGGAACATAATCTGCGCAGCTTACAACCCCTTGCCCTCTACCCGGCCGACTCCGTCTTTGTGAACGGGTACCTCACAACTCCAGGTGCACCGGCTCCCGAGGTCTGGGGCATGATCAAAGACCTGGGCTTCACCATCGAAGTGGATTATCAACAACCAGTCGCCAGCTGATCGATAGAGTGACCGACCCGACCGGACTTGCTCCAGAGCTGCTGGAGAGAGCCCCATGAAGACAAGTCAGCAAACGGAAAACACCCGATTCGTGCAGAGCGTCGGACGTGCACTCCGTAGAGCTGCCAAGGCGGCTCGCAAAACCGCCAAGATGTATGGGACGCCAATTTATGTGTGGGAAAACGGCAATGTGGTGGCAAAGAAGCCTTAAACTTTCTGACTATCGTTCACCAATCCACTCTCACAAATGTTTGGATCATCGACGCTGTGTACAATAATCATCTGGAAAGAATCAACCACTCTCAGGCCTCATGGCCACACCTCCCTCAGCTGAGATTTATTTCTACGCTATTACGGCACGCTGACCTTCCCCCGATTTCACAGACACCTCCCTAAGTGGGAGAATGCTGAAATCGGAGGACAACATGAACACGAAGACCCGACGATCGTATACGG
>LNFM01002508.1_pt1 | contig 51289 bp, 44 predicted proteins | sample 596031 | NCBI WGS metagenome assembly LNFM01 (sample SAMN04254537, study PRJNA301005) | activated carbon metagenome | isolation source: dual media filters at the Ann Arbor, Michigan drinking water treatment plant | place: USA: Ann Arbor | reverse complement strand
TCTACGTGGCGCTGTGCGCCCCTTCGTGGCGGAGCAACAGGCGCTCGGCCTCGGCGGCCAGCGCGGGATCGGTGTACTCGGCGACCACCGCGGCGTGTCCGGCGTGGTCGAGGGGGGAGGCCGCCTGCGCGAGCATCGACTCGGCGTCCGCGAGCCGCTTCTCGGGCTCCGTGGTCCCGACCAGCGCGCCCGCGAGTCCACCCACGCCGGCGCCGAACGCTGCGCCGAGGAGCAACGCGAGCCATGGCGCCATCGCGGGCGAATCGCCGGTGCCGAAGGCGATGAAGGCGATCGCGGCGCCGAACAACGACATCGCGAGGCTGCCCCAGATCGCGCCGGCCACCGGTCGAGTCTGGGTGATCTGCAGCTTGCCGTCCACGATTCTCCGGTAGTGCACGCCGAGCGACGCGGCGCGGGCCCCGAGGGAAGAGCGACGCAGCGCGCGGTAGGCTCGACGGGCGACTCGAGGTTCATCGAACACGACGCAGATGGATTGATGCATGGGGACCCCGCGAGCGACGTAGCAAAGGCGGTGCCGACGCTGCAGCCGCGCATCGGTTGGGGTTCGTCGTCACGCCGCCGGAACGCACGGGCGTGGGCGCTCGCACGGGGCGGTCGCGCACGGCATCGTGGGCGCGGTGCCGCGGGATCGCAACGCCTGGGGCGTGGCACCACGGATGCAACGCATGCAGGCATGGCGATCGCTGTCCGCAGTCCCCTCGAATCCACGTCGCCGGCGACGATGGGCGCCTCGCCCGGGCCCAGCGTCGCGCTGCGCTGGCTCACGCTCGTCGTCGTCGCCGCCGCGATCGCGTACAGCTACCTCGCCGACGTGCTCGCGCCCGGCGGCAGCGACATCGCCACGGTGAGTCGCCGCTACGACAACGCGTTCACCCCCGCACCCTTTGCGTTTGCGATCTGGGGCCTCATCTATGCGTCGTTCGTCGCGCACTGCGTCGTCGCGCTGCTCCCCTCGCGGCGGACGATGGAGATCTACGATCGGCTCGCGGTGCCGCTGATGCTCGCCAACGTCCTGGGCGCGCTGTGGGTGGCGGCGTTCCGCCACGACATGGTGTTCGCGGCGCTGCTGCTGGTCGCCACGATGTTCGCCGTCGCGTGGTTCATGCTGCTCGCGGCGAGCCGGTGGGTCGACACCGGGCGCGCCCGGTTCTGGCTGACGGTGCCCTTCGCGCTGTTCTTCGGGTGGATGGCGGTCGCGACCCTGGCGAACCTTGCCGCGGCCCGCGTCGCGGCGGGTTGGACGGGCGGGCCCGTGATCGAGTTCGCGTGGGCGGTGGGGCTGCTCGTGGTCGCCACCGCGATCGGGCTGGGCGTCGGCGTTCGCCGACGAGCGTTCCTGGTCCCCGCCGTCGTCGCGTGGGCGACCGCGGCGATCGCCGTCGCGACGCGGGGGAGCGAGCCCGGGGTGGGCACCGCTGCGGTGGTGGCGAGCGTCGCGTGTGGCATCGCCGCCGTGGCGCTCGCCGTGCACCGCGCGTGGATCCGCGAGCCCGCGCAGCTGGTCTCCGGCACGCTCGGGAGTCACCGGGCGTGATCGACTAGTCTTGTCGCGCGTGATCACCTCGCCCTCGCGTCGGGTCTTCGTCCGCGGCGGGCTGTCGCTGGCGCTCGCGTCGGGATGCGCGGCTCGACTCGGCCCCGCGTCGCCGCGCGCCGCGGTGCAGGGCAGCGTCCGCGTGCTCACACTGAACCTCGCCCACGGCCGGGCGCTCGCGTGGACACAGACCCGCGCGCGGCCGCGGCACTGGTACCGCGGCAACCTCGATGTCGTCGCGGAGCTCCTCGAGCGCGAGGCGCCGACGATCCTCGCGCTGCAGGAGGCCGAGCTCGGCTCGCGGTGGGCCGGCGACTTCGATCACGTCGCGTACCTCGCCGCGGCGGCGGGCATGGTCGTCGCCGCCACGACCCCCTTCGTGCTGGAGGAGGGCCGCAAGCGCTACGGCACCGCGGTGCTGGTGCGCCCGGGCGTCGAGGTGCTCTCGTCGGGCGGCGCCGCCTTCACGACGCACGGTCGGTGGCGCAAGGGCTACACGTTCGCGCGCGTGCGCCTGGCACCGGGCACCACCACCGACCGCGGCGGCGCGCCGATCACCGTCACGTCGCTGCACCTCGATCACGCGAGCGCGTCGGTGCGCCGCGCCCAGGTCGACGAGCTCGGGCGTCACCTGGGCGACGGGCTCGGACCCCACCTCGTGCTCGGCGATTTCAACGCGACATGGGACGAGCCGGCGAGCCCGGTCCGCGCGCTGGCCGACGCGCTCGGGCTCGCGGCGCCGCCGGCCGGTGGGCCCGCGACGTACCCGCGGGCGGGGCGGCGGCTGGACTGGATCCTCGCGTCGTCGCCCCTCGAGGTGCGCAGCGTCGCGGTGCTCGAGGGGGATCGCGTGTCGGATCACCGCGCGGTGACGGGCGAGCTGGTCGCGACGCGTTGATCGCCGCGACGCGTTTGATCGCCGCGACGGGTTGATCGCCGCGACGGGTTGAACGCCGCGACGCCTCACTTGCCGGACGTCAGCGCACGCGGTGTCGACGGCGTGGAATCCCCGTGCACCGGCCGCGACAGCACGATCGTCTTGCCGGCGGATTTCCCCTCGGTGTACGCGGTGTGGCTGCCGCTCGAGGAGCCGCCGGTCGACACGATCCGCGGGTGACGGCGGCGGTAGTAGTCGCGCACGGCGGCGTCACCGACCCACACCAGGCCCTCGCGCTTGGCGTCGTCGCGCTGGGCCTGGAGTTTGTCGCTCAGGCCCTCGACGGCGCCGGCGAGGAAGCTCCGGCGATCGCGATCGGAGCGGAGGTTCGCGGCGCGCTTGTGCTCGCGCCACAGCCGCTCGACCGTGCGCGAGACGAACTGGTGGACGTACTCGGCCATCGCGAGGTTCTCGGGGCGGCCGCACACCTCGAGCACCGAGCCGTGCTTGGCCTCCGCGGGCCGATACACGCGGATCCAGATCACCTGCACGAAGAAGTGCTCGAGCAGCAGCATGGCGAGGGCGCGCTGGTGGGGCTGGACGCGGCCGGTGGGCTCGCCCAGCCACAGGTACGCGCACTCGGTGGCCGCCGCCGCCTCGTCCCGCTGCAGGTCGAGGTTGTACTTCAGCATGATGCGCTGGGCGGTGGACGCCGCGAGCTCGGCCTCGTTCTGGTTGGAGCTCTCGGCGAGCGCGAGGAGCTTCTGCACCCGCGCGACCACCCGCATGCGCGCGCTGTCGGGCGCGGACTCGCCGTCGGTGGGCGAGCTGCCGGCGGCGCGGGCGTCGATGCCCCGCGCGTGGCAGACCTCGCGGAAGCGCGGGCCGTGCGGGGTCGCGTCGCCGCCGAGGACCTCGTCGACGTACTGGTGCGCGGCCTCGTGCTTGATCGTCTCGATCGTCTCGGCCCACGGGCGCGTCGTCGCGGCCTCGCGGGAGATCGCGATGGTCCGCTCCTTGGCGCGCCACGAGCCGAGCAGGGCCGTCGTGTCGGCGAGCTCGAAGATCGGCCGGCGCATCGCCTCGCCGAACAGCGCCCAATTGATCTGATCCCACTCCGCCGCGAGCTCGCGCACCAGCAGCGTCTCGAGCCACGCGCTCAGCGCTCCGCGTGATCCTTGGGCCTCGGACGCCGTCATCGCGCGCAGAGCCTACGCGCCGACGCATGCGCGTCAAGCCGACCGGAGACGCGTGGGTCGGCGGCCCGCCCGCGGGCCACCCCGGCCCGTGGACGGGCCACCCCGGCCCGTGGACGGGCCACCGATCCCACGCGCTCGCGGCATTTCGAGGGGTTGCGCGTGGCACCGCGCTCGCAAAGGCACGGGCGCATGGAGGTTGCTACGCTCGAGGTGGGAATCGGCTCGCCGCGATCCGAGGCACGATCATGGTCACGCACTCCCCATCGCAGATCCTCCCCGCGGTCGACGAGCGGCTCATCATGCCGGACGCCGGCTACGAGGTGCTCGACGGCGAGGTGGTCGCCGTGAGCCCCGCCCACGAACCGCACGGCAGCCGCCACTCGAAGGTGTCGGCGCTGCTCGAGGCCTACGTCGCGCACGGATACAACGCCGCGAGCGACATGCTGACGCGGGCCTCCGCCTTCGACGACCTCGCGCCGGACGCGAGCGTCTACCCGATCGATCGCGACCCGAGTACGGGGGGCCGACAGCTCGAGGAGCTCGCGTTCGAGGTCGTCAGCACCGAGACGCTCGCGCACGCGGGGCGCAAGGCGGCGCGGCTCGTCGCGCGGGGCGTGCGTCGGGTGTTCGCGATCGACGTCGAGCGGTCGCGCGGGCTCGAGTGGTCGGCGCGCACCGAGGGCTGGGAGATCCTCGCCGGCGACGCGGTGATCGACGATCCCGCGCTGGTGCTGCCCCTGGCGATCCATGATCTCGTGGCCGCGGCGGACGCCGACGACGCGGTCGCGCGGGCGCTGCTGGCCAAGCGCAACGCGGTGCTCACCGCGACCATCGACGCGGCCGCCGCCCAGGCCGCCGCCCAGGCCGCCGCCCAGGCCAAGGCCCACGCCGTGATCACGGTGCTCGTCGCCCGCGGCCTCGCGCCCGCGCCGGGGCAGCGCGCGGCGATCCTGGCGGTGCGCGATCCCGAGGCGCAGGAGCGCCTGCTCATCGCGTCGGCGACGTGCACCGACGTCGAGCGGTTGCTCGCCGACGCAGCCCGAGCACCGTGACGAGCGCGGCCAGCCATCCCGCACCGCGAGGCTCGGCGCCGCGATCGCTCGCGCAGCCGCAGCCGTCGTCGCCCGCGTCGTCTGCCGCCGGCGCGCCGGTGCTCTCGCCGCCGCTGGAGGCCCCGTCGGTGGTGTCACCGGACGGGGGCTGACCATCGCCGCTCGTGTCCGCGGAGGTCGTCGTGGTCCCCGAGGTGGTGCCGCTGGCCTCGACGCCGACGACGGTGATGGTGAACGCGTCGTCGGTCGGACCGCCGCCCCACGGCGCGTCGGCGAACCATGTCACGCCCTCGTGGACGAGTCCGAAGCTCTGCACGACGGGCTCGGTCGAGCTCGCCGAGACCGTGAACGTGAAGCGGCCGACCTCACCGGGGGCCACCTCGTCGCCGGGCGTCGCGGCGCGGATGGGGCTCGGCCAGCTCGCGTCGCCGAGCTCCGAGGGCTGATCGCGCGGCGTGGGGGCGAGGAAGGTGAGATCCGGCGTCCACGGCAGGCCGCCCGTGTTCTCGAGGTCGATCCACAGCTCGCGGGTGGTGCCGAGCTCGACCTCGATCACGGCCTCGGTCCACGAGCGATCGGCCTCGGCGGCGGCGAACCACGTGAGGTCGGCGCGCAGCTCCTCGAGCCGCGGGTGCAGCAGGCTGCCCGGGCACGCCGTGGAGTTGCCGGGCCAGTCGCGGTGACCCTGGATGTTGTCGACCGCGGTCGAGATGTCGTGCAGTCGCACGAGCGTCTGCACCAAGAGCTGCCCGCGCTGCATCATCGCGTCGGTGACGTCGTGGCCCTCGCCGCCGACACAATCGGCGTCGGGCTCGTGGTAGCAGCCGATGAAGCACACCGCGAGGTTGCCGTCGTTGTTGCCGCCGCCGGTCGCCCCGCTGTACAGCTCGAGGCCGCGGCCCTCCCACAGGCTGCCGTCGTAGCCGACGAGCATCTGGTACGGGATGTCGCACCACTCGCCGCTGTCCATCGCGTAGGCCTGCGTCACCTGCAGGCGACCCTGCACGGTGCCGTCGGCGGTCTGCGGCCCCGCGGTGTGGTGGATCGCCATGCGGTACCAGTCGGTCTCGGGATCCGAGCAGCCACCGGGCAGCGCACCCCACTCCTCGCGGGGCACGACGCCGATCTGCTGCAGCTCGGGGACGACGGCGCGCACGGGCGGCAGCTCGGCCGCCAGCGCGCGGGCGCGGGCGCCAGCGTCGGGGTGGCGCGGCACGAGCAGCTCCCACTGCAGATCGCCGATGCGCGCGCCGTCGCCGTCGGCGATCCGCAGCTGCGCGCACGGATGGTGGCCGTCGAGATCGACCACCGCGATCCGGGCCTCGCCGCGCGCGAACGTCTCGCGCAGCGGCAGCCAGGGGCCGGCACCCGCCGCCTCGCTGCAGCGCCCCGAGGCGTCGGTCGCCACGCCGCGGGCCTGCAGCGCGACGGGCTGCGCGTCGATCACCGACAGCAGCGCGGACACCCGCGTGCCGCCGCCGAGGGGCGCCTCGGGCGTGGACACCTGCCACGTGCCGGCGGGGGTCCACGTCGCGTCGCGCGTCGCTCGGTCGTCGTTGCGCTCGGGGAACACATGCTCGCCGGCGCGGGCGAAGGCGGGGGCGAGCGGGGCGACGAGCGCGGCGACGACGAGGACGGGGCGCAGGCGGAGCATCGCCGCAGTATCGTACGGGCCAGGCCCGCCGATCGCGGCCTGTGCCGCGGCTACGTAAGCCGCGCGGCGATCGTGCAGGGCGGGGGTGGCGCGCGCGTGATAGCCTCGGAGCGGCATGAATTCCGACCCCACGGCCGATCCCCCGCGCTATCCGATCCCCGACGGGCTCCGCGAGAAGGCGGCCGGGCTGGCCAAGTGGATGCAAATCGTCGGCATCCTGCAGACGTGCTGCGCCGGGCTCGCGTTCGCGCTGTTCTCGTGCTCGGCGATCGCGATCGTGTCCTCGAATGCGCACTGGTCGTTGATCCTCATCACCGCGATCCTCCTCGCAATGCTCGGCATCTTGGTGCGACAAGGCCTGCTGCTGCAGTCCGCCGCCGATCACCTCAAGGGACTCGGCGACGAACCAGACGACGCCCACGACCACCTGCAGCTCGCGTTCGCGCGGCTGCGTCCGATGTTCGCGATCGATGTCGCGGTCGGTGCCCTGCTGGTGTTGCGCAACGGCCTGGTGGCTTGGGGGATGTCATGAGCGATCCGTACCGCGACCGATCCGCGATCGAGCTGCAGGCGCTCCTCGACGAGGAGCGCGGCCTGTTGGTGCGCGCGGGCAAGGCGATGATCGCCGCAGGCGTACTCGCCATCCTCGCGGCGCTCGTCGGCCTGCCGATGACGCTCGCCGGGGCGTGGTTCGGTTGGATCGCCGATTCGATCCCCCTGTTGCTCGGGAGCATCACCCTGCAGGCGGGCCTGGTGCTCTCGCGGATGCCCGGTGGCAGCCGCGACTACCGCCACATCGAGCGGTCGATGGCGAGCCTCCGCGTCGTCTACACCGTCAAGGGTGCGCTCATGCTGCTCGCCGTCGGCGCCGCGTGCCTCGCGTTCCTCTCCCCGATGGTCCTGCGCATCTTCATGTAGGAGTCGGCGCTCCCGCTGCCGCAGCGATCGTGCAGGCCCAGGATGCGCGTTGGACGATTGCGTCCGGCGCCGTCGCAGGCCGAAGCTCGGTCCATGCCCCTCGACAGCGTCGATCTCGAGACCGCGAAGGCCGCCCGCGGCGCCCGCCTGGTCGTGAACGCCATGGTCCCGAGCCCGTGGTCGGAGGCGGCCAAGGGGTGCTTCCGCGTCGCCGGGGTCTCCGCGCTCGTCGTGCACCGCGGCTTCGATTCCGCGGCGATCGACGCGTGGACCGGCGTCGACAACGTGCCGGTGCTGCTCCACGAGCGCGAGCCCACGCGGACCCACTGGGCCGCGATCGTCACCGCGATCGATCGCATGGCCCGCGGCGCCGGTGGGCCCCGCCTCCTGCCCGACGCGGTGCCCGAGCGCGCGCGCGTGATGGGCCTGCTGCACGAGATCGCCGGCGAAGAGGGCATCGGCTGGAACGCTCGGCTCGCGATGATCGACGCGGGCCTCACGGGCGACGGCACGCAGGGTTTCCCACCGCCGGTCGCCAAGTTCCTCGCGCGGCGCTACGGCCACGCGAGCAGCGATCTGTCGCAGGTGCGCGAGCGCGTCGCCGCCCAGCTCACGGTGATCGCCGAGGAACTCGTCGCCCGCGGCGGTCGCTACTTCGGTGGCGCGCACCCGAACGCGCTCGACGTGTACTCGGCGACCTTCCTGACCCCGGTCGCTGCGCTGCTCGACGACACCAACTGTCCCGGCGTGGCGCCCCCGTTCCGCGCGGCGTTCGCCGCGGCCCACGAGGCGTTCGTGTCGCTGGTGCCCGCCGCGCTGCTCGAGCACCGCACGCGGATGTTCGCGGAGCACTTGGCGTGGCCGATCGCGCTGTGACTCGAGCTGCCGGCAAGATGCGCGCGTGGGGTCGAGACACGCGGGCATTCCTAGCGGCGCGAGCCGCCTGCCGGGCGCCTGCGCAGCGCTATCCTCGTGCCGCGGAGACCACCTCATGAAGAGACTCGCTGACAAGATCGCCATCATCACCGGTGCGGCCGGAGGCATCGGCCGCGCCACCGCCGAGCTGTTCGTCGCCGAGGGCGCGCGCGTCGTCATGGTCGACGTCGATGGCGACGCGCTGGGCGTCATCGCCCGGCCCTTGGGCGCCGCCGCCATCTGCGTCGCCGGTGACGTGGCGGATCCGGGCACCGCGAAGCGGGCCGTGGCTGCGGCGACCGAGCAGTTCGGCGGCCTGCACGTGCTGTTTGCGAACGCGGGCATCGAGGGCCGCATCGCGCCCCTGGTCGAACAGCAGTTCGCCGACGTCGAGCGGGTGCTGCGGGTCAATGTGCTGGGCGTCTTCAACTTCGTCCAGCACGCCGCGCCGAAGATCGCGGCTGGCGGTGGCGGCAGCATCGTCATCACCTCGTCGGTCGCGGGCGTCATCGGCTCCCCTGGCCTCGGCCCCTACGTCGCGAGCAAGCACGCGGTCATCGGCCTGATGAAGACCGCCGCGATCGAGCTGGCGCCGTCCGGGATCCGCGTCAACACCGTGAACCCCGGCCCGATCGACAACCGCATGATGCGATCGATCGAGGAGCAGGCCGCGCCCGAGCACGGCGATGTGGTGAAGGCCGGCTTCACCAAACAGATCCCCATGGGTCGCTACGGCGCCAACGGGGAGATCGCGAAGCTCGCCCTGTTCCTCGCGTCCGACGAGTCGAGCTACTGCACCGGCGGGGTGTTCGTCGCCGACGGTGGCTTCGTCGCGGCTTGAGCGGGCAGGTCGGCCTGGGCGGAGCCGGGGGCGACGGGCCTCGCGTCGTGCAACGATCGTCGCGACCTGCCACGGTCGCGCGCCCGCCACGACTCGGGGAGCGCGCGGCACCGAAGCTGCATTGCACCATGCCGCATGATCGAAGGTCGTATCCTCGAAGACGCACGTCGCACGCGGTGGCTCCTCGCAGCGCTCGCCCTGTGCGGGGCCTGCCCCGACGACAGCGACGGGATCGGGGGCGGCAGCTCGACCGGTGCCGAGGCGAGCACGAGCGGGACGACCGCGATGACCGCGGGCACCTCCGAGCCCACGACGACGCTGGATCCCGACACCACCGGCGGTGACCCGCCGACGGAGCTGCAGCCGTGTGATCCCCTCGCCGACGACTGCGGGGCGCTGCGCTGCGGCGGGGCCCCCAGCGCGGGCTACTACTGTCGGCCGCCGTGCTCGTCGATGGCGGCCGACGGCGATCCGTGCAGCGACGGCGGCGTGTGCCTGCCGACGTACCCCGGCTCGACGGAGCTCGCGTGCGTCGTGCTGCAGCCGTGCGACCCGGCGACCGGCGATGGCTGTGAGCTCGGCGCGGGCGAGAGCTGCGTCGTCGTCGATCTCGAGCCGGTGCGCACCGCGTGCGAGCCCGCGGGGTCCGGTGGCGTCGCGGATCCGTGCGGGCCCGCGGGCGGCAACGGGTGCGACGTCGGGCTCGGCTGCCTCGGCAGCGATCTGCAGGACGGCGATCCCGGGTACTGCACGCCGTGGTGCACGCCGCCCGGCCCCGACGACGCCGCGTGTCCGGTGTGCGTGCCCCTGGGCGACGGGCTCGGGAGCTGTGCCGAGTGCGACGTGCTCGAGGACACCTGTGACGCCGGCTCGCAGTGCCAGCCGATCAACGAGGCGCTCGGGGGCGTGTGCGTCGAGTTCGGTCCGGGCGGCGAGGGCGAGCCGTGCTCGCCGCTCGATCCGGCGCAGAGCTGCCAAGATGGCCTGCTGTGCCTCGAGGCGACGGCCGACGTCTACGGCTGCGTCGCGACCTGCGATCCGGCCGCGCCGATGTGCGCCGATCCGGCGACGAGCTGCATCGACATCGGCTTCGTCCTGCCCGGGATCCCGACCGGCGAGCTCGGCCTGTGCCTCGCGGGCCAGCAGCAGTTCTGCGATCCGAGCGCGGACCCGACCGGCTGCGATCCCGACGAGGTGTGCTTCGCGGTGTCGGCCGACACCGGGATCTGCGGGGCGGTGTGCGATCCGACCGAGGGTGATCTGGCGTGCCCCGGCAACGCCGCGTGCTTCCCCGAGCAGGGCGGCATGCTCGACGTCACGCCGTTCGCGGTGGGCAACGGCGCGTGCGGGGCGGGCTGCACCGACGACGGCGACTGCGGCGGCGGCACGTGCCTCTTGGTCGAGGGGCTCGCGAGCGCGGGCATCTGCGGGACCACCTGCGATCCCGACGCGCCGGTGTGCGACGCGGGCTCGACGTGCGTCGCGACGCCGGGCGATCCGATGGTGGGCGCGTGCGTGGTCGGGGGCGCCGCGTGTGCGGTCGCCGATCCGTTCTCGTGCGTCGGCATGGCCGAGGGCAGCTGCGTCGTGCTCGACGGCGGCGACGCGGCGGTGTGCATGGCCGCCTGCTTCGCGCAGGATCCCAACGCGTGCGCGGGCGAACCCGCGGCGTGTCAGGTCCGCACCGACGCGGCGTTCCACGCGGGCGTGTGCCTCGGCCAGGAGCCCCCGTGCGACCCGCTGCTGCAGGATTGCGGCGACGGGCTCGCGTGCGTCGTCACCGGCGGCTCGGCGATCGGCGGCGTCGCGTTCATGTGCCGCGCTGCGGGGCCCCTCGACGAGGGCGGCGACTGCTCGGCGGACGACGGCGCCTGCGGGGTCGGCCTGCAGTGCGTCGCCGACGTCTGCGTCGCGCTGTGCGATCCGAGCGCGGACGACTGCACGGCGGGCACGTGCACGGATGCCGCCGCGGCGCTGTACCTGCCGGAGGGGACCGTGGGCTTCTGCCTGTGACCGGCGGCGCTCGGCAGCGGCGCGCCATCCCCTGCGCGGCGCGCCGATTCGTGCGACAACCGGAGCACCCGTGCGCCTCGGATCGGATTGCTGTCTCGCGTCGCCGCTCGCGTTGCTGATCGCGGTCGCCTGCGTCGCGACCGAGCCCGAGCCCGCCGCGGGCTCCACCGGCATGGTCGACACCACCACGGTCGCGACCACTGCCGTGCAGGACACCTCGAGCGGCGGGGACGTGCCGCAGTCGCCGGTGTGTGCCGCGTGGCTGACGTGTCTCGCCGACGTCGCGCCCGCCGAGCTCGACGCCGCCGCGATGCAGTACGGCCCCGAGGGCACCTGCTGGTCCGACGCCGAGCTCGCGATGCAGTGCGAGGCGGCGTGCGACGACGAGCTCGCGACGCGCTGCGGCGCAGGCAGCAGCGGTGACTCGGGCGATCCCGTGCTCAAGTGCTCGATCGAGGGGCTGGTCCCGGGCGCGAGCAACCCGATCGACGCCGGGGACGGCGTCGGGCAGATCCCGAGCGTCATCGGCGATGTCCTGGCCCGCAACTGCGGCTGCCACTACCTCGATGCCGCCGAGCTCGATCGCACCGTGCCGGCGTACCTGGGCATGATCGCGCTGACGACCCTCGCCGACTTCCATGCGCCGTTCCAGGGCGCGCCGACGTACCAGCGCGTGCAACAACGCGCGGTCGCGGAGGTCAACATGCCGCCGGTCTTCTACTGCGACAGCCTCGCGTTGGGCTCGCTCTCGCTCGAGGACCACGCCGCGCTCGAGGCCTGGCTCGCGGCCGACGCCCCCGACGGCGCGAGCTGGCGCTGAGCCGCGATCGGCCGCCGGAAAAGCCCGGTGAGGTGGTGTCAGACGGGGTGGGACTCCACTTCGACATGACGAACTCGCGCAGGCACCACTTCTTGGGGGGACTCTTCGGGCTGCTCGCCGGCATCGCGCTGGCGTGTGGCGATGGGGACGGTGGAGCCGAAGGTGACGGGGGCGCGTGCGTGCCCGGCCAGCAGGTCACGTGTCCGTGTCCGGACGGCAGCATGGGCGTGCAGGCGTGCGAGGTGGGCGGAGCCTTCTTCGAGCCGTGCATGTGCGGCGGCGGGACGGAGGGCGCGTCGGCCACCGAGGGTGACACCGAGGACGGCAACTCGGGCAGCAGCGGCGCCGATCTCTGCGGCAACGGGATCGAAGATCCCGGCGAGTGCCCCGGCGCGTGCCCGGCCGATTGCACGGGCGTGGACAGCAGCTCGGGCGACAGCGGCACCACCGGCGAGCCGGACACCTGCGCCGATGTTCCGGTCTTCGTCGCGGCGATCCCGACGATCCCCTCGCGGTGGGAGAGCGGCGCGCTGGTCGGGTTTGCGGCGGGCCAGGACATGTGTCGCAACGCGGCGCTGGTGGCCAATCTCCCTGATCCGATGCTCGTCACGGTCTGCGACTACGAGCAGGTGCTCGAGGCCGAGGCGGCCGGCGAGCTCGCGGTGATCCCCGCGAGCACCACCGCGTGGATCCACCGCACGACCAACGCGATGGTCAACGGCGTCGCCTCGGCGCCGGGCTCGGGCGGTCGCTGCGTCGACTGGACCTACCAGACCAACCACATCTCCGACGGCGAGTTCGTCACGATCGGGGCGGGTGGCGTGGCGACGTACTCCCTCGACGGCGACACGTTCTACAACGGCGTCGACACGACGCACACGCAGCCGGGGTTGCTCGAGTGCGGGACGCAGATGCGCTCGATCCTCTGCTGCAACCCGCCATGCATGCCGCAGGGGTGAGGCCGTCGCGGCTCGGGCCCGCGCTGCGTCCCTTCGCGTGGGCCATCGGGCTCGTCGCGCTGGTGGCCCAGGGCGGGCAGAGCCCGGTGCCGTGGCCCGGCGGCGCGGCGCCCGACGACGCCGCGATCTCGCTCGCCCGCGCTCGCCGATCGCGAGCGCGCCGAGGAGTACCTCGAGGCCTTCGAGCGGGGCGAGGACGCCGAGCACATCTTCCTCCTGCAGGAGGACATCGACGCCGGCCAGGTCGATCTCGATCGCCTGTTCACCTTCGGCGACGCGCTGTTCGGCCACGAGTTCCGGCCGAGCGACGGCTGGGGCGACGCGGACGCGGTGCTGCCGTTGGCGCGCGTGCACGACGGCGCGCGCGGTGGGCTCGACACGTTCTCGTGCGCCGGGTGCCACTCGGTCGGCGGTGTGGATGGGGCCGGCTCGGCGACGCAGAACGCCTTCTTCGACGGGGACGGCGACGCGGTCGGCTCGGCGCTCGTGCGCAACGCCCCCGCGGCGATCGGCCTCGGCGTCGTGCAGGCGCTCGCGGCCGAGATGACGACCGACCTGCAGCTCGCCCGCGACGCCGCGCTGGCCACCGCCGCCGAGACCAGCGCGAGAGTGTCGATCACGCTCGAGAGCAAGGGCGTCGCGTTCGGCACGATCGAGGTCGACCCCGACGGCACCATCGACGCCGCTGGGCTCGAGGGCATCGATGCCGATCTGGTGGTCAAGCCGTTCGGCTGGAAGGGGACGATCGCGCGGCTGCGTCGCGTGGTCGAGAACGCCGCGCGCCTGCACTTCGGCGTGCAGTCGCACGTGCTCGCGGTCGACCACGAGACCGCGCCCGATCCCGATCGCCTCGGCGACGGCCCCGACTGGTACGACCCCGACGGCGACGGGCACGCGCGCGAGCTCGAGGAGGGCATGCTCACCGCGGCGGCGGTCTACCTCGCGATGCTCGAGTCGCCGCAGATCCTCCCGCCGTCGGATCCCGGCCTGCGCGATCGCTGGGCCCGCGGCCGCGCGGGCTTCGACGCAATCGGGTGCGCCGACTGTCACCGCACCGAGCTCGTCCTGCTCGGCAGCACCTGGCGCGAGGCGCCCGACACCACCTCCGGCCCGGCGGTCGAGCTGAACCTGCTGCGCGACGGCGAGCAGCCCAAGTCGGGGGCGCGCGTGCAGCTCTTCAGCGATCTGAAGCGTCACGACATGGGGGCCGAACTCGCGGATCCCCGCCCCGAGTCGGGATCCGCGATCGCACCGAGCGTGTTCCTCACCCGGCCCCTGTGGGGGCTCGCCGAGACGCCGCCGTACCTGCACGACGGTCGCGCCGCGACGATCCCCGAGGCGATCGTCGCCCACGGGGGCGAGGCCGCCGCGTCGCGCGACGCCTTCGTCGCGCTCTCGCCCGAGGCGCAGGCCGACGTCCACATCTTCTTGCTGTCGCTCTCGCGGGCGCCGCGATTGCGGGTGCCGCTGTGACGCCCCGCGCATCGACGCTGCTGCTCGCCGGCCTGCTCGGCTGCAGCGACATCGGCCCCGCGGAGCTCGAGCGCGGCGAGGCCGAGCTGTTGGGGACGATCTCGCGGCAGCTGCCGACCAGCGACGCCACCGACGCCCGCGCGGCCCTCGTGCGCGACGCGTGGCGCCGCGAGCACCGATTCCTCGACGCGGCCGCGCCCGGTCACCTGTTCGCGAGCACCCGGGTGTCGCAGGACGAGATCGACGCGGGGCTGTGGTCCCACGACGCGCTCTACCAGCTCGGCGGCCAGCTGTTCACGCTGCAGTTCACCCGGGCGATGGGCCTCGGCGCCGCGACCCCGGGCCTGCGACGCGTGCACGACGGTCGTCGCGGTGGCCCCGACGCGTACGGCTGCACGACGTGTCACTGGCGCGGCGGCCTCGCGGGTGCCGGCGACGCCGCCGACAACGCGATGCTGCGCGGCGATGGCGAGCACATGTCGTCGGCGCTGGCCCGCAACCCACCCGCGCTCGTGGGCGCGGGCCTGCGCGAGCGCGTCGCGGCGCAGATGAACGCCGAGCTCGCGGCGCTGCGCCAGGACACCGTCGCCTTCGCGGTCGAGGCCGGCTACGCCGTCCGCGTGCCGCTCGAGGTCCGCGGCATCCGCTTCGGTCACCTCACCGTTCACCCGGACGGCGAGGTCGACACCTCCGAGGTCGAGGGCATCGATCGCGATCTGGTGATCAAGCCCTTCGGATGGAAGGGCACCGTCGCGTCGATCCGCGACGCGGCCGAGGACGCGCTGCTTGTCCACCACGGCATGCAGAGCACGCACCTCGTCGACGACGGCGATGCGTCGCGCGTCGGCGGTGGCGGCGGCGACGATCCGGATCGCGACGGCGTCGTCGACGAGATCGTCGAGGGGCAGGTCACCGCCCTGGTCGCGTTCCTCGCCCTGCTCGAGGTGCCGCAGGAGGAGATCCCGAGCGGCGATCCCTACCTCGCGACGGTGTGGGCGAGGGGCCGGCTCGACTTCGAGACCCTCGGCTGCGCGCGGTGCCACGTGCCGGTGCACACGATCGACGACGCGCGCGCCGTGCTGCCGCACCGCGACGGCGGCCCCGCGCTGACGCTCGATCTGCTACGCGACGGCGCCGAACCGCGGCTCGCACCCGCGGCGCAGGACGGCGCGCTGACCGTGCGGCTCTACAGCGATCTGGCGCGTCATCGCATGGGCGAGGCCCTCGCCGAGCCGCGGGCGTTCGACGGCGTCGAGCCCGACGCCTTCCTCACGCCGCCGCTGTGGGGCGTCGCGCGCAGTCGGCCGTACCTCCACGACGGTCGCGCGCCCACGCTCGAGGACGCGATCCTGCTGCACGGCGGCGAAGCCCAGTCGTCGCGGGACGCCTACGCCGCCCTCGACGATGCCGGCCGCGCGCCGCTCCGCGTCTTCCTCACCTCGCTCGGTCGCGCCACTCGCCTGGTGACGCCATGATCGTGATCGCGGGTCGTCACCGCGGCCCCTCGCGGTGGTGGATCGTCGCGCTGTGGTCCGCGTTCGCGTGCGCCCCGGACGACGACCCGCTCGACTGCCCGGCGTGGACCGCCGCGCAGGGCGATCGCTGTGTGCTGCGCTCGTGGGTGGTCCCCGATCAAGACGACGCGCTCTCCGAGTCGGGCGCGCGCGAGGTCCAGGTCGCGCTCGGCCCCGGCGGCGCGGCCCTCGTCGCGTGGACCGACGCCGATCCCGTCGATGGTCGGGTGTTCGTCGCCGAGCGCCGCGACGCCGCGTGGTCGAGCACGCCGATGCACGTCGACGACGGTGGCAGCGTCGGCCTCGAGCCTGCGATCGCGATCGGACCGGCGGGTGAGGCCCTCGCGGCGTGGAAGCAGCAGCGCGAGGACGGCGTCGTGTTCCTGGCCACGCGCCCTCCCACGGGCGGATGGAGGATGCCCATCGCGCCGATCTCGTGGGCGCAGACCGCCTACGAGCCGCGCGTCGCCTTCGGCCCCGACGCCGAGGCCCTCGTGTCGTGGAACCAGTGGACCGGGACGAACTTCGGCGTCGCGCTCGGCCTGCGCGCGCCGGGGTCCGACGTGTTCGCGCTGCCCGAGGACGCGGACGCGCTCCTGTCGGCGCCGGTGAACTACGCCAACGCGCCGCGCCTCGCCGTGGGTCCCGACGGCGAGGGCCTCGTCGCGTGGTACCAGGCGCCCGTCGACGACCTCATGGTCTACGTCAGCGAGCGGCGCGACGCCGCGTCACCGTTCACCCGCGCCGAGGCCGACGCGTTCGTGTCGCCGGGCGGCGCGACGGTCGACAGCCACACCGAGGCCAACGCGACGCCCGTCGTCGGCGACGCGGGCGAGGCCGCGGTGGTGTGGACGCAGCAGCGCGGCGAGCCCTGGGACATCGCGGTGTTCGCCGCCACGCGCACGGCCGCGGGGCAGTGGCAGCGACCGAGCTCCCTCGACGACACGATCTCGGCGCCGGGGGCCTTCGCGCGGTGCCCCCAGCCCGCGCTGGTCGACGGCGCGCTCGTGGTCACGTGGTACGAGACGCGCGGCGACGACACGGCGGTGTGGGTCGATCACGGCGACGATGCCGATCCCGAGCGCCTGTCGGCGGAGGGCGTCGAGGCGGTGCACCCCGTGCTCGGGGTCGACGCGGACGGCGGCCTCGTCGTCGTGTGGGCCGAGAACGACGCCGCGTCCCGCGACACGTGGCGCGTGGTCGCGCGGCGCCGATCGAACGCCGTGGACGCGGACGCCGATGCCGAGCTCGCCTCGCAGTGGCGTGCGGTCGAGATCCTGTCGGTGCCGCAGGCGGGCCTCGCCCCGACGCCGCAGCTCGCGATCGCCCCCGACGACGGCGCAGTGCTCGTCGCGTGGGCCCAGGGCGGTGTCCTGGATGCGCGGGTCTACGTCGCCGCGCTGCCGTGACCGGGCCCGATCAACCGCGCCGGACCTCGCGGGTCGGGCGGCGCTGCTCCGGATCGGTGAGCCAGGCGATCGCGTCCACCCCGCGGACGAACGCCCGCAGCGGGAGTCGCTTCGACAGAGCGGTCATGTTGAGCCGCACGCGCGCGAGCTCGCCGTCGACGATCACCGCGATCGCCTCGAGGCCGACGGACTCGATCCACGTCCACATCGCGTCGCGGACCGCCTCGTCGGCGCCCCCGATCTTGCTGTAGTCGAACAGCACGCGGCGCATGCCATGGGCGGCGAACGATCGCTCGAGCTCCGCGTGGAGCGTCTGCGCATCCTCGTTCGAGGCGAGCGGTCGTGCGAAGTCGACGCGGACGTACTGCGCGTCGGCCTGGATCGAGGTCGCGTTCGTGGCGTTCGTGGCGGCATCCTGCATGCACCAAGTCCTGTGTCCCAGAGTAGGACGCACGGCCTCGATGCGCAGCCGGAAAAACGATCAGGGCCCGCCCGCGCGACGCAAACGTAGGTTGCCTGACGGACACGGCACGAAGGGCGCGATCGGCGACCACGGGACTCCGCCAGTCCCGATGCCGCGACCCGGTCCGAGTCGATGTTCACGATGCGTGTGCGGGCGGAGTCGCGCGGCGCTGCGTGCTTGGCGACCTCCAGGTGATCGCGCCCGAGGGCGGCCTCGGCGATCTCCAGCGCGCGCTTCAACCTCGGTTCAGCGGCTTCGGACCGAGCTGGCGAGGATTCATCGTGCCTGCGGAGTTGCGCACGAGGCCACGGTCAATTCACTCCCGCAGGTTCTTTTTCCCGCGGCTTCTTTCGTCGCAGGCGGGCTTCCGTCACCAGAGTCCGGTCAGCGGTCCGTGGTCGTGGTCGGGATCGCCGAACGACTCGAGGCCCATTGCGCCCACGTGCTGCGCGAGGGCGAGCCAGAGCCCCGTGATCGAGGCGTCGTCGTAGGTCACCGCGCGATCGCCCGCGATCCCGCCACCGACCACGACGACCGGGAGCGCGCCCATGTCGTGCACCACCGACAGTCCGCTGAGCAGCACGCACGTGGTGTGGTCGAGGAGCGTGCCGTCGCCCTCGTCGACGGCGTCGAGGGCGGCGAGCAGGGCCGCGAACCGCTCGACGTACCAGCGGTTGCTCGCCGCCAGTTGCCCGTGCGCGACCGGGTCGTCGCCGTTCGCCAGGTGGGCGACGCTGTGGTAGTCGGCGTCGATTCCCTGCCACGCGTGGCGCAGGCCGTCGTTGCCGGAGGATCCCCATTGCACGGTCGCGACCCGGGTGAGGTCGCAGGCGAGGCTCGCGACGACGAGGTCCTGGGTCGCGTCGACCAGCGTCGGGACGTCGAGGTCGTCGGGGTGGCTGGGGTGATCGACCGCGGTCGGCTCGAGCGGCAACACGCAGGTCGACGGCGGGACGTGGGCCTGGGCGACCCGGGCCTCGAGGGCGTCGAGCGCGGTGGCGTGCCGCTCCAACGCGCGTCGGTCCTCGGCGCCGAGCCCCGCGCCGAGGGCATCGAGCCGTCGACGCGCGTGCTCTCGGGCGTCGGCGCGCGCGGCCTGCAGCGCGGCGCGGGCGTCGGGATCGAGGGCGAGCTCGCCGAACAGGCGCCGGTACACCGCGCCGGGATCGTCGTCGGCGCGCAGCGGTACGCCGCGATCCGCGGCGGCGAGGGCGAAGCCCTGGGTGCGCACGCCGAACTGCAGCGCCGTGTACGGCGGTGCGTCGGAGCCGGCCGCCGCGACGAGCTGCTCGCCGACGCGCTGATCGAGCGAGGGCCCGCCGGGCAGATAGTGCCCGCCCGCCCCCTGGTCGGCGGCCAGCGCCGTCGCGGTGAGCAGGGTCCCGAGCGCGACGTTGTGCACGTCGCCGACCTGCGCGCGGCCGACCGTGTTCGCGAGTCCCTCGACCTGCACCAGCCGATCGCGGAACCCCGCGAGTCCGACGAGGCTCTCGCCCGGCGACCACGGGGCCTCGCCGATGGATCCGCGATCGGGACCGCTCGGGCGCCAGCGATCCTGCGCGACGCCGTGGGCGAAGTGGACCACGAGCAGGCGCCGCGGCGACGGGCCGCCATCGGCGGCGCTCGGCAGCCACGGCACCCACGGCGCGGCGACGGCCCCCATGCCCAGCGCCTGCAGCAGACGCCGCCGCGTGGTCGTCGTCGGCCTCGTCCGCCGCTTCATGGGTTGGCCCTCCGGTGGACGAAGGCGTCGCTGCCGACGAGCTCGCCGAGCAGGGTCGGGATGTGTCCGCCGTCGGCGACGAAGCGCCGCTCGAGGGCGTCGATGAACGCGTCGTCGTCGTCGTCGTGGACCTCGAGCCGCCCGAACGCGTAGCGGAACCACTGCCGCACGTAGCAGCGCTGGACCTGCTCGCTGTCCGCGAGCGCCCACGCCAGCGCGACGCCGCCGTCGAGCGCGGCGTCGAGATCGCTGTCGCTGACGCGGCCGCGGGTGTCGATGGGATTGCCGGCCTCGTCGTGCGTCCGCGTGCCACCCATCGCGTCGTAGCCCTCGAGCAGGAAGCCGATCGGATCGATCTGCGCGTGGCAGGTCGCGCACGATGGATCGGCGCCGTGCAGCTCGAGGCGCTCGCGCAGGCTGGCCCCCGGCGCGGGCGCGGCCGGTGGCATGGCGGCGCCCGGCGGCGGCGCGGCGAGGGGCTGACACAGCAGCCGCTCGCGGACGAGCGCCCCGCGGCGCACCGGATCGGATCGATCGGGCTTCGCGTGGGCGGCGAGCACCGAGCGCAGGGTGAGGACACCCGCGCGCCGCGTCGGGTCGAGCTCGAGCAGCGCCCGACCCTCGCCGAAGGACGCGGGCGCCGGCGCGCTCGCGACGACCTCGTCGCCGTACCACGACGTGACCGCCACCGTGGCGACGGCCGTGTTCGCGGTGAGGAGGGTCGACAGCTCGCCGTCCGCGTGGAGGATCGCCAGCGCGACGGTGTCCACGAGCTCGGCGTCGAGCTCGGGGCCGAGGGCCTCGCTGAAGGTGGGGAAGACGTTGCGATCCTTGACGAGGTGGCGCAGCGCGTCGAGCTCGAGCCACTGCCGGTGCATCGCCGCGAGGCCGGCGGCGGCGCGGCCATCGGCGAGCATGCGACCGACGACGATGCGGCGGTACCCGGGATCGTGCAGACGCCCCGCCGCGGCGTCGGCCGACAGCGCGTCGTCGGGCATCGTTCCCCACAGCAGGTAGGACAGGCGCGCGGCGATCTCGTGGCCGCGTAGCACCACCTCGCCGTCGGGATCGCCCTCGCCACGCTCGATGCGGTAGAGGAAGTCGGGGCTCTGGAGGATCGCCGCGACGAGCCGGCGCACGCTGGCGTCGCCCCCGTCCGCGTCGACGGCGGGCGGCCCGAGGATCGCCGCGAGCTCGCCGAGCTCCTCGGTCGACACCGGCCGGCGCAGGGCCCGGGGCGCGAACGCGGCGAGGAACGCCTGCGCACACTCGGCGGTGGGGATCGTCTCGGCGAGGCACGGGTGCAGGGCGTCGCGGCGCACCGCCTCGGCGACGCGCCACGCGACGTCCTCGTATTGCACGAGCACGGTCTCGGTGACCGCGACGGTGTTCGCCGCGAAGCCGCCGTCGTCGTCATCCACCGGCAGGGCGTCGACGAGCTGCAGATCGTCGGGGAGCGCGTCGCCGAACAGATCGGCGATCGTGCGGACGTACTGCGCGCGGGTCAGCCGACGCACCGCGACCGCGCCGAGGTGTGGCGCGGGGTCGTCCGACGCGGCGTCGGGATCGTCGAAGGCCGGCGGCGCGGGCAGGTCGGTCGAGCACGCCGCGCCAAGGGCGAGCACGAGGCCCACGTGCAGCACCGCGGCGCCCCGCGTCGCGCGATCGATCACCGGGGTTCGACCCCGCTGCGGCGCCGGATTCCGCCGCGGCCTCATCGCCGCAGCCAGGCCTCGACGTCGGCGTGCTCGTGGGCGGACAGGGGGCCGTCCAGCAGGCCCAGGGCCGTGCGCGCGTCGGCCGTCGCCGCGTCGGCGTCGCCCTTCGCCGCGCGTACGCGGGCGCGGACGAAGTAGGCGCTGCCCCGCGCGCCATCGGTGACCTCGCCCGTCGCCGCGAGGGCGAGCGCCGACTCGGCGAGGGCGAGCGCGTCGTCGAGGCGACCCGCGCGCAGGCGGGCCTCGGCGAGGGAGTTGATCGTGTCGATGCTGCTGGGATCGCCGGCGTTGGACGGGGCCGCCCAGATCTCCTGCGCGGCCTCGAGCTGCTCGATCGCCGCCGGCAGTGCCCCGCGAGCGAGCGCGATGTCGCCGAGCAGCGTCGCGCTCGCGGCGACCTCTGGGTGGTCGGGATCGAGGGCACGTCGCGCCGACGCGAGCGCCTCGGTCGCGAGCTCCGACGCGCGCTCGAGGTTGCCGCGCCGCAGCTCGACCCACGCGAGCGCCTTGGTCGCCAGCGCGTCCTCGGCGATGGCCTCGGGGTGGGTCTTCCACCACGCCCGGACCTGCTCGAGCAGCGGGACCGCCTCGTCGTAGGCACCGCTCGCGGCGAGGGCCAGGCCGAGGTTGAGTCGGACCGGGGCGCGGCTGGCCTCGGCCGTGCCGGCCCCGGCCTCGATCGTCAGGGAGAGGCGGAGATCGTCGATCGCACCGGGGAGATCCTGCACGTAGTAGCGGGCCAGGCCGCGGTTGTTGTGCAGCATCCCGACGCGCTGCGATCGCGGGCCGAGCAGCGCGCCGGCATCTTCGATCATGCGGTCGTAGAGCGCGAGGGCCTCGGTGTGCCGCGACGCGGCGTCGAGCGCCGCGGCGAGCTCGTACTCGAGGAAGAGTCGATCGAGGCGAGGGGTCCCGAGCGCGTCGTCGCGGGTCTTCGCGCGCTCGAGCACCGTCACCGCGGCGTCCGCATCACCCGACGCGAGCAGGGCCTGCGCCCGCGTCACCTCGATGTTGACCTGCGTTCGCGGCGGCGCTGCGCCGCGCCGCACGTCCGCCTCGGCGTGCTGCAGCCACAGCTCGGCTCCGGCGGGATCGTTGCGGATCATGCCGTCGAGGTAGCCCAGGGACAGGGCGATGCGGGCCGCCGTCTCGTCGTCGCTGGCGCCGCGCGCGAGGAAGTACGCCTCGCGCAGCAGACTGGTCGCGGCGTCGCGCTCGCCCTCCGCCATCACCACGCGCCCGAGGATCCACTTCGCCCGCGCCCGCGCCGGATCCCAACCCAAGGCGTCGGCCGAGGCCACCAAGCTGCGGACCTCGGCCGCGAGTCCGGCGAACTCGCCGATCTCGAGCCGGATGTCGGCGTGCTCGAGCCCCAGGGCGAGCTGCGCCACCGCGTCGCGGATCGCCGGATCCTCCGGGGGCGCGACGCGGGCGAGGAGGTACGCCGGGTCGGTGCAGATCGCCACGTCGGGGAGATCGCTCGCGACCTCGTCGACGCGGGCGCGCGGCGCCGGGTTGCGCTCGAGCACGTCGAGCACCGCGGTGACCCGATCCAGCCGACCGTCGAGGCACGCGACCTGCCGATCGAGTAGCGCCTCGCTCTGCGACCCGTCGACGCGCGTGGCCTCGCAGCCGGCGACGCGGACCTCGGTCCAGTGGGTGAACCACGCGTCGACGAGCGGATCGACCGCGGCCCACGTGCGCGCCGCGGACTCACCGTCCGCGGCGAACGCCGCCGCGAGGCCCTCGCGGCGCGCGGGGCTCCACATCGTGCCGACCGCCGCGGCGGCATCCGAGCAGGGGGTCGGGCGCGACGACGTGCCGACGCCGACCCCGATCGCCACGGCCGCGCCGGCGCCGACGAGGGCCATCGCCCAGCGCCGACGCGCACGCGCGAGACCCAGGCCGTGCTCGAGCGCGTCGGCGACCGTCCGCATGTCGGGGTAGCGGTGGTTCGGATCGAGGGCGACGAGGCGCCCGAGCACGCCCCGCAACCACCGCGGCACCTCGCGGTTGGCCGGGATCGCGACCCGATCGCTCGGCGAGGCCACCCAGTTGGGGACGTCGCCGAAGGGCCGCACGCCGACGAGCGCCTCGTGCAGCGCGACGCCGAACGCGAACTGATCCACGTGCGGCCCGAGCGGCACGGCGCAGTTGAACTGCTCGGGGGCCATGTAGCCGGGCGTGCCGAGCACCGCGTCGGACGCGGTCAGCGAGGGGTTGGTCGCGAGCGGCTCGCCGCGATCGACCCGCTCGCGCGAGACCTCGATGCTCCCCAGCGTGCGCGCCAGCCCGAAGTCGGCGACGCGGGCCCGACCGTCGCGCCCGAGCAGTACGTTGTCGGGCTTGAAGTCGCGGTGCACGAAGCCCGTGGCGTGTGCGGCCGCCAGCCCACGCGCTGCCTGGACGTAGACCTCGACGATCTGCCGCCACGTGCGGGCCTCGGACGCCTGCCACACCCGCAGCGTCGCGCCGTCGACGTACTCCATCGCGATGTACACCGCGCCGTCGTGTTGCCCGACCTCGTGCACGGTGACGACGTTGGGGTGGGCGAGCTGGGCCATCGCCTGGGCCTCGCGCTCGAGCCGAGCGGTCGCCACGGCGCTGCGGCGGCCGACGAGCTTGATCGCGACCTCGCGATCGAGGCGCCGATCGCGGGCGAGGAAGACGACGCCCATGCCACCTTCGCCGATCTTGCGGACGATCTCGAAGTGTCCGGCGACCACGGCCCCGGCCTCGAAGCGAGGGGCCAGCGGGGCCCCGGCGAGCCCGGCCACGAATTCCCCGATCACGCTGTCGACGTCGGAGAACGAGTCCCCCGGCGACAGCTGCGTGTTGGCCGTCCCGACGTTGCCCTGACCGTTGGTCGGAGTGCCCAAGCACGTCGAGGCTACCTCAAGGCGGCGGCGGACGTTCTCGGCCGGCGCGCGGCACTCGCAGCGGCCGGCGTCGCGCGGGTTCAGACGATGCGAGTGATCCGCGTGGTCCGGCGCGGGTTCGGATCGACCAGCCACTTCGCCGCCTCGTCGAGGCCGAGGAAGGCCCGCATCGGCACGCGGCGCGAGAGCGCGGTCATGTTGAGCCGCACGCGGGTGAGCTCGCCGTCGACGACGACCGCGATGCCCTCGAGGTCGGCGCGCGCGGCCCAGTCCCACATCGACTCGCGCACCTCCTCGGCGTGCGCGCCCACGCAGCGGTAGTCGAGCAGCACCCGCCGCGTGGCCTGGGCCGCGGCGTCGATGCGACCCTGCAGCGCGAGGGCGGCGGCCACCGAGTCGACCGCACGCGAGAACACGACACGGACGAACCGCTCCTCGGTCTCGATCGACGCCGCCTCGGCCACCGCAGACCAGTCTAGCAGCCGGCCGCGATTGTCCACGGTGGCGTCAGCGTGCGGCGTACGGATCGAAGCTGGCCCGGCTGCGGCGCGCGGCGTTGAGGCGCCGCAGCTCGGCCGGTGCGAAGGCCTCCCGCGAGGCCGCCGGGGCCTCGCGGCGCACGAACGCCTCGATCACGCGCCGGGCCTTCGCGCTGGCCTGTGCCCGCGCGGCGTCCTCGGTCGACGGCTTCGGCCCGGCTTCGACGCAGTCGTCCCAAAGCTCGAAGATCCGCCGCCGCTTGGTCGCGGCGTCGAGCGTCGGGTCGGACCACATCGACCGCAGACGCTCACCGAGGGCGGCGAGCGCCTCGCGCTCGCGCACGCGCTGGTACTCGGCGCGCAGGCGGGCCCGCAGCGGCGCGGTGTCGTCGAGGAATTCGCGGCGCGCTCGGGCGGTCTTGCCCCGCGTCACGAGATCGGCGAGGCCGCCCATGCGGAGGCCGACACCCGCGAGGATCGGCGGCGCGCCGTACGGGCCGTACTCGACGATGGGGTCGTGCTTGCTGTCGGGTCCCGCGCCACGGTGCACGAGCGTGTTGGGGACCTCGTTGAACCGCTCGTCGTCGGGGCGCTTGGGTCGACCGCGCCAATCGAAGCCGAGGATCGTCGGCGACTGGGGCTCGATCCGCGGCACCCGGCGGAACGTCACCTCGCCATCGGCGTGGATGGTCGCGACGAAGCCCGACGATCGATCGCGGTGCTCGTAGCTCCCGTCGGCGCGACGGATGAGGTGCTGGCTCGCGCGCGGACCGGCGGGCCGATAGCCCGCGGGCAGCCGAGGCGGTGGCGGCTCGGCCAGGAGCAACGACGCGGTGAGGAGCACGGCGAGCACGGGACGTCCGCGGCCCCGATCGAGGGGCAGCGTCCCAGCTTGCCGCAGGGCGGTCGGCGCCGACAAGCCCCATGGTTCGCGCGGCGGGCGGGGCCAGTAGGCGGGCCTGGGCTGCTATCCTGCCGGCCCAACGATGGCCCGAACCATGGTTCCGCCGCTCGATCGTCGCGATCTGCTGTGTGCCCTCGCGGTCGCCTCGGGCGCCCCGACCCTGCTGCTGCCCCGACGTGGGCGCGCTGCGTCACCGGCTCGCGACGCCGAGCTGCGGGGCACCGAGCTGCGGGCGATCGAGCGCGACGCGCTCGGCATCACGCTCGAGCTCGGCCTGCGGCACGGTCCGTTCCCCCACGGTGGCCTGCCGTACGACGACGACACCACGTTCGTCTTCGTTCCGGCGCACCACCGCGGCGGCCGCAGCATCGACACCGTCGTGCACTTCCACGGCCACAGCACGAACGCGCGCGCGACGATGGGTGAGAAGCAGCTGCGCGCGCAGGTCCACGCCAGCGGGCGCAACGCGATCCTCGTCGTCCCGCAGGGGCCCGTCGACGCCAAGGACTCGCGGTGGGGCCGGCTCGATCTCGCGGACGGGCTCGTGGCGTTCCTGCGCGAGGTCCGGGGCGCGCTGCAGTCGGCCGAGATCTCCGCCGTGCTCGAGGACGCCGCGATCGTCGGCGCGCGGCCGGGCTCGCTCGCGATCTCGGCCCACTCCGGCGGCTACCGGGTGGCCGCGTCGTGCCTGACGCGCGGCGGCTGCAACGTCAACGAGGTCTATCTGTTCGACGCGCTCTACGGCGTGCGCGACGACTTCCGCAGCTGGGTGCTCGCGCGTCGCGATCGCCACGGGGCCCGCGAGCGGCACAAACTCCTCGCGTGGTACCGCGTCGACTCGGTCGCGGCCCAGTGCGCCGAGCTGCGCCGCGAGCTGGCGATCGACGGCGTCGCGTATCGCCATGTCCTCGACGAGCGCGAGGCCGATCCCACCGCGATGACGCGGGCGCGGGTCGGCTTCGTGCGCTCGAGCGTCGGGCACCGCGACGTCGTCCACGCGACCGACGCGCTGCGCAACGCCCTGTCGTGGTCCTGCCTCGCCGCCGCGCCGAAGTAGCCCGCCGCTCGGGCGCGGCGGGGCCACGCGCCTCTCAGGTGCAGCCGTCGCCGCTGCACGACTTCTTGCAGGTCGCGCCGCTGCAGCTCTGCTTGCAGCCGCCGCCCGAGCACGACAGATCGCAGGTCGCCCCCGACGCGCACGTCTGGGGGCAGCCGGCGCCGGAGCACGAAGCCTCGCAGCTCGAGCCCGAGGCGCAGGTCTGCTTGCAGCGGCCGCCGGAGCACGTGAACTTGCAGGCTCCGCCCGCGGCGCAGGTCTGCGTGCAGCCGCCGTCGGAGCAGGTGTTCGACGACGCCTTGCCGCCGGCGCTGCCACCACCGCCACCACCACCGCCGACATTGACGCTGCCGATGCCGGGCACGTCCACGCCGCCGGGTCCGACCTTCACGCCGCCGACCTCGACGGTCTTGTCGGTGACCTTGCCGCCGCCGGGGAGCTCGACCTCGTTCTTCGCGCCGTCGACCTTGACGGTGCCGCCCGAGCCGGCGACCTCGACCTGCTGCTTGTCGCCGTCGGCGGTGACGACTGCGTTGCCGCCCTCGACCTTCACCGAGCCGTCCTCGTTGATGTCGACGCCGACCTCGCCGGCCTTGACGCCGTCCTTGCTGACCTCGACGCCGGGCGCCTTGACGCCGTCCTTGTTGATCTCGACGCCGGGCGCCTTGACGCCGTCCTTGCTGACCTCGACGCCGGGCGCCTTGACGCCGTCCTTCGAGACCTCGACCCCACCCGCGACGACCTTGCCGTCGCCCGTCGAGGTGTTGTCACAGCCGCTGGCGAAGGCGGCGGTGAGGGTGAACGTGCCCGCGAGGGCGAAGAGACGGGAGGTGGAGCGCACGAACGTTCGCATGGTGATGATCCTCGACGGTGCGATGGTACCCTGCGCCGCCGCCATGGAGAATCTCCCCCGCGCGACCGTTCATGCCCTCGGACGCGCGCCGATGTGGCCCCCGACACAGCGCGCGTCGTTGCGTGCAGCGGTTGCGCTCGCCCTGGGCGCGGTCGTGCCCATCTCGTGCGGTTCCACTTCGATCGACGGGGAGGGCGAGGGCTCGACCTCCGAGACCGGCGCACCGACGACGATCGTGCCGGGCGACGGCGAGGCCGGCTCGTCGAGCGCGGCGACCAGCACCCCCGGGGACTCGTCGTCGTCGTCGTCGAGCGACACGGCCGGGGCGGACCTCGGCGTGGCGCCCGTCGACGACTGTGCCGCGTTCGACGCGTTCGCCTCCGCGCTCGCCTCGGCCGACGCTGCTGCGCGCACCGAGCTGACCTCCGCCTTCGTGGCCGCGGCGATGCACGACGGCGCGGGCCTGCCCGTCCGCTGCGAGGGGCGGCTCATCGGGCTGCTGTGGGACGAGGGCGGCGGCGCCCTGTCGATGACCGGCGACTTCGCGGACTGGGATCCGCGGGCCCATCCCATGGTCCCCGTCGTCGACGGCTTCGGGCTCTGGGTCGCCGACGTCCCCGTGACCGAGCCGCTGGCGCCGTCGATGTACAAGTTCGTGCGCGACGGCAGCGAGTACTTCGCCGATCCGTGGGCGCGGCGGTTCGCGTGGGACGAGTTCGGCGAGTACAGCCTCACCGCCGCGCGCCCCGAGGCGCCGCACCACGAGCGTTACCCCGCCTTCGCCGACGGTGCCGGTCGCCTGCCGCCGCGTGACGTCGTCGTGTGGGTGCCCGCCGGCGCCCTGGAGCCCGAGGCCACTCCGGCCGCGGTGCTGTACATGCACGACGGGCAGAACCTCTTCGCCCCGGACGCGCCGTTCGGCGGCTGGCAGGTCGGCGCGGCCGTCGACGACGCGATCGCCTCGGGCGCGCTACCGCCGATGTTCGTCGTCGGCATCGACAACACGCCGCTGCGCTTCGACGAGTACACGCCGGTCCCCGATGATCTCGGCGACGGCCCGGTCGGTGGGCGTGCCGACGAGTACGCCGACTTCGTCGCGCTCGGCATCAAGCCGTTCATCGACGCGCGCTATCCGACGCGCGCGGACGCAGGCTCGACGGTCGCGCTCGGCTCGAGCCTCGGCGGCCTGGTCAGCCTCTACATCGCGTGGCGTCACCCCGACGTGTTCGGGCTCGCGGGCTCGATGTCGGGGACGCTCGACTGGGGTCGACTCGGACTCGACAACGATCGGATCGTCGAGCTGTTCGAGCAGCAGCCACCCCTCGGTGCGTGGCTCTACCTCGACAGTGGCGGCGACGGTCCGTGCCCCGGGGGCAGCGACAACTACTGTGTCAACCTGGAGATGCGCGGGCGCCTGGCGGAGATCGGCTGGAGCGAGCCGGACTCGCTCGTGTACGTGCACGCGCCCGGAGCCAGCCACGACGAGGCCGCGTGGCGGGATCGCCTGCCCGGCGCCCTGGGGGCGATCGGACAGGCGATCGGCGCCCGAGGGCCGTGAACCGCAGTGCACCGCGATCGGAGGGGGCGGCTGCATGCTCGCGCAGCCTCCGCGACGCGCTGGGGTGCGGGTCCGATCCCTCGGGGATCGGATGTGGGACGATCGCTGGACATCCCGCGCATGCTCGGCCAACCTTGCGGTGCCCACGATGGATCGGGCCACCAGGAGAAGACGCAACATGGCAAATTTCAAGCAAATCGCGGCGACGCTCGCCATCCTCGGTTCGGGCGCGTTGGTGTTCACGGGTTGTGAGAAGAAGCCCGAGGCGACCGAAGTCCCCGGTGGCGGCGACGCTGCGGGCGACGCTGCGGGCGATGCCGCCGGTGATGCGGGCGACGCTGCGGGCGACGCTGCGGGCGATGCCGGTGGCGATGCGGCGGAGGCGAAGTGTGGCGAAGGCCACACCGAAGAGGGTCACTGCGGCGCGGCCGAGGGCTGACGTCCAACGCACGCTCGCGTGCACGGGGCTCCCTGGGAAATCGGGGGGCCTTTGTCGTTGGTTCGACCGCGATCGTCGCGGTGCGGATAGGATCGTTCGCGGTGCTCCGCCGTCGGTGCTTCGCCTGGTTCGTGGTCCTCGCCGCGTGTGACGACGCGCCGCCCGTCCCCGAGGTCGCGCCGATCGTCGAGGCGTCACCGGCCGTCGTCGCGGCACCATCATCGCCCGTGATCGCGGGCCCGAGCGTGCCCGAGGTGCCCGAGGTGCCCGAGGTGCCGGCGGTGCCGGCGGTGCCCGAGGTGCCCGCGGTGCCGCCGATCGACGCGGACGGCTGGCGTCGCGGCACGGTCACGGCGGGCCAGAGCCTGAGTCGGATCTGCGCGTCGGCGGAGCTGTCGGCCAAGGCGACCGCGGAGCTCGTCGCCGCGCTCACGCCGGTGATGGATCCCGCGACGATCGGCGAGGGCCAGCGCTGGGCGCTGCGCACCGACGACGCCGGGGCGCTGGTCGACTTCACGATCACGCGCAGCGTCACGCGCTCCGTCGAGGTCCACCGCGGCGCGGACGGCCGCCTGGTCGCGGCCGAGCGCGAGGCCGAGACCACGGTCGAGGACGTCGACATCACCGCGACGATCGACAGCTCGCTGTCGGCGGCGATCGTCGAGGGTGGCGGCGACGCGGCCCTGGTCGCGGCGATCGTCGAGGTGTTCGCCTCGGACATCGACTTCTACACCGACCCGCGCAAGGGCGACCGCGTGGCCGTCGTCGCCGAGCGCCACCTGCTGAACGGCGAGTTCGTCCGGTACGGCCGGCTGCTCGCGGCCGAGTACCGCGGGGAGGAGGTCGGCACGGTGGTCGGGCTGTGGTGGGAGCCGCCGGGCGGCGCCGACGGCTCGTGGTACACGCCGCAGGGCAAGAGCCTCGATCGCACGCTGCTCAAGAGCCCGCTCAAGTACGCGCGGCTGTCCTCGGGCTTCAACCCCAAGCGCATGCACCCGGTGCTGCACAAGGTGAAGGGCCACTTCGGGGTCGACTACGCCGCGCCGGTCGGGACGCCGATCTGGGCGGCGGCCGCCGGCGAGATCGTGTTCCGCGGCGAGAAGGGCGGCGCCGGCAACATGGTCGTGCTCGAGCACGACGGTGGCTTCCAGACCGTGTACATGCACCTGTCGAAGTTCGCCGAGCGACAGAAGGTCGGCATGGACGTCGCGCAGAAGACGGTGATCGGCTACGTCGGGACGACTGGGCTGTCGACCGGCCCACATCTGCACTTCGGCGTGAAGCGTGCCGGTCGGTGGGTGGACCCGGCGACCGTGCGATCGATCGAGCGACCCGGGGTGCCGGCGAAGCACCGCGCGAGGTTCGAGCGCGACACCGAGGCGATCGCAGCCCGGATCGCCGACGCGCTCGCGGCGACGCAGTGATCGCGGGGCGACGCCGAATCGAATCGCTGGCGTGACCCGGTGAGAGCACGCAGCGTGGTATCGTGGATCGATGACCGCGCGTCGCGTCCTGCCCCTGTCGATCGTCTGGTTGCTCGCGTGCAAGTCCGGCGGCGACGGTGGTGGTGGCTCGGGCGACACGTCGGGGGGCGAGGCGGGTGAGGCCGGCGAGGCCGGCGAGGCCGGCGAGACCGCGGACATCCCGACGCCGGACATCCCCGCGGTGTGCGAGGGCATCGACGCGCAGGACGTCAGCAGCCCGACCGCGACGCTGAGCGGCGCCGACTGCAACGAGGGCGCGATCCGGGCGGCGGTCGAGCAGGGCGGCACGATCGTCATCGACTGCCCCGACGCGCCGGTGCTGTTCACGTCGCAGATGGTCGTCGGCCTCGACACGGTGATCGACGGCAACGGCGTGACGGTGCTCGACGGCGGCGGGACCACGCGGCTGCTGTACAAGCCGCCGGGGCCGAGCCTCTACCTGCAGAACCTCACCATCACGCGCGGCCAGGCGCCCGAGGCGTTGGGCGATCCGAGCGTGACCCAGGCCAACTGGTTCGACTGGGCCGGCGGCGCGATCGTGGTGCAGTGCCACGACAACACGGTGACGTCGGGCGGCGGGCTGTTCGCCAAGGACTTCACGTGCACCGACAGCCACTCCGGCTCGTCGACGCGCGACCCGGACACCGATCAGATCCTCGATACCGGCACCGGCGGCTGCATCTACTCGTTCACGTGCGCGGTGCAGTGCGACGGCTGCGAGTTCCGCGACAACGGGGCGACCAACGGCGGTGCGATCGGCACGCTCGGCGGCAAGGCGCAGATCACCGGCAGCGTCTTCATCGACAACGAGGCCCGCTACGACGCGTCGAGCAACGACAACCAGGGCTTCGGCGGCGCGTGGTACCAGGACGGCACCGAGACGTCGGTCGGCGAGACCGAGACGAACGCGGTGCACTTCTGCGGCAACGTGTTCCAGCGCAACGTCGCCGACACGAGCGGCGGCGCGGTGCAGCTGTTCTATCGCCAGAACACGCGCACGTCGTTCGAGTTCCAGCAGAACCTGTGCCAGGACAACGCCACCGGGGCCGGCCGCGAGGGCGCGCCGGGGCAGGGCGGTTGCCTGTACGTGTACGTCGATCCCGACACGAAGATCCCGTGGGCGCCCGATGTCGGGCCCGACGCGTTCGTGGTCTCGCGCAACAGCTTCGTCGGCAACCGCACCGATCTGCTCGGCGGTGGCGCGGCGATCTACAACATCTGGGACACCGCGACGCGCTTCGACAACAACGTCTTCACCGGCAACGCGGTCGAGAGCACCAACCAAGATCAGGGCGGCGGCGGGGCGCTGGGCCTGGTCGGGACGTACTTCGACCTCGAGTACAACACGTTTTCGTCCAACACCGCGAACAACTCCACCGGCGGCGTGAAGCTCGGGGCCGGCAGCGTCGGGCTGCGCAACAACCTGTTCTTCCGCAACGCGGCGCCGTACGTCGTCGGCCAGTTCGACGCCGAGCAGAGCGAGCACGTGAACTACCAGCTCGACGAGGTCGACGACGACCAGTACACGGGCTTCCAGGTCTACGCGAGCAGCGGCAACCTCTTCACGCCGTCGACGACCGCGTCGGGGGAGCCGCGGCCGAGCCCGGGCGCGGCGGTGGTCGACGAGGATCCGCTGCTGTCGGAGCTGGTGACCGAGGTGTTCCCCGCGGTGGTCGAGCTGATGTCGGGCAGCCCGGCGATCGACGCCGGCGTGCCGCTCGAGACGGTGGACGTGGACATCCTCGGCACGCCGCGGGGGGCGACGCCGGACATCGGCGCGTTCGAGGCGGAGTAGCGGCGCGGGCTGTGCCGCCCACGGCGCCGGCGATCGCCCGGCGGCGATCGGGTACGCTCTGGGTCATGCGGATGCAGTGGTGGACGGGCGTCGTCGTCGGTGTGGTGGCTTGCTTCGGTTGCGGCATCGCCGGGCCGATCGACGAGCCCGAGGCCGGCAGCACCGGCAGCTCGACCGGCGGCGCGACGTCGGCGACGACGGCGGGCACCGCTGCGACGACGCAGGGCGGCGGCCACTCCTCGACGGGCGCGGTGACCGGCGTGACCGCGTCGAGCACCGGCATGACGACCACCGCGAACCCCACGTCCGACACCGCGAGCGACGTCACGACCGCGGGCTCCGACACGGGGTCCCCGCGCGAGCAGTGCGGCGTCGACGTCACCCGCGGCGGCGGCAACTACGAGATCATCTGCGACTGCGCCGGGTGCCGCCTCGACTGGTACGCGATCGACTGGGCGGAGTACCAGCAGATCTCGGCCGCGTGCGAGTGCCTCTGCGCGGCGTCGGACTGCGGCGCGCACGTCAGCGGCGAGGCCGAAGCCGAGGCCGAGGGCGAGGACGGCGAGGGCGGTGCATCGTCGACGACGGCGGGCTCGAGCACGGGCGGGACGCAGGGCTGAGGGTCGCCTGAGCCCCTACTCGTTCGCTAGCTCGAAGTTCGCGTGGACGATCGTGATGATGTCCTTGTGCAGCGAGGTCGTGTCGTTGTTGCCGTCCCACGAGGTGCTGGTGGAGTTGGCCGGGTTCACGTTGATGACGCCCATGTCGGCGCCGCGGAGGCGGGCGATGCGGCCGCCGCCGGCGGACTCGACCATGTTGTCGGCGCGCGTCCTGGCGTCCTTGCTCGCCTCGGCGAGCATCTCGATCTTGAGCTCGCCCAGGCCGGTGTAGAAGTACTCGGGGGTGCCCGAGGAGACCTCGATGCCGCCCTCGAGCAGCTCGGTGACCTCGCGCGAGGTCTTCTCGACGGCGGCGACGTCGCCGGAGCTGACGGTGATGCGCTGCTCGGCGACGAAGCCGTCGGGGACGGTGCGTTCGATGCGTTCCTCGCCGACGCCGACGACCTCGGTGCGCGTCAGGGCCATCACGGTCGCCGACAGCACGCGGATCTCCTCGCGCTCGATCCCGCGGGCGACCAGGAAGTCGACGGTCTTGGCGACGTCGTCGTGGAGCTTGCGGTAGGCGGCGACGCGCTCGACGTCGCGGGCGACGACGTCGGCCGACCACTCGATCGCGTCCGAGACGATGCGGCGCTTCGCCGAGCCGGTCACCTGGATCACGCTGTCCTTGGGCTTCGTCTTGACCCGCTCCCAGGTCGCGGAGGGGATCCACGCGGCAGCGATGACGGCGAGGGACGGGGCGATCCAGTCGAAGCGGCGGAAGGGGAGTTTGGGGCCCATGGTCGGGGCCGTACGCGCGGGCAGGGGGGTCGTGTTCCACCCGCCCCGCGAAACCTCGCGAGCGGCCCGGCGCCCCCGTCAGCGCTCGTAGGCGCCGATGTCGTAGCCGGCGCCCTGGGGCCGGGGCGCGCCCTCGAGATCGATCGCCGACGCCGCGACGCCGCCGAGCACATCGATCCCCGCGTCGATCGGCGCGGCACCGTCGACGAGGTGGAAGTCCGTCGGACCGACGAAGAGCCCCGCGCCGTCGACGACGATCGAGTGGGTGTCGTGGCCGCCGGCCTGCCACGCGCCCACGTCGACGTCCTCTTCGTCGATCGCGAACACGTCCACCAGCGCGTTGTAGTCGCTGGTGAACGGCGCGTCTCCCAGCGAGATGCTCGGCCCACCGCCGTGGTTGACGAGGATGTTGTCGACGATCACGTGGCCGCCTTCGTCCTGCTCGAGGCGGATCGCGGCGCCGGTGCCGAAGTCGGGGACGACGAAGGTGTTGCCGACGATCTGCAGGTCGGCCGCCCCGCCCGCCGCATCGATCGCGTAGACGACCAGGGCGTTGCGGCCGTTGCCGTAGACCACGTTGTCGGCGATCCGCGACGACCGGACGCCGTCCATGTTGAAGCCGTTGTGGCTCGAGCCCCAGATCATGTTGCGCTCGACGACGAGCCCCGTGATGACGCCGTCGCCGCCACCGTCGCCCTCGACCGACAGGTCGCCGTTGAAGTGGATGCCCGCGCCCTCCGCCGGCCCGAGCGCGTCGTCCCAGTGGATGACGTTGCCGCGGATCACGGTGTCGTCGCAGCCGGCGTTGGCCATGTAGATCCCGTGGCCGCGGTCCTCTCCGTTCGCGCCGGCGTCCACGACCTCGTTGCCCTCGACGAGCGACGCGCCCACCTCGGAGAGGTACAGGCCCTCGTGGCCCGCCCGCTCGCACCGCAGGCCGCGGAGCACGAGCCGCAGGTGCGGGCTCGCGACGCCCGAGACGCCGGGGTTCGCCGAGTGGCTCGCGACGCACGAACGACCCATGTCGACGATCGTGAAGCCCTCGACGACGACGTCGTGGACGCCGGCGAGCTCGTCCGAGCCGACGATGCAGATGCCGGTTGGGTCGCCCGAGCAGCCGTCGCCGGCCGAGGGCGCGTCGATGACGACGCCGTCGTCCGCGGCGCGGTAGCTGATCCGCAGCTCGGGCTCGCCCGAGGCGGAGATGTCGAAGCCCTCGTAGCTGCCCGCGAACACCAGCACCGTGTCGCCGGGTATGGCCGCGTCGGCGGCGTCCTGGATCGTCGCGAACTCGGCCTGCATGCCCGATGCGTCGACGCACAGCACCGCCGGATCGGCGCAGTCGCTCGGGCACGCGCCGCAATCGTCGGCGCAGCTCGAGCAGGTCTCGAGCGCCGAGCACGTCGCATCGCCGCAGTCGGGCGGCGGCGGCGGATCGCCGGTGTCATCGCCGGGGCCGGTGTCGTCGGGCGCGGTGTCGGTGCCTTGCCCCGTCGGATCGCCCGAGCTCGACGGGTTGCTCGGGTCGGACACGTCCGACGCACCGGTGCTGTCGGGCGAGGTGTCGAGATCGCCGGCGCCGCTCGGCGCGTCGGAGGTCGTGGCTGCCTCACCGTCGTCCCCGCAGGCACCGAGCCACAGGGCGAGGAGGTGTTCGGGACGGGAACGGAGGCGGCGGCTGGGGATGCGCATGGGACGGCGAACCGTTGGTGGCCGGCACCGCGGGGATCTGTGTGACCCCCGAGGCCGCGTGATAGCCTCGAAGACGGGGCGTGAGCCGTGGTCGCCACGCCGTTCCCATGGACGTCGTCAAACGACCCATCCGCGAGGTGCTCCGGGCGCAGCGCGCCGCCCAAGACGCGAGCCTGCTGGCGTGTCGCGACGCCGAGCTCACCGCGGCGATCCTGTCGTCGCCGCAGTGGCAGCACGCGCCCGTGATCGCAGCCTTCGTCGGCGTGCACGGCGAGCCCGACACCACCGCGTTGCTCGACGCCGCGTGGGCGGCGGGCAAGGCGGTCTGGTTGCCCCGGCTCTACGGCGACACCCTGCAATTCGTGGCGACCGGCGATCGCAGCCACCTGGTCGCGACGCCGCGCGGCGCGTACGAGCCCACGCTGGGGCGGTCACCGCCGAAGGTCCTCGCCGACCTCGCCCCGTCGATCGTGCTGCTGCCCGGGCTGGGGTTCGGCCGCGACGGCGCCCGCATCGGCGATGGACGCGGCCACTACGACCGGGCCCTGGCGCCGCTGCGCGAGCGCACCGATGTGTGGCGGCTCGGCCTCTGCCACGCGCTGTTCCTCGATCCGCCGCAGGGGCCGATCCCGATGGCGGTGTACGACGTGCCGGTCCACGCGGTCGCGACCGAGTACGGGATCATCCCGTGCGCCACATGGCGCCGCTAGTTCGGCGGGTGGCCCCAGCCGCGCGCGAAGCGGAGTAGGGTCGACCCATGCCCGTCGTGCACCCCCGGACCTGCTCGTTGTGCGAGGCGATGTGCGGCCTGCTCCTCACGGTCGAGGGCGACCGCGTCGTGTCGGTGCGCGGCGACGACGACGATCCGCTGAGCCGCGGGTACCTCTGCCCCAAGGGCCCCGCGATCGCGGCGCTGCACGAGGACCCCGATCGCCTGCGGACGCCGCTGCGGCGCACCGCCAGTGGCTGGCAGGAGATCGGCTGGGACGAGGCGCTCGATCTCGCGGCGGCCGGCATCCACGACGTGCAGCAGCGCCACGGTCGGCACGCGCTGGCTGCGTACATCGGCAACCCCGCCGTCCACAACACGGGGACGATGCTCTACGGTCCGTCGTTCCTGCGGACGCTCGGCACGCGGCACCGTTACTCGGCGACGTCGGTGGACCAGCTGCCGCAGATGCTCGCGGCCTACCTGATGTACGGCCACCAGCTGTTGCTGCCGGTGCCCGACGTCGATCGCACCCAGCACCTCGTGATCCTCGGCGGCAACCCGCTGGTGTCCAACGGCAGCATCATGAGCGCGCCGGACATGAAACGGCGGCTCGCGGACATCCGCGCCCGCGGCGGCAAGGTCGTGGTCGTCGATCCTCGGCGCACCGAGACGGCCGAGGTGGCCGACGAGCACGTGTTCGTGCGGCCGGGCTCCGACGCGCTGCTGCTGGCGGCGATGGTGTCGGTGCTGTTCGAGGACGGCGTCGAGCGGGCGACGCCCGCCCCGGTGCGCAACCTCGACGCGCTGCGCACCGCGACCCGCGAGTTCACGCCCGAGTCGGTCGCCGCCGCCACGGGGATCGACGCGGCGACGATCCGTCGGCTGACGCGCGAGCTCGCGGCCTCGCCCGCCGGGGTGCTCTACGCCCGCGTCGGCGTGTCGATGCACCCGTTCGGCGGGCTGTGTCACTGGCTGGTGAACGCGATCAACGTGATCATCGGCGCCCTCGATCGCCCCGGTGGCTCGATGTTCGCGAAGCCGGCGTTCGACATCATCGCCGCGCCCGCGCCGCTGGGTCTCGGGCGCGGGAGCTTCGGTCGGTGGCGCTCGAAGGTCCGTGGCCTGCCGGAGTTCGGCGGCGAGCTGCCGGTCGCGACGCTCGCCGAGGACATCGAGGCGCGGGCCAGCGACGATCCGATCCGCGCGCTCGTCACGATCGCCGGCAACCCCGTGCTGTCGACGCCCAACGGCCGGAGGCTCGAGGCTGCGATCGCGGGCCTCGACTTCGTGGTCGCGATCGACTTCTACCTCAACGAGACCACGCGGCACGCCCACGTGATCCTGCCGCCGTCGGGGCCGCTCGAGCACGGCCACTTCGATGTGGCCCTGCACGCGATCGCGGTGCGCAACACGGTGAAGTACAGCGCGCCCGTGTTCGCGATCGGCGGGCACCAGCGCCACGATCACCAGATCATGACGGGGCTCGAGCGTCGGCTGCACGCGTTGCGAGGCGCGGGGATCTCTGCGCGGCTCGAGGTCGCCGCGCGCGAACGGCTGGGCCCCGAGCGCATCCTCGCGGTGGGCCTGCGCGCCGGTCCTTGGGGCCTGCGGCGCGGCCTCGGCGGGGTATCGCTCGCGAAGCTGCGGCGGTCACCGCACGGGATCGATCTCGGCCCGCTCACGCCCAGTCTGCCCGATCGACTGCCGGCGCGGCGCGACGGGACCGCCGCGCACATCGATCTCGCGCCGCAGGAGTTCCTCGGCGACGTCGACCGCCTGCGGGCCTCGCTCCGCGACGCGACGCCGGGCCTCGTGCTCATCGGGCGTCGAGGGCTGCGCAGCAACAACTCGTGGATGCACAACGTGCCCAAGCTGATGGCCGGCAAGCCGCGCTGCACGCTGCTCGTGCACCCCGACGACGCCGCGCGGATTCCCGCCGTCGACGGTGACGTCGTCCGCGTGCGCTCGCGCATCGGCAGCATCGACGCGCCGATCGAGCTCGACGACGGCATGATGCCCGGCGTCGTCAGCTTGCCCCACGGCTTCGGCCACCACCGCGAGGGCACCGGTCAGCGGGTCGCGAGCGCCCACGCCGGCGTGAGCATCAACGACATCACCGACGAGCAGGCCGTCGACGCGCTCTCCGGCGTCGCGGCGTTCTCGGGGGTGTCGGTCTCGGTCGAGGCGATCCCCTGACGGCGGCGTGCCGTCATTGGCACGCGTCCGTCTCGTCTTCCTCCGGCACCGCGAGGACGAGTTGATACTCGCGTGGTGGCGGAGCGCCGTCGGTGAGCAGCTCCACGCGCAACGTGGCCGGCAGCCCGTCGATCATCGACAGATCGGTGAGCGCGTCCGGGGGGAACACCGCGATGCCGTCGATGAGGAACGTGTTGCCATCGGGGCACGCGACGTCGACGCGGGCGTCCTGGTCGTCGAAGAAGTGTCCGGTCGGCGAGATGTCGTTGAAGCCCTCGACGTCGACGGTCACCGCGTAGCTGACCTGCGCGAACATCGGGTCGAGGTTGCCCTGCACGGTGCGCAGATAGAACATGAGCGTGCCCTGGTCGCCGCACTGGAGCGTCCATGTGTCGCCGTCTTCCAGCGGCGCGGCGCCGTTGTAGATCTCGAAGTACGGCCCGTCGAGCTCGGGGTCGTCCTCGATGCCGCACCACGGCGAGGGATTGCCGGTGGGATCGTCGGTCGGATCGTCGGGAAAGCTGGTCGACTCGTCGGTCGGCTCGCTCACCGTCGTCGACACGCTCACGCTGGGTCCATCGCCGTCACCCGTGCTCGCGTCCGACGGCGCGCGGCTCGTGCTCGCATCGGTGGCGCTGCCCGTCGACTCCTGGGCACCCTCGGACGCATTGCCCTCGTCATCCGAACACGCGGCGAGCAGCACGGCGATCCACCAACACTTCCACCCTGGTTGTTCCATGTCCAACACCACGGCGGCATTGTGACAGCACATCCATGCCGTGGCAACTGGTCGCCCTCGCGGCTACAGCGGCGCGTCCATGTCGACGACCGGGAGCTGCAGGCGCAGCTCGAAGTGCGTCATGCCGTGGGCGAAGGGGCCGCCGTTCCACGCCTCGAAGCAGGGCTGGTGCGCGGGCGCGAAGCCGCTGTGGGGCAGCCACGTGGTGTAGAGCCAGTCGATCGCGCGCATCTCGAGCTCGATCGGCCCGGCGACGTCGATCTCCGCGACGCGCATCGCCGCGAAGTGGACGGTGCTGACCTCGCCGGCGACGTCGGCGGACTCGGGGATCTCGAGGCCGACGTCGTAGCGGCAGCGATCGAGCGGGACGATCTCCGGATCGTCCCACTGGTAGCCGAGCCACTGTCGATCGGTGAGGCCGCGGGGCTCGGCCCACGCGCGCAGGCGCTCGACGGCCCCGAGCACTCCGCGCCCACCACCGTCGTACGACGCGAGCACGCGGACGTAGGCGACGCGCCGCGGCGGCAGCTCTCGCAGCCGCGCGACGAAGTCGTCGGGGTTCTCGCCCGGCGGCAGGCGCTGCAGTCGGTGGCCCTCGCCCGGCGGCATCACGGTGTTCTGCATGTGCTCACGGCGCGTGGCCCGGAACCGCTGCACGTCGAACATCCGCGGCGACACGCCGTAGTGCGCGCGGAAGCTGCGGGAGAAATCCGAGCTCGACGTGAAGCCGCACGCCAGGGCGATCTCGGTGAGCGTCGCGTCGGGGCGGTGTGACAGCTCGGTCACCGCCCGCTCGAGCCGCACGCGCTTGACGAACGCCGCGAGTGTCTCGCCGACGATGGTGCGAAAGATGCGGTGGAAGTGGAACGCCGAGAAGCACGCCACCTTCGCGACCTCCTCGAGCGGCAGAGGCTCCGCGAGGTGGCGAAGGACGTGATCGATCGCCCGATTCACGCGATCGACGTAGTCGAGGTTCGCAAGATTTGGCAAGTCGGGCACGACCGCCCGATTGTACGCTCGGCCCACCATGACGACACCGGCCACCTCCCTCGGCGCCTTCTCGATCAGCCTCGCAGTGAGGGATCTGACCGCGTCGCGCGACTTCTACCGCACGCTCGGCTTCGAGCCCGTCGGCGGCAAGCTCGAGCAGAACTGGCTCATCCTGCGCAACGGCACCGCCACGATCGGCTTGTTCCAGGGGATGTTCGATCGCAACCTGCTGACCTTCAACCCCGGCTGGGACGCCGAGTGCGCCCCGCTCGATCGCTTCACCGACGTGCGCGCGCTGCAGCGGCAGCTCGAGTCCGACGGCGTCGCCCTGGCGACGCGCGCCGACGAGGGCACGACCGGCCCGGCGAGCTTCGTGGTCGTCGATCCCGACGGCAACCCGATCCTCGTCGACCAGCACGTGTGACGCGGTCGCGACCTCAGCGGCCGAAGAACGACGCCTGCTGCAACCGCAGCCCGGCGAGGATCTGCTCGACGCGCGCGGCCGACAGCGTGCCGATGTACGCCCCGAGCCGGTCGCGATCCACCGCGTCGATCTGCGAGACCACCACCACGCTGGGCTTGACCAGGCCGCCCTCGCCGGGATCGAGCAGCACGTTGCCCGGCTCGCTGGCGCGGTGCGGGTTCGAGGTCAGGGCGCACACGACCACCGACTGCACGCGCGAGTGGTTGAACACGTCGTCCTGCACGACGACGTGGGGGTGGGCGACGCCGGGCGTGCCGCGATCGTCGGCGGGGGCGATCCAGTACAGGTCGCCGCGATCGATGCGCCGCGCGCTCGGGGTCATGGACGACAGTCTAGTCGAGCGTGCGAGCGTCGGTCAGTCGCAGACGGTCGGGACGACGAGGGGCTCCTCGGTGCCCTTGCGGCGCCGCACGGGGGCCGTCGCCTCGTCGTAGGGGAGCGCCGCGCGGCAGCTCGTTCGGGAGATTCGCTCGGAGCAGCGTCCCACCGGGATCACCCACTCGTGCTCGGCCTCGGTCGCCGTCACCTCGACGTCCGAGGGCACGCACTCCCCCTCGCAGTCGCGCCCGCGGTGACACGTCCGACCGGCGTCGCGCGCACGGCAGTTGCAGAACTCACCGCCGAGCCGCCGGGGCTCCCAGACGCCGTCGCACTCTCGACATGCCTGCTCGCGCTGCTCGGAGGTCGGAGCCGTGGGCCGTGTCGCCGCCGTCGCCGGTTCGGTGGGGTGATCGGTCGGGTGAGGCGCGCAGCCGAGCGACAAGAGGATGGCCAGGGCACTTCGCACGATCGCCGGCGTCTCCCACGACATCGGTCCTCGCCCCTTCACGACTCGGCTGCCGGCATCGGCTCCGCGAAGACCTTCAGGTAGACCTCGTCCAGCGGCAGATCGCAGTCGAGCGCCTCGAGTCGCGCGACGTCGCTGCCGGTGACGTCGTCGAGGATCCAGCGCGGGCCCGCACGGGTGAAGACCTCGACGCGGCGCTGGTCCTGCGACACGAGCAGGACCTGGCGGATGCTCTCGATGCCGCGGTACCCGGCGAACTTGTCGCCGCGATCGAAGCGCTCGGTGGTGTCCGACAGCACCTCGACGACGAGGAGCGGGTTGAGCAGTACGTCGCGCTGGTCGTCGTGGAACCTGGGCTCGCCGCACACGACGCTCACGTCCGGGTACACGAAGCCCGACTTCGTGGGCACGAAGACCTTCATGTCCGACGGCAGCACGTCGCATTGTCGATCGCGCAGGCGACCGCTGAGCTCGCGGGCGAGGTTGGTCACGATCTTGTTGTGGGCGTAGGACGCCCCTGCCATCGCGAAGACCTCGCCGGACCACAGCTCGTGCTTGGCCTCGCTCGTCCGCTCGGCGGCCAGGTACGCCTCGGGGCGCGTGCTGGGGCGGAGCGCGGGATCGGCCGGGGCCATCGACCGATGCTAGCACGCGGGGTCCGGGAACCAACGCCGCTGCGCTCTGTCCCAGCGACGTGCGCGTGCCGACTCGCCCCTCCCGCCTCGCCCTCGTGATCCTCGCCGCGGCCGGTTGCGCGGGCACGGGGCAGCCCGTGCAGGACGAGGCGCCGCCGCCCGAGGTCGTGCCGCTGGCGCCCCTCGCCGCGCAGCTGGCCCCGCGATCGCTCGGGACGATCGCCGAGACCCCCACGGCTCCGATGAGCCTCACCGCCAGCGACGGCACCGGACTGCGACTGGTGTCGATGCAGGCGCGCGCGGTGGTGTCCGAGCCGCTCGCGTTCACCGAGCTGCACCTCGTCTTCGACAACCCCGAGGATCGAACCCTCGAGGGGCACTTCACGATCGATCTGCCGACGGGCTCGGCGATCTCGCGCCTCGCGATGAAGATCGGCGACCACTGGCAGGAGGGCGAGGTCATCGAACGCCAGGCCGCGCGGGTCGCCTACGAGGATTTCCTCCATCGCAAGCAGGACCCCGCGCTGCTCGAGAACCAGGCCGGCAATCGCTTCAGCGCGCGCGTGTTCCCGATCCCCGCGCGCGGCCGCAAGGAGATCATCCTCGCCTACTCGCAGGCGCTGCCCGACTCGCGGGTGCCCTATGAACTCGCGCTCGCCGGCCTGCCCGAGCTCGAACGCCTCGACGTGGAGGTCCGCATCGAGCGGCCCGGCGCCCCGGCCGGCGCCCCGGCCGATGCGCCGCCCGAGCGCTTCGAGGTCCACGAACGCCACCACACGCCGACGCGGAACCTCGAGGTGCGCGGCGCCCAGGCCGACGCGCCCGTCGGGCTGCGCCACGGGGATCGCGTGGTCGCGCGCGTCGAGGTCGGCGGCGCGCAGGCGCCCGATCCGATCGACGATCTCACGATCCTCTTCGACACGAGCGCCTCGCGGGCCCTCGACTTCGACGGGCAGCTCCGGCGGCTCGACGCCCTGGTCGCGCGGCTGCGCGAGGACGGGGACTTCCGCCTGCGCGTGCTCGCGTTCGATCAGGAGGTGGCCGAGGCCTACGCCGGGCCCGCCTCGGGGTTCGGCCCGCCGACGCTCGACGCCATGTACACGCGCGGCGCCTTCGGTGCCTCGGACCTCGAGGGCGCCCTGCGCCAGGCGGCGCGCGCCGGTCGAGCCTCGCGCGTGCTGCTGATGACCGATGGGATCGCGACCGCCGGCGAGGCGGAGGTCGTCGCGCTCACGTCGGCCGCCCGCGAGCTCGCCGCGTCGGGCGTCGTGCGACTCGACGCGATCATCGACGGTGGCCTGCAGGATCGCGAGGTGCTCGCGGCGCTCACCACCGCAGGGCTGTCGCGGACGGGGATCGTGGTCGACGCCCGCCTGTCGCGCGACGAGATCGCGGCCAAGCTGCGGCGCACGACCCTCGCCGATCTCGAGGTGTCGGTGCCCGGCGCGAGCTTCGTGTGGCCCCGGACGCTGCGCGGCCTGCAGCCCGGGGACGAGGCCCTCGTCTACGCCGAGCTGCCGCCCGAAGCCGTGATGCGGGTCGTGCTCGAGGGCGGCGATGACATTGCGTCGCCGTCGGAGCCGATCGCGCTGACGCCCGCGGCCGAGCCCCTGCTCGCGCGCGCGCTCGCGGGGGCGCGCATCGACGCGCTCACGCTGCAGCGCTCGGCGCTGTCGGCCGACGCTGCGGAATCACGCGCGCGCCTGCAGGCGGAGATCGTCGCGCTGTCGACCCGTCACCGCGTGGTCTCCGACTTCTCCGCGCTGCTCGTGCTCGAGACCGAGGCCGACTACGCCCGCTTCGCGATCGATCGCCGCGCGCTCGCGGACATCCTCACCGTGGGCGAGCGCGGGATCGAGGTGCTCGATCGCAGCAAGGTCGCGCCGGTGGTGCAGGGCGGTGCGCGCGGCCTCGAGACGGCGTCGCGCGCCGCGACGTTCCGAGCACCACCCACGCCCGGAGGCCCCGCAGAGCCCCCGGCGGCGCCCGATCCGGACGGGCCCTTCGGTGCCGCGTTCGCGGCCGGCGGCGACGACGAGGACGTGTGGGGCAGCCTCGCCGGCACCGAGATCGGCGAGTCGTATGGCGTGGGCGGACTCGGGCTGGTCGGCACCGGTCGCGGCGGCGGCGGCACGGGCGAGGGCACGATCGGCCTCGGCACGCTCGGCATGATCGGGCACGGAGGTGGTGGCGGCGGTGCCGGCTACGGTGCCGGCTACGGCGGACGCGGCGTTCGAGTCCCACAGGTACGGATGGCGAGGGCGACGGTGAGGGGCGCGCTCGATCGCGACGTCGTGCGCCGCATCGTCCGCGCGCACCTCAACGAGGTGAGGTTCTGCTACAACCAGGGGCTCGCCCGCGATCCGGGGCTCGCGGGCCGGCTCGCGATCCAGTTCGTGATCGACGCGTCGGGTCGCGTCACGGTCGCCGTCGTCGAGGAGTCGACCCTCGCCGACGCCGGCGTCGGCACCTGCGCCGCCAAGGCGGTGAAGCGGTGGCGGTTCCCCAAGCCGACCGGCAGCAGTGTGCTCGTGACGTACCCGTTCGTGTTCGAGCCGGGGCCTGGCGGTGGCACGGGCGAGGGGACGAGCGGCCTCGGTACGCTCGGCGTGGTCGGGCACGGTGGTGGTGGCGGACGACGTGCTCGCGCCCCGCGAGTGCGCTTGGCCGCTGCCACCGTCCGGGGCGCGCTCGATCGTGACCTCTTACGCCGCATCGTCCGTGCGCACGTCAACGAGGTGAAGTTCTGCTACGAGCAGGGGCTCGCGCGTGACCCGGAGCTCGCGGGGCGGCTCGCGATCCAGTTCGTGATCGACGCCGTGGGCAGCGTCACGGCCGCCGTCGTCGAGGAGTCGAGCCTCGCCGACGCCCGTATCGGCACCTGCGTCGCCAATGCGGTGAAGCGGTGGCGCTTCCCGAAGCCGACCGGCGGCAACGTCGTCGTGACGTACCCATTCGCGTTCGAACCAGGATCCGGCGCGCGCGGCTCGGCCGAGGTCGCGCCGCTGCGGGACCCCGAGGCCGAGGGCGGCGTCGCCGAGGCCCTGCGCACGGCCAACAGCCCCTACGAGGGCCGCATGTTCGATGTGATGACGCTCCTCGAGGACGGGCACACCGAGGCCGCCCTCGAGCTCGCATCGCGGTGGCACGACGAGGCGCCAGGTGACGTCCTCGCGCTCGTCGCCATGGGCGAGGCGCTCGAGGCCCTCGAGCGGTTCCCCACCGCGGCGCGCGTCTACGGCTCGATCATCGACCTGTTCCCCTCGCGCGCCGACATGCGGCGCTACGCGGGGTACCGACTCGATCGCCTGCCCACCGACCGCCGTCGGCTCGCGATCGACACCTACCGCCAGGCGGTCGCGCAGCGGCCCGACCATCCCAACAGCCATCGGTTGTACGCGTGGGCGCTGGTCCGCCACGGGAAGCTCGAGGCGGCTTTCACGGCGATCCTCACCGGGCTCGATCGCGACTACCCGATCGATCGCTTCCGCGGCGTCGACCGTGTGCTGCGCGAGGACGCCGCGCTCATCGGTGCCGCCCTCGTCGCGCAGAGTCCGGCCCTCACCGGCGCGGTGACCGGGCGCTTGGCGATGCACGGCAGCCGCGTGGCCCACCGACCGTCGACGCGCTTCGTGATGAGCTGGGAGACCGACGCCAACGACGTCGACTTCCACGTCCACGACGCCAAGGGCGGCCACGCGTTCTTCTCCAACCCGGAGCTCGCCAGCGGCGGCACGCTGTTCGCCGACGTCACCACCGGCTACGGCCCCGAGTGCTTCGCGATCGAGGGCACACCGCGGGCGTTCCCGTATCGCCTCGAGGCCAACTACTACGCGCGTGGCCCGATGGGCTACGGCATGGGCACGCTGCAGATCGTCGAGCACGACGGGCACGGCGGCCTCACCTTCGCGGACCGACCGTTCTTGATCATGAAGGACCAGACGCGGGTCGACCTCGGCGAGCTCGCGGCGCCGCTTCGGGCGGCGTGGGTCGACTGATCGCCCGTCAGAACCACGACGGCGCGCACACCGACGTGTAGATGCCGTCGCCGTAGCGCGCGTGGCCGTCGGCGGTGAGGATGTCGAAGTTCTCGGCGCCGCTCTGGTCGTGCTTCACCGCGATCTCGTCGCCGGCGTTGGGGTCGCGGATCGCACAGAGCTCCTGGGCCGACACGGTCTCGACCACGGTGTTCATGTACGCCTCGACGTCGAGGACCAGCGGTTGTCCGTCGGCGTAGTCGAACCACTCGGGGTGGGCGTCGAGCGTGGCGGTGACGGCCGACTTCACGGTCGGGAGGAAGCACGACGGCGCGTCGAAGCACTCCGCGCCCTTGCCCGTGCCGGGGCCGGGCGTGCAGTCGGGCGCGCCGACCGGCGGACACGTCGCGCCGGGGTTCGGCGCGTCGCCGGTGCTGGTGTCGGCGCTGCCGGTCGCGGTGGGATCGGTGGTGGTCGTCGAGCCCGGGTCGGCGCCCGTCGTCGGATCCGTCGAGTCTGCGGCGCCCGTCGTCACGGCGCCCGAGGTCGTCGGATCGTCGGCGCCGGTGGTCGGAGCGGTGGCCGTCGCCGTGCCCACGCCGCCGCTCAGCGAGGTGCTCCCGCGGCCGTCGGCGTCGCCGCACGCCAGCAGACCGACGAGGGACACCGTGGCCGCGTGTCGCATGGCGTCAGGATACCGCAGTTTGTTGCGCGAGCGCGGGCGCGGTAGATCCCCGACATGCGGCTGTTCGTCACCGGTGCCTCGGGGTTCGTCGGCGGTCACGTCGTTCAGCGGCTCGTCGCGGGGCACGAGGTCTCGGCGATGGCCCGCTCCGACCAGGCGGCGGCGGAGGTCCAGGGCTTCGGCGCGCAGGCGGTGCGGTGCGCCCTCGGTGCGGTGACCCGCGAGCACCTCGCGGGTGTCGACGCGATCGTGCACTGCGCGGCGCGGGCCGAGGACTGGGGCACGCGCGCGCAGTTCTGGTCGGTCAACGTCGACGGCACGCAGCAGCTCCTCGACGCCGCGCGCGAGGCCGGGGTCCGTCGCTTCGTGCACATCGGCACCGAGGCGGCGCTGTTCGACGGGCACGACCTCGTCGACGTCGACGAGACCCATGCGTACCCGAAGCGTCATCGATTCCTCTATGCCGAGAGCAAGGCCGCGGCCGAGCGGCTGGTGCTGGCGGCCGACGCCGATCGCTTCACGACGCTGTCGCTGCGACCGCGGTTGGTCTGGGGTCCGCGCGATCGCACCGTGCTCCCGACGCTGCTCGACACCATCCGCCGCGGTGGCTTCGCATGGATCGACGGCGGCCGTCATCTCACCTCGACGGTGCACATCGACAACGTCGTGGACGGCATCGAGCTCGCGCTCACCCGCGGACGCGGCGGCGAGGCTTACTTCCTCGCCGACGACGAGCGCTCGACGATCCGCGAGTTCTTGACGCGGCTGGTCGCGACCGCGGGTGTCGCGGTCCCCTCGCGGGAGATCCCCGGCGGCCTGGTGCGCGCGACCGCGGCCGTGGTCGAGGGCCTGTGGAGGGTGGTGCGCCCGGGACACCGCCCGCCCGTCACGCGGCTCGCGGCGGCGATGATGTCGTGCACCGTCACGGTGGTCACGGACAAGGCGCGGCGCGAGCTGGGGTGGGCGCCGCGCGTCAGCGTCGACGCCGGGCTCGCCGCGCTGACCCGGGCCTGATGCGAGGCACCGCGGCTACGCCTCGACGCACGCGTTGCAGCCGTCGTCGGGATCGAGGTTCCCGTCGTCGCACTGCTCGGGGTACTCGACGAACGCGTTGCCGCACCGCGCGTCGCACAGGCCCGGCAGGTCTTCGATGATCCGCAGGCCGTCCTCCGTCGACAGGTAGAGGTACGGCGGGTCGATCGCGACCGCCGTGGGGAACGCCTCGATCTGCAGGTAGGTCCCGGCCTGGATCGGGTCGGCGGGATCGGTGACGTCGTAGACGTTCACGCCGTTGCTGACCGGGAGGTAGAGGAAGTCGCCGCGCAACGCGAGGTCGCCGTGGTAGTCGACCGGCCCGTAGTCGCCGTCGACGATCTGCGGGAAGTCGGGCTGGCTGTAGTCGACGGCGACGAGTCCGCCCTGCGCCGCGACGAAGATGCTGTCGTCGTTGGCGACGATCCTCTCGGTCGGGCCGGGGAAGGGGGCGACGAGGCCGGTCAGCATCGGCGCGCCGACCACCGAGATGTCGTGGATCTCGAGGCCGGCGTTGCCCCACAGGATCGCCCACGTGTCGTGCAACGCGACGTCGTACTCGACGGCGGTGCCGAGCAGCGCGACCTGCATCGCGCTGTTCGGATCGGAGATGTCGTAAAGCCGCGCGTCGTCGCCGACGCTCTCGGCGGTGAGCATGAGGTCGCCCTGGATCGCGATCGGGCCGTCGATCTCGTTGGGGCCGTCGAGATCCCCGAGCAGCGGCAGCGCGGGATCGGTGACGTCGATCGACAGGAACTCGGGCCCGCCGCCGGCGATCCACACGTGATCGCCACCCTTGGCGATGCCGCGGGCGTGCCAGTTCGGGTAGTCGAGGGGATCGACGACGAACGTCGACAGCGGGGCCGGGGCCGCGACGTCGGTGGCGTCGAAGATGCGCAGGATCCCGTCGGCGTTGGTGTTGGGCCCGGGGACGCCGTACACGTAGCCGCCGTCGGCGACCATGCGCCCGACCTGGAACGGGCTCAGCGCGCCGACGAGCGCGGTGTCACAGGTGATGCTCTCGTCCATGCACGCCGCCGAGCAGCCGTCACCGACGTTGGTGTTGCCGTCGTCGCACTCCTCGCCGTCGTCGGGCTGGCCGTCGCCACAGCTCGTCGCGGACGACGTCGTGGACTCGTCGGCGGCGGCGGTGGTGTCCGGTGCGCCCGAGCTGTCCGTCGGGAACGTCGGGCCCGTGAGCTCGGTGAGCGCGGTGTCCTCGGTCGTCGGGCCCGCGCTGCTCGAGGTGCCCAGGGTGGCGCCGGTGCCCGAGGTCGCGCCGCCGTCGTCGAGGTCGGTGGGGCTGAAGCAGCCGCCCGCGAGCAACGGGGTCGATAGCGCGAGGATCGGACGGAGGCGAGCCATGGCCGCCACGATATCAGGGCGCGCAGCGGACCGGTCGCGCGCCGGGGAACGCGATGCGCGGCGCGGTCGATCGCAGGAACTCATCCGGCGCGATCGTCCTCGGACCGCGGGCGCCGAGCGCGTCGACGAGGACCTCGCGGATCGGCGCGCCGTCCTCGACCGTGACCGCGTCGGCGCGGCCTTGCACGCCGGCGAAGAAGCCGTCGCCGCCGGTGGCGAGGAAGTCGGTGGTGAGGATCGCGATCGTGTCGGTGTCGCGGATTGCCCGGCCCTTGGTGCGCGACAGCGTGACCTCGAGGGCGCCGGCGCGGCAGCGGGCCTCGGCGTGGATCCCCGCGATCGAGAAGAACGAGCCGTCGTGGGCGAGGACGCCCGCGAGCGCGGCGCGGAGCTCGGCGGCGGTCATGCGCACGGTCGCGAAGCGGTTGTCGAACGGGAACGCCTCGTACAGCGCGCCGTAGCGCAGCGGGCCGGCGGGCAGCGGGGCCCGCAGGCCGCCGCCGTTCATGATCGCGACGTCGTGTCCCGGCCGGGCCGCGAGCATCAGATCGGTGAAGAGGTTGCCCAGCGCGCACTCGCGGGTGCGGGCGGCCTCGAACTCCGCGAGGAGCGTGGGGCCGAGCGGTCGATCGCGCAGCACCTTCGCCTCGGCCAGCGGCGTCGCGATGATCGCCGCGATCGCGTCGTCGGGCACGACGGCGGATCCCTCGTAGGGCCCGGGTGCGCACGCCGCCGCGCCCGCCTCGGGGCCGGCGTCCTTCGCGGTGCAGAGCCGCTGCGGCGGGTGGATCGTGCGCGAGTGGATCTCGCCCGTGGTCGGATCGACGACGACGTCGACCCGACCGAACGCGACGCCCAGCGCGTACGACTCGATGATCGCGATGCCGTGGACCTGGTGCGCCATCGCCTGGTGGGTGTGGCCGCCGACGATCACGTCGACGAGGCCCGGCGGCAGCGCGCGCGCGACGTCCATGATCTCCTCGTCCTCGGCGCAGCTCGTCGTCACCGCGGGATCGTCGAACGCGGTGCACTTGCCCCCCGCGTGGGCGGTGAGCACGACGAGGTCCGCGCCCCGTTCGCGCAGGCGGCGGGCCTGGATCGCGACCGCGTCGGCGAGCGGCGTGAACGCGAGATCGGCGACGTTCGCCGCGATCGTCGTGCGCGGGGTCTGCTCGGTCGAGCCGCCGATGATCCCGATGGTGACGCCGGCCCGCTCGATCATCACCGCGGGCGCGCCGAGGTCCGCCGCCGCGCCGGTGGCCAGCGTGAGGTTGGCCGACAGGAACGGGAACCCGGCCTCGGCGATGCGCGCGTGCAGGGCCCCGCGCGGATCGTCGCCGGGGCGCTTGGCCGTGGCGTCGGGCCCGACCGGGCCGTAGTCGAACTCGTGGTTGCCGATGGCGACCGCGTCGTAGCCCAGCGCCGCGTATGCCCGCACCACCGGGGCGCCCTCGGCGAGGTTCGACTCGATCGTGCCCTGGAACATGTCGCCGCCGTCGAGCAGCACCACCGCGCCGGAGTCCGCCCGCGCGCGGCGGAGGTTCGCGAGGTAGCCGCCGAGGATCGGCAGCGCGCCGAGGTGGCCGTGCAGATCGTTGGTGCCGACGATCGAGATCGTGACCGGCCGGGCGCGCGCGGGTGGGGCGGGGTCGGTCGACGTCGCGTCGGGTGGCGTCGCGATCGGGGCCGCGCGATCGCAGGTGCACACGAGCAGGACGAGCAGGGACCACGACAGGCGGGGGCGCATCGGCGCGGCGAATGTAACAGGAGGCGCGCGTGGGCGACCGGGGACGAGGGCGGACGCGCCTCGCCTTGAAAATGCCGCAATACCCCCTAAACCCTCGGGCACGTTCGGGAGATCATGGGCAGCAGCACGGCGGGTCAGGTGTGCATCACGGCGCTCGGCGGGGTTCTCCTGCTCGGTACCGCCTGCTTCTCGGAGCCCACCGACAGCGTGTCGAGCGGCGAGCCGACGTCCGATCCCATCGGGACGGCGGGCTCCGAGTCCTCCGACGACACGGCGACGGCCGACGTGTCGTCGGGC
>LNFM01002217.1_pt1 | contig 51302 bp, 44 predicted proteins | sample 596031 | NCBI WGS metagenome assembly LNFM01 (sample SAMN04254537, study PRJNA301005) | activated carbon metagenome | isolation source: dual media filters at the Ann Arbor, Michigan drinking water treatment plant | place: USA: Ann Arbor | reverse complement strand
TGACGTCAAGGGCTGCGCGGGGACGGGCTGGGTGGGGGGCGAAGCCGGCGACAAAGGTGGGGGTGCCGGTCGCGGCGCATCAAACTCGAAACTGTACTGGTTCATCGCTGGAGCCTACCCGAGTCGATGGCGCAGAGGTCGGGCTTTGCATGCCAAGGCGATGTGCAGAACCCCGGAAACGACGAAGCCCTTGCAGATCAAGGGCTTGGACGTTGTTGGTGCGGCTGGCGGGGATCGAACCCACGACCCTCGGCTTCGGAGGCCCAAATAGCAGTGGGTATATGCATTGATTTCTAGATGGATGGAAAGAAGTCATTGGGTGTTATTCAACAATATCAATGACTTAGCCATCGCTCTCTGTGACATCTATTGGCGCCCCATGTTGACTACAGGTCCCTTGATGTCACAACTCTCGCCGGAAAACCTTGCTTTCGATTCCCTGCACCGATGAGGGTGAAAATGACTATAACCCATTATTGCTACCGCTGCAAGTGCTTCCGGGCGCACGAGTCAAAACAGAACAAAGCAAAACAACAGCGCTCATTACGCAAGCATTCATTCCAATAGAAAACACACTGGAGTTGAGGCGTTACAAAGACATCTGCAGGGCTTACCTTCAAATCCGCCCTTTATAAAATCTCATCTCTGGTTAACTCTCCGGCCATTACAGTTTTTTATGTTAGTAAGCACTTGCACTCGTTGAAATACAATAATAGTGCAGCTTGGGTGTATTGTATATCTCCGGTCAAACCTTCCGTCAGTTAGAGTTCTGTCGTTCCTGAAATATTCCGATATCTTTTCCAGAAGCACAAAAGAAAGCTGTGCTTGCCGAGGAAGGGTGACGCATGACGCCACCCACCTTTTGCAAGCAAGCCTCCTGAGTGTGAAACGCATACCCAGCAACACGGCATAGAAGCGTGTGCGTTGGGTTTCTTCGAAGCAAAAGGTATCTTTCATGTCAGCCACTGCAACCCTCGGAACTGTTCCAACTCCTCAAACTGAATTCTTCTCGGAAATTCCTGATCACCTGGGGCCGTTCGCCCACTCCATCCTCGGACTGATTCCAACACCGGTTGATCAGCCAAGGTTGAGCAAGGTGATCATGAACCTGGCTTCCGCGATCCTTTCATTCGTGGACGTCGAGCCCCATCTGGGCAAGATGGATGAGCTGCTGATTCAGAACTGTCGAGAACTGGTTGCATTCGCCAAGTACAAATGTGAATTCGACCAGACCGCGTTCGGCCAGATCGAGGGCAGGTTGGGCGAATACCCGGAATGGGCGTTGTGCATGCTTCTGGACCCGGTTCAACGTGAGATTGCCTCTCCACTGGGAGCGGAGGTCTGGCTGGCGTTGATGGAGCACCGCAAACTGCGCACGGGATACGTACGCTTTCTGCGTCAGGACCTGGACAAACTCCCCACCCCAGACGCCCGTGCCGAAACCCTGGCGAGTGATCTGGTGGCCATGGCGTTCGGCAAATACTGGCAAAGGCCATTCGAGCGCACACGCAAGCGTCTGTCGAAGAAGCTCGCCTCCAAGGCAAATGAGCCATGGGTTGTCAAAACCTGGTTCTCAGCACCTGCGGATGCCCACCTGCGCCATATTCTGGGGACGAAGGGAAGCACCACCGCCAAGGAGCGTGCGGCGGTGCCCACGCGTCACACCGCAACGTCCGACCAGTTTGAGCTTTATGGAGCCGAGCTGCGCGCAAGGCTGAAATCTCGCAAGACTGGCGCATCGTGCGAGGCTTTGTCCATGCTAGCGGGGTTGTACCCGCGCGACGTCATGAGTCTGGCACTGGCCGACGGACCCCTGCCGGGCGAGGTTCTGGTGCTCGACCTGCATGGCGGGTTCCTCCACGTCATGCTCCGTGAGATCTTAAAGCGCAAGACGCCCAGGCAACACCTGCCCAACATCTACGAGCCGACCCAAGACCACTACCGCGTACCGCTACCGCTGGAGGTGACAGAACCGCTGAGCAACCTCCTTGCTCAATGCCAAGCTGAGCCAACAGGGCCTGACTTCCGGTTGCGCTTGATCGACATCCTTCCTCAGCTCGATCGGGATCACCAAACCGCCAATGGCTTGTCTGCCATCGAAAGCGACGATGCCTCGGCGCCGGGATTGGAACCCACGGTTGCTCGGCTGCGAAACACCCTGCCAATCGAAGCTGTCAACTCAGGCGTCTCAAGGCTGCACTTGACCTTTGCCAGGCTGGAGTTCGGCATGGTGAGCAAGGCACGCCCCTGGTATGTGCGCGTGCAGTCGGGACCTTTTGAAGCGCAATGGAAGGAGTTTCTCAAAGGGCAGGGCTGGACTTTCTCGTCGGCCGAGGAGGACACCGGGGGCGCCTTCGGGTCGCCTTACGTCCTGACCGACGATCGGCTGAAATCCATTTGGGACTTCTTCAAGGATCGCGTCAAGGACATCCCCAAGGGGAACAACATGAGCTTCGAACGCTTGAGGTTGTTCCACAACGCGTACGCCGACCAAACCGCAGCCAGCTTGAGTTTTCTGATGGGGCTCCGTGAAACGACCCACTACGACATGAGCGCACGGGCATTTTCTGGCGCGGTGGACTTCACGCACATCGACGACAAGGGAACATCGTCTCTCGGATCCCGGCTGGGCGTGGTCTGTTTGTTTGCCTCCGCCACACTGGCCAACTGGCAGGCGCATTGCGACTCGCTGCTGGCACGGCTTACGCGTGACCGGGTGTTCAGCGCAACCAGTCAGGGCCGGGAAATCATCATGCGACTCCACGGGATTGTTGAGGGCCAGGACGTGGGCCTCCTTTTCAAGATCGCACCCAACGGCATCCGTGTTGTTTCGAGCCAGTCGACCTGGGGAAGCCTGCCTCCAGCTTTGCGCTGCGAGGCCAATGCGGGGCGCCACTACTGGGCAACCGCGCTTCATGAGGAGGGTTACGAGGATGCCGCTCTGGACCTCTTCTTGCGGCACATCAACGCAGGGACCAGTCCCACCAGCGCATACAACAACCAGCCTATCGCGGCCACCGTTCGCAGGATTGCTAGTTTGCAAGACAGCAAGCTCGCCTCTCTGGGCCTGACTCCTCCTGTCGGCCTTCGTGCAGCTCGTTGAAGTGAGGACACCATGAAAACGTCCTCCCATCGCCCGCGCCACCCCCGTCACAACATCATCCTGCGCCCCCAGGCCACGGCAGAAACGCACAAATTCGAATGTTTTCAGCGTTTCGTACTGAATGCACAGCCCCTGCTCTCACCCCCTGCCCTCGCGCTGGCGGCGCTGATCGCTTTTGACTCTGTCGCCACAGCTAAAGATGTGGGCCTGGCCTATGCAGCCTTGCAGTCCGTCCACCGGTACAGGTCCCACCCAACCATCCGCTGGGAGGTTCCGGGCGACAAGCCCGCGCCTGCCAAGATTGCAAAGGACGGTTCACCTGCCAAGCCAGTCCCTCATGTCCACGACGAGCGCGTCATCAGCTGCTTCACGGTCATCGCTGCAGACGAGGTCATGTCCTGGACACCGCTCACCGAATCAATCACCGAGCTGGAAGAGGCCATGCAGCGTGAAATTCGGGAGAAGAGACAGCGACATCTGCCGCGCTCCTTCGCCGAACTGACGCTGGCAGCCGAAGGCCATGCGGGCGCCACCCTGACCTCAGCGGCACGTGCACATGCGTTGGGACAGGTGAGGATGGTCGCCCTGGACCCGCTCAGCGCCGCGCGCGAAAGCAGTCAGCTGGTGATTCGGCCACAACCCGTGGATTTCGAGGTTGAGGACGATATTGCTAAAACTGAAGCCCTCATCGAACGAGCCGTCGCCATGGCCTCCCGATCGGGCGGCGTGCGAATGGCGCAGGATTCTCGTGAGCTCGAACTGGTCGAAGACCTGGTACGCGCCTGCAACGCAGGAAATGGCCTCGGGCCGGCTGCAGGCTCTGCCTCAGTTCGCAGAGAACTGGCGGGCGTCGGACTGCGTATCGGCGATCAACACGGCTGGTCACGCCTGTTGCTGCTGGTCGCGTACGACATGCTGAGGGAGGGCGAGCTGGCCATGTCAAGCATCGGGCGGTACTTTAGCGGCGGTACCGTTGCGATCTTCCGGGCACTTCGTGAATCGCCTCTGCACAAGTTGGTACCCAAAGATCTGTGCGAAAAGCTCGGAGCAGTGGAGGAAGAAGCTGCCCCCTCCAACAAGGCTTCCGTGCGCGTGCTGGCTCAAGCACTGATTGGGCAATTGGTGGCGCAGGATCTGGTGAATCCGATGCGACTACCCAAGGGAATCGGCGAGCGGTACCAAGGTGGCGTCAGGGCCCAGATTGTCTGGCCCCATGAGATTGCTCGCATCAACGGTTGGATCGACGTTGCGATCGCCGGCGGGTCTGCCGACCCAGTCCTGCCCATGGTGCGTTGCGCAATAGCCATTGGCGCGGGCACAGGCATGCGCATCGGGGAAGTCATGCGCATTCGCCTGAACAACCTGGCCGTCGTGAAAGGCGGGCTTCAGATCGTCGTGGCACCCACACGCATGGACCCCACGCTCAAGTCCAGAGACTCTCGCCGAATCTGCCATCTGAACGACAGGCAGGCCATCAAGTACCTCCTGAAGTTCCTTTCTGAGTCGCACAGCATCGACCTTGCTGGTCTCGATGAACACGGAGAGGGATCGATTGTGGACAAAGCTCAGCTCAACCGAACCTTGCAGAGCCGAGGCGATCTGCTTTTTGGGGATCCTCACAAGTCAAATGCGCTGTGGCACGAAGCCACCGTTCGCAAATGGATTTCCATCGTGCTCAAAGCTGCCACAGGGGATGCAAAAACCACCTTCCACGACCTGCGCCACGCCTGGGTCAGCCTTGGCAACGAAGGCGACTTTGCTCTTGGAACGGAGAGCGCCACGAGTTGCTTTGACCTCCGTGCCAACGAACTGGGCCATGCGGTCAACGACCTCATGTTCAGCACATACACGCACATCTTCGGTATCGCGATGCGGCGAGCAGTTGATGAGCAGATTGTTGTCTCTGAACTCCTGCGCACTGCGTCTATCGCGTCATGGGTCGGTCGCAACGACACCTCGCTGCGAAAGTCACTGTCCCGGCACGGCCTGCGTGTGGATACACCGCAAGGGCAGCGCCACTTGCGAAATGAGGTTTTGAGCTACGCGCGCAGTTGCCAACTTCCGCAAGCGCACCATCTCAATGACCTGGACCTGGTCCCTGCCGCATCGCCGCTGGCTTCGTTCATTCCTGCCAGTCCCAAGATTGCCCTGCTGCTGGGCAGCCTCCGCTCCCTGGTTGAAAAGGGTTTTGGTTCTCATGGCCACGCCGGGATCGCGGCACGCGCTGGCCTCACGGAGGTGGAATGGAAGGCGACCTGTGACAACTTCCTCTACCTCAATCGCCATGTCACTGGCGTCGGCAAGCCGCCAAGGTCCGAGCCTGAGCCCGAGGCCTGGCTGGTTAGCGAGCACTGGGTCGATTCCATCGACAAAGCATCTGCTCCCAAGTGGCGCCCGATCGCTCGCTATCTCGAAGCGAATGCGCTGACAAACGACGTTCAAGAAGCTGCTGACTACGTGGCGGAACATCTTGGCGTCACGTCATACCTTGAGGTCAACGCTTCGGATCCGGGATTTCCCGCGCTCGTGAAGGTATTCCAGCAATCGGACACCCGCCTCTCCGGATTCGCACTGAACTGCGCCATGTGCGGTGATGAATCCATTCGAGATGCCCGCCATGCGCAAGGCAAGGTGAGGAGCATTTTCGGCATTGACATCCCTGTGCATGCTGTGGAGCCGCGGGACGGGAGGCCGCACCTCTATCTCACCATCAGCAGCGGTAACGCGATGCAAGCAAACACGAACGTCAAACAAATGGGGGGAGCCAATTCCATGAAAGGACTCGCAGCCTTGTTCCTCGCAGCTCAACTCATGGCCGAGCAGTCGACGGAGGTGAAACGTGCGGCGTAAAAAGAAGGCCGGTCCAGCCACCTCTCGACATCCGATCACGTATGTCAGGCTGCGCAGCCTGCTTGAAGGGGCGGTAACAATTCATGAGCAACATGTCGCCGCAGAAAGCTTCATTAGCCGGTTGAACAGAGCGTTTATCGATGTGCAATGCATTTTGTCTACCGTGCTGGAATCAAGGTTCGCAGCCAGGGATGGGGAACTGGTGCTGGAGATCTTCTGTGTCTGGGCCGATCAGCTGTCGATCTTCATGGACTGTGCATACATAGGTCGAGAAGCTGATCCTGACGAACTCATGAGTGACGCACGGGGCCGATGGGCTAACGCCCTGAGACAGGCTCTGATCGGAGAGGAGACCATTCGCCTGGAGCTCGCCGGTCTTGCCACCGCCGCAACCCGTTTGAAAGCAGACGAAGACGGTGCGCTTTTTCCGCTGCTGGGTCCAGAAGAACTTGAACCCGTTCTGAATCGCCAGGTTCCAGAGGACGCGACACATGCGGTACAGGGTAGCAACGAGTTCGATCTCGGTGTTGGCGTCGACAACTCACCGCCCGTCTGGGAAGCGCCTTGTACCGTACGCGCGCAACCCCGCCTAGCCAGAAACGGAGTCGACCTAAAGTTGCTCGAAGCACCTCTTGGACACCTCGGCAAAAAGGCTCGCGTCAGCATCGAGGACATGAGTGCATCAGATCTTCTGGTCATCACTGGAGCAGCCAAACGAAAGGTCGGCGTATGGCTTGATGTGCAGTTGGCCACGTCGCCTGGCCGCTCACGACCTTCGATCTGCAAGGTACTGGGGCTTGGATCGAAGGAAGCCTACTCTCGCTCTTTTGCCGACATGGAGACGTAAGCACTGCACGAGCATGGGACCATTCACGTTCGGCGCGAAGCTTCAAATCTTTTGGAAGAGCTACTTTGAGCGACCTAGCATTGAACTGCTACCAGAATGAACTGGGTCTCCAGGCCGCACGCGGGCTGTCCGACGAAGCATGTGCGGCTCGTCTGACGGAGATGTACCTTGCCGGAAAGCCCCGCAATCAGGGCAAGCGCAGCATCGCCTACTTCAGTCCTTGGTGCCGGGCGGCGTTGCTGCGTCCCGCGGTACTGGTTCATTGGCGTTCACTGCGATGGTCTTGCTTCCCTCTTTCAGCATCTGGGACCACACAGCTCGCTGCTCCGCTCGCTTGCGTTCTTGCTCAGGTCCAGTTCCCAAAATCGGATTCTGGGATGCCGGAAGCCCACAAATGATGCCACCGGAACCGCCATATGCATTTGGCAAGAACCCGGCATTGCCGCCTGCAGGCGCGCAAGGCTGCGCGGCCACGGAGGCCACTGAGATCGTGGCAAGCGCCATGGCGGCGCAAGCACGACCCTCCGGCGAGTAGTAGAGGGTCGCGCCGCACTGCGTGCAATAGTGCTCACGGTGGTAGGAGTGGTTCATGAGCCCGCGCGCATTGATACGAGGACTCCCGCAAGAAAAGCACGTCACTCTGTTGCCGTCAACATTCAACGGGTACGAAGCCTTGTACCAGAGGTAGGTTTTCTTCTGAAACTTGTTGATGCGCATCACACCGTGAATCATGGTGAACGCAGCCATGGCGACGAAAGCCATGCCCATGAAGGCAGGCTGCCCCCACTCAAATCCGTCCTTGTCTGGGAGCAGCATCCCCAATCCGACGAGTACAAAAAACGAGCAAAAGACGACGAGACCGATTTTCTGGAGGGTGTACTTCATGATGACTCTGAAAGGGTGAATTCGATGGAGAAGGCTCACATGGCTTTGAACAGGTGGCGATTCGCTTCGCTGACTTTCAGGCGGGTGTTGTTTCCCTTGATCTCCAACTCAACGTTGTCATCCACCCTGTGTCACCACCGCCGAGCGATGCACTTGAACGAAGGATGGTGGTAGCTGCTCGAGCAGCTCCTTGAGGGACGTGCGGATGAGGCCGTCCACCTCGCCCGCCAACACCCGGGTGTATTTGGTGTCGGACTCGAAGAACATTACGTCATCCACATGGGTAAGGCGAACCTGTTGGCCGGTGGAGACATGCAGCCACTCAAGCGTGCTGCCCTTGTGAGCTTGTGTGGATTTGGAAAGGGAGCGCAGCACCTCGAGCTGGGAGGAAGGGGCACTGGTGGCCAGGCTCTGAAGCTTGGTGATCACCTTGGCCAGGCGTGCTGGATCCAGAGGCTTCAGGACATAGTCCACGGCGCTGGCCTCGAAGGCCTCAAGAGCGTGGTTGTCATAGGCGGTGACGAACACCACCCGCGTGCGGCCTTCAACGAGTTGTGCCACCTGCAGGCCGGTGAGCCCGGGCATGCGGATGTCCAGAAAGGCAAAGGATGGCTTGTGGGCGGTAAGCGCGCGAAGTGCCTCTGGCCCGTCCGCAGCCTCGGCCACTATCTCCAGCTCTGGCCAGAGCATCTGGAGCTGCTCGCGTAGCGCCTCCCTCATGAAGGGTTCATCGTCGGCAATTACAGCGGTGTGGTGGTGTGTGGTCATGTGATCGGGGACCGGGCCGAATAGCCCTGATCCTCATTTCATCGTCAGAAACTCCAGTTCCTTGAGTGCGCTTTTTCTCAGAGCTGGGCGTTGGTGGTGGAAGTGGTCGCCTCACGCTTTTTTATGTTGGCGATGATGGTGTCGTAGAAGGTCTTCGAGTAGTAAGTCACCGTGAATTCAAACTCCATGTGAGGAGCACTGATTTCAATGACGCTGGGACCTTTGACAAAGCGTGCGTATCCAGTACCCACTTGAGGAATGGCGCCCCCTTTGACCTTCTTGTAGTTCTTCGCAAGCGTTTGATACGCGCTGCGTGCCTCAGGATTGCCGAATCCCTTGGGCGCCTTGAACTGCACAGCGATGACTTCATCCCCTGCACAGCGCACGAGCATCTTGTTTGCACCCACATACAGGGCACCAGGGTTCTTGAGGTGGTGCACGGCGCCACCATCAATTTCCTCCGTGGTGCTGGGGCCCAGTGTGGACAGTGCCTGCTTGCAAGAACCTCCAATGGCGATGCCGAAGGGTGCTGCGGTTACGGTACTCGCGTGGGCGCCGCCTGCGAAAGTGGCTGCCACCAGAGCCAAGGTGGAGAGGAAGCGGAAAGACGAGTTCTTAAGCATGATGAAATTCCTTGAAGAGAAGATGAGAGATATCGGACAGGCAGGGTGATCGTCAGCGATGAGGATCACAAAACTGGGTGGAATGTGACGAATGCCGGAAAGCTGCGACGAACTCGGTCGCAGCAGGGTCAACAGAGTCGGCTTCAAATCATGTACCCGTCACCATGGACGATTGCGACGAAACGCAACTGATCTTCATCAAACTCGTAGACGTCGTTTTCTCCTGTGAAAAGGTCCACCTGTGAGGCAGCGTCGATGAACGACTCGTGGGGAATCAGCTCGTCGTAGTCGACCCCCTCCTTCGGAAAGATTGGGAATGCGCCGCCCTCTAGTTGGACGCTCAGAAGTGCATAGAACCTCGCGCTGACCCAGAAGGCCAGCGACACGCTTGGGATCCGCTCGTACGACGTCCATGCCACCACGTCACAGGCATGAAGCACGGCCGGCGGTAAGTCCACTTCGCGGTCGTATTCGAGGATTCTTGGTGGCGAAGTGACTTTCAATGCTCCCTGTGTGCCGTATTGAATGATGGCCTCAAAACCAGCTCTCACGCACTCACGAAACTTCGTTCGCGGAACCGGCATGTACTGCGTGCCGATGTAGTTCTCGACATCGAGGTCCTCATGCGGCCACATGGCCTCGCGAGCGGGGTCCCCGCTGTTGTTCAGGCGTGCGGCCTCTTCCTCGTAAGTTTCTTCAGAGCTCTCTCGCTCGCGGTCGTTCATGGACATTCGATCTCCTTGGGTTGGGATGTTTGAGCCCCAGGCCGGGGGCCCAAAGCAAAGTTGATGTGCCCCTGGAGAGCTGCGAGCCTCCCTGGGCGGTTGTTGACGTTGGTGGGATTCAGAATCCGAAACGAGACCAGGCCTGCGCCTGTCGCTCGCTCAGCACTTCGCTGGCTTGTAGCCACCGGGTGGCTCTTTGGCGGTCTGCGACCAGAACTTGCAACTGGTCTTCACTGCCCAACCCCTCTTGGGGACCCACCAGGCGAAGTGCCAGGCAACGGCCGGCTTCGAACCCGCGCCGGGTTGGTGTGGTGGTTGGGGAAACTTCCGCTGACCGGAGGCCGGGGCCTTTGGGGTCTGTGGCCGGCCCGGGCCTTGTAGAGGCCGCCGGGCTTTGGGAGGAAGGTTTTCGAGAGGGACACCGCTCTTGCGGCTTCTGCTTCCGTGTGGACCCACACGGGCAGGTTATGGCGTCGAACCAACATTTAGCACTCCTTTTTAACGAACGAATCCGAGCACCGACGATTCGGTGGGGATGGCGTTCGGCTTGGAGTGGTCTGCTAGTTCATGGCCGCGATCGTATCGGGCTGCAGCCTGTGTGTCCGAGTTTTGCGACGAATGCGGTTGAGAGTGGATGGAGCCCAGACTTTTGCAGACGTAGTCCAGGTGATGCCTGGCGCCGCAAGGTGGCGGCGGACGTGATCACTTCAGGGTGGTGTAGCGGACGAAAAGCTCCATCCACCGCGGCCACGTGCTCTCATCCGGGGCGAGTGTCGGATTGCTCTTCATGCAGCGCTTGAAGTCAGCCTCGCCTTTGCGATCGGTGAGGCAGGCCCTGGCGTGCTTCTTTGTGGCCTCCAGCGCCAGGCGCGCCTCAAGATGTCCAGCAAAACCTTCGTGCATGGCCTCGCTGATCTTGCGTTGAGCTTCCAGGTCGCTCACGCCCGAAATTGCGGCGTTGCATCGTTCGCGCGCGCGCTGCTTGCGCTGCTGCGCACGATCGGAGATCTCCAGCCCAGGCTTGGATGGGATCACCCAGCCTCCTGCTGACTGTTCACTCAGGCAAGCGGCCGCCATGGGGCTGAGGGGCGTGCCCAGAATCAACTCGTTCTGGAGATCGAGCTGCAGCAGTTCCGTGGCGGCCGCGGGATGCATGGGCGTTGCAGCGACTGGGCCGATCAGTGCGATGCCCAGGCAGGCGCCGATCAAGGCGCGCACGCCTACGTTGCTCACACTGAGGTCACGCTTTATGGCTTTGACAGCAATGGTCATGGTGCTTTCCTGTCCCTTCAAGGCTCACCGGCCAGCAGGAATCCTGCCCAGTTCAGGGGGTTGGGGGAGGTTTTCATGAGCGTGAGCTTGGCTTGGCGCAGGGCTTCGGACTTGCTCTGGCCGGCGGCCAGGCGCGCGTAGAAGTCGGACATCAGCGCTGCGGTGGCTTTGCTTGGCACTGGCCACAGGGAAGTGACCGAGCTGCGCGCACCGGCCTCCTCGACTGCGCGGCGCAGGCTGGCAACGCCCTCCCCGGCCTCGATGTCACCATTGCCGGTGTCACACGCTGAAAACACCACGAGTTCGGTGCCCAGGAGGTTCAGTCTCGTGATGTCCGCACCGGTGAGGATGGAGCCCCCATCGCTGTCGCTGAGGGCGAGAGCCGATTGCATGCCCGGCAGTGCCGAGGCCAGACGAACGTAGCTCTGGTCTGCCAGGGTGAGGCCTGGCTCCAGGAAGAAACCGTGAGTGGCCACATGCAGGAAGCGTGGGGCCTGGTTGAAGTTGAAGGCCGACTTCGTCGCTTGCTCGCCGGCGTGCACCTGCGTTGTGAGCCCCATTCGTGTGAGAGCTGCGGCGACTCGGTTCGCCTCATCGCGGGTTTCGGGCAATGGCTGCAACTGCACATTGCGCAGCAATTCACCCGAGGTGGTGCGCACTTCGCGCCCAAGCCCGCCCGTGGCGCCGGCGGCGGAAAATACCGGATCGGCCACGATCACGGCATTGCCTCCAGTGGCCCTGGGGTCGGCCGCTCGCACGCCGTCAGAGAACTCGGCGATGGAGGTGACATAGCGCACGGCGCGGCGCTCGAGAACGCGTGCATCGCCCACCCCAGGCTCCAGCAGAGCTTCAAAGGGCAGCACGCTCAGCGCGCCATCGGGGTCGATCACCCAGCTCTTGGCTGTGCGAGCGCCAATCGGGAGCTTGCCCAGCAGCACTTCGGACAATGGACCAGCGCCGGCGGCCTGGCCGGCAACGGTGGTGCTGCGCCAGCGGCGCACCATCTGATTGATCTGCGAGACCGTCCCGAGGTCCTGCAGTTGCACGTCATCCTTGCTCACCACGTACCGCAGGACGCGCGACGGTGCGAGCTGTTGCGTCTTGAAGTCAACCGGCCGGTAGACCGAATAGCCGATCAGGACCTCTGCCCCGCCCAATGCCAGCCCCCTTCTCTCCAGCTCGGAGCGGCTTGAAGCAAGGATCTGCTCTCCTGGGGTGAAGACTTCGGACAACCCCGCCTTCTGGAAGTCCGCAAAGTAGGTGGTCATGAGCGCGTGCTCTTCGTTCGTCCACCTGGCCAGGGCCACAGCGTGGTTGCCACCCAGCATCGGCATGTCGGTCAGCCGACGCTCATGGTCGGCAAACTGTGGGCGCGCCTGGTCAAAGCGCGCACCCGGGGTGTGCATCCAGATGGCACGGCGGCGCTCACGGTAGCGGTTACTTGCGCCCTTGGTCTCGGCCACAAGGCGCATCAACTCCTGGCGGCCCTGTGGGCTATCCGAACTGAAGACATAGGTCGCATAGGCGCCGACCATCAGGCGACGGCGTTCTGCAGTCGCATCGTGCATGATCCCTGTGGAGTTTTTCACCCCGAGTTCGACGTAGTTGCTCGAGCTCGCACGAATGGCGCATTCAAATGCCTCATCCGCCTGGGGGCTTTGTCCGAACCTGCCCAGTGCAATTGCCATTCGAAAACACGCGTTTTCAATATCCAGGTCGATCGATTGACGCGCCAGCGGGTTGCTGTTGGGGCTGGGGTTTGGGGTCGCCCTGCGGCGCTCAAGGTAGCGTTTGAATGGGTCGCTGAAAACACCGAAGGCCTTCTCTCGCATTCCCAGTTCGGTATATGTCTCCGTCAGGTTTACGACGGCCATCTCCACTCTTGGAAGGCGCTCGGCCAAAAGCTCATCTACCGGTGTGCCCTCCATCTGTGTTGTGAGCCAGCGACGGTTCATATGAGCCACACCGGCCGAGCCAACTTCCATTGCCGCCTTCAACAGGCCCATGGCCTCCCCCATGCTCATCGATGCCTGACCTGGGTTGCCACTGGCAACGCGAGTTGCGACCTCGGCCTCTTCCAATATCAACAGGCGCTCCAGCGGCGCCACTGCATCAGCAGGACGGCCTTGGGCTCGAGCACTGTGAGCAACAGTGGCCAATGCGACGCGCTGCTGGATTCCGTATAGCCCTTCGCGCCCCGGATACTGAGCTGCGTAGTCGTCGATTCCCTTCAGTGCTGCGACCATGTGGATCTCCGCGGTGGCCCAGTCCTTGGCTTCTTTTGCCCGCTGACCCGCTTCATAGTCCTGGACCCAAGCGCCCTGGCCGCCCGGCAGCTGAGAGAGGATATTGCTCATACTCATCCACCCAGGCACGTTGCCAATCACAGGCAAGGAGCCGCCGAAGCCAGCTCCATTGCAGTTGCCAACCTTGCATTTCAGGGTTTCAAGCAGGTCTGCCTGAGCGAGCGGGGAAAAGACACAGACAAGCGCAGCAGCGGTGGCGAGAAGGGATTTCTTCATTCGGTGTCGGTCCATATGACGGGTGTTTGGATGCGGGCAATGACGCCACCCTCGGGGGCGCCATCGATTCGAAGAGAGGCTTCGCTGCCGTAGAGCAGGCGCAGGCGCTCGCGCACATTGCGCAGGCCCATGCCGGTGCCCTTGGTGGGTGGTGCAGCCAAGAGGCCGATTCCGTTGTCGATCACTTCCACCTGGATGCGCTGTTCACTGTCCAGGTGTCCGGAGTTGACCTGGGCCATGGAGGCGCGCACCACGATGCGGGCCTCGCCCACCTTGGGCTCGATCCCGTGCTTGATGGCGTTTTCCACCAGTGTCTGGATCAGGAACGGCGGAAAGGCGGCACCAGCAATACCCGGATCGAGGTCAACCAGGACAGTGAGGCGAGAGCCCATGCGGATCTTCATGAGCTCCAGGTAGGCCTGCACCGAATCCATCTCGGCACCGAGCGTGGTGCCCTCACCCCGGGTCTGGGGGACCGTGGCCTGCAGGAAGCGGATCAGGTGGCCCGTCATCGCTTCTGCATCCACGGGCGACTTGCGCGTGAGATGCTTCACATGCGCCAGCGTGTTCCAGAGGAAGTGGGGCTCGATCTGCGCGCGCAGCACGGTGAGCTCAGATCTGGCGAGTTCACGATCTCGCTCAGCAGTCTGGGCGCGTGCCCGCTCTACCTGCAGCAGCGCCAAGGTGGTCTTGCGGCTTTGCTGCGCATACCTCAACCAGCCCCGCGCGGCCACGACCATGCCTATGCCGAGGGCGAACAAGATCACGAGGTCGGACTTGAAGTGGCTGCCAAGGAGCTTGCTGGCGATCGGCACCGGCAGCAACAACACTGCAACGCCGGTGACGGTGCCCACCAGGGCGACACAGAAGATGAGCTCGACCACGGCGGCCAAAGCGGCGACAGCGCCGCGCGTTGTGGCACCGGGCGATTTCCGGAGGGCTGCTGTCAGTGCCACGAGTGCGAGCGCGATCACAGCCCCAAGCACGGGCCCACCCCACCGCTGGGAGCCATACAGCTCGTTCAGGGCCCAGAACTCGACTGCAGCGATGCCCAAGGCAACAGTGATCAGGATACCGACCGTCTGGCGCGATGGCGCACCCGACGCCCGGGCGCGCGAGAGAATGCCTCGAACAAGGGATGTGGTCATGAACTAAAAGACATCGACTTCTGCTCGTTGCTGCATAACGCTCGGATGGAATCAGTGCGTCTCATCACCGGTCCCACCCTGTTTGTGCTGCACGATCTCGATGCGGGAGAGGGCGCCGCGTGTGGGTTGCTCGACCACAGTGAGCTGCGCGCGGGTGTCGTAAACCCGCTCCAGACGGGTGCGGGCGTTGCGAAGACCGCGCCCTTTGCTGTCGCAGGAGCTGATTGAGCTGATGCCCGCGCCGCGGGACAAGCCGACGCCGTCATCCAGGACATCCACGATCAGGCGGCCGGACATCACGTAGGCGCGCACCTCGACCATCACCGGCGTCAGACATGGCTCGGCACCGTGCAGGAGTGCGTTTTCGACAAGTGCATGTAACACCATCGGCGGAAACGGCTCGCCCTTGAGCTCGGGTGGGCAGGACACATGAACGAAAAGGCGCTTGCCCATGCGGATGGAGGCCAACTGCAGGTAAGCGTCGACGATCTCCATTTGAGAGCCCAGGGTGGAGTTGTCGCACTTCAGGGATGAAGCAGAGAGGCGCAGGTACTGAACGAGCTGAGAAAGCATGAAGTCGGCGCGGGAACTGTCGCGCTTCATCAGGAACTGCAGGCTGGCCAAGCTATTGAAAAGAAAGTCTGGGTCGAACTGGCTCGAGAGCAGCGCCAGGCGAGCCTCGGCCAGTGCACGCTCGTGCTCGGATTCCAGGCGACGGGCCCGCTCAGCCGCGAGGCGCTGGGCCGCCTGGCGGCCGCAGGTGGCCCGGATCCAGGTGACTGCGGCGACAGCGGCTGCAGGCAGAACGAACATGGCGGCCACCAGCAGCATCGGAAGCTCCACGGTGAAAGCGATGAAGCCCAGGGTAACAATTGCGATCACGGCCTTGAACATGCAGCCCACAACCCACAAGGTGAGGCGCGCGGGGCTGCGGTTGGCCCACGTCTCCCTCAGCAATGCGACACGGCGGCGCAGCACCTGGCCAAGCTCACCCGGCCGATGGGTATGGATCAAAGTGCCGTGGCTGGATGAGATCATTTGGTTTTCCTTTGAGGTCAGGTTTCTGGGTGGTCTTCGGTATCGGGAAAAATGCAGCGCCAGACGGGCGGGAAAACCCGCAATCGGTGATTTCCACAATCAAACGCTCCCTCAGGTGGCGGTCCGATTTCTTGATCACGGGCAGCGCGGAGAAGGTGAAGGCAACGGTGGTATCTCCTGCTGGTGCTGCTTGCGAGAAGGTGTGCTCCATCGAGGTCACATGGGCACTGAGCATCAGGGTGTAGAGAACCGCGGAAACGGCGGCTCCAATCCGCCACGCGAGGTGGCGCTGCCGCCCCAACGTGAGGCGCATCACCAGTGCCACGGCTTGGCAGATGAAATAGATACCCGGCAGCAGAAGTGCTGCAACAAGGATGGAATGGCTGTCGGTGAACATCGGGAAACGCTCCCATCGGTGTGTTGATAGGGTGATCTTCGAAGTTGGTGGACCTCTGCACGTCCGCTGTGCGATGAGTCCGGCTTTTGTGCGACGGTTGCGTCGAGTGGGCGACGAGTCAGCCAAGTTGGGTCAACTACATTCGAACGCCAGGCTCATCTCGCGGACTTCCAAAGGAATTCGTGCTGATTGCGCCATCTTGCGGACGCTCACGCTCCCTAGCGTGGCTTGGTCATACGGCGGCGCGCTCAACTCTGAGGGTTGTCACAACAACCGAAACACAGGGGACTGCCACTGCCACAGATCCTGTGGCGGGTCCCAGAACTCAGGGAGCTCGACCGGTTTGGCCCCAGGTTTTGGGTTCGCTCTTCAAGGTTTTCAGGGATCTCCACCGGCGTTCGGTCAGGGGCGCGAGCTACAGCGACTGCGACCAGGCGCGCGCGGCTGGTGCAGCGCCGCTGCGAAGGGGAGAACCAATTTACGGGCTGCACTCTGACAGAGACTGCGACGGGGTAGCCTGCGGGTAACAGGACGACGAAACTGTTTCGCCCTCGGTCTGCACGCGCCTGACCAGGCCATCCTTGATGTAGACGTACTGAGTGGGCCCTTCCACATCGCCGCAGCGGTAGACCCATTGCGCAACGTTTCCGCCTTTGGGGATAGTGGTGTTGATCTTGGTCGCCGGGCCCAAGTAACGCGTGTCCTCGTCCAACGTCTTGCCGGTGAAGATCTCGCGGTTGTGCGCGAGGTGCACCTTCTATTGGGAGTGGATCGTCCGCGCCTTTTCGTTCCTGGATTTGACGGAATCATCGCCGCTGACTGGTGTCCGTCGCATAGACCCCCCCCTCGTAGGCTGCCTCCGCTGACATTCGTCCCAGCTTGAATTCCAAGCACTGGACGCACGCAGATTAACCCGATGGCGTGCGAGCTTTCTCAAGACTCGAATCAAAGGCCCAGCCATGAACCCCGACTTCAAAACAATCTCTACCGGCATCATCTGCCTTTCCCTTAGCTTTTTTCTCTCAGCATGTGGAGGTGGCGATCCAGATGTGGATGACGGTTTCGCGGTGCCAGTGACTGACGCGGCACTGGGGCAGTCGATCCTGGACTACTGCCAACTCGATCCTTTGGAACCTGCCGAGTTCGATGGCGGCACCGGCTACAGCTACAGCCCGATCACCCTGTGGAGGCACAAATCCAATGCGGGAACAACTCATGACGAAATGTCTGCAGTTCGAGCCCATGGACTGAACAACTACCCCGTCATGGATGTGATGACGCTGAGGACCTCGGTGTCTGATCATCGAGGTTTCACTGAGGAGCCGAATGTCGGAATCGGTTTGGTTGATGCGCGCTTCAGCCAAGGCGTGGCCATTCCCGACCTATTCGCTGACAAAGCGGTGGCTTGCGTCAAGTCAGTCTCCCAGAAGCAACCAGTGTTTACCTTCCCAGCGGAGTTGACAGCTCTCCCCAACACCCGTCTGGTGTGGCAGAGCTTTGCGGCACCTACAGTCCCTGTGGCCCAGCTTCCAGGCTACGCGCTGGACGGGTTTGAGTTGGTTGCCAATTTTCAGGCCACTTTCGGGTTGGTTTACTTCTCACTTCCCGTTGGATCTGTCGGCATTGCAAACGCAATCTCCGTGTGCCACATGCCTCAGGGCGGCGCCCCATCGGGTGCCTGGAACTGCAAGGTTCCAACCGTGGTTCCGTTCGAAGGCGGCGTTAAGTTCCAGATCGAGTCAGCTTCTCCTGGCGTGTACATGCTGGTCTCCACCCAACCCGGCCCGGGTCAATGAGGCGCAACAGCGACCCGAAGGAGAGTAGGAGCGTCCTTGCAATCCGAGGACAGTGCGCGTGCTAAGCATGTCCCGATTGACGAGTGAGTCAAGCAGCACTGGGTGTTGGCGCCGATGGAGTGTTGACAAGCTGCTCAGTATTCGGTCGGCGTCAACAAGCTGGGCTTGGCAGCTACCGCTTCGATTCGCGAGTCCTCTTTGATCCAAAAGCCGCGTCGATGCACTTGATCGAATGGGTCAAGCAGTCGGACTTGAATCTGCCAAGTGACATTCCTCAAGTCTTCGAGAAAAATTCCGATATCTAGACATAGATCACATGTGGTCTATGTTGGTGACCCAATCCGCTTGTTGGTCTAGATGTCTGCCGATGCTATCCAGACCGACGGGCACGACACCGGTTGCCAAATCAATCATCAACACGGAGGTTCCTTTGAAGAAACACGTCATCACCATCGCCATGGTCGCCGTTGCCGCGCTTGGAGCCGGCTGCGCCCAGATGGAGCAAGTCGGCAAGACAATCGTCGAGCACAACCGCAACAGTAACGTCGAGCGGTTCGAACGCCAGGAAGATAAGGTCATGGCCAGCGCCTTTTACTCGTTGGATGCAAACCGCGAGGAGAGGTTGGCGCCGGCGCTTCAGAGCGCGAGCTACGGATTCGGCAAGCGCGCTCAGTGGTCGACCACGATTTTCCGCAAGGTGGTGGATCGTGAGGCGAACGTCGGTTTCGCAGTTAATGCGGCTCGCAGGGTCAATGCGGACATCATGGATGACCCTGCCTCAAAAATCTACATTGCAACGGCCCAGGGTCGCGGCAACAAGGTCGTACTCTACAAGCCGCGCATGGCAGCAGCCATCAACGCCCAGTTCAAGGCACTGCATACGCTGGAGTCCGACAGTAGCACCCAAGAGTGGTTCGAAATTACCGGTGCCTTGGTGGAGTATGCGCCCGATGGTCAAGTGGTTTCTGCGATGACAAAGTCGCGCCAGCTGATCGTTTCCATCGGCGCGTCGGTCTACGACTACGTGCACGTTCGCTACGGGCGTGACATCGCGCGCACCATCGAGAACCAGTTGCCAAACTCACTCTTTAGCGAGACGTTGATTCGCGAGATCCGCAACCCGTCGAAAGCCAAGGGCTGAACGGCGTCTCTTCAGGCTCGGCCACACGGCCGGGCTCTCAGCTCCTGTGGCTGAATCCTTGCCGTTTCCAACTTTCGCCCAGCGCCTTGCTTACCAGTTGAATCATGACATCGCTGCGCCATCGCCAGTTACGCCAGTGGCTTGGTAGCAGGTGCCTCTACTTTGCATGGTCGTCGGCTCTGGGGGCGGCTGCTGCCGCCAGCTCCCCCTTGCATTCACATCTGGAAGATATCTCTCCGACGATTCCGTGGTTCCTTGGTTTGGTTGGTCACTGGCAGTGGGCGTTCCTCATCATCGGCCTGTCCGGCGCGGCACTGGCTTTGACGGCACGTCGCTGGAGCGCCGCCGCAGCAGCTGGGCTGATTCTCTTTTCATGGAGTTTTCAGATCTCAGCTACGCCGGTAACTGGCGAAGTAAAGGCTCGCCCAGTTCAGGTGCTGACTGTTTCTACGGTTAACCTCAACTACGACAATCAAAACATTGTTCCTCTTCTGAAATGGTTGGACTCTTCCGAGTCCCCTGACATTGTTGTACTCCAAGAGTTCACCGCCGCTCATCAACAAGCGCTAGGTGGGACTAAAGGCAATCAGGTCCTCAAGGCGTATACACATCGCGCGCTTCACCCACAGCCTGATCAGTTTGGCTTGGGAGTGCTCTCAAAGTGGCCCCTCGATGAAATCGAGGTTGTCCAACCCATCGAAGCCACGCAGACGCTCAAGCTCAGGCTAAAGGTCAAATGGCAGGGATTGCCTGTGTTGCTTACCGCAGTGCACCCCATGCCTCCGATAAGTCCTGTCTACGCCAAAGTTCGAGATGACAGTCTTCGCCTGGAGATGCATCGACTTGCGCAACTGGGCATTTCGGGCATCTTGGCGGGGGACTTCAACGACACCCCGTGGTCAGCGGGAATGCGCGCCCTCGAGCCCACGCTATCAAGAGCAAGCGGTCTGCAACCTACATGGCCCAACGCCAACGGCTTTCTGTCATTGCTTCCCTTGGACCATATCCTCGTGACGCGGCACTGGCAGAGGAGCACGTATGCGCTCGGTCCTGATGTGGGCTCGGATCACAGACCGGTGATAGCAACGCTGGTAGCTGCGCCGTGATCCCACATCCACTCACTCAAGGTCCATCCAACTTGGTTCAACCCGCCATTTCCTGTGTTCATCGCAAGAAGTGCGACACACCAGGACTGAGCTCCGAAGATCAGGCCTGAAACACACACTTCTGCTCCAGACCCGAAACAACTGCAACCAAGAGATCATCATGAAAACCAATAGCAACATTCTCAGCGTTCTTTTACTGGGCGTCGCCCTCCTGTTGGGCGCTTGCACCAAGGGCCCGATGGACACTCCACTTTTAATGGGAAAGGGCATTGAAGCCTACAAGGTCGATCTCAATTCCCGGGCTGAAAGAATGACTCAGGAGGAGCTCAATGCCTTTAACTGGGCCGTCGAGGGCGTGACCTACGACCAACTAATTGAGCATGCACCTAACAAGACCCCTCGCGAGGTGATTCGAATGGCCGTCAAAAATGCGAGCGCCCGGGTGGAACAGGATATGGCTTCTGCTGAGAAGGACATTTCCACGTACGAAGAAATTCGTTTGCAGCTCAAGGAAATCTCAGCGACCAGAATCCAGTTCCGCCAGGAAAAGACATTCTTCGGCTACATGCCACACCTAAATTTTGATGCCACCAACGCGTCTAGATTTGACGTCGGATACATGCGGTGGGTTGCAACAATCAGGGTCAACAGCGGCGAAAAACCTGAGGCCACCAAAGGTCTGAATATGAACTACAGAAACTCAAAATCGCTGGGGATGAAGAGCAACTCCTCCTACAGCGAACAACACAAGATTGGACATGTAAGCGGTGACTATGCGTGGACCACTCAGATCATCCTTCAGGCAAAAACGGTGGAAGTTCGAGTTGAGCCAGATTTTGAAGCTATCGAAGACCTTGAAGGCAACCGCATCCTTCCTCAATCGCCTTATCCCCGCATGGAGCAACTTAAGCGCATGGCCAAGGGCGTCGAGCTGTACGGCTCTATCTGAGCTCCAACAGGTCGATCGACATGGACTTCCAGAAATGGCCGCGCTTCTTTGAACAGATTTACCCCGAGAGATAGGGAGAGACTGCTTACGGGTTGGAGAAGTGCAGAGTTGTCCATGGCGACGGTGGTCGCTGTGCGACGCCCCCACCGACGCGGTGGGCAACTCGGGGCGTACTGGCTTTTTCATTTTAGGCAGCCTCGGCCAGCACGGGCAGAGGGGCGCAGTAGGCCCGCTTGGGCGTGCGTCGAAGCGGGCGAACGCCTGATCGATCACCTCGCTTGCGAGGCATCCCTCCAACGTGATGGCCACCTTGTATGCGAGCACCCTTTGGCGGCACACCCGTGGCGGCTCGACCTCAGATGTCGGAGCCCAAGGATCTGGAAGAAATGGCGGGCATTCCCTACCCTTTTCGTCCTTTGACGAGTGTGGTGCTGCGTTGATAGTCAGGTCTCCCTCTACTGCCAGGCCTCCATGAGATAACCGCACCCCCACCCCTTGTGGATGGCGATCATCCAGCGCATCAGACCCCGCTCGTCCCGATCAGGCTGTGAGGAGAGTGCAATCAGTCGTTCTTCCGGTTTTTGTCCCGATGTCAACCATTGACCCTATTCAAGGAGCCATTGAATTGCACGTACCCACCATCGCTGGAAACATATCTGAGGACGGGCTATCCGGCTTCCTTCACTTCCAGATCCCTGGCGCCGCACGAGACGGACCAACTCAAATCCCAAGTGCCCGTACTGGTGACTCAGCGGGCCACAACGGTGCCGTGATTGGTTGGGTTGTTTTGGCCGTCCTGCTAGGCCTCTTGTACTTCTGGGTTGGCAGCAACGCAAAAGATGACGGCCCAGACACACCCCCACCCCCTGCGGCCACAAATCGTCCAAATACCGAGGTCAAAGTGCATTCTTCGAAGCCGCAGGAAATTGCCAAGCCGCAGGAAACGCCGCCTGTCAAAACCGAGAGAAAGCAAGTGAAAAAGATGGTCGATCAGAGGTCGCCTGAAGCACTGCGAATAATGCCGAAGAACAGGGAAGCACAAGCTGAGAATTTCGAGCATCTTGAGGCTGAAACACAAGACGATTCGGTTGATCTGGATGCTATCCGTAGATTTAAATCCAAAATGTGAAGAGGATTCCACATGTTTTTGAGTCGAGCCTTGTTCATCCAATCCGCATTCGTCGCGGTAATTGCAGCTACATCCTTTGGAGCCACCGCGCAGCAAGCAGAACTCACGCTATACGGCGCACGATTGAAAGACGCTACAGTTGAATCTTTCGTTTCAGCTGCCATTGCTGCGGGCGCTAAGCGAAAGACAGACGGTGAGTTTGATGCACGCGCTATAGGAGTACCTGCATTGGAGAGCTTCAGCCTATTGGCCTCTGGCAAGAATCTCATCGGGGTTCAGTTCAAAGTTGAACGCTCAGGGCCAAACGACGAAAAACTGCGACAAATGTTGGTGACTAAGTATGGCGAGCCCCAGACAAAAAGTCTTCGTAGGGTCCAAAAATTTGCCTCTCAGTACATTGGCGATGACTCTTACACATGGACATTCGCACACGAAATGCTTCTGACCTACAAAAAGCCATTTTTTTCCTCTGAAGCCACGACTCTGACATACGTAGATAAGGGGAAACTCGACGCGCTTGAGCGAGCCGCAAACGCCGTAGAACAGCGAGATGCGTCAAAAAAAGTCCAATCGCATAGTGATAAGTTCTGAGTGAGTTTTATGAGCGACATTCATTGGCACGATGACCAGGTCATCTACGGGATACGCACGCGAGCGTTTTTTTTCAATCCATCCACTGTGGATGGTCTGCCAGCTGTGCAGCGGCTTTTACCTTTCTTCCAGCGTGCTCGTCCAGAACTCCTGATGACAGAAACAGACGCCGGCAACAAGAATGTGATCTACGGTGAGCTCATCGCCCAGCCAGACGCGGTCTTTTCTCATGGATCCGGTCTCATTGCCCTGGAGTACAAGTCAAACAGCGGACGCTCACACGACCGTAACGGCTGGACGCGTCAGGTTCGCCTTGGAAGCATGCTGCAAGCAGTAGCAGCCGCGATGGCTGTTGCTGGTGCCAGAGGCCTGCCAAGTGCCGTTGTCCTGCGGTGCCACAACGTGGCTTACTTTTTGGACCCATCAACAGAAGTGTTGCAGTTAATGGCTTCTAGCGTGTCTGCTGCAAGAAAGTACTGGCAGGAGGAACGCAGGGTAAACGCCTCGCAACTTGCGACCTACTGCGAGCCACTGATCAAGCGGAAGTTTGGAGTCTCGGACGATTTGGGGTCTGCAGCTGGGCGGGAACGCCACGAAAAGATCCTGGCACGCTGAACCTGATCCTCTAACAAGATTTGGGCAGGCAAGAATAGCGAAGTGGTTCACTTTTCTGCCGCGGGCAGAAGATGCACGAGTGCTTCGTACGAGTCAGATTCAGACGCTGAACGGGTCCAAGCTCATGCCGTAGTCGTTGGAGCTGAAATCCATGCCCGAGGTCGACATATCGCACATGAATTCGTTGTGCCCAAACGTGTCGTGTGTGATGCCAAAAATGTTGCCATTCATATCCACGCCAGAGTCACCGACCATGGGCGTGCCATCGATGTTCACGCACGGCCCATGGTTCATGCTCGAGGATACGCCGTACGCGTTTCCATTGATGTCGAAGGCCCCCAACATTGGCGACCCATCGACGTTGAACGCTGGCGCCGAATTTGAGGAGTCCTCGCCCGAGCCAAGGGACCACCACGAGGCACCAGCGGCAGCCGCCACACCGGTTCCCAGTATTCCTGCTTCAGCCAGGGCCCTTTTGACACCAAGCCGGCGAACCCTGTCCAAGCGCAGGCTTTGTTCATCGGGAGAGCCGGCCGAAGTGATCCACCCACGACCGGCTACCCTCCACGCCTCAACGTCGCGCTGCTTGGACAAGTTCCAACCGACCATGCCAATGATCATCGCGATGATGCCCATCCAGAAAGTGGTGTTCAGCATCTTCAGTGGCCCGAAAGTGGTCTCTTCGGAGATGAAGAGCAGAGCGAACATGATGGCTGCGAAGCCGCTCTTGATGAGGACGCTCCAGGATGAGGTTGTCATGGTCATGATGATCCTTAGTCGAAAGGGGTTCCGGGCGCCATCTCCGGGTTGAAGGCACAGGTGTGTTGCTGGACTCAACTGTGCTCGACCTTGTGCCTGTATCGTCAGTCGATGCGACGAATCAAGCAAAACGGCGATGAACCGCCGATTGAACAGTTCGATTTCTTCCTAGGCGCGCTTGGCGCGTTTGGTTGGTTGTGTATGCAGGGCCCAAAAGCCAGCTTCTCGCGAGAAGCTTCAAATCTTTTGGGAGGGCTACTTTGAGCGACCCAGCATTGAACTGCTACCAGAGTGAACTGGATCTCTTGGCCGCACGGGGGCTGTCCGACGAAGGATGTGCGGCTCGTCTGACAGAGGCTTACCTTGACGGGAAGCCCCGCAAACAGGGTAAGCGCTACATCAGCCAGCGGGAGCGCGATCGGCAGTTCTGGTCGCTCGATTTCTGGCGAGACTGCTCACCTGTGATCTGGAACACCCAAAACTTCGAGTTGGCCTTGAGCCGCTACCTGGCACAGGAAGTGGTGGCAGCACCCGATCTGCTCAATCGCATTGCGCAGTCAACGCCAGAGGTTGTGCACTGTGCCGCGCGGCATTCCCGCCTGGTGCTCAACCCGACCTCACCACGGCGTTCGGAACTCGAGGCCGCGGCGAGCCTGCACCCTGTCATTCATGAACTCTGTCAGGTACTTTTGCTTCTCGAAAAGGCACACATTCAGCGACAGAGCCTGCTTCGAAACCTGCAGACCACGTTCGACGATGCGTCCCCTTTTGATCTGCTTTTCTTGTCCAGCCTCTACGCCTTCAAGCACCTGATCCCGAGATCTCTGGGCGTCCCAGGCGCCGAAAGCTCGCACTCCGATCAGGTGCTCTGGGATGCGGTCAACGACCTGTTGATCTGGAAGATGCGCACCTGTCCCGAGGCTGCACTGCGACTGGACGATCAAAAGATCGGCTCTTCGATGGCTGCGTACGTGCGTCCACTGCTGTTTGGTGACGCGGGCGAAGAAGCAGCGCTCGATGAATTCAGCCGGTTTGAGTCGCTGATGGAGGCTCAGATCGAACTCAACGAGTTCGAGAGTCGCTCGGCCGATGCGTTCAGCTATGACGACAGCATCCAGTTCGTTCGGGAAGGAGCTCGGCTGGAGATCCAGGAGATAGACGCGGCAGCATGCAGGAAATGGGAGACGGACGGACGCAAGCTGGAACTGTTGCATGGCTACTGGTTCTACCGGGCGCTCGACGAATTTGCGCAGTCTGAACTTGCCAGCCTTCAGATCGGAACGGCAGAGAACCATGAGGCCAACCAGCTGGCATGGATTTCAGCGCTTCGCGCGAAGTTGCAACTGCGCGAGGTCTACGGCGTCTCAGAACAGACCACCCTTGATTCCGGTACGAAGGTGCCGGTGTTTCAGACGATGCTCGGCCTCGAGCTGATGTCGGCACACTTTCTCAAGGACCATCTGGTTCGATACACGACTTTGCTGGCAGCCAAGGGCGACTGGAGACTGGCGCTGCGGGACCTTGCGTTTGAAGGACTCTTGAACGGAATGCAGATCAGGTTTCCACTGACTTGGTCGGATAGAGATGCAAAGATCAAGAACATCACCGGATGGACCGTTTCTCCGGATCAACCTGGAGGCAGCGCACGCACTGCGTCCGCCATTCTGGATTTCTGGAGTTTCGACATGCAAGAGGTCGCGGCGCGGCTTCGCGCCGATCAGTCAGGACCGAAGCCAGCACTCAATGAGCGCCCGGTTCTGAAGTTCGGCGGCACCTACGTACAGCTCCCTTGGGTTGTGGGCGTCCAGAACCGGAGTACAGCTGTGATCAACAACCTCCGCAGGCTGGGTGCGGACCGCGCCGAAAGAAAAGCGGAAACCCAGGTGATCGAGGAGAACATCGCCAGCTTGTTGCGGTCGCGCGGCTTTTGCGTCGTCCTGAACTGGAACCCACCTGAGCCCTGGCGAGATGCTGGTGAAGTGGACGTGATCGCATCCAGGGACGGGCACCTTTTCGTGATGGAGGTGAAGTCCACTTTTGTTCGCCGCTCCATGCGCGATGCATGGCTACACGCGACATCGACATTGCGCAAGGCAGGTAGGCAGGTCGAAAAGAAACTGCATGCCGTCCGTGCTGCCATGGCATCAGGTCTGCTGACGGAGCAGCTCGGCTTGGCTGGCCCAGTAACTCCCTCTCAGATCCATGGCTGGATCGTGGACACATCGATCGAATGTGACCACGAGCTTTTCAATGGGTACCTGAAGATATCACTGGAAGAGGTGCTCATTGCCCTGCGGGACGATGCGCAACTGCTTTCCGATCCAGATGGCCTGCTTGGGCAAACTCCGTCTGGGACGGACGGCAGTCGCGGGACCAGTACGCTTTACCCCGAAGGCTTCAGCGCCGGGCGATTCGTCGAAATCATTCAGAGTGCCGGCGTGTGGGAGCAACTGATGAAGGAACCCGACTGACAGATTCGCAGCAGCGCAATCAACCTTGGGACGATTCAACCTCAAGGTTGTACCAAGTGCCATTGATGCAAGGCTGCGGTTGCTCGATCGTCAACTCTTGACCAAGGCCTGCAGCGCGCGCTTTCAATGCGCAAGCCAGCCCTCCTCGCTGCGGGTCCTCTCCGTGTTGAACAAACACCACGGGCGCTGTCCTGACCTCCTGATCTGCATGCCGATGAAACATCCAGTTCACCAGGTCTTGCTGATCAGCGTGCGCCGAGTAGCCAGTCATTCTGACCACATCTGCGGCGATGTCTCTCGCCCGAATCACTTGGCCGTTTTCCCACTCAATTTTTCCGGTGTGACGCTTTCGCTCTTGGGGAGGCGTTGCACCCACAGCCATCAACTGAGTCAACACAGCCCCACTCGGCGTGTAGCCGGTGCTGGCCACGATATTGCGGCTGTTGCCAAGCAGGGTGGGCAACCATTGGGCTGCAGCACCGTTCTCACCATCTGCCGATCCGCAGACGATGACAGTTGGCCCTTCCGGTTGGGCGCTACGGTTCAGACCAAGATCCTTGAGTGTTTCCACCAGTGGCCTCCAGTTTTGCGCGATCTCGTTGCCCCTCGTCTGCCTGCTCACATTGTCTGCTCGCTTCCCAGTGAGTGTCTGCTGACAGATTTCAATGGCAGCGTCGATGTCGTCCGGGTCCGTATCGTCGAGCCCAAGCAGCCTGAACACTTGCTTTCCCAGCCACCGAAGGCGCACTTTTCCGGTCTTTCCCGTCACCTCGGAGTCACCAAGCGCTTTTGCAACCACCGGCTGAATTCGAGCGGCCAGGGGCGCGTCGAGCAGAACCTTCAACTGACCAAAGCGGACAGGATTCTTCGCAACAATGGCGTGCAAGTCAAAGAGCACGTCTTGCACCCGCCCCAAGGCAAAGGCTGGCAGCAACAGCGTGCCTGCCTGTGCGACCGTTCGCTCGATCAGGGCTTCGAGTGTGGCGAGTCGAACAGCGGGGTCGCGCTGCTCGGCCGTACGAACTACGTTGCCATATGTCGATTCAAGCACCGCAAAGTTGGCCTCTACGGGTCGCCAGGGATGGCGAATCAGAGGGGCCATTTCCTCGTCTTCACACCCAGGGCCGACATCGCCGGAAAAGACAATGCTTCGCTGATCCGGACCAGGCGCCCCCCACAGGACGGCGAGCGAGACGGCGCCCACGATGTGGCCAGAACGGTAAGAGCGGAGAAACAGATCCGTCGCCACCGGCCGCGGTTGAGCAAGCGGCAGTTCGCTCCTGAACGGGCGCCATTTGATGCGCGCCACGTCGCTGAGGGTGTATCCAGCCGTTGAATGTCGCGCGGTCTCTTCGAGGACCTTCTGCGCAATCAGGGCCGTCTCATTGGTGCAGTGGACCGGACCTTTGAACCCACGCTTGTAGAGCAAGGGAATGAGCCCGCAGTGGTCAAGGTGCGCGTGGGTCAGCGCGACGAACTGGATGCTGGATGGCTCGAATGGCCACTCACCGTCCGTCCAGTGCGCAAAGCGCCCGCCATCCAGGTTGAGCCCACAGTCAACAAGAAAACTCCAACCCCTCGCCTCGTCCTGCAACCAAGTGCATGAACCGGTCACAACACCCACAGCACCCAGAAAACGTACCTTCATTTCGCACACTCCATTTGGTTTAGAAGGCTCGAGTGTTTGCCTCCTGGAAGACATCTGCAACGCAATCGCATCGCCAATCCATCGATGCAATCTCGATGCCAATCGGGATCAACTTAGGTACGATGCTGTCCATCTGGAGGAAACGATGAAAGAAGGCAGAGTGTTGGCAGCAGCCAGGGTCCAGGGTCTCGAGTCGCTTGCGAAGGTCGCCAAAGCGCTCATCGAAAAGTACCCGCATCTTTTCGAAGGCGTTGAGGTCAGGAGCCTGGGCGCCAAGCTGAGCGACCTCAACCGCGGAAAACACACTTGGTGGCGCGATCGAGCGGATCGCGTTCATGCACTGACGAATTTGATCGGCCTCGAGATCGAGGATCTCATCGCCAGCGAGCAAGCCCAGAAACGCGGGCTGTGGGTTTTCGAGGAGTTCCCGGAGCTCCCCGCGCTCAACCTGAGCAACGAGCAACCGCCCAATCTGGGTGAAACGGTTGCGCTAGAGTCGGCGGGAGCTCATTTATCTGACTGGGATACTTGGCAGAGCGTAGCGCTGGGCCCCGACTACGAGCAGCTGCCGCTTCACAGGCTCGGAAGTGGCTTGGTGTGGCTACACGTGCCCGAGGGCACCGGGCGCGGCCTCCTGGTGTCACGTATCCAGGCACGCAACCGACTCCCCGTCTATCTGGGCAACACGCTTGCAGAAGCTGTCTCGCAAGTTTCTCCATCAACACCCGCGGTGTTGGCACCCGATGGCCCTGTCTCCGGCCTGGATATGGTGGCACTGGCTCAACTTGACCCTGTGCAACCTGTGTTGGTGATCTCTGCGCATCCTTTACCGCGAACGGATGGAAAGACTTTCTCCAAGCCCTATCTACCTAGCTGGGAATGGCTGTCCGCGACTCGCACCGAGCGCACCCGCACTGCCTTCGCCGCTGGAGGGGGTGCGATGTCAGGAGGGATTCTTGAGAAGTACCACGCACACGAGTTGAAGTTGCAACTTCTGCCAACCTGGCGACAACAACTGCTGCGCTGGATCGAAAACCGCCTCTCAAGACACTCTGACACCCTCTTCAGCTCGCAGGGACTGAGCGAGTGGTTGGATGCCTTTGATCCGGACGAGGTGTTTTTCCCGACCCCTTCCGCTTTGCTGTCACTTGCACGCATCTGCCACGAAGTCGGCGAACGTCGCCTACCCAAGCCCGACAGCCCGGACGCCGGCCTGCGACTTTTGGAGCGACTGGGACGTGCTGACAGCAGATACCAAAGTCTGCTCGCCCGCTTGGTCACACACCGCTGGCTCGATGGGAGGACACCTTGGAATCAAGCAAGACCATGGGACGAGTGGTTTGTTGCAGGCGAGCGAAGAAGTGCGCCGCCTCGGCGCAAGCAGGCAGCAATTGCCCGGGAGTCATCGGGTCCGAGAGACGCAAAGGAGCGTGCGCTTGCGCCGCTGACTGAACAGGAACTGACCGCAGCCTTCGAGGCAAACATCCTGGTTCCTGATACCAGCGGCAACTATGGCTTCAGGTCCCACGCCGAAGCCGCTCTTTTGTTGAGAGATCAACTGCGTGCCTGGATGCAGGCTGGCGAGTTCAGCAAATGGGGCGCCCAAAGCATAGGCGACCCAGAGCGCCAACAACTGATTGACACCGTGATGTCAGCACTGGACAACAAGACCGTGGTCGATATGTGTCGACTGGTGGTTCGTCTACCAGTCTGGAGTGCAGAGAGCCTGGGCGCATCGGAAACGCTGCTTCTTACCGCAGGAAGTCGCATGGCTGCTGGAACTCAACACTACAGAATTGAGTTCGGTGAGTTGCTGAAACTCACCCTGGCCAGAGTTGTAGATGAAGAGGGATACGTCCCATTACCCCTGAGCCGCACGCAAATGACCAGCACTGACCGCCTCATTTGGACACGTGCCTTCTGGGGATGGAGCCTTGTCGCACCCAAGCCCGCTTGGATTCCCGTTGTCATGGTCGAGAGCTTCCCTGGCTGGGCTACTGAACCAGTCGACTGGCTGTGGAACCTGTCAGTGCCAGAGGCCACTTACGAAAACATTGCAGCCGGGCGTTTCAAAAAAATCGCGGCAGCGGTCAATACTGCGGTGGTTCTTGCGGAGAGGCTGGATGCATCCATAACGGGATCTCTTGCGTCAGAAGTTGTCAAATCTTTGGTGGACCTGCTGCGTGCAATTCGCGGCAAGGGCGAAGTGGCGCCACGTTGGTGGCACAGCATCTCCGAGCACTACTGGGCGTTGGAAATTCTGGAGTCCTCGATTGTAGATTTGGCAACCGAGACTCGGCTCAAACTCGCCGCTTCGTTGATCGAAGCATGCTGCACGCCGACCGATGAGCGATTCAGCATCTTGATGCTTGTACGCAGCCAAATCTGGCTTCAACTCCTCAACGTCAAAGAACAGGCGGAACTGTGCAACAGACTCTCCCCTGCAGCCATGGCATTTCTGGTGCGCCACATTCAGGCAGTCCCACCCAAGCTTCGGCGAGAGATAGCGAGCAGAGTTGATCCTGACTCTCTCCCTTTTCCTACCGACTGGCTGGCGCTGTTGAGTGCAGCAGACCTTCCCGACAACCACCGCCTTGGACAACTTCTGCGTGGGGATTTCAAGCAAATTTACGGCGTCACTGCAGCGCTCTGGACACTGTATCCAGAACAATGCGTGGCATGGGCAGTGGACCCCCAAAACTCGCACCGAGCGTACTTTAGGGAGCAGTGCCCTTCTCAATGGGTCCCAGACCTGGCTGCAGCCCTGATGCAATCACCAAGAATCGAAGCAGAGGCGAAAACTCACCAAAACTGGGCACTGCGTCAAATCGCCGATGCTGGCCACCGCGCGCCCGCCCTGCTTCAGTTGTTGTCTTCGAACGATTGCACTGTTTCCAGTTGAGACCTTGAGGGCTAAACAAAATCGTCAACCTTTGTCGCCGGAGACTCGAGTCCAACGTCGAACGTTCAAGCCTCACTGCGATGATTACTATCAGACGCACACGTTGCTTCCAGAAGGTTTGCTCGCGAAGAATCCACATGAGACGGAGGGCAGTGGCAGGATCGATACGCTTTGCTCCGAAGGTTTCGGCGCCGGGCTACTCAGCAAAACTATTCAGACAGGCGAGGTCTGGGAGGACTGATACAACTCGACTGAGCCAATTCACCCGCCTTCAGATCCCTGGTCGGGCTGCAAAGCGCGATGCCATTCGCCTTTAACGCGTCCTTGAACAACGTTTACCCAGAGATGTCCTATGTCCCTCCCTGTCTTGCTCCTGGAATGCGGCATCTGCAAAGAATCCGTTCCTTCAGGGCCCTACCTTCCCGCGCTCTACTGCACCCCAGATGGCAAACACCTTGCTCTTCGGTGGACATTGGGGTGGTGCAATTCGTGCGGGCATGCAAGACGCGTGGAGGACTGGCCTTCTATGGAAGCTTTGGACAGTGAAACCGCAACAGCTCTAAAAGTGGCAGGAGAACCCCAAGACCAGCTGCAAGATTGGATGCGAAAAAAGCTGGAGGACATTGAAACCTACCGACGTCTGCAGCCTTTGCGGACTACACCCAACCATTGCCTGGCGTGCGGTGGCACTGACCTGCTGGCTTGGTCATACGACAACGATGGAGTGCCCCTGGCAACGCCCCACAAAGAATGCACGGGACTGTTTCGTCAAGTGGAGGACCCCGATGGGATGCGCTTCATGCTCTTAGATGAGTCTGATCTTTTTTCACTTGACTGCCGCGACTTGGGTAGAGTGCAGAACAACGTCGCTCCGTCGACCGCGGGATTCAACATTGATGATTTTTGGGGTCCAGACTTCTCATCTGAGCGGAGTTTCTGAGCCCGCATAAGCAGGCATGGAAGGGGACTTCACCCACACAATCTTCCGCGGTCTCCAGCGTCCGTCCCATATGAGCTCAAGCGCTCGCTGATTTTGGGGATCTTCCCAGCACGAACAAGTCATGAATGGAGTCCCCATGCGTACACAGTCTGAAAGCATCAGCTGGCTCATCACTGCAATCGAGCGTCTGCAAAGTGACGACCCAGTGCCGCTGGGCACTCAAGGATATAACCGTTACACGACGCAGAAAGCACATTGGCTAGGTTGGCTGAAGCCCGCGGAAGGAGAAGGAAGCTACCCGCGTGCAGACAATGGCAAGCGCGATGCGCGCGACGTCTACAACCGCATCGTGGAGCCGAAACTTCTGCTTTGGCTGGTCACGGCAGCTGAGGTATCACCGCAACTGATCAAGGTGGCCAATGATGAAGCCGGCTCGAAAACAGGGCTTGCCAGCAAGTCTGCAGCGATCCGAAAACACATTCCTTGGACAACGCTCTCCTCTGCACTTCATCGCAAACTTGACACCACGAAGCCCTGCACCGAGTGAGTTCCCTTTAATCAAAGTTGAGCACCGCCATGACCAGTTTTCAAGTGGGAACTTGGAACCTTGATGGTTATCGCCGGACAGGAAAACTGCCTGAACAAGTGGCAGTCTTGGAGGCCTTGTGTGCAGACGTACTCGTATTGACCGAAGTAAGCGACAGGACTCAGCTTGAAGGCAAGAACTGCTGGTGGTCAGCGTCTGGCCAACCTCCTCTATACAAATCGCACCATCGCGCGGTGGGTGTTTTCTCTGGATGGGCAGGCGTCGCACTGGAGGTATCCGACTCACGTCTTTCCGTGTGTGTCGCTCTGGCTGCGCCCCAGCCACTGGGCCTTGTTCTGGTCTACGGAACAATCATTCCGTATCACGACGATGGAGTTCGACAAGGGCTGGCCGCTCGGTGGGAGCGACATCACAAAGCCATTGGTCTTGTTCTTTCGGACATCAAGCGCCTGAGGAGCATTCCGAACTACTCCGCCGCGCATTTCATATTGGCCGGTGACTTCAACACAAACCTGGATGGCAAGGGCCGATACGGAGATCCCGTCGCTCGGCAGGCACTCATGGTGGGCCTCGAAGAACTCGGCATTTTGTGTCATACCCTCGAGGACATCAAAGCGACTCGTGGGTCTTGCCGTTCGATCGTGGACCATATTTGCATGAGCGCGGCATTGCAACCATCAAAGCCACTTCGAGTCTGGTGCGACAAGGAAGAGCCCGATCGACTATCTGATCACAACGGCGTGTCGTTGGAATTCAATGTAAAAGCTCCATGAAGCCGACGCCTCCAGAAGGGCAAAAATCAGCACTGGAACGTGGAATGCGTGCGCGATCAGATGCGCTCTGGTCGGGCATTTCGGGTGTTCACGGCGATCGATCAGAGGAGTCGTGAGAGTGTGCCAACTTCAGTCTCACCGGTAGGTGGGTCGACATGGCACTGGACGAGGCCGCGCTGGAGCGGGAATGGCCCAGGACAATCAGTGTAGATAACGGCACGGAATTCAGATCCAACGCACTCGATGATTGGGCTTTGCTCCGCTGTGTGAAGAAAGACAACACACAGCATTGAAAACCCGCGGATATTGCCATTGCTCTCCTGCGCTAAAAGACTGAACTAGATTCGTTCCATGATCGAAAACACCAAGCTACGGATCGGAACAAAGTGAACACTGGAACTACCTCTCGAGACCGTGCTGATTGGTTCGAACGCATCACCGGCTTCGCGGAAGGCTCCTACGAATGGACGCAGGCGCGCCTGCGAGTCAGCGTTGACTGCTTGGTCTCCACAAAGGACGGTACGCGTCATAGGTTCGGGCGTTTCGAGATGGTCTCTCTTGGCGAGTTGCTGGACATGAGCCCAGCGGGAGTCGAGGGAACGCTAAGCGTCAAGACAGTCACCGGGGATGCCAGAGCTCTTCATGCCGACTCGAGAAACGCAGGCGCGACATTTCAAGTGGCATCCCAGTTCAATGCGCTGGAGATGGTCGGCCCTGACGTCACTCCTGAGAGCGGCGTCACGCGCTATGAGTTTGACCGCACACAAGGCCCAGCATGCGCCATCGCAGCAAGTGGGGCAACGATCTGGCGGAACTACCTCGCACCTGTGGCAGGAGGCATTGGCCAGCGTTCAGATCGACAACTCGATGGGCTCCACGACCTCGGACTGGTCCTTGCAAATGCCTTGGAGAGACAGGTGGATCAACTTTGGTCGATGCGAAATGGCTATGCAATGTGCAGCGATGACGGTCTTCGACGGATCGCTGCGTTGCTTAAGGATTGCGATCAAGCTGAGCGTACGCGGCTGAGAAACCTGCTGCGGATGGGGTGGCACCGAAACGTAGATGTGACGGACATGGAGGTAGGCTCACGCCACCAAGTCAATCAGGTTTTCTGCTCGGCCCTACCCGTGGCGTACGGCCGCCACTCGGCTGCTCTGTGGGAACCTTTTGCTCGACTTGTTCTGGAAGCAGCCTATGAAGCGACACTGCGCTGCGCCTGGATAACTGCTTGCGCTGGTGGCTCAAATCGGGTGCTACTCACCGGTCTGGGTGGCGGCGCTTTTGGCAACCGGTCAGACTGGATATCTGACGCCTTGGACTATGCGCTGAACTGCGTTAAGGGAACCGATCTGGACGTGTACCTGGTCTGCTATGGCCACGTACCCGAGCACTTTCGGCGTTTTGCGCAGTAGTGCTGCGTAAACATCGTTGACCGCCCGAGCGGCTTTGCCATTTCGATTTGCAACTGGTAGTCGGTCGAGAATCGATTCGACAGCGCGTCGCCCAGGGGGTCCTCGCCGCAGCTGCGCACTACCAAGGCTGAGAGCCGGCTACGTCCAGTTGGACCGTCGTAGTGCAAAAGCCCCGTTGAGCCGTTTCGACAGCGATCGAGAACCAGCGTGGGAGATTTCACCAATAGGCTTGCTTAGAATCATCAATCAGCCCACCACGCCTGCAAACTGAACTCAAACCATGAAGAATTTTTTCTCCGCCATTCAGGGGAAGTTTGACGCCAAATATCACGGTCGCTATTTGGGAAACATCATCGAGCAGATAGCAGCGATGCGATTAGACGTGGTTCACCCCTTGGTCAAGGCTGCCCCGCTGGGTCACAGACGCTGGCCTCTATCGTCCGTTCAAAGTGTCACTGCTGAGTCGCTATATCTTTCCGAAGATCACCGAATCAATGATCGCCGTGCGGATCTCGAAATAGCCTTGGAGTCGGGAAGCCGAACGGCGCGCATCCTGGTTGAGGTCAAGATGCATGACCAGTTTCTCAAAGGTCAGTTGGAAGACTACGTGCAATGGGCCAAGGATCGTCGACCGGATGACTCGGACGATCGAGCAGTCGTTGTTCTCACAGCCTACCCCCTTTCGCTAGCAGAGGGGGCCTTCCTCGATTCCAATCGCGACCATGTCCGGCACATGTACCTCTCAGAGTTCATGGAGGCGCTCACCCTCATGGAAAGCGAATCGGAACTCATTTCATTGTTTGCCAACTACCTGCGAGAGGAGGGTTATGCCATGTATCAACTTTTGAATGCCAAGGGAGACACTGCGGATCTGAGTGCCCTGCGCTCCTTTCTCGTTTTGAACTTTCTGCCCCTTCAATCGGGACACAGCAAGGTCGCCTCTTCTCTTAAAGTTGAACGCGGTCCGATCGTGTTCAGCAACTTGGTTCAGAACTGGCAAATTGTGTCGGACAGACTTGCGAAGGTAAGTTTGACGCTCGGCCGCCGCCCCACGGTACGTTACTTCCCACAACAAGCTCGGCGAGAGAGTGTCAAGGACAGTGAGACATTGGACGAGAACGGTCTGTTTGACGCCCAGCGGCAAGCCAGGATGTCCAAGGAATGGGGGCGATTCTGGTTGACCTCAGAATGTACCGTTCATGGGGAGGATTCCCCGGGTAGCTTGCGAATCCAGTGGGGTCAGATCATTCAGATCCACCACGGAAATCAAGTCAAGGACGAGGGCACACCCATCGACTGTTCTCTCTATGCTCTGGTCCGCCGTGGCAAACAACAACTCGGCGGGAGCATGCATTTGGTTCATCAAGGTATTCAGAACCCATTGTTGTACAGCACCGAACCGTTCATGAAAACGCTCACGGAATTGATCCAAACAGCAACATCAGAGGCCTGTGCCAAAGAGCCAAGCGCTGCGTCATTCTTTCCCTGGCGCACTTGACCCTGTCGGGCAGACGGACGGCTTGATAGGAACTCTATCGAGCCCCATCCGCTCGTACCAACTGGAGTCGGGGATGCTTGAGTATCGGAACACTTGACCGGATTGGAAAGCTACGGAATCTATGAGCGCCAAGGCGCCGGACTCGGCAGACGAGGTCGACACAGGTTCAATACCCTCCTTTCACTGCTGAAAACCTCTTAACTGGATCCAACTGTTCGACGTGAAACGCCTTGATGCGCCGATCAAACACGGCTAGATCAACAAGGAGGTCCTGAAACGCCTCGGCTTCGGTGCCCCACAGGACCGCAGACCAAGCCATCTCTTGTTCTGAATAGGCCAACGGGTACAAGCCCATGAAAGGGGCCAACTTTCGATGTGGATCGGGAACTACAAATCTTGAGAACGGACCCTTGGCTGCAGCGAGGAGCGAGGCGAAACCAGTCTCTCGTGTAACTGGCAGCGGCTGGGACAACACAAGAACCATGGCTTCGACCATCGCCTTGGGCGAGAACTCTTCCATGTGAAAACCTGCTCGCCGAGCTAGGTGTTCAACCGAAGCAGCCTCCTGGGCCTGGAGATGCCACCAATCGATGTCACGCAAGGAACAGGCCCACTGCCGGTGACAGAAAGCAGGCACCACTCTCTCTACGAAAGGTCGGTCAAAGTGGGCGTTATGAGCCACCACCAATTCACAGCCCTCGACCATCTCCGTGATTCGCTTGACGTCCAACCGATGGCCCACAAGGGCCGACCGATCCTGACCCAGGATTCGAGCTGCCTGCAATGAAAGTTCTGCAGCGGGCTCTTGGAGACCCTGAAAGCGATCAACGATTCGGACCACGGCCCCGCTGGAACGCTCCACCTCAAGAGCGATCAGCGCCAAACCAATGAGTTCTTCTACTTCGTGGTTTAGGCCGGTGGTCTCGGTGTCGACAACCAAAATTCGAAGTACGTCTCCGGGCGGTCTGGGCAACTCGTGTTGGGTTTCAAAGGGATATTCGGTGACCATGGAGTAGCGTTGCTTGGTGTGGTCACCGAGCTTATGGACACCCACGACGAGATGTGTCGCAGCAAGGTTTCAACTCTAGAAGCCCGCGCCGCGGCATGAAGGATGAATCCACGCGTTCTCGCTGTTCGTTTCAGATCAGCGTTCGGATGGGAATGTCGTGATGCACAGGGTGCTCGATCGGGTACCTCGCACGCCCGCTTGAGGACCCAGTGCGCCTGTGTCAAGGGGGTGCCGCTTCTGGAAGCGCGTGGCTTTTCAACCAATTGCCGCACTACCGATTGCCGCATCATTGAGGCACTGGAGATCTCATGCCCGCACAACCCAAACACGTCACGCTTCAGCGACTGCTTGAACTTCTCAAGGCGCTGCCCCACCATGGCTGGGCCACTCCCAGTGAACTACATGCACGTCTGGTCGAAATGGGATACGAAGTGGATCTACGTTCTGTCCAACGAGATCTGAAAGAACTTCAGAAGAGCTTTCCTCTTGATCACAACGACAAGGGGCGCCCGCACGGCTGGCGCTGGTCGAACGAGGCGGCTGGGGGCATTGCCGCGATGAGCACGCCAGAGGCTCTGAGCCTGGTACTGGTTCAGCAGCACCTGCAAGCCGCCTTGCCAGCCAGCATGCTCGACGGCTTTGAATCCCTTTTTCGCCGTGCGCGCCAGCGCCTGGAGCGCATGGGACCACTCTCCGGTGCCACGCGCTGGCCAGAGAAAATTCGCGCTGTGCCTCCTGGCTTGCCTAGCGTCGTGCCCACCATCGATCCGGAGGTCCAGGCTTCCATCTCTGAAGCTTTGCTAGCGGAGCGCCAGATCGACGTCGTATACGCCCCGGCTGCCATGGATGCGACCAAGCGCTATCGGCTGCACCCGCTAGGGCTGATCCTGCGTGGTGGTAGGAACTACCTCGCCGCCACCAGAGGCGGTAAGGAGCCGCTCCTTCTATATGCGATGCATCGCTTCATGTCTGTCGATGTGACGCTGAAGCAAATCGGAGTGGATGGAAGTATCACACTGGATGCTGCACTCAGCTCGGGCCAGGCTCAGTTCGGTGCTGCAGCGCTGCTGGGAAAGCCAATAGGACTGCTCATCGCATGCACACCAGAAATGAGTCGACTCCTGCAAGAGGCACCGCTGGGGCTGGATCAAACTTCACAGCCAATGGATGATGGACGCACCCAGTTCGCCGTGCAGCTACCAGACTCCTGGGAGCTACGTTGGTGGCTGATCAGTCGGGGCACGGATGTTGAAGTGCTCAAGCCGACAAAGCTGCGCATGGAAGTCCGAGATGCGCTGCAGACTGCACTGAACCAATACAGCCTTATGGATTAAGAGCGAGACAGCAGAGACCTGGAGGTCGAAATCGTCACTTCCGGACTAAGCACACATTCCTCAACTGCGTGTGACTTCGGACGTTTTTGGGCGCGACAGATCCTGTCGCATCACTCTTGAGAATCACCCTCCCTCAATCAGCGGAGTGTGTGTATGGGACGAAGGAAAAGCGCAGCGGGTAGTGGACTTGAACACTGGTACTTGCCCATCGTCCGGCTCTGGACGCTGCGAACGCTGCTTCGCTGCAACGGCATTTCTGAGTTCCTGGGCGATACACGCTTCAGCGATCTGGAGGTCGCGCGGATGCTGGGCTACAGCCCGACATCGATCAAGAACTACACGCCTGCCTGGGGTCTGGCATCGCTGCAGCGCAAACACCAGGCGATCGAGAAGCTGGCAATTCAGATTCCCAATGACAGTGTCATTGGCCGCAACATTGAACAACTGGCAAGCCACATGGGCTTCTCCCACGTGGAGCGCGACATCCTGCACTTCACGGTGATCGTGCGCCTGCAACCCGAGCTCTCTGATGCTCTGGGCATGTTGGGAGAGCTTTCCAAGTCTTCTCTGTACCGCATTTACGCGAAATGCCTGGACTACTCGCTTGAAGAGATTCAGGCGGCCCTGGATGAACGCGCGAAGCTGAGCAGGTCGGCGCTGCTGGCTGTCGATGGCGGGCAAAGCTATGCATTCCGCAACAAAGTCGATCTGCTCGATGGACTCGCGGACAACCTAACGCTGGAGCACAAGGATCTGTACTCGATGTTCGGCAACTGCTTCACGACATCGCAGGCAGGCAAGCTGAGCGTTGAGAGTTTTCCTCATCTGGAAGAGGACATCGCGATTCTCGTGGCATACCTGGAGGTGGCCACCAGAACTGCTCAGCCGGGGGTCAACATACTCATCCACGGCAAACCGGGCACCGGGAAAACTGAACTGGTCCGCGCGGTGGCGCAGTCCCTGGGCTCTGCGCTGCTTGAGATATCCACGGAGGAAATCTCTGGCAAGCCGAAGGCGGGCAAGGCCCGCTTTGAAGCCTTCCGCTTTACACAGCACCTGCTGGGTGGATCGGGGCGTCAGTTGCTGCTCTTCGACGAGGTGGAGGACGTGTTCTGCGAGCCTATGCCAGTCAAGCGCGGCGACGGCAACAGCAGCGGACTCAAGGGCTGGGTCAACCAGATCCTGGAGAAGAACCCCGTGCCCACGTTCTGGGTCACCAACCACCTCCACGACATCGATCCCGCCTATCGCCGTCGCTTTGATCTGGTCATTCATGTGGACGTCCCACCGGCCAGCGTGCGAAAGCGCCTGCTCGATGAACACACGGCCATGCTCGATCTGCCGATGAACTGGCGCGAGCAGGTGTCAGCGCATGCGGACATGTCACCGGCCGTGGTGGCCCGCGCCTCCAGGGTCAGTGCAGTGGTCTGTGACGCACGCCCCGACATTCAAGCGAGTGCCGTGCTGACCAAGGTGATGAACAACACCCTGAAGGCCTTGGGATCACGTCCCGTTCGACCAGGGGATGACTCGGGTCTTCCCGAGCAGTACCGGGTGGAGCTTCTCAACTCGGATTGCGATCTCGAACAGCTGCGTGAGGGACTACGGCGTGTGGGAGAAGGCCGGATCTGCCTCTATGGACCTCCGGGCACCGGAAAGACAGCCTTCGGCAGGCACGTTGCCCACGCGCTTGACCGCCCCTTGCTCATCCAGCGCGCCTCCGACATCCTGTCGCCCTACGTTGGGGTGGCCGAGCAGAACATCGCCCGCATGTTCGAGAGGGCCCTGGCAGATGGTGCCGTGCTCCTGCTGGACGAGGCAGACAGCCTGCTTCGCGAGCGCCAGGGCGCCATGCACTCCTGGGAGGTGACCCAGGTGAACGAGATGCTGACCCAGATGGAGTGCTTCCGCGGAATCTTCATCGCCTCCACGAACCTGATGGACAGGATGGACGAAGCCTCGATGCGCCGCTTCGATGCCCGGATCAGGTTGGGCTATCTCGGCGCTGCACAGGCGTGGACCATGTTCGTCGAATTGACGAAGCAAACCGGCGTGTACCTTGACTCGGCGCTGAAGCCGGACCTCCATGCAATGACCATGCTGACCCCTGGCGACTTTGCCGGCGTGTTGCGGCAGTGCCGCCTTCAACCACCCGCTGATGGCAAGGCCCTGGTCGAGCGGCTGCGCTCTGCGTGCGCAGTCAAGCGAGGCGCAGTTCACAACCCCATCGGGTTTTTGCCGTGAAACCACAGATCGCCAATCCTTCTCAAACTACCATCTTCAGATGAACACCTCGCCACGCTACCTCACCAAATCCCGGTTCAAGCTTGCGCTGGAATGTCCCACCAAGCTGTACTACACGGGCAAGCCCGAGTACCTAGACACATCGCTGGAGGACAGCTTCCTCGCAGCGTTGGCCGAGGGTGGACATCAGGTCGGCGCACTCGCCTGTGTCATGTACCCGGGTGGCGTTGCGGTGACCGGTCGCGGACATGCTGATCAGGTTGCGATGACCCAGGATCTGCTGAAGCAAGAAAACGTCACCCTGTATGAGGCGGCTTTCGAGGCGCAGGGACTGTTCGTGAGGGTGGACGTGTTGCGCAAGAGGGGCAACGTCATCGAACTCATCGAAGTCAAGGCGAAGTCCTACAACCCGCTGAAGGATGGCGACTTCCGTGGTCGGGGAGGCGTCCTCAAATCGGACATCCTGCCGTACCTCCAGGACATCGCATTTCAGAGATTTGTGGCCGGACTTGCCAGACCCGAATTCGAGTACGAGTGCTTTCTGATGCTGGCCGACTCCAGCCGGCAGACGAGCGTTGCTGGACTGAATCAGCGCTTCAAGCTGGTTCGCAAGAGCGGCCGTGCCAGCGTTGAGGTGCAACCCGGCACCGATCTGGCCTCGATTGGAGAACCCATCCTCAACGCGATTGCCGTGAATTCGCATGTGGATCAGATCCTGCACGGTCCACTGGAACTGGCAGGTGCCATGGTCCCCTTCTCTGAAGGGGTTGAGCAACTGGCCGAAGCCTACAAAGAAGACCGACTGATCGCACCGGTACTGGGAGCCAAGTGCGCCTCCTGTCAGTTCACTTCCAAAGCACCGCCTGTCCCTGGAGAACCCCGCAGTGGTTTTCATGAATGCTGGAAAAGTGCCCTGGGCTGGAGCGACGAGGACTTCTCCGATGACCTCGTTCTCGACTTGTACAACTCCAAGCGCAAGGAGCAGTTGATCCAGCAAGGGGCTGTGAAGCTGAAGCAGCTGTCAGAGGAGGATGTGAAATTCGACGGGTCAGAACCTGGCCCTGAGGGCATGACGACATCGCACCGGCAGTGGTACCAGATCACCGGTCAGTGGCCAGGCGGCGGTGACTACTTTCTCGACGCATACGGCCTAGGCAAGGCCATGGAGTCGTGGCGCTATCCGCTGCATTTCATCGACTTCGAGACTTCAGTTGCGCCCATTCCCTTCTTTGCAGGGAGACGGCCGTATCAGACCACGGCGTTTCAGTTCTCTCACCATGTCATGCACGAGGATGGACGCGTCGAGCACAAGGACCAGTTCCTGGACTCTACGCCAGGGGAGTGTCCAAATATCAAGTTCCTGCGAGCGCTCAGGGAGGCTCTGTCGGGCGATAAGGGAACCATCTTCCGGTGGGCCGACCACGAGAATTCGGTATTGCTGCAGCTGCGCCGTCAACTGATGGAGGATCCTGAGCCGCCAGAAGACGCAGCCATTCTGATTGCGTTCATCGAGCACATCACGTCCCGTGAAGTGGATGGCACCAAGGTGCATGGTCCGCGCACCATGGTCGACTTGCGGCGCATCGCCGAGCGCTACTATTTTCATCCCGATACCGGTGGAAGCAGCTCGCTCAAGAAGGTCCTGCCCGCCGTGATGAAGAGTTCGGCGAGCTTGAAGGCGATTTACGGATCGCCCGTCTACGGCACCGCGGAGATGCCTAGCTTGAACTTCACCTCACCTGTGGTGTGGTGGCAGGAGGCTGAGCATGGAGTCGTTGACCCCTACAAGCTACTCCCACCGGTATTCCAGGAGTTGGATGTGGAAGAGCAGGAGCGTCAGGAAAACAGCCTCCCGCAAGAGATTCGCGAAGGCGGTAGCGCGATGGCGGCGTTTGCGTTACTTCAATCCAGCGATTTGCGAGCATCTGAGAACGCAGACATCATTTCAGCGCTGCTTCGGTACTGCGAGCTCGATACATTAGCGATGGTCATGACCTTGCAAGCGTTCCAGAACGGTTGATACGTCTTCGAGCAGAGGTCAGTTCAATACGCGTAGAAATAAGAAGGAGCCGCCAGGGCTCGTTGAACGCACCGCCTTCAGAAAAACGTTGCGCCCAAAATGTCACATACGAACATTTAGTAGTGGCAGCTTTGACTGCTGGCGCGGTGCCCTCACATCTCATCTGAATAAACTCGGCGAACTGCACTAGTCATTCCAGCCCCATGTGATAGGCGACGTACCACCGCCGATTCCGTGGGGCGTAGGTTACGTATCAACGGCGCCAACTATGGCCATGATCAGAAGTTCAATCTTGTCAGCAAGTTGGTCCGTAGTGCTCTCCTCAAAATGACGAGGTCCAACTTCGGAAAGGAGAACAAAGAACTGTTTCCGGATCCTATGGTCATTTCCGAAACCAGGCCAGTTACTACCGGTTAGTACAAGCAGATAAAGCTTGGCGAGGGGGCACTCTGTCCGGAGTATTGACTCGCGGTATTCGAAGTCTTTTAGCCATCCATCCCTGTTCCAGCCAAGCTGTGTCTTGCACTCAATTGCAGCAACAAGCTCAGAACCACGCCATACGGAAATGTCGGGACGCAAAGAGCCCCGCCTTCGAACTACGTTCTGCTCGGACGCGACTCGCAGTTCTGGCGCGAGTTCATGAAGCACAACGCGGAGATAAAAGGTGACTGTCTCAACAAAGAAATCTGCGGCAGGCGCAGCGTAGACCTTATCCAACCCATGCTTGACTAGGTCTTGAGCATTCAAGTACGACTTGACTCTCAGGAGCACGGCTTTCGTTATGTCATCACCTTGGAGATTCGGTTTGACTTTGAGAGCTAGTTCAAAGGCTGCAGATAGTTCTCGCCCGGGCGCTTCGACTGCGAGTCGATAGGGTGAATCGGCTTTGACGTAAGTGGACATAATCTTTAAAAATCCAAATTTCTTCAGTATCGCCTCGACTTGCAGCAATGCGATTACTGTACCCCCGCAAAAAGGTGCGATGGAGGCCAGAACAGCGAGATACAGGCAATAGCTTGCCTCAGTCTTGGCCTGCGGTATTTGGCAGAAGGGCTCCAGCAGCCTGCTGTGGTTGAACCAAGACACCCATTCCAGGGTGGCCAACTCCACCGATTCCTTGGTCTTCCACGGTGCTCGACGGTAGATCACCTCGGCTTTGTACAGGCCGTTGATGGTCTCGGCCAGTGCGTTGTCGTAGCTGTCTCCTTGCCTCCCACTTAAGGCTCGATACACGCCTTGGCCATGCGCTCGCTGTAGCGGATGCTGACGTACTGGGGCCCACGGTCCGATTGACAAACCAGACGCTCAGGTTGCCGCGCGTACAACGCCTGCTCCAGCGCATCGAGTACAAAGTCCGTTCTCATCGAACTGCTCATGCGCCGGCCCACGATGCGCCGCGGGTACACGTCGATCACTAAGGCCACGTACTGCAAGCCCTGCCAGGTGGAGACGTAGGTGAAGTCAGAGACCCAAAGCTGGTTGGGCCGATCGGCCTTGAAGACCCGGTTGACCCTGTCCAGCAGGCATCGTGCCCTGCCATCGCTGACGGTGGTGCGCACCACCTTCCCACGGCGCACACCCTGCAAGCCCATGCACTTCATTAAACGCTGCACCGTTTAGCCTAGTCCCTTGGCACCTTTTGCCTATTCCAAAGCCGATAAGTCTCGAAATCGAGTGAACACACCCATGTTTCGACATGAAAGCTCAAGCGCTGAAGATGGGTCTCCCGCTCACGTAGCGTCTTAGACAGCGACCCGTTCGCACTTCGGCAAAGTGCTTCAAGTCGATCTCGAAAGAGGGCTGCCACTGTGAACGGCGGACGCTCGTTGGCGCTGAATCCCGCCTCGATGGCTGGCCAAGAGCTTGTGTGAAACAGGGCCCTGCTGCCCAGCGGACGCAAAGACGAAACGTCATACATGGGCGCCAGTTTCCAGCGGACGTTGAGCTTGGACATTGATTGCCCGACAAGACGCAGTCGTTCAAGAGCATCAACAACGAAGTAGATGACTTCGCCTGGTCGATCCCACGTCTTCTGATCTAGGACCGTGTAGTCAGCCCGGTATTGCCAAGGTCCGATGCGACTGTCTTTGGGGTCCTTAATGACCCTGCACCAAGCCTCCTGCTTCGCATCTGTGATGTGCAAGAAGGGGGTGGCGGCGGAGAGCAGTGAGCGGAGGGATTCTTGATCTTCGGGAAGCATGGGTGTGCGGTCTAACGTTAGAGCAAAGGGGGCGACACAGTCAGAAAGAACTCCCACAGAGTTTGCACGTGGCTGCCCGGACATGAACCGTCTGGTCTTGGCGCTACCTGCGCGCGAAACCCCTGTTCAAGTAACAAATTATGTAACCGCGCACGGATGGGCGCGTCTCGTTTGGCGCTATGCAGGGCTGTTTGAACGCGCTAGTCATGACATTGGTGAGCAATTTCGCACTGAGCTTTGCGGTCTTCATATGTCATTTGTATCGACTCTTTTAGTTGCTGCGATGTTCGTGCATCTTGCGACGGACCTCGCCTGAGGCGTTGGCCTCCTCCATGGTTGCCAGGTGAATCTGAAGCACCGGGTCAGTGGACAGGCTTCCGGCGCGATTGGGTTGGTACCCACCCGCCAGATTCCAGACCAGCCCACCCTGCAACTTTCGGAAAACCGTCCGGTCGCGCTGGCGCATCTGCGCGTCGTCAAGGAAACCGCCCAAGGGATCCTTGACGTGCATGTCAGCACCAGCCTGGTACAACACAAGATCGCAGCGCCTGGCGTTGATATCAGCAATGGCTTCTTCCAGCCAGAGGAAGAACTCGTCCGGGTCATCGCGGCCGTGGAAGTACTTGCCACTGGTGTGGTGAACCACCTGCCTTGCTAATGTTGGCTTGCGTTTGAGAATTTCGTCGGTGCCGTCTCCGAAGTGGACGTCGCAGTCAAGGATGCCGACCCTAGCATCTGGATTCTTCTCGATGAACATCGCAGCGGCCACCAGCAGGCCGTTGAAAGTACAAAAGCCGCCACCGAGGGCGTAACCAGCATGGTGAAAGCCCGAGGTGGGCGAGCACACCGCGAGAGGCTGCGTAGGCGCATGGAGTGCCGCCGAGACCAGTGAGCCGATGGTCCACAGACATGCCTCGGGAACGCGGCGGTCGTTGTTCTCAAATCCGTTGTTGATGCTGCCTGCGAACACGCCATCGACATAGGTTTTGTCATGCACCCGATACAGGTCTTCCCGGGTAACGGGATACGCCGGCGGCCTCGGGACGGTGGGGTGCAGACGTTCGACCATTGTGTTGAAGCGGGCTGGTTTTCCTGCAGAGGGCGAATAGGTAGCGAGCCCCTCAACAGATTGGCGCGGGTCATAAAAGATGGGTCCGATCAAGTTCTCTCTCCTTGGCACAGGGCCGGGTGATTGGTGCTGATTGAGGTGCCGTCTGGATTCAGTTGGCCGGTAGGTGTTGCAGTTCTCATGTGATGTCGTTCTCTCAAAAGTGAGAACCCGTGGAGGAGCTGCCGTCTGTGCTCCCGCCATCAAGCAGCTGATTCAAAGCTTCGCGCAAAGACAGCAATGCGTGACGATCGACGATGACCTGATGCCTGCGGTGCCATTCCGCGGGATTGCGAGCACTCGCAAGTCGGCTCTCGACACAGCAAGCGAACTGCTCTGGCAGGCTTGGCGCAGGTCTGACGCGCAATATTTCGGTGTAGCTCTCTGAGCACGTCAAAGTGGCTACGAACCCTATCGTGGCTATGGCACTTTCTTGGTCGTGAATTGAGGATGAACGAGTGGAATGAGCAGGTCTGGCAGGGAACAGCACCGGCAGGGATGTTTCGAGCGGGTAGAAAGGATTCATGCGACCTCCGAGGGCGAATACCGCTGCTTGACCAACCCGCGCAAGGCCGCATCGAAGCAGGGATAGAACTCGGAGCTCCCCTTGAAGAATCTCAACATGGCTGGAAGGTCATCGGGATCGTTGCACTCCACGCAACAGTAAAGGTCCCAGCCCCCGATGAAGAAATCGATCAACTGGCCCATGGTCAGTGGCTTCATGGAAGTGCGCCTCGCTCGTCCCCGGAGCGTTCCGCCCCCGTATTCGTCGACCACACGGTAGGCGATGCGCTTTCCAACCAGGCGTGCATAGACACTGATCACATCGGAGGTCGTGGAGCGGATGGTGATCCGCGCAATCTCAAGTTCCCCGTCCAAAGCATCAGCAAGGTACTCACCCCCGAGGAATTCCGGATGGATGCTGCCCCATGCGTCTCGAACGCTCCCTTCCAGCGCAGCCTGCTTGAGGTAATCAGGCACCTCACTGACCACCCCCTGTTCCAGGGCCTGGCTGATCGCGCTGCGCCGGACTGCTCCTTTGACCATGGTGAACAATTCAGCCTGCTGGTCAAGCCGACCGAAGTAGTCGTGAGGACGGTAGGCCATGGAAGTGGCTGCCACTGGGGAAGGCGGCCGGGATTGACATGACACGGTGTCTCTATCAGCCATGGTTGCGTCCTCCCACAATGCAGAGCGCAAACTGGCGGAAGGAAACAGGGTCGACCCACTCACTTCCAAGGTCAGGGGAAAGTCCAGCCCTTCCAAAGGCGGCTTCGGAGCGAACCTTCTGATGGCGTCCGATCAGCGCAAGGGACATTGCCTCAAAAGCTCGAGGGTTGAAAACCACAGGACGTGGCTTCGGCGGGTCAAAGCGTGACAGGTCATTCATGACCATCTCCTTGTTTAGCCGCATTTGACGAGGTATCGGGAGCGGCAAGTCGGTGTAAATCCCCCCAGCCTTTTTTGCCTCAGCGGCGGGCAGGCCATGCCCTGGAATCTGGTGATTTCTATCTAAGCAATATCAGCTGTGGCACAGCATCGGGGCCGCACCAGATCAATACGTTCTGGTCCTGTTCGCGCCACAGTCTCTTGGCCGCCTCGAGAGACAGGCCGAACACGAGAAAGCTCGGCTCTCTTGGCCATTTGCCAAGGGTGTCCCGACCAATACCCTTGATGAAGTTCAGGCCCCGCTTCCTCAACTCACTCGCGAGTTCCGTCTGACGGAACTCGTTTTCCCGTTCAGCAGCGGACTCGCTAAATGGATTGCAGGCGGTCAGGAAAGCAGCGCACTCACACTGGTGCTTAGCGTAGAGGTGGAGCAGGTCTGGACTGGCCTGTCCGACCCGCAAAACAAATGGCACTGCCGCTTCGACGTGATAGTCCGTAGCTCGATAGGCTTGGAGCAGTTCGTCGGATATGGGTGTGTCAGAAAACAAAAAGCCCTCCAGATGGTGGAGGGCTGACGCTGCCGGCTTGGTTGCTCCGAGGAGCCACATCTGCTTGAAGGCGAACCACCTTGCCCCGGAAGGCAGGTTGGCGTGGGCGTCAGCCCAACTCGTAATGTGTCTCCAGTCTAGCCGACACATCAGCGCTTAGTCAATCAATGAGGCACAAGGTGTTGCGAAGGCTAGTTTGAACAGTTCGCTGAAAAAAGGTGCGCTCTCGCCTAAGGATGTTTCACCCATCAGCTGACGTTCTGCAGTTACTGAAACTTTTTTGAGTATTGCTCTCAATAACTACAGGCCTCATTCAAAAGTGGCTCTGTTTTACAGCGTCACGCATGCATACCTCCGGTACAATTACTGCCTGTTCTGCCATCTGCGCGCTGGAGTTTTTCACGTCATGCCCATTGTTGTTGCGAGTTGCACCGCCCGAAAGCGCGGCTCTAAAGATGCGGTGACCATAACCCCCGACATGATGGGTCTCACCCTGGGCGACACCGTCGAAAACTGGCGCAAGGCTGTTGCCCTCCGTGTGGCCGAACGCAGTGCCGGAGACTTGTATTCGGGTCGCTCGGTTACTGAAGTCCATCGTGCCGTTGGATTGTCCAAGTCACAACTTTTCTTCGTCTCTGCTGGCATGGGTTTGGTTGCGGCGCAAGACAAGATACCAGCCTACGACATCTCGCCGGCGAAGCCCAACGGAGGGCTAGCCGCCGCACTTTCGCATCACCAGTCCTCCCCCGCAGACTGGTGGAGTTGTGTGTCCTCGAATGGTTTGAGTCGGCTGATTCGACAGCATAAAGATCAGCAGATTTTGGTTGCCCTACCTTCTACCTATTTGAAGATGGTCGCACTTGATTTGGCTCGGGTAAACCCAGGCGATCTTGAAAGACTGAGCATCTTCACATCGCACTTTGGAGCGAGTGAAGTTCCTGAGTTCCTACGATCCACCGTCATGCCGTATGACGACCGCCTGGAGTCTGTATCTGAGTACGCGGGAACGCGAGCAGATTTTCCCCAGCGTGCGCTGAGGCACTTCGTCCAAGAACTACGAGGACCACACGAGACCTCTAGAGAGAGTCGACTGCGCGTTGAGCAATCGTTGGTTGGATATGGCTTGCGAGAGGTCCCTGTCCGTCAACGTTTGGGAGATGCACAAGTCAAAGCACTGATTCGCGGTCGATGGAAAAGTTGCCAGGGTCACAGTTCGCGATTGCTACGTGCGCTTCGAGATGAAGAGTTGGTCGCCTGTGAGCAAGGTCGTTTTGCAAACCTATGGCGAGAGGTTCGCGATGAGTTGGCACGAAAAGCTGCAACTGGAGCCCGGAGATGAAGGCCAAGACCCGCACCAAGGAAATCATCGTCCGCGCGCTCCACACGTTGCAGGGCGACCAACTAGATGTCTATGCCTTTTTCATTCGAGGGGCCGATATCGTTCGAGTCGCCGATATTTCGCGGCTTGGGCGAGATGAGAGTGACTCACTGCGCGGGTTCCAGAGGCCCGAGATCCGTTCTCATGTGAAAGGGATCGTCGATTATTTGAATCAAGGTGCAGTTTTGTTCCCGAACGCGATCATCCTTGCGCTTTCTCCTGAAGTGCACTTCGCAGCTTCACGAGGGACAAGGCCATCTGGAGATCAAGGCCTCGCTCAAAGTGGAACATTGACTATTCCACTTTATGACGAAGGCAAGAGGGTCGCGTGGATCGTAGATGGCCAGCAGCGCTCTCTTGCACTGGCGGAGGCCGCAAACCGCGACATCGCAGTTCCCGTGATTGGGTTTGTGTCTGACCGCCTAGACATTCAGAGGGAACAGTTCATTCTCGTCAACAAAGCCAGACCTTTGCCGACTCGGCTTATCAATGAGTTGCTGCCAGAAACCAGTGGGATCTTGCTGCCTCGAGAGATGAGTGTGCGAAGAGTACCTTCCGAGTTGTGCGGTCTCCTGAACCGTGATCCCGACTCTCCTTTCTTTCAACTGATCAAGCGCCCATCCGATAGCGCCTCCTCTGGCAAAGCCGTCATCACAGACTCTGCCGTAATTACGATGATTCGCAACAGCATCAGCAATCCCCTAGGGGCACTAGCCACTTTTCGCCTCGCATCTAACGGACGCGACGGTGCAGAGGTCGAAAACATGTATCGCTTGCTGGTGACATTTTGGTCCGCAGTGAAGACCGTATTCCCCGACGCCTGGGGTCGCGACGTAAGACAAAGTCGCTTGATGCATTCTGCTGGCATCTTGGCGATGAGTGTGCTGATGGATCGAATCTACACTCGTGTCGCGCCAAATCACGACATCAAAGCAATCGAGCGAGAGTTACGCAAGGTAGCCCCGGCATGCCGCTGGACAAAGGGAACTTGGGAAACCTTGGGAGTCGCCTGGAATGAAATTCAGAATACTCCTCGCGACGTCCGTCGGTTGCAGACCGCGTTGATTCAGGCCTACATCGGTGGGAGTGACGCGAAGTGAAGTTCCTCTACTCCGACACTCAAGACTACGTCGATCCACGCTACGATTTTTTGACGGATTCGTCACCCTCCACCCGCGAGCGATACTGGAACGACCAATACGCGCATGAAATCATGGCTCCAGCGCCCTATGACGGATTGCTGGTTTCCATGAGTGCTATCCGCCAAGCCGAGGGGGTTGCCTCGTCCAAGGTTCGCTATTCGACGGCTGAAGAGCAGCGTATGTTGCGTGAAGGAGCCCGTCGATTCATGCGTTTCGACAGTCCCACGCACCGTGATCTCATGTTGATGGGCGACTGTGGGGCGTTCGCATACGTGGAACACCCTGAACCGGCTTATTCGCCCGCCGAAGTGGTTGAGTTTTACCTGGATGCAGACTTCACTCATGGTGTTTCACCCGACCATGTGATTTTCGAGTGCGACTGACCTGCCCCCCACCAGCCGTACCAGGCTGAAGTTAGTGAAGTCCGTCAACCACCAGGAGAATGACGGACATGAAGAAGAGCAGATTCACC
>LNFM01001566.1_pt1 | contig 51308 bp, 52 predicted proteins | sample 596031 | NCBI WGS metagenome assembly LNFM01 (sample SAMN04254537, study PRJNA301005) | activated carbon metagenome | isolation source: dual media filters at the Ann Arbor, Michigan drinking water treatment plant | place: USA: Ann Arbor | reverse complement strand
CGCCGGCATCGTGGCCAATCTGCCCTCGGCGCTGATCGCGACGCTGGAACTCGGCCGCACCGGCGCGCTGTCGACCTTCTTCATCATGTTCTTCCTGCTGGCGGCGCTGGCGGTGATCGCGCTCGTGGTGTTTGTCGAGCGGGCGCAGCGGCGCATTCCCGTGCAATACCCCAAGCGCCAGGTCGGCAACCGGATGATGGGGGGTGAGAACACCCATTTGCCGTTGAAGCTGAACACATCCGGCGTCATTCCGCCGATCTTCGCCTCCTCGCTGCTGTTGCTGCCGGCGACGGTGGCGGGTTTCTCGACCGACGCGACCGCCGATACATGGTTGCAGTGGATTGCCAACCAGCTCGCGCATGGCATGCCCGCCTATATGCTGCTGTATATGGCGATGATTATCTTCTTCGCGTTCTTCTACACGGCCGTGGTTTTCAACCCGGTGGAGACCGCCGACAATCTGAAAAAATATGGTGGCTTCGTCGCCGGCATTCGTCCCGGTGCCAATACCGCGGAGTATTTCGACCGGGTATTGACCAGGCTGACTGCGGTGGGGGCGCTTTACCTCTGCGTGGTCTGCCTGATCCCGGAATTGCTGATCTCGAATTACGGCGTGCCGTTCTATTTCGGCGGCACCTCGCTGTTGATCATCGTCACGGTGACGATGGACACGGTGGCGCAGGTGCAATCCCACTTGTTTCAGCATCAGTATGAAGGTTTGATCAAGAAGGCCCGCCTTGGCGGCAAAGGCCAGATGGGTGGCCAAAGGGGTGGAAAGCGTTGATGAACCTGATCTTGTTGGGCCCACCCGGCGCGGGGAAGGGCACCCAGGCCAAGCGGCTGGAAGAGGCCTTCGGCCTGGTGCAGATTTCAACCGGTGACATGCTGCGCGCCGAGGTCAAGGCCGGCACCCCGGTCGGGCTTGAGGCGCGCGCGATCATGGAGCGTGGCGACCTCGTGCCGGACGCGATCATCACAGCCATGCTCGCCAATCGGGTGGCGCAGCCCGATGCTGCGAATGGTTTCATCCTCGATGGCTTCCCGCGCACCGTGCCGCAGGCCGAGGCGCTGGACGCCATGCTGGGCGAGAAGGGCATTCCGCTCGACCACGTCATCGAGCTGAAGGTGGATGACGCGGCGCTGGTGGGCCGGATTTCCGGCCGCTACACCTGCGCGGGCTGCGGCGCTGGCTATCACGACGAATTCAAGAAACCCCGCGTCGATGGCGTCTGCGACAATTGCGGCAGCGTCGAGTTCAGCCGCAGGGCGGATGACAAGGCCGAGACGGTGGCGGCGCGGCTTGCCGCCTACCACCGGCAGACAGCGCCCCTGCTGCCCTTCTACGGGGCGCAGGGCAAGCTTTCCGCGGTGGATGGCATGGCGTCGATGGACAGCGTCTTCGGCGCCTTGTCTTCGATCGTGAAGCCATGAACGTGCCGTTGACTCTTTTGGTTCCGGGGTGTAGTGCCCCGCTTCTTTCGGCAACGGCGCCAGCGCGCCGCCTTGCCGTTTTGACCCATTCCCAAACGGTAGCGCGCCCCAGGGCCGCCGCCGCCCGACTTTGAGACGACAGGAGCAGCTCAGTGGCGCGTATCGCCGGCGTGAATATCCCCACGAACAAGCGCGTGCTGATCTCGCTGCGCTATATCTTTGGTATTGGCCCTCAAAACGCCAAGGACATCTGCGAGAAGCTGGGCATCCCCGCTGAACGCCGGGTCAACCAGCTGACCGATGAGGAAATCGGCAAGCTGCGTGAGACCATCGATCGTGATTACCGCGTCGAGGGTGACCTCCGCCGTGAAGTTGCGATGAACATCAAGCGGCTCATGGACATGGCGGCCTATCGCGGCCTGCGCCATCGCCGGGGCCTGCCGGTCCGTGGCCAGCGCACGCACACCAATGCGCGCACCCGCAAGGGCAAGGCCGTGGCCATCGCCGGCAAGAAGAAGGTGACGAAGTAATATGGCACGCGCAGCAACTCCCGGCGGCTCCCGCCCCCGTAAGAAGGAACGGAAGAATATTTCTTCCGGCGTGGCCCATGTGCTTGCGACCTTCAACAACACCATCGTGACCATCACCGACGCCCAGGGCAATGCGATTTCCTGGTCCTCCTCGGGCACGCAGGGCTTCAAGGGCAGCCGCAAGAGCACGCCCTACGCCGCGCAGATGGCCGCCGAGGACGCCGGCAAGAAGGCCCGCGAACACGGGATGGAAACGCTGGAAATCATGGTGAGTGGCCCTGGTTCGGGCCGCGAGAGCGCCCTGCGCGCGCTGCAATCCGTTGGTTTCTACGTCACTTCCATCAAGGACGTGACGCCCATCCCGCACAATGGTTGCCGCCCGCGCAAGCGCCGGCGGGTCTGATCCCCACAGGGACTCGGCCATCGCAACCTTTCGGAGACTAACGCCATGCTCGAACGCAATTGGCGCTCCCTGATCCGGCCCGAGCGGCTGGACGTGGAGCCTGGGGCAGACCCCAACCGCACCGCCACCGTCGTGGCCGAGCCGCTGGAGCGCGGCTTCGGCATGACCTTGGGCAATGCTATCCGTCGGATCCTGCTGTCCTCGTTGCAGGGCGCGGCGGTGACCGGCATCCGCATCGACGGCGTGCTGCATGAGTTCAGCAGCATCAACGGCGTGCGCGAAGACGTCACCGACATCGTGCTGAACGTGAAGCAGCTGGCCATCCGCATGCCGGGCGAGGGCACCAAGCGCCTGAACCTGACCGCGCGCGGCCCCGGCGAAGTCACCGCCGGCCAGATCCAGACCACTGGCGACATCGAGATCGCGAACCCGGACCTCGTGCTCTGCACGCTGGACGATGGTGCCACGCTCAACATGGAGTTCACCGTCCAGGTCGGCCGCGGCTATGTGCCGGCGGCGATGAACCGGCCGGAGGATGCGCCGATCGGCTTCATTCCCATCGATGCGATCTATTCGCCGGTACGCCGCGTGGCCTACCGCGTGGAGCCGACCCGCGTTGGCCAGGTGACCGATTATGATCGCCTGGTGCTGAACGTCGAGACCGACGGCACGGTCGCGCCGGATGACGCGGTGGCCGTGGCCGCCCGCATCCTGCAGGATCAGCTGCAGCTCTTCATCAACTTCGACGAGCCGCGCCAGCGCGTGGTCGAAGACGTGCAGGATGACCTGCCCTTCAACCGCAACCTGCTGCGCAAGGTGGATGAGCTGGAGCTTAGCGTCCGCTCCGCCAACTGCCTGAAGAACGACAACATCGTGTATATCGGTGACCTGGTTCAGAAGTCAGAACAGGAGATGCTGCGGACGCCGAATTTCGGCCGCAAGTCGCTGAATGAGATCAAGGAAGTGCTTGCCTCGATGGGCCTGGGCCTTGGCATGTCGGTCACCGGCTGGCCGCCCGAGAACATCGAAGACCTCGCCAAGAAGATTGAAGAGCCGTTCTGATCCGAACGGACTAAGGAGCTCAGACTATGCGTCACGGTATGGCCAATCGAAAACTTGGCGTCACTTCCACCCACCGGGTGGCCATGTTCCGCAACATGGCGACATCACTGCTCAAGCATGAGCAGATCACGACCACGCTGCCCAAGGCCAAGGCGCTGCGCCCCTATGTCGAGCGCATCATCTCGCTGGGCAAGCGCGGCGGGCTCCATGCGCGTCGCCAGGCCTATGCGCAGATCATGGATGAGAAGATCGTCGACAAGCTCTTCACCACCATTGCCGAGCGCTACAAGGAACGGTCCGGCGGCTATACCCGCGTTCTGAAGGCGGGCATTCGCTACGGCGATGCGGCGACCATGGCCGTGATCGAATTGGTGGAGCGTGATGTCGCGGCCAAGGGCCTCGATAGCGGTCCGAAGCCGGAAGTCGAGGCCGACGACGAAGGCTGAGGCTGCGGGCTTTGAAAGGGGGCGGTTCTGCCGCCTCTTTTTTGGCGGGATAGTAGGGATAAATTCCGTTGGTTTCTCACTGCCGCGGGTATTGCGGCCAGTAATCCTGGGTCTGTGGCCGGCCTGCCATGTCGTGGCGGTGGCGGGCCTTGTGTCAACCCGCTCGTTCACCCGCGCGGACAGCGCCATGGCGGCTTGGCCGATCCATGCCGAGCTTGCTCGTTTTCGTGTGTTTGGCGCGCAAACACTCACCGCGGAACCCGCAGCCCGGTGAAGCGGATGATGCCATCGGGGCTGGGGGCAAAGCCTTCGAGCCCGGCGCGTAGCCCCCAGAACCAGCGGTGGTGATAGAGAAAGAGGTGCGGCCGGTCGTCCATCCAGGCCTCGGCCGCAATGCGGTATTGCGCCCGGCGCGTCTCCGCCTCCGTGCTGCGCCGTGCCGTCGCCAGCGCGCCATCCACGGCCGGGCTGGCGTAGCGGCCCCAGTTGAGAAACCCGTCGCTGGCCAGCCAGATCGCGACATTGCCATCGGGGTCGGGCCGGCCGGACCAGATGGCGATGGCGGCATCGTAATCGCCGCGCTGGGTGGCCGCGACCATGGCGCTGCTCTCCATCTGCTCGATGCGGATGTCGAAGCCGCCCTCGGCCGCCATCGCCTGGATGATCTGGGCGACCTGCGATTCCACCGGCAGGTTGGTCACCTTGAGCGTGAAGGCGAAGCGCTCATGCCCCGCGGCGCGCAGCAGGGCGCGGGCGCGGGCCGGGTCGCGCGGCGGCGGCGGCAGATCGGAAAAATGATAGGCGGTGCCCGGCGCCTCGGGCTGGTTGTTGGCGATGAACAGCCCCTCCAGCGCCACCTGGTTGATGATCGCGCGGTCGATGCTGCGCTCCAGCGCCTCCCGCACCCGCGGGTCGCGCAGCGCGCCGGTCGCGGTGTTGATCGACAAGGTCTGGTAGGCGATCGAGGTCGCCTCGGCCACCCGCAGCCGCCGGTCCCGCCTGGCATCAGCCAGGTCGGAGGGGGCGAGGCGTTCGATCAGATCGACCTGGCCGGCGCGCAGGTTGAGCAGGCGCACGGTGCTGTCGGGGATCGGCAGGAAGACCAGGCGGGCGACGTGGATATTCGCGGCGTTCCAGTGCTCGGGGAAGCGCTCCAGCTCGATGCGGTCCTGCGCCACGCGGCGGGTGAGGCGGAAGGGGCCGGAGCAGACGGGTTCCTGGCCGATGCGCTCGCCCAGCCGGGCCAGGGCGGTGGCGGACATGATCATCCCCGCCCGGTCGGACAACACCGAAAGCAGCGGCGCGAAAGGCTCCGACAAGCGGATGACCAGGGTTTGCGGATCCACCACCTCGATGCCGCTGACCGCGCGCAGTTCGGACCTGCGGCGGGATTCGCGGGCGGTGCGGTAGCGTTCCAGGTTCACCCGGACCGCTTCGGCATTCACGGCCGTGCCGTCATGGAAGCGGCCATCGGGGCGCAGCGTGACGCGCAGCGAAAGGCCATCGGGCGCCCATTCCCAGGCGGTCGCCAGCTCCGGCCGGAAGGCCAGGTCGGGGCCTACATCGATCAGCTTGTCGCAGAGCGCCGAGAAGACAACGCGCTCGACGAAGGAGCCGCTCACCGCGGGGTCCAGCACATTGGGGTCGGATGCGATGGCGACGCGCAACGTCTGCGCCGCCAGCCCCGCCGGCAGCAGCAGCCCGGGTAGCACCAGGGTGAGAAACAGCAGGACGGCTCGGGACATGGCTGCGGCTTTCGATCGTGGCGAGGTAGCCTGACAGGGTGAGGGGTGCGGCTCAACGCATGGCCAACACGGATGAATGGACCTTTTGTCGTAAATCCTTCCCGCTGCTGTAACCTTGTCCCGCTAGCCCGCGGGCGCGGCCATGGCCATCGTGGGCGCTCACCGAAATCAGCCGCCCCAACCGGGCGAAGGGCGAGGACAGGCGCATGCAAGTCGATTGGTTCAGGGATATTCTGGTTCCGGTGATCGGGGGCCTGGGCATCTTCATGCTCGGCCTCGAATTCATGACGACGGGCATCCAGTCGCTCTCGGTCAGCAAGATGCGCAAGGTGCTGGCCAAGGCCGCCGGCACCCCCATCACCGGCCTCGCCGCCGGCACGCTGATCACCGGCGTCATTCAATCCTCCACCGCCATGACCGTCATGGTCGTGGGTCTCGTCGATGCCGGCGTGCTGGCGCTGCGGCCGGCCATTGCGGTCATCATGGGCGCCAATATCGGCACCACGCTGACCAATGCGCTGATCGCACTCCCGCTCGGCCCGCTGGGCCTGCTGGTGGGCGGGTTCTTCGCCCTCGTCTGGGTTTTCTCCAATTCCGACAAGGTGAAGAACATCGCCCTCGCCTGCATGGGCTTCGCGCTGATCTTCTACGGCTTGTCGCTGATGACCGGCGGGTTGCGGCCGCTGCGCAACATCCCCGAGGTGATGGAGATCATCCGCAGCCTCAGCGCCGACGGCTACATGAACATCCTCACCTGCGTGGCGGTGGCGGCGATCATCACGGCCCTCATCCACTCCTCCTCCGCCACCATCGGCATCGTGATGGGCCTGGGTGCTGCGGGCGTGCTGAGCTGGGAGACAGCGCTGGCCTTCTCGCTGGGCGCCGATCTCGGCACCACCATCACCTCCTTCATCGCCTCGCTGAACCTCAGCCGGAATGCGAAGCGCGCGGCCTATGCGCACATATCCTTCAACTTCATCGGCGTGGCGATCATGCTGCCGCTCTTCCCCTTCATGATCCAGCTGGTGCCGATGATCGTGGGCGATGTCGGCCGCGCCGTGGTGGTGAACGGGGTGGAGACCTTCCCGCTGGTGCCGGTGGCGGTCGGCGCCTACTCGACCGCTTTCAACATCTTCAACGTGATGATTCTCTTCCCCTTCGTGGGCGTCTTCGAGCGGGTACTGATGCGGGTGGGCCGCAACGCCGCCGAGGACATCGAGGACTACAGCCAGGCCAAATACCTCAATCCCGACAACCGCGACGACATGGGCGCGGCGCTGCCGGCCATCCAGCAGGAAATGCGCCGCCACCTCGAAGGTGCGGCGATCCTCGTCGATATCGCCGAGAGCAAGCCCAATGTGCCGAAGGACGCGAAGGACCATTTCGCCGCCATCGACATCCTCAGCCGCGAGATCCGCAACTACACCGCCTCGCTCTTCAAGCCGGACTTGTCGTCGCAGCAGACCGACCTGCTGGCCAGCCTGATCGAGGAGGCGGATTTCTCCGCCAGCCTCAGCGAGGCGCTGTTCCAGATGGCGCGCCGCGTCGAGCGTGAGGATTTCACCCCGGCTGGCCGGGCCATTCTGAACCGCGGCATCGACGAGCTGCGCGAGGCGATGGCCGGGCTGATGAATGCCGAACCCGCCGCCGTCAGCGCGGCACCGGCGGATGCGGCCGAGCATGTCTCGGGCCTGCAGCAGCTGCGCGCCGATACCCTGGCGCTGCCTGCGACGACGACGTCGCTGGAGCGCGGCGCGCTTCTCGCCCTGCTGGGCAGCACCGAGCGGGCCTTCCTGCTGATCGCCCGCATCCATGCCGAGCGCCGTTCGGTGGAGCGGGCGCATGTCGGCCGCAGCACCGTCGCGGCCGATTGAGGCGCCGCAGCGAAGCCTTGCGTTTTTGGCTATTGCGGGGCGCTGCGTGATGCGCCCTGCTGGCGGCATGAACCGCCAGATCCAGTCCCGCGTCGAAGCCTTCTGCGGTCGCTTTGGGCTCAGGCTTCCCATCCTGCTGGCGCCGATGGCGGGGGCCTGTCCGCCCGGATTGAGCGCCGCGGTGGCCAATGCCGGCGGCTTGGGCGCCTGCGGGGCCTTGCTGCTGCAACCCGAGGCGATGCTGGCCTGGGCGCGTGAGGTGCGCAGCCAATCCAACGGCGCCTTCCAGATCAATCTCTGGGTGCCCGACCCGGCGCCGGCGCGCGACGCGGCGGCAGAGGCCGGGGTCGCGGCCTTCCTGGGCCAATGGGGCCCACCGGTGGCACCGGGCGCGGGGGATGCGGCGCTGGTCGATTTCGCCGCGCAATGCGAGGCCATTCTGGCCGCCGCGCCGCCGATCGTGAGCTCCGTGATGGGGCTCTACCCGCCGGAATTCGTGGCGAGGCTCAAGGCAGCGGGCATCGCCTGGTGGGCCAATGTCAGCACCCTGGCCGAGGCCCGCGCGGCCGAGGCCCAGGGCGCGGATGCCGTGGTCGCACAAGGCATGGAGGCGGGCGGCCATCGCGGCTGCTTCGAGGCTGGCCGGGCCGAGAGCGGTATGGTGGGCGGCATGGCGCTGATCCCGGCGGTGGCGGATGCGCTGCGCATCCCGGTCATCGCCACCGGCGGCATCGCCGATGGGCGCGGCGTGGCGGCGGCCCTGATGCTGGGCGCCAGCGCGGTGCAGGTCGGCACGGGCTTCCTACGCAGCCCGGAGGCCAGGCTGGCGCCGGCCTGGGCCGATGCGCTGGCGGTGACACCGCCTGAAGGCACGGCGGTGACCCGCGCCTTCAGCGGCCGCGCCGGCCGGGGCATCGCCACAGCCTATGTCCGCGCGGCGGCGGCGGCCGATGCGCCGCCCCCCGCGCCCTACCCCGTGCAGCGCGGCCTGACCCAGGCGATGCGCGAGGCGGCGGCGAAGGCGGGCGAATTGTCGGCCATGCAGGCCTGGGCCGGTCAATCGGCGATGCTGGCGCGGGCGGAACCCGCGGGGGAATTGGTGGGCAGGCTGTGGCGCGACGCTCAGGAGCTGCTGGGCTGATCAATCTGCCAGTCTTGTCAGCCAGCGGGTCGAGCGGAATGGCCAGATGCCCTGCGGCCGCGCCGTGAAACCGGCCTGGATGGCGATGCGGGCGGTGGCCCTCTCAGCCTCCCCGGCCGTGACGCCCGGCCCTGCGAGGCGGCGGTACAGGCCGGCGGCCTCACCCAGCATGCGGCGGGCGATCCGGCCTTGGCGGTCGGCCTGGGAGCGGAGATAGACCAGAACATCGCGCTCCGCGGTTTTCGGGTTCGCGGCGCCGGGTTCGGCAATGGCGGAACGCGCCTCGGCCAGTGTCATGCCCTCCTTAGTGATGGCGTGTTCCATCAGGGCGAGCTCGGCCTCGGCATTGAGGGCACCGCGCCTGCGGCGCAGCCGGGCCAGTTCGGCCACACGCGGCGTCGCAGCAAAAGGCGACGCGGCACCGAGGGGCGCGCCCGGGTCGGGCTCCAGCAGCGGCAGGCCATCGTCACCCATCGCGCCGAGCCGGAAGCCGCCGGGCACGCAGGAGCGGCAGGTCGGCCGGATGATCGTTCCATCGAGGTCCATCAGCTTGATCTCGATGAGCAGATCGGGATGGCGGGCGCGGATGGCATCCGCCGCGGCATTCAAGACCTCAGCATGCAGGCGCTTCTCCTCGGCCGGATCATCGGCCAGGCGGCGGCCGGCCCAGAGATCCATCGCGCCGCAGTCGCGATGGTTGAGCAGCGTGACGTTGCGAATGCCGTGCAACTGGCGGCTGGCGGCGAGATTCTCCCACAATGAGGCCTGCCAGGCCGGGCGGTTCTGATCGACGAAGGCCAACGCCGCGCCGGCGATCCGCATCTCGCTGTAGCGGTCGGTGCGGCCCAGGGCTGCGAAGCGGAAGGTCGTGTCATCCGTCAGCCTGGGGTCGATGCAGGAGATCAGGAATGTGTCCGCCTTGGCGGGGACAGGGCCGGTGGCTGCGGTCAATGCGGTACCTCCTCGACATGCTGCACCCCGGTCAGGCGGTGCATGATGGAGGCGAGGCTGAGCCCTGCGGTCAGGACCGCCACCATCGAGAACATGACCGCGATCAGCACCGTGCCGGCATCCCGATGGTCGAGCAGGTGGAACTCCGCCAGGGTGGCGAAGCCCAGGCCGCAAAAGGCCAGGATGAACAGCGTGCCCCAGGGCCGGAGCACAGCCAGCGCGGCCTTCCAGACCAGGACGTGAAGGTAGAGCACGCCCAGGCCCACGAAGCCCTTCGCCCAGAGGCTGTTCCAGGGGCTGTCGGATGGCGCATTCAGCCAGTGCCAGAACGAATAGCCGCTGGGATTGTAGAGCGAGAAGACCAGCAGCAGGCTGAACAGCAGCCGCGCCACCACCGCCCGCCAGTCATAGCGCGGGCCGGTCATCGGCAGGCCACCAGGCGCTGCGCGACGGCGTGGGCGATGGCCGCGCGGGCCTGCGCCATCACCGCGGCCTCGGCGGCGTCGATGGCGGCCATGGCCTGGGCCTCGAAGGCGGGGCGATTGAGGCCGGCATCGACGCGGTTGATCGCCCAATCCGCGCCCCAGGCCAGGCCCATGCCGCCAGCAACGCCGAGCAGCACACCCGGCGTGCCCACGGCGCTGTAGCCGAGATAGCCGCCGAGTGCGACGACACTGCCCGCCTCGCTCACCCGCAGCACCATGGCGCCGAGGCGCGCCGCCATCGGCCGCATCGAACGGAGGAAGACGGTCTCTGCCCCGGCGGCCTCGGCCAGGCTGGCGGCTGGGGCGAGGCGCAGCCCTTCGGTCAGCGCGATGGCGAGGGCGGGATCGCCCGCCTCGGCGGCCAGGCTGGCGGCGAGATGGGCCATGTCAGCCTCGAAGCCGCCATCGGCCAGGCTGGGGCGGGCGACCCTGGCCTGGAAGGCTTCGCGCACCGGCGCGGCCAGTCCATGGGCGATGGCCTCGGGTGCGGACTGGCTGATCGCGGCCTCGCCCAATTGGATGACCGCGCGGCCGGCGATGCGATAGGCGGTGAGGTAGCTTTGCGTCCAGTCATAGGCCCAGTCGCCGAAGGCTGGCACCAGGGCGCGGGCCTGGCCGAAGCGCAGGGAAAGGCTGTCCTCCAGCATGCGGTGGCCGAGCGCGGTGAGTTGCGCGGGATCGGCGCAGGCGGCGGGGCGCGCGGCCTGCGCCATCGCCGCGCCCTGACCCGCAACGATCATGAAGACCAGCAGCGCCGCGCGCAGGATGGCGTATCCAGCCCGGCGATAGCCGCCTAGATTGACGGCCATGCGTGCGATGGCGACTGCATGATGACCAGCCTCGGCCTGCCCGATCCCCTGGCCGATGGCCTTGCGGCCATCCTCGTCTTCGCCTTCACCTATGCGCAGATCCGCATCGGCCTGCTGCTCTACAGCATGATCGCGCCGGCCGATGCCGATGCGGTGCCGCTGCTGCACATGCTGGCGATCGGCGGCGGATTGCTGCTGGGCGTGCTGCTGCTCAGCGCCCTGCCGCATGCCGCCGATTTCCGACCGGCGCGGATCTATGCCGCAGATAGTCCCTGGGCGATCGGCGTGGTGGAATTCATCCGCCGCTTCGCCCTGCCGGGCGCTGGCACGCTGGCCGTCGCGCTGGATATGCTGGGCCAGGCGCGGCCGGTCTGGGCCGCCGTCACGGGCTATCTGGGGCTGGCCCTGGCGGGCTTCGCCGCGGTGCAGGCCGTATTGCTGTGGCGCGGGCTGAACGGCATGCGGGCGGCCCTGGCGGCGCTGCTGCTGGCGGGCTGGACAGCGCTGGTGCTGCATCATCTGGCGCATCTGGCGGCCTGGAGCGCCACGCAGCTGAACTTCTGGCTCTTCGCCCTGCTGCTGCTGCTGTGGCAGCGCCTGCGCTATCGCGCGCGGCCCGCGGCGCATTGAGCCGCTCATCCGGAGATGCCCATCATCTGGTAGAACGGCGCCGGCGATAGAAAGGGCGGGCTGCCATTGAACGGGAAGGCGAGCTTGCCTGAGACCATGATGACCACGCCCACGATCAGCGCGATCACACCCCCCATGGTGTAGTGCACGGCATTGTTGGCGCTGCCGACGAACCATTGGAAGACCAGCACCGCGACCGAGACGGTCAGCACCAGCACCCAGATCAGGCTGCCGAAGGTGCGGGAATGCTGCGACAGCCGGGCGATCCGGGCCTCCGACACCTGGGCGACCCAGCCGACGACGTTCTGCGCCAGCGCCTGTTGCGCGCCGTTCAATGGCTCGGCGTCGAGAAAGGCACGGGTGAGACGCTGGAAGGCGGCATCGGAGCCGGAGCGGTTGTCGGCCACCAGCATGTGCGGCCAGTCCTTCTCCGCCACCGCCGTGGCGTAGTCGCGCAGTGATGCGTACATCTCGGCCCGGCGCGGCGCCTGCGTCGCATCGCCATAGCTCGGCACCGACAGCGCCAGCAGATAGAGCCCGCCCGCCTCGCGCTGCAGATTGTCGCGCGAGGTCTGGTAGATGTCCCAGGCGCCGACCAGGGTGAGGGCGGCGACGACGGCGTAGACCTCGACCACGAAACTGTATTTTGCCGTGCCGACGGCGGAATTGGCGGTCAGCTCCTGCGGGGTGAAGACGCCCAGGATGAGCTGGCCCAGGCCCAGCGCCAGCAACAGCGGCACGCCCAGCGCCGCCAGCAGCATCAGTGGCAGCGGCAGCGAGGCGAGGGTCTGGACAATGTCGCCGCTCATGATGTGGCGCCGGTGTTCACGCCTCGATCGCGCGGTACCAGCGGCGGGTGCGCAGCGGGAAGCCGGCGCGCTTCGCCTCGATGTCGTTCTCCTGCATGAGGCGCTTGACCCGCGAGCGCGCCTCCTCCTCCGTCACGGAGGAGCCGGCGCGGCCGCGGTAGAAATTGGCGGTCTTGTCGAAATCACCGCGGGCGATGCGGCCATTTCGGTCCGCCAGCGTGCGCAGCAGCTGGATGGTGGAGCGGTCGAGCTCGGATTGGTTGGCGATGCCGGCCTCTTCGGTGCTGCCGCGCAGCGTCGCCTGGGCTTCGGCCAGCGAGAGGCCATAGCGGGTGACGCCCTCCTCGAGCAGCTTCATCTCACGCTCGCTATCGAGAAAGCGGCGGCCCTGCATATGCAGCTTCACCAGCTCAGCAAAGCGGGCCTGCTGCGAGGGTTGGAGTTCACCATTGCGCATCATCATGTTCCTGCAGCCCGACCTGGCCGGACGTGTTGTGAATTGCTGATCAAAGGTTGGAAGCGGCGCGCCGGAGCATCGGCGGCGGCGGGAAATCGGCATCGCTGCCGCCGGCGCGGGGGCCGCCATTGGGCTGCAGACGTTGGTTCAGCCGCTCGATCGCGCGCAGGATGCGGCTGGATTCGGGACCGAGTGGCGCGTCGGAGGGTGCGAGAGTGAATTTGACATAGGGCAGCGGCAGCAGTGTGACGGTCAGTTTCTCCACCGAGAAGCCCTGGATTTCATTGGCCTCAAGGATACCTTCGACGATCATGCGCTGGATCGCGGCGATCGGCCCGGGGTTGCGCCTGGCATGCCGCTCCAGCGCGCGTTCGAGGAATTCGCGATCGGCCTCGGAGAGTTCGCGCGACTGGCCAAATTCCAGCGTCAGGCCTGGAAAGAGGCTGATGGTGCTCTCGATGCTTTTCAGCTTGAAGCCGGCGATGCCCATGAGCCAGTTGAAATCATCGGATTGCATGCTGTCGCCAGAGTAGCGGTTGGCGAGCTCGATCGCGCTGGGCCCCAGGCCCACGCTGTCGCGCACCGAGCCCCAGAGGCGACCGAGCCGCTCGCCCAGTGTCAAGGAGGTCGGCAAATCCTGCAGCGGCACCTGAATGGCCGGCTGCGCGGCGTTCTGCGACAGAGCCGGCAAGGGCTGTGCGAACACGACAAAGGCGGCGACCGCGGTGGGGACAATAAGTTTGCGCATGGCTTCTGCTCCGGCTGAGGGCGTCATCGGGAAACGAGCGTCTGGCGTTCGACGATCATGCGCTGCGCGGCGCGCAGGGCGGGGGCCAGGGGCACCAGGCCTTCCTGCGACAGCAGGCCGCCCGGGCCGCCCGCGGCCTCCGAGACCGCGTCGGCGGAGAACTCGCGAATGCCGCGCACCACGCCGAACCCCTGGAGATTCCGCGAGTGCTGGCGCTTGGCATAGAGATAGATGGTCCGCGTCAGGTCATAGTCGCCGCTGGCGATGGTGGCCGCGTTGGGCAGCACGCCGTTCAGCGCGACAGGCACGAGGTTGCCGCCGCTCTCCAGCAGCTGGGCGTAGGAGATCGCGGCGATGGTGCCAGGCGGGCTGGCCAGCAGGGCCGAGGGAACATCGGTGCTGGGCACCTCACGCACACGGTCATCGGCACGGAAGGTGACGCATTTGGCCACCCGGAAGGCGGCCGAGAAGATCAGCCGCACCGCCTTCACCTCGCGGCAGCCGCCCTCCATCACCAGGTCGTTGAACAGCCCGCGGGTGCCCGAGCTGCGGTCGGGCACGATGGCACGGATCTGCGTGGCGGGCAGGGTGTTGCTGACCTGCGACCAGGTGCTGAGTGTATTGGCGCGGAACTCGTCCTCCACGGCGAATTCCGCGGCCAGCGCGGAGTAGATCTGCCGCGTGGAAAGGTTGCTGATCGTGTCACCACGGCGCATCGCCACGACCACGGCGCCCAGGCCGAGCTGCAGCTCGATCACACCGGTCACGCCGTTGGATTGGCAGGTGTTGAACACCGAGCGCGGGATACGGCGGCTGCTGATCGCGATGTCCGGCGTGTTCACGCCCACGCCCGAGCAGAACCGCTCCAGCGCAGCGGCGGAGCCCACGATGTCCACCCGCGGCGGCTGCACCCCGGCGTAGCGGCCGACAAAGGTCTCCACCAGCGTCTCCGTCACCGCGCTGGAGGAGCCCGAACTGACGATATGCAGCCTGTCGCGCAGCACCGTGGGCTCCTGCGCCAGCGCCGGGGAGGCCGCGATAAGGAGCAATGCCATGCCGAGAATGCAGGCGCGGCGGTTCGGTACGGGCATGGGAAGGCTCCGATGTTGGGGGGCGGCGGCGTGGGCGAGGGCCATGGCGGTCTATCCTGGCGCGGCGCGGCCGAGTGCGCGCAGGATAGTTTCCTGCAGGGCCTGCTCGGCGGCGACGCGGGCGCGGGCCTGGGCCCGCCAGCCGGCGAGCAGCGGCTGAAGCGCCGGATCGAGGGTTTCGAGATCGGCCAAAGCCGCGGCCAGCTGGCCGCGTGCGAGAAGATGGGAGGCATTGGCGATCGTCGCCTCGACCGGCACGGGCGGCGGCGGATCGACGAGCCCGAACCAGGCCATCAGGCGGCGGCCCAGCCCCATCGCCCAGTCCTGCCAACCCTCGCTGGCGGGGCTGCGCACGGTCAGCAGTGGAGCGAGGGCGCTGAAGCCCTCGCGCAGGTCGGCGGGGGTGGCCAGGCCGCGGCTGGCATGGCTCAGCAGCGTCTCGGCCAGGGGCGGGGGAAGGATTCCTTGCGGTGCCAGGTCACGCATCACCTGCAATTCGCGCTGATAGGGGCGGCCGGCGAGAAGCACCGCCTGCAGGTTGAGCGCGGCGAGGGTGAAGCGATCGATTGCCGGCGCGGCGGAAACGGCGACGTTCTGGATGGCCACGGCCTGCCCCACGCCGCCGGGCGCCGGCGGGATGGCGGGCGTCGCTTCCACGGCACGAGGCGCAGCGGCAGCATTGTCGAGTGCCGTGGTGAGGCGGGCAAGCTGCGCCTCAAGTGCTGCGATCCGCGCGCTCAATCGCGCATCCTGCGCCTGGGCGGGCGAGGCACCACCTGCCAGGGTCAGCAGCCCGGCGAGCATCACCGACAGCAGGGTTGCGGGAGACAATTTTTGTCTCCGCATCGAGCACATCATCGAACACAACACCTCGCCTTGGGGAATGATGGCACCGTGCTGGTTAACGGCGCATCAATCCTCGATTTGTCGAATATTGCGCGACTTAGACGCGCCAGCACGCTGCCATCATCACAGTTTCATGACAGTCTCTTGACGGTCGCTTCCGGCGTCAGCGACCCGCCATCGCCTCGCAACGCTGTCGCCGCTGCGCGAGATAGGCGTCGCGCAGCGCCTCGAAACCAGGCGGTTTGCCCGTGGAATCCGTGCCGACCGCCACTGGGTCGAGTTGCCGGGCGACCAGCAGGGTCAATGCCTCATCGACGACCAGCACGAGCAGCAGGGTGCCCGCGCCCGGCAGGGGGCCGATGAAGGGCAGCAGCGCCGCATAGAGGATGGCACTGGTCACAACGATGTCGGCCACACCATCGCGAAGGGTGCGCGGGCCGGCGACGGGGAGCACGATAAACGGCCCCTCCGGCACGCCGCGGGCGCAGAGGGCAAGTCCGAAATCGGCTGGCGGCACCGTGATGCCACGGGCCGTCGCGGCATCGCGCAGGCCACCATAGCCCTCAGCGAGGTTGACGCCGAAGCGTCGCAGCGCCGTGCCGGCATCCTCCAAATTGCCTGCGACGGCGTGGCTGAGCGCGCTGAGCGGTTCATTCACCGTGTTCAGCAGCAGGTTGCCGCCAGCCTCGCGCCAGGCCGGCGGGATGGGGTTGCCACCGGGCACGGCGGCGATCACGGCGTCCAGGCCTTCGCCCATCGCGGTATTGGCTGCGGCCATCGTGCGATTGAGACGTTCGAGCCAGCCCTGCGCATGGGCCGGGACGGGCGCCGCCAGCAAAAGGGCCAGCAGGACGAGGATGGAGCGCATCAGGCCATCTCGCTTCGGCGTGGCAGGGCGGCGACGGCTGCGTCGATCCGCCGCATGAAGGCGAGCAGCGGGCGATTGTCCCGCAGGCTCAACATGAAGGCGTTCTCGGCGAAGGCATCACGCAGGTAATGGCCGGTGGGCACCGGGCAGCCGGCGTAGGTCAGGCGCAGGAACTGGACGAAGGTGAATGACCGCACGAGATGCACGCCCACCAGTTCGTGCAGATAGAAAGTGCTGCCGATCTCACGCTCGACGTGATAGCCGAGGTTGAGCAGAGAGAAGAACATGCCCTGCCGCTCGATCTCGATCCGGTCGGGCCGCAGGACAAGCAGGCCACCCAATCCGCGCAGCGACGCCAGCACATCGCCTTTGCCATGCGGCCCCATGGTGTCGTCCAGGGGCGCATCGGGTTCGGCGGCGAGCATCATGGGCAGAGTATCGCCACGGAGGCGGGGCGCTTCCAATCGGGAAACATGGGCAATACGGCAACAACTGCGTGACAATGCCGCCGATGGGCGCTTGAGCAAGCAGGCCGCAATCGCCTAGAACCCGTTCCGGGCCGGGTTAGCACAGCGGTAGTGCAGCGGTTTTGTAAACCGAAGGTCGGGGGTTCGATCCCCTCACCCGGCACCAATAATTTCAACAGGTTAAACCTATTTTTCGTCCTGCTCATTCTTTCGTCCATTTTTTGCGGACCCCCAGCGGACCCTTTTCATGTAGGCGGCAGCCCCAGCGCCATTGCCGCGCACGGCGCGCCATCCGGCTCATATAGCCGATCCCAGGCGATGCCGTTCGCCCAGGCCCCGGGTTGCGGCAACCGCACTTCGGGGATGTCCAGGGCCGCGAAATCTTCGTTGATGTCAGTGGCCAGAATAAGCAGTGCGAAATTGGCCAGCAGTTCAACTTTATCTCGATGCACACCCGCACTCGGCGCCGCCAGCGCCACAGCTTCCGGTAGCCGCGCCAGAACCCCCACAGTGACGTTCCAGCCGTATGCTTGGGCCATAACCACCCGCGCATTGTCGCGCGTCGGGCCAGCCTTGCGGTCTGTGAGATTTTCCAGAACCCAGCCGCAGCCGGCCATGGCGTCAATCCGCCCGTCATCCCGCACCGGCAGGCCCTCGCCCAACAACTGCGAGATACGCGCCTTCGTCACACCCAGGCGGGCTGCGAAGTCAGTTCTTGAGAAAGCCAGGCTCATGTTGTCCATTCCTTTGGATAAAGTTTAGGTCCTAATCGGACCCATTGTCTAGAAAACCGGCGCGCTACTGCCCACCGTAATTGCGAAATCGCCCCGGAGGACCCTGAAGCCGAAGCACATGCGGCGACCACGCCATGAGCGGATCGCCCATAAGCCGCTCGGCCAGAATGATCAGCCGCAACATTGGCTCGGGATCGGCAGCCACTGGCGCCAGCAGCCGGTCAAGCTCTGGACTGGTCAACCGCCCTCGGCGCAGCAGCACACGCGCCAGCCGGGCCAGCGTAGGGGCGTGACGGGCCAATGTTTCGTCCACCCAGTCAGCCAATGCCGGCGCGGCTTGCCCCGCATGAACGCCCAGGCCGCGTAGTTCTTCGGCCCCGTCATACCAGCCGCGCCAGTCGCTTCGCGACATGCGGCCGTAGTGTGATGCATGGGGCTGCCAAGCCGCGCCAGGTCGGGCAGCAGCCCGGAGTTCAACCGCGCACGCGCCGCCTAGTGCCCACCCCATCATAATCAGTTCTGCGCCTATAGAAGCGGCCCGTGGTAGCGGGGCGCTTCGGCGTTGCCGGGAGCGGGCGGAAAGCACCCTTGCCTTTTGTTGGTCCGCCGTCACCGCGCCGCCGCCGCCACGGGCCGTGGCGCTGGCCATCGGCAGCCCGCACGCGGCGGCCATTACCGCGTGGCCAGCTTCATGGAGCGCGGCAAGAAGAAGCTGGGAAGGGAGGTGGGGCGCAAGATGCGCCGCCACCGTGGCCCGTAAACCTTCCTCGGGCATACTCAGACCCCGGCACCGATCCGGGGCTGGACCCTCGGCCACGCGATGTAGCCCGCCTCTCCCGGAGCGACGTCGGGGGCAACCAACTGGATGTTCGGCCCAAACGCCCAGCGCGTCACATGGTGCGGCTTATGGGCGAACACCCGTTCTGCCGGCTGCTGCGGCGCGCGATAACCAGACACATCCGCACCCGCGTTCCGTGCCCGCGCGATAACCTCCATCGCCCGATCAATGGCAGCAGCCGAAGCCGCCTCCATTTCCAGCCCGCGCAACAGCGCTTCGGCCAGGCGGGGGTATTCGTCGGTGAACCACGCCGCCGATGCGCCGCTCAGGCGTTCAGCGTGGGCATGGGCGGCCGCGACAGCGGCCATTTGCTCGCGCGCCTCGGCCTCGGCCAGCCGCTCGCGCAGAGCGCCCAACATCACCGTGGCGCGCTCATCGTGGGCGCGGGCTGCGGCGAGTGCTGCCTCGCCCGTGGCCACCGCTGCCTCGGTGCCGCCGAGTAGCAGGCCGGCGCGGGCAGTTTCTAACCGCTCACATTCAGTCGTCGATTGCGTGAGCAACGTTTCCGCTTGCGCGATAGCATCGCGTATCGCGGTCGAAGTCTCGGCCTTGGGGCGCAGCCCCAGCAGTGCCTTAAGCGTCATGGTGTGTTGTTCCTTAGCCGCCGGTTGAAGATCTCCAGCGCGTGGCGGTCGGGCGCGATGGAAGAGGGGTTCGGGGCGTCCAAGGGGGCGAAAACGGTCCCCTTTCCGCCCAAAGGGGAGAGCACTCATTGATTTGGAATGCTCTTGACTGGGCGATGTCGCAGTTGTCGCTACGCGCGCGCGATGCGGAGATTGAAACTGCGCCAGTAAGAGAGAGAAAAAGCGCTGGATGCTTCAGTGTCTCACGCGCGCGTAGCGACATTTGCGACATCGCCGTCATTGACCGGCTTCCTGCCTGTGGCGGCGGATCGCTTCATTCATTTCGTCTCTCGCCCGCTGCCGGCGGTCACGCTCATCGGCCGCCCGCGTGGCGAAGTTGGCGTGCAGCGCCGGGTTTACCCGCCACGCCGCTGGATGCCGGGCAGCATTCTCTGGCGGCTCGGCCCGAAGCCAGCCCATCACTTCCAGCGTCTCCATCACCTCCAACAATTCGCGGCGATGCTCAGGCGCGCGGAGTGCCCCATAGGCGCGGGTGACGGCGCGTAGGGTTATCCGCCCAGCGTCGCGGTCTTCGTCATTGGCCAGGATGAAGCCGGCAATCCATCGGGCGTGGCCTGTCTGCGGCGTCAGGAACAGCAGCGCGTCCGCCCGCAGCAGATGAGGCAACAGGATGTCGCGCATGTATGCCGCCGCGCGCCCCGCCGTCTCGGGCGAGATGACTTCCACAACGGGAGGCTGCACGCCCCGGGCGTTCGCGGCGGCAATGTCGATCATGTGGAAAGTCAGGCAAATTCGCGCATAGATGCCCGGCCATTTGGCGAGTGCAGATTTTAATCGCGGTGACGCGTCAGGCATCGCGGCAGTCGCCTTCACCAGCCCGTTAATAGCTTCGCGGTGGCAATGGGCATCACGATGGAACACCACCGGGTGGGGTTTCTCATGCTGCGTAATGCCGCCTGGCCGCAGCACGGCCAGCGCCGGGAACAGGGCGTTGTATTGGCTCAGTGCGGCATGATCCGGCCGGCGGTCCTCCCCCTCACCCTGGCCAGCGGGAACGCAGTAGAGAAACCGCTGTAGCAGCCCATCGTCGGCGGCTTCTTTGGCAATGCGCTGGATGGGTTCGGGCTGGATGCCACCCAGGACACAGGCAGACCAGTTCGGAATGGCGAAGGTGCCGCGCCCCACCCTGTCAATGACATGACGGCCACCGTTGAACAGCCGCAGATAGGCGGCGCGGTCGCCGCCGCCGCGCCCGCCGGCCTTGTATCGGTCCATATCGCCGAGCCAGCCGGACATTTCATCCTGCCGCACCAGCACCTTACGGGCGGGCGCTTTCTGCTTAGCGTCGTCATCGTCGCGCAGCACCTCAGACAGGGCTTCTGTGGTGGTGCCCTCGACCATCCACCGCTCAAGCTTGGGCTGCGGCGGCACCGCGCCGGCCGAAGTGCCTTCGGCCTTTGCTGCGGCAACATCTGCTTTCCAGCGCCGCATTGCTTCCGCGTGACGGTCCCGGGCCTCGGCCTCAAGTGCTTCAACTGGTTTCGTCGTGGCATTCAAAACCGGGGTTTTCATAATGCCCGGCCCGCCGACATTCGTGGCCCACAGCCGAGCGTTTTCCACCCATGTGTCGTCGAACATGCGGGGCTGAACCGCCCATTCGTCGCTGATTACGCTGGCACAGGCCACGGTCGCGGAGAGTGCCACCATGGCGGGGTCAACGCCCATGCGGGCGGCGGTGTCGAACACGAATGGCGCGATGGCTTCGGGCAGATGTTCCGGCCGCAGTAGCGGCGCGCCAGTCAGTTCCGCATCGCCGAGAAAATCCACCGGCTCAGGCCATGCGCCGCCGACCGCCGTGGGGGAGGGATTGGCGGGCCGCTCGCCGATCTTGGCGCGGGCGGTCTGAACAGCGCGGGGCGAGGCCATGCCATCTTCAAAAGCCTGTTGCAGCGTGCGCTGGGCATGGTCGAAGTCGTCGCAGGCGGCAGCGATGGAGTTGAGCGCGGCAGAGAGTTCACGGAAGGCAAAACCCTCTTGGATATGGCCACCGGAAACCAGCCCGCCGACGCTGTAGGCGGCGCGGTTGAGGGTGTGGTGTTTCTGGCCATGGCCGGCGGTGCGGATGGCCTGGCACTCGTTTTCCAGGGCTCGGCGCCCGTATGGGGAGGCTTCGCCCTCTAGGCGTGGGGCAGTGCCAGCCGCTGCTTGGGCAGGCTTCTTGGGCAGGCTGCGGCCAAGCGCGCCGGCATTGAGTTCGTGGGCTTGGTCGATAAACTTCCCATCGATGGCGATAACCGCATGATCGGTCGCGCCGTGGATCGCGCCGAAATAGTAGGACTGCGAGAGAACGAAGCTTTCATCCGCCAGCGCGCCCAAAAACAGGCCATTGAGGCGGGAGAGAAGGCCCGCGCGCTCACTGCCCAGCAAGGGCTTACTGACCGGGCACAGCACCCGCCAGCGGGGCCTATCGGCGGCATGCGATGGGCTGGTGTAAATGATCGCGGCAAGGCCAGCGCTGCCGATAATCTGGCGCGCCCGGCTTAGCGTCATCTGCTCCCCGTCATAGTCAGCTTCGATGCCGTAGATGTGCAGGATGTTGGAGTTGTGGCGCAGGCTGCCCTTGTCGGTGCGGATGTCACCGAAAGCGGCAAGCTTGAGCCATGGCAGTTCGGCCTTGGATGCAGCGCGCGTGTCGCGCAGCATCGGGATAAGCTCGCGCAGCGTGGTTTCGCCTTCGCGCTTGGTGCTGGCGCCGGCATCGCGGAAGGTGGTGACGCGAATGGGATGGTCGAGAGCGGTCATGGAAACTCCATGCCCTCGGCAGCAAAAGCCTTGGAAAGCTGTCGCGTTCCGCGTATATCTCGGGTGCCCCCACCTAAGAATTTCCGCAGTTTGCAAACGCTCCTGGCCGTTGGTCCGGAGCGTTTGCTTATTGGGAGGAAATGCGGACCAGGCCGGCCACAGCCAGCAGGGCCAGCAGGGCGGCGGTCGGGCCAAACGCGGCGAGCAAGGCGCGCATCACGCGGCCACCTTCGCCAGCTCAGCCGCCCGGCTGGTATAGGTCCGCTCGGCCTCCCACCGCTCAACTTCGGTCAGGGGGTAGCGGATGCTGCGAAGCCCCACGCGGATGAAGCGCGGGCCGGTTCCGTCGCGGTCCATGCGTTCGATCTTTCGCTCGGAACAATCCCAGCGCGTCGCAAGCTGCTTTTTGGTGAGTGTGTTCATGGTGGCCCCTGTCTCGAAAGACGGCGGCATTCGCCGCCGGGGCTATCTATTGGCAGCACAGAACGCCACCTGTCGCGCGACACGTGCGAGATTTTTTACGTGCTACGCGTCGCTCTTTTTGGCCAACCTTGGAACACCACGCCTGGGTTAGCTTTCAGGAAGTTGGTCAACCTCTGGCGCGCCTGAGTAGGCGTGATTTCCGGAATTTCCGGACCCGGCGCCTGTGCGGTTACGTCAGACACATAGGCGGCAACAAGCGGCCAATGAGGCTTGCCACCGGTCGGAATTGGAGCCCCAACATTATAGCTCGCATCAAGGGCGCCGCTTCCATATTGGGCGAGACTGGCAGCATCCATGAGCAGCCCCATCACGAACGGGTCAGGCAGCGAACGCTGTCCCACGATGCTTGTCTGAAATCGGATTGGCCCCGCTTGCCGAAGGTGCAGCCCCATCGGCTCTGCTTCGCGGATTGCTTCACCCAGGACTTCCATGAAGAATTTCAGATGATCTTTGACGTGCAGCGGACCATCAGCGGATGTGGGCGTGTTCCATGCTTCAAATGGATTTTGAATACCCATCTCTGGGCTACCATCCTCTCGGAACACATCAGGAATGGGCGCGAAGGCTCTAAGCCTTCGTGTCATGATATCCTCAATAGCCCAGCGAATGCCGCCATCCATCCCTTGCAGCAGCCTTCGCAGGGTTTCGGCAGCCCGAGCCAGCTTTTCGCGCCTGTCTTCGAAATCCCGATCCTTCTCGCGCATGCGTTGGGCTGGGTCGTTCTGCTGGAGCCATGCAAGTGCTTCCTCGCCATTCTGCACAAACAAGCTCAGAACCCGAGAGAGGCGTCGGCGCTCAAACTTCGCCCTCCCGAGAGCCTCCAAGGTCCTCGCATAGATCTTGTTCAGCGCGGTGTGATTAGGATGCCCGCACAGCGACCGCGCATCGGGTCCGATGCCCCTGGGCACGTTGATGCGAACCCATTTGTCGGTTCCGGGACCGGGTCCGTCCAGTTCCCATGGGCAGAAACGCACAAAGCGGATGATATCGCCCTGTACCTGGAAAATGGTGGCTGGCATCTATGCAGTTCTCACGCCGTCATTTCCCAAAGAGCGGAGGCGATGCTTAGGCGTCATCGTGGGGCGAAGGTGATGTGTTCAATCGCAATCCGGCCGATCCGAGGCAACAACGGCGCGCAAATCGTGGCCATGTCCGGGCCGCGCTGGACATTTTGTGTGACCAGTGTTGCCTCGAAAGCCGCTGCTGCCCCACGAATGAAGCTCTGTTGCTCAGGCCCCGAAGCTTCACGGGAGACGCGCTCGGCGAGCCCTGCTTCGATTCGGCGCAGCGCACCCTCGGTTACGCCATCGGTGCAATGCTCGCGAAAGAGCTTGGCGACGGCCATTTGCTCGGCCAGCGCAAGGGAGGGGGCATTCTGCGCCCCTGCCGATCCTGAAATCGCCATGGCCAGAAGAATCAGCTTACGCATGCGCGCGCCTCCACTTGTTGCGCTGGCATGCTGAACCGCCGCGCTGTCGGGCGGCAATGGCTTTGTGGCTAGCACGGGTTGAATGCTGTGCATGACGACCGGCAGCGGCGGATAGACTAGCAGGATTGGCTGCTTTAGCCGGCATCTACCTCGCTACCCCCACCTTACGCGCCCTGGCCTTGCTCAAACTGGCGACGTTCGGCGCGACAACGGCGCCCTCGCCGCAAGCCAGCACATGCGCTCCCCACGCCTTCAAGGCGGCTTCGCGCTCGGCCAGAAACTCGCCCATCTGATAGACCGCCATCACGCCCTTGATGGTGCCTTGCACATGGTTCAGCAGGCGGTCGGCGACATGTGGCGAGAAACCCGCCTCGGCCAGCCAAGTCACGCCGCTGCGGCGAAAATCATGCAGCACCCATGCCGGCATCGGTTCCGGCATTTCTTCCCCGGCGGCTTCGGCGCGCAGCTTGGCAATAGCCTTATCGAGTTCGCGCTTCACCCATGAATGGGTTGTGATCGGCTTGTTGTTTGCCAGGGCAAAGACCAGCACATCCGCCTTGGGGGGCTTGGGTAGCGGTGTTGCATCCCCGATCCCCAGCGCCGCCCGCAGCACCCGCTGCGCCGGCTCGCTCAGGTAAACGACATGGGGCTTGCCGTTCTTCGTTCGGTTGCCCGGCTGGGTCCAGGCGGAAAGGTCGGGCGCCACCTCGCCCCAAGTCATCGCGGTTACTTCCTCCCGCCGCGCCAGCGTCACCAGGGCGAAGCGCACCAGCAGCCCATGCGGGGCCTGTAAGGTGCTAGCCGCCTTCCATACCAGCCCGGTTTCCTCAGGGTTCAGCACCCGCTTGCGGGGCACGTCCTTGCCGGGCGGGCGGGCGCTCTCCCATGGGTTTGCCTTGCCCTCGGCCAGCGTGCCGCGATCCGCAGCCCAGCCCCACATGGCGCGGGCATAATCCCGCACCCGCCGCGCCGTGGTGTGGCCAGCTTCGGCGGCTGCATCCACCACCTTGGTTACCTCGCCCCGCCCGATGGATTGCGCGGGCTTGGCAGCAATAGGGGCTAGGTGCTTGCGAAGCCGGCTCAGCACATCGCGCCGGGTGGCGGGGCGAAGGCTGGCCACATGCTTTTCCTCATACAGGTCGATCAACGCCTTGACCGTGAAGTCATCCACCGCCGCCTTCGCACGGGCGGCACGTTCGGCCGCGATAATGGCGGATCGCACATTCTTCCGCTCTCCCCACGGGTCACGCCCGGCCAGCACCTCGCCCCGAAGTTGCTCAGCGTCCTTCCTGGCCTTGGCGGTCGTGACTTCGCCGAAGGTGCCCAGCGGCACCCGCCGCGATACCCCGGCCAGCTTGTAGCGAAACAGGAAGGTTCGGGTGCCATTGGCCTGGACGCGCACGCCGAAGCCTTTGACCGATGCGTCAAACACCACGGCATCCTTACTGCCATCGGGGCAGCGGAGTGCGGCAACAGTGTCATCGTTCAACTTCATGGCGGCACCCCAAACTGGCCTTAGGTTGCCGATTTGCGGACCCCTAGCGGACCCTTTCTGCGGACCCCTTGTGGCGGCGCTTGTCGGCTTGCCTTAGGTATGTAGCGCCGAAAATGCCCAATTAACAGGGGTTTCTTAGGGGTCCGCGTCGGATCGTGTCGGGTAGCGTCGGCGCAATCCCTCGGTTTTGTAAACCGAAGGTCGGGGGTTCGATCCCCTCACCCGGCACCACAGGCTGATGCGGCCCCATCGTTGCCGCCATTCCGGGAACAGCCTGCCCAGACCTTATCGCCCACCTCTTCCGCCTGGCGGGCGGCTTGGGCGGCGATGCCTCCCTGAAGCCTTAAACTTTCCACCACCCGACCGCCGCGCAGGCCTCAGGCCGGCTGCCCCCGCCAGGCCCGAACCAGCCCATGCGCCACCGCCAGCAGCGCCGGGCCGATGAACAGCCCAAGGAAGCCAAAGGCGATCAGCCCGCCAAAGACACCCAGAATGATCAGGGTGAGCGGCATCGGGCTGCCCCGGCTGATCAGCAGCGGCCGCACGATATTGTCGGCGAAGGAGACGAGAACGCCCACCCCAATGACAAAGACCGCCCAGCCCACCTGCTCAAGCCCGAACAGCCAATAGGCCGCCCCGGCCCAGATCGCGATGATCAGCGGCGCCAGAACCTGGGTGACCGAGAAGACGAAGGTGAGAAAGCCCAGCATTGGCGCCCCCGGCACGCCGGCGATGGTCAGGCCGATGCCCATCAGCAACCCCTGCAACGCAGCGGTGCCGACGATGCCCCAGGCGACGCCGCGCACAGCGCCACCGGCCGCATCGACCGCTTCCGCGCCCGCCGGGCCACCGATCCGGCCGCAAAGCTCGCGCAGCACCGCCGCCAACTCATCGCCATTGATCCAGAACATCGCCGTGACGATGAGCGACAGAAAGATCTGCAGCAGGCTCTCCGCCGCCGCTGATCCCAGATCGACGAGCAACGCCGTGATCTGCCCGGAATAGGGCGCCAGCAGCGCCTTGAGGTCGCCCTGGGCCGCGGTGATCTGCGACCAGTGGTCGCGCGCCCAGCCGCTGAGCACGGGAATGCCGGCGATCAGCCGGGGTGGCTCGGGCGGCGCATGGGCAAGGGCTGCGCTCACCATATTCAGCGCGTGGCGAATCTGCTCCGGCAGGGCGGGCGCCAGAACCACCGCCGGCACCACCACGAGGCCGAGCACCACCAGGAACATCCCCAGCGCCGCCTTGCCCGGGCTGACACCCGCGCGCACCACCGCCTGGCGCAGCGGCCAGGTTGCGATGGTGATGAAGGTGCCGAACGTGATCGCCATCGCGAAGGGCTGCAGCACCCGCAAGACGCCGAGCAGCAGCAATGCCAGCAGCCCCAGGGCCAAGGCGCGTTCGACGAGCGTCCGGATCGAGGCGGTGGCATTGTCCTGGGCCAAGCGGGAAACCTTTCGTGGAGTCGGCGCAGACAAGCATATTCGCCATCCCAAGCGAAGCGCGGCACGGCCGGGGGGTTCATTTCATTCGCCGCCCGACGCAAGCTGCGGCTGCAACCTTTGGCCTCCCCTCTTGCCCACCGCTCCGCACCCAGGCGCCCAACAGGCCGCATCGCCCCGGAACATTCTCATCGGCATCGCCTGCATGTGTTTTGCCGGGCTGCTCTTTTCGGTGATGGGTGGTGTGGCGAAGCTGCTGGGCGAGACCTATTCCTCGGTCCAGGTCTCCTGGGCGCGCGCCTTCGTGCATCTGGCATTTTTGAGCGCCTTCTTCGTGCCACGGCACGGCGTGATGATCCTGCGCACGCGCAAACCCTGGCTGCAGCTCGGCCGGGCGGCGACGCTGACCACCTCGAACCTGTGCTTCTTCTTCGCCATCACCTTCATCCCGCTGGCCAAGGCCTCGGCCATCTCGCTCACGGCGCCGCTGATCGTGGCACTGCTGGCCTGGCCCATGCTGCGCGAACGCACGACGCCGCTGCGCATCCTGGCCGTGCTGGTGGGCTTTGCCGGCGTGCTGGTGGTGATTCGGCCCGGGGGGGCGGTATTCCACCCCGCCTCGCTCTTCGTCGTGGTCTCTGCCGCAGCCTATGGCGTTTACCAGATCATGACGCGGATGGTCGCCCCCTATGATTCGCCGGCGACCTCAGCGCTGTGGTCGCCGCTGACCGGGGCCATCCTGCTGATGGCGGCGCAGCCCTGGGTCTGGGAGAATCCGCGCTCGGTCGGCGATGCCATGCTGTTCCTGCTCTGCGGCGTGCTGGGGGCGGTGGGTCACTATTTCGTGGCCCAGGCGCTGCGCTTCGCACCGGCCAATGTCGTCTCGCCCTTCCAGTACCTGCAATTGCTGGCGGCGGTGGCGGTGGGCTTCGTGATGTTCGGCAACCTGCCCGACGCGCTGACCTGGGTGGGCGCTGCGATCATCATCGGCGCGGGGCTGCTGCTGGCCTGGAGCCAGGCGCGCGGGCGGTGAAACGCCCGGCCGCCTTGCCGCGTTGATCCCCCGGAACCGAGCGGCCACCATAGGGGTGGTCCAGGTTTTCGGAGAGACGACATGGACAAGGATCGTATAGCGGGCGTCGCCAACCAGGCGAAGGGCACCGTCAAGGAAGCCACGGGCAAGGTTCTGGGCGACGCGAAGCTCCAGGCGGAAGGTGCTGCCGACAAGGCCCATGGCAAGCTGCAGAACGCCGTGGGCGGCGCCAAGGATGCCCTGCGCGACGCCGCCGACAAGGCCTGATCGCCCAAGGCTTGGGCTGAGAGACCGGGGCGGGGCCAAGCGCCCCGCCCTTCGCCGTTGACGCAGCCGCCCTGTGGCCCGAAATCACGATCCATGCGCGTCCTCGTTCTCTATTCCCACCCCCTGCCCGAGAGCTTTTGCGCGGCGAATTTCGCCGCCACCTGCCAAGCATTGCGCGATGCCGGCCACGTGGTCGACGCCTGCGACCTCTATGAGGAAGGATTTTCCCCGGTCATGAACGCCGAGGAGCGCCGGGGCTATCACGACCCCGCGACCAATCGTGCGCCGGTGGCGGGCTATGTCGACCGGCTTCTGGCGGCCGATGCGCTGGTTCTGGTCTTCCCCACCTGGTGCTTCTCGATGCCAGCCATGCTGAAGGGCTGGTTCGACCGCGTGCTGCTGCCCGGCGTGTCCTTCACGCTCGATGACGGGGTGGCGAAGCCGGCCCTGACGCATCTCAGGCGCATCGCCGGCGTGGTGACCTATGGCCGGCCGCGCTTCAACGCGCTGCTGGTGGGCGACCCCCCGCGCAAGGCGGTGACGCGATACCTGCGCATGCTCAATGCCGGCCATGCACGGGTGGAGTATCACGCGCTCTACGACATGAACCGCGCCACCTTGGTCCAGCGCCAGGCCTTCCAGGGGCGCTTCACCGCGGCCTTTGCGCGCTGGTAGCTATTCGAGGACTTCCTCGACCTCATCGACGGTGCCGAAGAGGTAATGCGGCCTCGGCTTGGAAGGTTCCCAATCCGGATCCTCGAAGCCCAGCATTTTCCCGGGGTTGAGAAGCCCCTTCGGGTCGGCCTCGCGCTTGAAGGCGGCCTGACGCGCATCGACGCGCTTCATCCCGCCCTCCTCCAGCGTGAAGACATGCGGGTTAAAGATCGGCGCGCCGGCATCGTTGTGGATCTGGATGATCTCTTCGAGCCGCTCTTCGGTGGTGAAGCGCACGAGCTGCAACCCGAAGCAGGTCACCGCGCCGCCATAGCGGACGAATTCCAGGTGCATCGGCACCTCGTCGCCGAATTTCTCCTCCATCGCCGCCAGGGTTTCGAAGTGATGGGGCGGCGGGAACAGCGTTTGCAGGTAGGTGAAGCCACGGTCGGTCTTCAGCGCCTGCAGGGTGGTGTGGTTCCAGCTGTGTTCGTAGAGCGGGACCGCGGCCTTTTCCGTCTCGCAGCGATAGAGCTCGCGCCCGCCCATGCGCGCCAGCATGGGCGCGACAATCTCGATATACTCAGGCGCCAGCATGGCCAGCACCACCGACTGCCCCTCAGGGATCATCCCCTCGAAAGCCTTGAAATGCCGCTGCGGGATGGGGGCTGCCACCACGCAGGCCAGCTTCTTCACCACACCATCGCTGGCCACCAGCGCCTCGGCAAAGCGCGCGGCCTCCAGCATGGTCGGAAAGGAATAGATCAAATCCACCCAGTCGAAGGCGGGGGCGAGCGGCATTTCCAGCTCGGTGATCACGCCATTGGTGCCATAGGCGTGGTTCACCCGCGCGATGTCATCGCCGCGCAGTTCGAGGATTCGCGGCTCGGCCTCCATGGTGATGACGCGCAGGGCCAGCACGTTGCCGGCCTCCCGCAGCATGCCATAGGTGCAGGAGCCGATGCCCGAGGAACCGCCCGCGATGAAACCGCCAATCGTCGCCGTGCGCTTGGTCGAGGGGTGGAAGCGCAGCTCGCCACCGGCTTTTTCGCGGGTGTGGCGGTCGATATCGATCAGCTTCGCTCCGGCCTGGATGCGGGCGAGCCCGGGCTTGCACCACAGCACCTGGTCGAGGCGCGAAAGGTCCAGCACCACGCCACCCTTCAAAGGCATGGCCTGGCCGTAATTGCCGGTGCCGGCGCCGCGCGGGGTGACGGCGATGTTTCGCGAAAAGCATTCGCGCATCACCGCAATGATTTCGGCCTCGTCCTTCGGCATGGCCACGGCCTCGGCCGTCGCCCCGTTCAACTGGCGCTTGAGCACCGGCGAATACCAAAAGAAATCCCGGCTTTTCTGCCGCACCAGGGCAGGGTCGGTCAGGAATTCAACGCCCGGCAGGGCGGCAATCAGGTCTGCGATCATGGCGTGAAACTGAGCATCTTTCCGGGGTTGAAAAGGCCCAGGGGGTCCACGCGGCGCTTGAACCCCAGCTGATCGCCGGGCACGCGGCGATAGCCCGAGCCTTCCTCGATGGTGAAGACATGCGGGTTGGCGATGCCCGCACCCGCTGCCTCGAAGCCGGCCATGACTTTTGCCAGATGCTCCTCCGTCGAGAAACGGATCACGGGCAGGGCCGACATGGTGATGCGGCCGCCGAAGCGGACGCATTCCGTGTGCATCCAGACATCGTCCGGGAATTTTTCGCGCACCGCTTCCACCGATTCCAGCGTGCCGTCGAAGGGGAAGCGGCATTGCAGGTAGGTGACGCCGCGATCCTTCTTCAGCACCTGAAGCGTCGTGTGGTTCCAGCAATATTCGTAGAACGGCGTGGCGGCCGGATCGCGCTCGGCGGCGACGGTGTCCTGCTCGGCCACGATGCGCCCACCATGCTCGGCGGCCATTTCGCGCAAGGCCAGCATCCCGGCGGCTGTCACCATCACCAGGGCCAGTGAATGCCCCTCGGGCACCACATCGGCAATGCCGCGAAAGAAGGGCGGCAGGCGGCTGTCGAAGACGGCGCACATCTTCTTGGCGATGCCATCGGCGAAGGCGAAGCTCAGCGCGAAGCGCGCCGCGTCGGGAAATTTTTCGAACACGATGGCCACGTCGCGCCAGGCCTGTGCCGGCGCCAGGGGCACGCGCACACGGGTGATGATGCCCGTGGTGCCATAGGTGCGGTTGACCGGATTGGCCTCGTCACCCTCGATATCGAGGATGCGCGGCGGGTCTTCCAGGGTGGCGACGCGCACCCCCAGCAGGTTGCCACGCTCGCGCATCGTGCCATGGCTCATGCCGCCCACGCCGGCACCGCCGCCGGCCACGAAGCCGCCAATGGTCGCCGTGCGCTTGGTGCTGGGCCAGAGCCGCAATTCCCAGCCCCGCTCCCGCGCCCAGAGGTCGAGGTCGATCATCTTCGCCCCCGCCTCGGCCTCCAGCACGCCGTCGGTCAGCGCGATCGGCGCTGTCATGGCGGTGAGGTCGAGCACCAGCCCGCCCTCCAGCGGGACGCATTGGCCGTAATTGCCGGTGGCGCCGCCGCGCGCGGTCACCGGCATGCCGGCGGCGCGGCATTCGCGCAGGATCTGCAGCACCTCCGCCTCATCGCGCGGGCGGGCCCAGACATCGGCCGATTTGCCATCCAGCTGGCGTTTCAGAACCGGCGAATACCAATAGAAATCCCGCGATTTCTGGCGAAGCAGCGCCGGATCGCGGGAATGCTCGATGCCTTCAAGCTCCATGCTGGTCGCGCTGGTTGATCACCCAGGCCTCGCGGTCGAAGCGCGATATGTCGCGGATCAGCTCCGCCACCTTGGCGCCGGCGAAGGCCAGGAACTTCTCGCCGTCTTCCGCCGTGGCGCGCGAGGCATCGCCCACCGCGCCCGCGGGGTGCAAATCCTGCGCCTGCCAGCCGAAGCCCATCGTGCCCTCGGGGGTGAGGGTCGCGAACTGGTTTTCCAGCCCGATCCAGCGGTTGCGGAAATTCCGTGCCAGTTCGGGTTTGCAATTCTCCGGGTCGAGCCTGAGCATCAGCGAGGTCTCGACATAGCCGGCATGGATGCCGTAGCGGCCCTCCTGGCTGTCCACCAGGCCTTCTGGCTTGCCCAGGCGGCTCCATTGCGCGTTCACGCAGAACATGTCCTCGCGAATGCGCAGCCGCCGGCAGACGATGTCGATGATTTGCGGCTGGCCGCCATGGCTGTTCAGGAACAGCATTTTCTTCACACCCGCCCGCGCCACGCTTTCGCCGATCTCGGTCCACAACGCGATCAGGGTCTCGGGGGTGGAGGTGATGGTGCCGGGGAAGCGCAGATGCTCGACCGAGCAGCCCACCTTCTGGATCGGTAGCACCAGCGCCGGCACCTCCGGGTCGAGCAGGCTGAGCGCGCGCGCGAGCACCCCCTCATTGATGGTGGCGTCCACCGAGACGGGCAGATGCGGCCCGTGCTGCTCCATCGCCCCGGTCTGCAGCACGGCCACCGTATCGGCCGGAAGCTGTTCGAATTCCGGCCAGGTGAGGTCCTGCCAGTACCGGGTGCGTAGCGCCATTTATGCGAGCCTGAGATCCGTTGCCGGCGGAAGATAGCGCGGATCGTAGATCTCGCTCCAGGCCACCTGACGGGGAATGGCGAAAGCCTCACGCACCGAATCGATGCCGCGCTGGAGGCGGGCGGTGTCGACCTGGCCGAATCCGTTCCGACGGACGGCAGGCGTGAAGGTGAGCTCATCGAGCGCCATGCGCAGGCGGGCGGTCTCCAGTGTCGTTTCGGTCAGCGGCTCGCGCCGGCGCAACACCTCGATGGCCATCGCGGGGTCGGCCAGGGTCTCGTATTGTGCGCGGATCAGGGCGCGGATGAGGCCGGTGGTCGCGGCCGGATTGGCAGCGGCCCAGCGCCGGCTCGTGAGCAGGGCGGTGGCATAGAAATCGGCGCCGAATTCATTGTACTTCATCGTCACGATGTCCTCGTCACGGATGCCCAGGCCACGCAGCGAGAAGATACCGGAGGTGATGAAGCCGGTGATGGCATTGGCCCGGCCCTGGGCCAGCATCGGCTCACGCAAAGGCGGCGCCACGGAGAGCCAGTTCACCCGGCTGCCATCGAAGCCGGCGGCGCGGGCGAAGGCGGGGAAAAGCTGCCGCCCGGCGTCGGAATCGGGCGCGGCCAGCGTCTTGCCCACCAGGTCGGCCGGGCGGGCGATATTCTCGCGCTTGAGGGTCATCACGGCCAGTGCCGTCGCGTCATAGATCAGGAAGGGGGTGAACAAATCCACATCCGGCCGTTCCAGCTTCATCCGGATCATCGGGTTCACATCGGCGACACCCACATCGAAGGCGCCGCCGGCGATCTTCACCGGCACATCGCCGGAGCCGAAGCCGCGCTCCATGGTCACGTTCAGCCCCTCACGGCGGAAATGGCCGCGCTCGAGTGCCACCAGGAACGCCGCCTGCGGGCCCTGGAAGGCCCAATCGAGGCTGAAGCGCACATTGGTGAGGGTCTGCGCATGCAGGGCGGGCGCGACCAATGGGGCCGCAACGAGCATGATGGCGGTACGGCGGTGCATGGATCGCTCCTGAGGCGTTGGATTACGCGGGGTTTAGCATCTGGCGGTGGGCTGGCGCAGCGCCGGGCTGCGTGTCGGCGCGGCCGACCGGCCCGGCTCTGCACGAATTCTGTCCATACCCGCTCGCGCAGTGTGCATATACAGACCGCCGCGCAAAGCCCCGGCGGCGGCGCGGGGTCGCGCGGCACCGGCAAACCGCTAGCATAACGTGCCATTCATCTCGGGAGCTCGACATGCTCGCCACCCAGACACCCCTGCTGCGCCAGTTCTGGTATCCACTGATGCCCCTGGCGATGCTCAAGGACGGGCCGAAGCCCTTCCGCCTGCTCGGCGAGGACCTCGTGCTGTGGATCGATGGCGAGGGCCAGCCCGCCGTGATGGCGGACCGCTGCTGCCACCGCACCGCGAAACTCTCCAAGGGGTTCTATACCGAAGGCCGGCTGGCCTGCGGCTATCACGGCTGGGAATATGACCGCGCGGGCCTGGTGGTGCGCGTGCCGCAGCGCCCGCCCGAGCGGCAAACCGGCGGCCGCATGGGCACGCCGAGCCATCGCGCCGCCGCACGCTACGGCTACATCTGGGCCGCGTTGGAGGAACCGCTCTTCCCCTTCCCCGAATTCGAGGAGGAGGCCGAAGGTTTTCGGCGCATCGACGAGTTCTATGAGGTGTGGAACTGCGCCGGGTTGCGTCTCATGGAAAACTCCTTCGACAACGCGCATTTCAGCTTCGTCCACCGCGCCTCCTTCGGCGACCAGGGCCACCCCGAGCCGGCGAAACTCGAGATCGAGGAACACCCCGATGGCTTCCTCATGATCACCGAAGTCGCCGTCCGAAATCCCGAGGTGCAGAAGAAGGCACTCGGCATGGACAGCGACACCACCACCCGCTTCATGCGCGGGCGCTGGTACATGCCCTTCCTGCGCAAGCTGCGCATCCGCTACCCCAATGGCATCAGCCACAGCATCGTCACCGCGGCGACGCCCATCGACGACGCGACCAGTCAGATCGTGCAATTCGTGTACCGCTCCGATACGGAGGAACAGGCGGCGGCGGCCGACATCATCGCCTTCGACCGCATGGTCACCAATGAGGACCGCGACATCATCGAAAGCACCGAATTCGACGTGCCGCTGGACCAGGCGGGGATCGAGTACAACATGCCCTCCGACCGTCCGGGCGTGCTGATGCGCCGCATGCTGGCGGCGGCCATAGCGGCGCAGGCGAAGGCGGCGGCTTGAGGCCCGAAGCGGACAGCGCCGGGCATCAACAGCCTGTGCGGCTCCGCGGGATGCTGTACGATGCTGCGCCATGGACGACCACCCGCTGCCCCTTCCCGGCCCGGCGGCCACCATCCGTATGGCCGGCCCGGCGGACGCGGACGGCCTGCTGGCGCTTGCTCGCCGCTTCCATGCCGAGGATGGCCACCCCCTCGGCCCGGCGGGCGAACAGGCGCTGCGCCGGTTGCTCTCCGACCGCGACGCTGGCCTGGCCTGGATCGTCGAGGGGGAAGGGCATGCGGTGGGCTATGTCGTCCTCTGCTTCGGTTTCTCCATCGAGTGGGGCGGGCGGGACGCCTTCATCGATGATCTCTATCTGGACCCGGCCTGGCGTGGGCGCGGGCTGGGCAGCGCGATCATCGAGATCGTGGGGGCGCGGGCCAGGCAGGCCGGCGCGCTGGCGCTGCATCTCGAAGTCCTGCCGGGCAATCCGGCCGAAGCGCTGTATCGTCGGCTCGGCTTCCAGGACCGGGGCAGCGCCTTCCTCAGCCGCAGGCTGCTCGACGAGGGCTGACGGGGCGTGAACCACCTTGTCCTCGACGGCCTGGTGAAGACTTACGGTGGGCCTCCGGCAGTGGACCATGTCTCGCTCGACGTGGCGCGCGGCGAGTGCATCGCGTTGCTGGGGCCTTCCGGCTGCGGCAAGACCACCACTCTGCGCCTGGTGGCAGGCTTCATCACCCCCGATGTCGGCGGCATCGTGCTGGAGGGACGGCGGATCGAGCGGCTGCCACCCTACCGCCGCGAGATAGGCATGGTGTTCCAGAACTACGCGCTGTTCCCGCACATGACCGCCGCGGGCAACGTCGCCTTTGGCCTCGAGATGCGCAACATACCCGCGCCCGAACGCCGCACCCGCGTGGCCGAGGCGCTGGACATGGTGGGCCTGGCGGATTTCGCCCAGCGCTACCCCGCGCAGCTCTCGGGCGGGCAGCAGCAGCGCGTGGCGCTGGCCCGCGCGCTGGTCACCCGTCCCTCCCTGCTGCTGCTCGATGAGCCGCTGTCCAACCTCGATGCCGGGCTGCGCATCGAGATGCGGCAGGAGATCGGCCGGCTGCGAAAATCACTGGGTATCACCACGCTATTCGTCACCCATGACCAGGAGGAGGCGCTGGCGCTGGCCGACCGGATCGCGGTCATGCAACAGGGGCGGATCGTGGAATGCGCAGCCCCCCAGGCGCTGAGCGAGCATCCCAACCACGTCTTCACCGCGGGTTTTCTGGGCGCCCGCACGGTTCTGCCCGGTCATGTCGACAATGGCGCCTTCGCCGCCGGTGACATTCGTGTGGCCCTCCCGCCCGGCGCGCCCTTGCGCCCCAGCCATGCCGTGCTGCGTGCCGCCCGTCTCACCCTGCATGGCGGCACCATGGATGCGCCGCTGAACGCCCATGGCGTGGTGGCCGAGGCCGCCTGGCTGGGCGATGCGGTGCATTACGAGATCGCGCTCGGCACGCAGAAAATCCGCGTGCTGCGCCCCACCACCGAACCCGCTTTGGCCCCCGGAACACCGGTGCTGCTGCAGGGCGGCCACGACGCCATCACCTGGATTGGAGAGACCTGATGTTCACCCGCAGAAACGCCCTGATCGCCGCCCCGGCCATTTTCGCCTCCAACGCCATCGCGCAGATCCGCCGCGGCGATGAGCTGACGGTGGGAGTCTGGGGCGGCGCGCAGGAGCGGATCCTGCGTGAATTCGTCTCCGGTCCGTTGGAGGCGCAGCACGGCGTGCGAATCAACTACGTCCTCGGCGGCACCCCCGAGCGCCGGGCGCGCGCCTATGCCGAGCGTGGTCGCCCCAGCTTCGACCTCATCTACCTCAACATCTTCGAAAGCCGGCAGGCGGTGCGCGATGGCGTGACACAGGCGGCCGGCAACAACGTGGCCAATGCGCAGTATCTCTACCCGGTGGCCAGGCTCGGCGGCTATGGCGTGGCCTTCAACCCCGTCACCATCGTCTATGACCGGCGCCTGGTGGCCTCGCCCATGACCTCCTGGCGGGATTTCTGGCGCGACGATCTGCGCGGCAAGGTCATCTGGCCGAGCTATCCCGGCGCCCAGGGCACCGCGGCGTTGCTGATGGCGGCGAAGATCTTCGGCGGCAGCGAGAACAACATCGACCCGGGTTTCGAGGCCATCGCCCGCCTGCGCCCCTTCCCCGCCATCCAGGGCAGCCAGGACCAGCTCTTCGGCATGTTCGACCAGCAGGTCGGCGCGGCCAGCGTGGAATTCGGCAGCTTCACCCGTTCCTATGCCGAGGCGCGCAACCCCAACATCGTCATCGCCGACCCGGTGGAGGGCCAGGCGGTGGCCACCAATGTGGCCTGCATCACGGTGGGCACCGCCAAGCAGGCGCTGGCGGAGGCCTTCGTGAACCTGCATCTCAGCCCGGAGTGCCAGCGGGCCTATGCCGAGCGGATCTATTATAGCCCGACGGTGAGCAATGTGGCGTTTCCGCCGGCGCTGGCGGCGAAGCTGGTGCTGGGGCCGGAGGCGGTGGGCAAGCTGGTGGATTTCGACTGGGATGTGGTCATTCGCAACCAGCCCAGGTGGTCCAGCCGGTTTACGCGTGAGATAGCTGGGTAGGCAGCGTTGGGGGAACGAATTCCCCCAAGCCCCCTTCTTTTATTTTTATCTGTTTGGCGCGCCCTTCGAAGTCGGACCCATCGATAAAAACAAAAGAATGGGGGTTTGGGGGAAATTCATTTCCCCCATTCTTTCACATGAAGAAAACATCCCCCCTTTTAGCCGGGCCATATCTGTTATGGCTTATGGCCGCCTTCGCCGCGCCGTTGGGCGTGGTCGCCCTGCTCTCGGTGCAGGACAGCAGCGAGATGTTCGCGCCCCTGTCCTTCACCCCCAGCACAGCGCAATACGCCGAAATCCTCGGCGACCGCTTCTATCTCCGCACCTTCGCCAATACCCTCGCACTCGGCGCGGTGGTGACTCTGGTGAGCGTGGCGCTGGCCTATCCCATGGCGTTGTGGCTCACCCGTCTGCCGCCGGCCTGGAAGCCGCTGGGCTTCGCCTGCGTGCTGGTGCCGCTGCTGACCAATGTGGTGGTGCGGTCGCTCGGCATCATCCTGCTGCTGGGCCGGGGCGGCATCCTGGCGCGCATCACCGAAAGCCTGGGCCTTGGGCGGGTCGATCTGCTGTTCAGCTGGTTCGCGGTGGGCCTGGCGCTGACCCAGGTCTTCCTCCCCTTCATGGTCCTCGCCCTCTATGACGTGCTGGAGGCACAGGAGAAACGCCTGACAGAGGCCGCCTCGGGCCTGGGTGCGGGGCCGGTCGTGAGCTTCTGGCGGGTGACCTTCCCGCTCTCGCTGGCCGGGCTGCGGGCGGGAATGACGGTGGTCTTCCTGCTGGCGTCCACGGCCTATGTCTCGGCCACGCTGGTGGGCGGACGAAAGGTGCTGGTCAGCGGCATGGTCGTGCTGCGGGAGGGGCTGGAAATCCTGAACTTTCCCCTCGCCGCCGCCATGGCGATGCTGATGCTCGCAGCCTCGGTGGCGGTGACCTTGGGGCTGGCCTTCGTCATCGGCCGCTCGATGCCCTGGCTCACCGGGCGCAGGCGGGGCGAGCCATGGCTGATGCCGCGCGCCCTGATCCTGGTGCTGGAGGCGGTGGGGCCCTGGGTCTCGCGCCTGTTGCTGGGCCTGGCGCTGTTCCTGCTGCTCTTCCCGCTGCTGCTGGTGGCGGTGGCGTCGGTCAACAATTCGCCGCAGGCCTCGGTCGCGCAATTCCTGGGCTTCACCTGGCGCTGGTATGTCGCGGTGTGGGAAAACCCGCGCTACCTCGCCGACGCCTGGGTCAGCGTGCAACTCGCGCTGGCCTGCGTTGCCATCTCGCTGGCGATTGCTCTGCCGGCTTCCTTCGCGCTGGGGCGCGGGAGTTTTCGAGGGCGGGAATGGCTGGGGGCGGCGCTGATGCTGCCGCTCGCCCTGCCGGGCATCGCCATCGGCCTGGGCATGCTGCGGCTGCTGCAATGGTTCACCGCGCTGCCGCCGTTTCTGGGGTTGCTGGCGGTGCATGTGGTGCTGGTGGCGCCCTTCATGCTGGCGCTGCTGCGGGCTTCGGTGCAGCAGTTGGATCGGGCGCTGGAGGAGGCCGCAGGGGGGCTGGGCGCCTCGCCGACCCGGGTGTTTGCGCGCGTGATCCTGCCGCAGCTCGGCCCCGGCATTGGCGTGGCCTGCGTGATTGGCTTCCTTCTGTCCTTCGGCGAAGTGACGGTGACGGCCTTCCTCACCACCGCGCGAATGCAGACCCTGCCGGTGCGGATCTATGCCGAGGCGACCTTCAGCCTTGAGAACACGGTCAACGCCATCAGCACCGGGATCATCCTGCTGACGATGATCCTGCTTTGGGCGGTGAACCGGCTGATGCCGCTGGATCGGGTTTGGCGGCGTTAGGCCGCTACGATGAGCGCGTGCCTCTTCCGCCCAAAGCTGAGTTTTCCCGGCGCGGCCACCAGCATCTGCGGGTCGCTCACCACCACATCATCCACCCGCACGCCGCCGCCGGCGACATGGCGCCGCGCTTCCGCATTGGAGGTGGCGAAGCCCGCCTGAACCAGCAGCGTGGTGAGGCTGGTTTCCGCGGCGATGGCGATGCGCGGCAGGTCGCCCCCTGCCTCGCCTTCCTCGAAGGTTTTGCGCGCGGTTTCGGCGGCGGCCTCGGCGGCGGCACGGCCGTGCAGCAGCGCCGTGGCCTCGGTGGCCAGCACCTTCTTCGCCTCATTGATTTCGGCGCCCGACAGCGCCTCAAGCCGCGCGATCTCGTCCAGCGGCATCTCGGTGAAGAGTTTCAGGAAGCGGCCGACATCGCCATCCTCGGTATTCCGCCAGAACTGCCAGTAGTCGAAGGGCGAGAGTTTTTCGGCGCTCAGCCAGATCGCCCCGCTCGCCGTCTTGCCCATCTTGGCGCCGGAGGCCGAGGTGATCAGCGGCGTGGTCAGCACATGCGCCTCGCCGCCGGTGATGCGGCGGATCAGATCCGCCCCCAGCACGATATTCCCCCATTGGTCGGAGCCGCCCATCTGCAGCGCCACGCCGTGCTGCCGGAACAGCTCGAGGAAATCGTAGGATTGCAGCAGCATGTAATTGAATTCGAGAAAGGACAGATTCTGTTCGCGGTCGAGGCGCAGCTTCACGCTGTCCATCGACAGCATGCGGTTGACCGAAAAATGCCGGCCGACATCGCGCAGGAAGGGGATATAGGCGAGCTGATCCAGCCAGGCGGCGTTGTCGAGCATCACCGCATCCGTCGGCCCTTCACCGAAGGTGAGAAATGCATCGAAAACCTGGCGGATGCCGGCCTTGTTGGTCTCGATGCGCGCATCGTCGAGCAGCGGCCGGGCCTCGTCGCGGAAGGAGGGGTCGCCGACCTTGGTCGTGCCGCCGCCCATCAGCACCACGGGCTTGTGGCCGGCCTGCTGCAACAGCCGCAGGATCATGATCTGCACCAGGCTGCCGACATGCAGGCTATCGGCGGTGCAGTCGAAGCCGATATAGCCGGGCAGCACGCCGCTCTTCAGGCGGGCGGAAAACGCCTCGGCATCGGTCGTCTGGTGGATGAAGCCGCGGGCGCGGGCGAGGGCGAGAAAATCCTTCACGGCATCACCGCCACCGGGTCGCGCTTCGCCAGGCGGGCGAGCAGATGGTCCACCTCGGCCCGCGCCGGGGCGGAGAGTTTCGGCGCCGGGGCGCGGGCCGTCTCATGCGCGATGATGCCGCGGCGGGCCAAGACGTATTTGCGCACGGCCAGGCCCAGGCCAGGCTGGTTGTCGGTGCGGATCAGCGGCAGATGCGCCTCGAAGCGGTCCCACATCTCCTCCGTGGGGCCGTGCTTGCACAGCGCCACCAGCAGCTCCGGGAAGGCGTAGCCGGTCATCACGCCATCCGTGCCACGCGACAATTCCTCGGGCAGGAAGAGGCCGGAGAACCCGCCCAGGATGGAGAGGCGCTTCATCTTGCCCGCCGCCTCCAGCGCGCGGACCGCGGAAATCTTGTCCAGCCCTGGCCAATCCTCGGCTTTGAGCATGACGCAGCGCGGGTCGGCGGAAATGCGGGCCACCATGTTGGGCGTGATGGTCACGCCATTGGCCTGCGGGAAATCCTGCAGGCACCAGGGTGCCGGCCCCACCACCTCGCTGGCCTGCTGGAAGTAGGAGACGACCGCGTCATCGCCCTTCAAGCCGGGGGTGGGGGCGATCATCACGCCGGCCGCGCCGGCCTGCATCACCTCGTGGCTCAGCGCCCGCATGGCGGCGAAGCCGGGGGAGGAGACGCCGACCACCACCGGCACCGCGCCGGCATTGGCGGCCAGCACCGCCTTGACGAAGGCCGTGCTCTCGGCCGCGTCCAGCTTCGGCGCCTCGCCCATGATGCCGAGGATGGTAAGGCCGGTGGCGCCCATCCCAAGATAGGCCTCGGTCATGCGCCCGGCGCTGGCCAGGTCCAGCCCGCCATCGGGCAGGAAGGGCGTGGGGGCGATGACGTAGGTGCCCCGGCTTGAGGCAGAGATGGCGGTGCTGTCGAAGGTCATCCGCGCCCCGTGCCGCAACCGCCCGCCGGGGTCAACCGGGTGGCACGTTCCGCGCCATCCACCCCACCAGCCAATCGGCGATCTGATGCGAATTGTCGTCCTGCATCAGCATGTGCGAGTTGCCGCGAATGCCCATCTCCGGCAGCACCGCCACCTCCACCTTTCCGCCGGCGGCATTGGCGGCGCGGGCGAAGTCCAGGCAACCGGCCAGGCGCGGCGCCCAGCGGGTGGAGAGCTCCACATAATCGCCCCAGAGCACCAGGATGGGCAGCCCGGCATAGGGCGCCATGTCGGAATTCGCCGCCGGGCAGGTGCCGGGCTCGATCGAGACGATGCCGGCTATCCCCGCGCGGTCCGTCGCCGCGGCCTGGAAGGGGTAGATGCCCGATTGCGAATGGCTCATCAGCACCACCCGGCCGAGGCGGCGGGCGATGAGGTTGAGCGCGGTGACGCTGGGGTTGGGCGCGCCGACGGAGAAATTCCAGTCCGGCACCATCTGCTTCCAGAACTCGCCCTGGGCGGCGAGGGGGAAGCGCATGGCCGGGTAGCTTTCGCCGAAACGCGGCCCGAACCTGAAGATCCCCCAGGCATCCTCACGCCCCGCGGCGAAGACGGTGGGCAGGCTGGCGACCGGCGCCTGCCCCGCCCGCACCGGGTTGATCAGTGTGGGGTGCGACGCCGAACGGCCCCGCCACGCCTGGTCCATCACATGCACAGGGTGGCCACGGCGGAGGAAATACTCGTCCCAGCCCATCCGGCCATCGGGGGTGGTCTCCCAGGTCATGCCGGTCAGGCAGCAGCCATGCACCAGCAGCAGCGGCACGCGGGCGGGCGCCACGGGCTCCTGGAATCGCACATAGACCTGGTCGACCGAAATCGTGCCGCTCACCGCATAGGCCGGCAGGTTGGAAAGGCTGTCGGAACGCAGATCGCGGCCGCCGACGAAATAGCTGCCCTGCCGCGCGATGGTCAGCGGCCCTTCCATCTGCGCGGCCGCCGGCCACGCCGCCAGCAGCAGCGCCGCGATCATCCTGAACATTGGTTCCACCCTCTTCCGGTTTTGCCCATCATCGGCATGCTGGCCGCCTTGAAGCAAGCGGAGGCCACGATGGCCGATCTTCCCGGCGGCATGCCGCCTATCACGCGCAGCACCCTGGGCTATGGCGAGAACCCGCCCGACCTGGCCTGGCCCGGGGGGGCGAAGCTCGCGCTCAGCTTCGTGGTGAATGTCGAGGAAGGGGCGGAGATGAACCGCAACTCCGGCGATGAGCGCAACGAAAGCCGCTTCGAGGCGAATGAGGAAGTCGTTGGCCACCCCGACCCCTGCATGGAGACGCATTTCGACTACGGCGCGAAGGTCGGGCTGTGGCGGATCCTTGACGTCTTCGAGAAACACCGGGCGCTGGCCACCTTTTCATCCTGTGGCCGCGCGATCGCCCACGGCCCGCACCTCGCCGCCGCGCCGCATGCCCGCGGCCATGAGGTGAGCTGCCATGGTTGGCGCTGGGAGCGTCATGCCGGCATGGCCGAGGACACCGAACGCGCCGTCATCGCCGCCACCTCGCGCGCGATCCGGGACGCCACCGGAGAGGCCCCGGTGGGCTGGCACACCCGCAGCGCGCCGAGCGTGAACACCCGCCGCCTGCTGCGCGAGCATGGCGGCTTTCTCTATGACAGCGATGATTACGGCGATGAGCTGCCCAGGCTGCATGCGCCCGAGGGGGAAAAGCCCCATGTCATCCTGCCCTATTGCTTCGACACCAACGACATGCGCTTCGCCCCCGGCCAGGCCTTCGTCATGGGCTCGGATTTTTCCCGGTATTGCCTCGACGCGGTGGATTGGCTGCTGGCGGAAAAACGCAGCCGCATGCTCAGCATCGGCCTGCATCTGCGGATCATCGGCCGGCCGGGGCGGATCGGCGCGCTGGACGCCATCCTGGAGCGTGTGGCGCGCGACCCGCGGATCTGGGTGGCACGCCGACGGGACATCGCCGCCCATGCCCTGGGGCAATTGGCGGGTTGATCAGGGCCCAGCGCGTTCAATGCGCGTCAGCACGCCATGCACGCGGCCAAACCAGCGCGTTGTCAGTTCCAGGCGCAGCGGTACCGGCGGCGCATGCTCCACCGGGCGGGCGATCCAGACCGTGGTCACGACCGGCTGGCGGGCACGGTCGACATCCTGATCGGTGCGCCAGCCCGCCAGCAGGATACTCTCCAGCTCGCAGCGCAGGCTCATGCCCTGCATGCCCTCGCCCCAGACATTGGGCACTTCCTCCGCTCGGATGGTGCGGACCTGGACCTGGGTCAGGCGGCGGGCATCGTACAGGCGTGCGGTGGCCTCGCATTGATTGGTCTGGGCGACGATGCGGGACAGCTGGGCGACGGCTGAGAGCACATCGATCGCGCCCGGCAGGTGTTCGCGCGGGATCTCCTCGCGCGCTTCGGAGGCGTTGCTGGGCAGGAGCTGGCCAATGCGGGGCGTGCCGTCGGGCCCGAAATCCATTTCCGCCAGGCGGCCCTGGCCACGGAAGGTGCCCTGCAACCGGAAGCGTTGCGGCCTGGGGGTATCGCCCATCCAACGGCCGGTGATGCTGCTGGTCTGCTCGCTGCGGGCAAAGATGCTGACAACCCCGCGCGAGCGGCTGCGGGTCTCCAGCCGGTATTGCGGACCATCGATATCGAAGGTGATCTCTGCCTCCAGCACACGCAGGCCAGCGACATGGAATTCGTAGGTCGCCGTCCAGGGTACGGCGCGGGCCGGGCCGGCCTGGGTGAGCATCAGGGCGAGACAAGCCAGCATGACGGCGCGGTTGATCATCTTCTCCTATGTTCATCCTGCGACGAGCAGTTCAAGTCCCCCTTTTGTCCCCTGCTTGACAGTTGCGCGGCGGAGCAGCATACCGCGCCCCTCCGCAGGGCTTTTGCCCAGCGTGGGCGCGTAGCTCAGCGGTAGAGCACTGCCTTCACACGGCAGGGGTCACAGGTTCAATCCCTGTCGCGCCCACCAGATTTTCACATATTCGGCAGACGCGGGTAACAGCAGCCGGGGCAGACGCCCAATCATCGCCGCCTGCGGCAATCCGTTTCCATGGCACGGCCTCACGCCAGAGACACCAAGGCCAAAGCGTCAGGCATGGGATCGGGGATGTTTCGCACCCTGAACAGAAAGGCGGACGCCCTTCGAGGGCCAGCCCCGCCCCTACCCCTGCGCCGAGCGAAGCGCCGCCACCTCGGCGCGAAGGCCGCGGATTTCAGCCAGCAGGGTTTTCATGTCGGGCTGGGATTCATCAACCGGCACGTCGCGCAGCGACTGAATGCTCTCCACGATCACGCCGATGAACAGATTGAGCACCACGAAGGTGGAGATGATGATGAACGGCATGAAGAAGACCAGCGCATAGGGTTGCGCCTCCATCGCCGGCTTCACGATATTGGCCCAATCATCCAGCGTCATGAGCTGGAACAGGGTGAACAGGCTGGCGCCCAGGGTGCCGAACTGTTCCTCCATCGCCCCGCCGAAAATCTTCGTTGCCATCACCGCGCAGACGTAGAACAGCAGCCCCATCAGCAGCACGATGCTGCCCATGCCGGGCAATGCCGCCAGCATCGCCTCCACCACATTGCGCAGGGAGGGAATGACCGAGATCAGCCGCAGCACCCGCAGCACCCGCAGGGCGCGCAGCACCGACAGCGTGCCCGAGGCCGGCATCCAGGCGATGGCCACCACCACCAGGTCGAAGATGCCCCATGGATCGCGGAAGAAGGCGCCGCGGAAGGCATAGATGCGCAAGGCAAGTTCGGCGGTGAAGATCATCAGCAACGCGGCGTCCATGCCGTGCAGCACAGGTCCGATGGCCTGCATCACGCTGTCCGAGGTCTCGAGCCCCAGGGTGACGGCGTTGAGCAGGATGAGGCCGATGATCACCCGCTGGAAGGCCCCGCCCGAGACCAGGCGGGCGGCGCGGGCGCGAAGGCTGGCTTCGCTGATGAGGCCTTGCGGCATGAGCTGTTCCTGAAGGGTTGGTTGCGGCGACGCCATGCCGTTTCACCCTGCCAGATGCAAGGGGGACGGGCGGCGGGGTGGCCGGGCCGGGCGGCGCATCCAGCTGCCGGCACCACCTCCGATCGGCCCCTGCCATCCAGTTGCGGTTTGGCGCGATAAGGCCATCGGCTGCGCCCGCGGGAAAAGCCTACATCGTGCCCACGAAATCGGGTTAATCCCAATTCCAATTGCTGCTGCCAGAAAAAGGACCGCCCATGACCCGAGAAGACATCACCGCCTGGGCCCTCTCCACCGGCTGGCGCATCATCGGCGGCCATCCCAGCCTGTCCAAGCCGCAGAAACCCAGCGACGCCATCATCCGCCTCAACCTCAAGGCCACCGTCGCCCAGGTCGAGATCCGCAAACCCTCGGGCAAGTGGGAGAAGGTCGCCTCTGCCAGCTACCCCGCCATCACCCCGGGCGAGGAAGGCGCGCCGCCGGCCGGCCTGGGGCTCGACCGCATTCCCAGCCTGGGGCGCCTCATGCAGGACAATCGGGACGCCATGGTGTTTCGCTGAGCCGCCCCGGCCACCGCGTTGACCTCGCCCCCCCCATGCGCCATGCCCCCCTCCATGACCGCCGACCCAGAATTCCGCATCCAGAAAGCCTGGCCCATCGAGGAAGCGGGCAAACTCGCCGACCGTCTGGCCAAACAAGGCAAGACGCATGCGCTGTTCCAGACCGGCTATGGCCCCTCCGGCCTGCCGCATATCGGCACCTTTGGTGAGGTCGCACGCACCTCCTGGGTCCGCCACGCATTCACGGTGATGACGGGCCTGCCCTCACGTCTGCTCGCCTTCAGCGATGACATGGACGGGCTGCGCAAGGCGCCGGACAACGTGCCGAACCGGGAATTGCTGCTGGCCAATCTCGGCAAGCCGCTGACCAAAATCCCCGATCCCTTCGGCACCCATGCCAGCTTCGGCGCGCACAACAACGCCCGGCTGCGCGCCTTCCTCGACGCCTTCGGCTTCGACTACGAATTCGCCTCCAGCACCGATTACTACAGCGAGGGCCGCTTCGATGCGGCACTGCTGCGCATGGCCGAAAAGCACGAGGAAATCCGCGCCATCATCCTCCCCACCCTCGGGCCGGACCGGCGCGCCACCTATTCCCCCTTCCTGCCGATTCACCCCGTCACCGGCGTGGTCATGCAGGTGCCGATGGAGGAGGTGCGGGTCGATGGCACCCTGGTCTGGAAGGATGAGGAAGGCCGGCGGTTTGAAACCCCCGTCACCGCCGGGCATTGCAAGGCGCAGTGGAAGGCCGATTGGGCGCTTCGTTGGTACGCGCTGGGGGTGGATTATGAGATGTCGGGCAAGGACCTCATCGACAGCGTTCGCCTCTCCTCGGCGATCTGCCGGGCGCTGGGCGCCGAGCCGCCGGTGAGCCTCACCTATGAGCTGTTCCTGGACGAGACCGGCCAGAAGATCAGCAAGTCCAAGGGCAATGGCCTGACCATCGACGAATGGCTGCGCTATGCGCCGCCCGAGAGCCTCGGCCAGTTCATGTACAACCAGCCCACCCGCGCCAAGCGGCTGTATTTCGATGTGATTCCCCGCGCGGTGGATGAGTATCTGCAGAATGTCGAGCGCGGCCACGCCACGCCCATGCCGGAGCGCGCCGCCAACCCGGCCTGGCACATCCATGCCGGCCATATCCCGCAATCCGCGCATAGCCCGCTGTCGTTCCAGACGCTGCTCAACCTCGCCGCCGTGAGCGCCGCCGAAACGCCCGCCGATCTCTGGGCCTTCGTGCGCAATTACGCGCCTGACACCGCGCCCGAGAGCCACCCCTTCCTCGACGTGCTGGTCGCCCGCGCGGTGGCCTATTGCGAGGATTTCGTCCGCCCGCACCTCAAGCCGCGCTCTGCCACCGCCGAGGAACGCGCCGGCCTGGAAGACCTCATCATCCGCCTCGAAGCCCAGGCCGCCGCCATCGACGCGATGCCCCCCGGGGCTGACCGGGCCAAGGCCATCCAGGACATCATCTATGATGCTGGCCGGCGCGAACCCTTCGCCGTGCCCAACAAGGATGGCTCGATGGGCGTGGGCCGCGCCTGGTTCAACGCGCTCTACCAGGTGCTGCTGGGCGCCGATGAGGGGCCGCGCTTCGGCTCTGTCGTCGCCGCCTATGGCATCCCGCGCAGCGTCGCCGTCATCCGGGCGGCCCTGGCACGGTGACAAGCGCCCGCGCATGATCGCTTTCCTCAAGCGCTACGGCGCGACGATTTTCGGCGTCGTCCTGCTGGCCGGCGCGATCTATGTCGTGCAGCGCGAATTCCGCGGTCTCTCGGTCGCCCAGGTGCGCGACGCGATGGGCGCCATCTCGCACCGCGCGCTCTGGCTCGCGGGCGGCTGCACCATCGCAGCCTACGCGGTGCTGGCGGTCTATGACCGGCTGGGCTCGCTTTATGCCGGCAAGCCGGCGAGTTGGGCCCGCTCGCTGATGGCGAGCTTCTGCGGCTATTCGCTGGCCCATAACCTGGGCTTCGCCGCGGTCTCGGGGGCCGCGGTGCGGTTTCGCTTCTACTCCGCCTGGGGCTATTCCGCCGTCGAGATCGCCAAGGTCATCGGCTTCACCTCGCTCACCTTCGGCCTGGGCGGCATGGCATTGGCCGGCCTCGTACTGGTGGTGGAACCGGAGGTGGTGCCCTGGCTCGGCAACCACATGCCGCGCTGGGCCCTGCAGGCGCTGGCGGTGCCGCTCTGGGGCATCGTCCTGGCCTATGTCGTGCTCAGCCGCTTCTTCCGCACCATCACCGTCTTCCGCCACGAGATCGAACTGCCCGGCCTGAAGATGGCCCTGGCGCAAACCGTGCTCGCGACCGTGGATGTCGCCGTCACCGCCGCCATCTTCTACATTCTGCTGCCCCCGGCCGAGGGGCTGACCTTCGTGCGCTTCGTGGGCATTTATCTGGCGGCCTATGCGTTGGGGATCTTTGCCAGCGTCCCCGGCGGCCTGGGCGTCTTCGACAGTGCCATCCTCATCGGCCTATCGCCCTATATGGGCCCGGCCGATGTGATCGGAGCACTGCTGGTCTTCCGGCTGTACTATTACATCGTGCCGCTGTTCATCGCGGGCCTGCTCTTCGCCGGCTTTGAGCTCAGCCAGCGCCGCGCCGTGCTGGCCCGCTTCACCGCCGTCACACAGGGCTCCGAGGCGCTGGAGGCACCGGCGATGGCCGGCCTCGTCGCGATCCTGGGCGCGCTGCTGATCTTCATCGGGGCGCTGCCGGCCTCGGGCGGGTTGATGACGATCTGGGGCAGCTATTCGCTCGCCGCCGCTTCGCAATTCGCAGCCTCCGTGCTGGGCTCGGCCTTGCTGGTGCTGGCCTATGGGCTGGCGCGGCGGCTCGCCATCGGCTGGAGGCTGGCGGTGGCGCTGCTGCTGCTGGGTGGCCTCACCGTCTGGCTGCGCGGCGAGGCCTGGTTCGCCTGGGCTCCGTTCCCCGCCGTCGCCACGCTGCTGCTCACGATGCGCCCCAGCTTCTACCGCCGCTCCCGCCTCTGGGCGGAGCCGCTGAGCCCCGAGGCGCTGGTGCCGCTTGGCGCGGCCGCCTTCTGCGGCATCACCCTGGCGCTGGTCGGCCACCGGGTCGAGGTGCAGGACAACTCCTGGTGGGAGGTCGTCTTCGCCGCCGACGCGCCCAATGCGCTGCGCTTCACCGTGGGGCTGACGGCGGTGCTGCTGCTGGTGGGCCTCGCCCGCCTGCTGCGCCCCGCCCGGATACGCCCCCTGGCCTATGATGATGCGAGCCGCGCCATGCTCTCGGCCTGGCGCGGCACCACACCGGCCAGCGCCGATGGTGTGCTGCTGGGCGAGGCGGGGCGTGCCGGCATGGCCTTCACCCGCCGCCCGCCGGTCTGGCTGGCGCATGGCGACCCTTCGGGCGATCTGGGCGACCGGGTCAGCGCGATCTGGCGCTTCCGCGATGCTTGCGAGCGCGCCGGCGTGCGCCCGGCCTTCTGGGATGTCGGGCCGGAATGGCTGCGGATCTATGCCGATATCGGCCTGACGGCCGTGCCCATGCCAGGCCATCCCGGCCGCTTCATCGCCTGCCGCGCCGAGCAGGATTTGGACCGGCTGCTCGCCCTGGCGTAGAAGCGGGGCATGAAACGCCGGATCCTCATCAGCGCCGCGCTGGCCATGCCCAGCCTGGCTCTCGCCTTCCCCACCCGCAGCATCCGTATTGTGGTGCCCTTCGCCGCCGGGGGCGCCGCGGACAGCGCCGCCCGCACCATTTTTCCCCGCGTCGCCGAACGGCTCGGGCAGCCCGTGGTGGTGGAGAACCGCACCGGGGCCGGCGGGTCGCTCGGCGGCTACGAGGTCGCCCGCGCGCCGGCCGATGGGCATACGCTGCTCTTCGATGCCAGCTCGCACCTCGTGAACCCGCATGTCATCCGCAACCTGCCCTTCGACTACGCCACGGCCTTCGCGCCGATTTCCCAGGTGGTGACCTTCCCGCAGGTGCTGGCGGTGAAGGCCGATCTGCCAGCGGATTCGCTCGCCGCCTTCATCAACCTCGCCCGCGCCAGGCCGGGGCAGCTTTCGGTCGGCACCCAGGGCAATGCCACGGCCGGGCATCTCGGCCTCGTCCAGTTCAGCCGGGCCGCGGGCATCGAAGTGACCCACGCGCCCTATCGCGGCGGTGCCGATGCGGCGCGGGACCTCGCGGCCGGCGCGCTCGATGCGGTCTTCATCACCATGCTCTCGGCCCGGCCGATCGTGGACAGTGGCCGCGCCCGCTTCCTCGCCGTCGCCAATGCCAACCGCACCACGCTGCGCCCCCTGGTGCCGAGTTTTGCGGAGAGCGGCCTGCCGGGGGTTGCGATCTCCGAATGGGCCAGCCTCTTTGCACCGGCCGGAACGCCGGATGCGGTTGTGCTGGCCCTGTTCGGCGCGGTGCGGGAGGTGCTGGCGCTGGCCGAGGTGCGGGAGCGCCTGGTCGGACTGGGCGCCGAGCCCGTGGGCAGCAGCCCTGAGGTGTTTGCCCGTTTCGTCACCGAGGGACGGGCCGAAATGGCCCGGGTCGTGCGGGAAGCGAATATTCGTCTTGATTAGGCGCGATTTCCTCCTCGCCGTCGCCGGCACCGCCCTGCCGCCGCCGGAGGAGTTTTCCGGGCTGGAGGGCCAGCCGGTGCTGGCGCTGGCTATACATCCCGCGGTGTTTCCGCGGCTGCGGGTGATGTCGGCGGGGCGGCAGCGCGTGGTGAGCGACACACTGCGTGGCCGTGGCCCCGGGCTGGGATGGCATGAGGGCTGGCTGCATGGTTGGGCGGGCACGGCGGAGGCCCGGGTCTTCCTGGCCTATGAGCCGAGCGCCGAGCAGCTCGCGCTGATGTTGTGGCAGGATGGCCGGCCCAGCCTGTTCATCCCGCCGCGCTTCGCCCCCTGGCCAGAAGCGCTGCGCCTGCCGCTGCGCGGGTTCAATCCGGAGCTTGAGGCGCAATTGCGCTGGGGCCCGTGAAGCGCCGGGACTCGTGTGTGAACGGACAAATTCCTCCTTCAGCCGGGGGATGCCATCGGGTGTGAATCACACAAGCACGGCGTTGGGTTTATTTTCCGAAAAGCGCCAGCTTGAATTGTCTCAATTCCGTGGAATCGGCCGCGGCTTGCCGGCCTCATCGACGGCGACGAAGGTGAATTCGGCCGCCGTCACCTTGATCCGCTCGCCCCGCCCCTCGCGCAGCACCCAGACCTCGACATCGAGGGTGACGGAGCTTCGGCCGAGGCGCTTCACATCGGCGTAGAAGCACACCGTATCGCCCACCTTCACCGGTGCGATGAACACCATAGAGGTGACGGCGACGGTCACCGCCGGCCCATCCACGATGCGGGTGGTGGCCATGGAGGCGGCGGCATCCATGGAGGCCATGATCCAGCCGCCGAAGACATTGCCGGCGGGGTTGGAATGGGCGGGCATGGCGAGGTGCCGGGCGGCCAATTCGCCGCGCGGTGCGATCTCTGTGTGGTCACGTGATGCTGTCGTGTCGATTTGCATGTGAGGGCTCCTTGCGGTGAGGAACGCTCTCCCGGCGGTTTATGTTGCAGCGCAGCATGGCGGATTCAACCCGTGTCGGCAGGGCGGGGTTCCATGGTGATGCCCAGCGTCCCCAGGCATGCCGCGCAGCCGTCAAGCCCGTGCGCGACCAAGGGATGGGCGAAGGCGACGCCGGGCGTCACCGCGAAGCACACTGCCGGGCCATGCAAGAAGCCGAAGAAGGCGATCCAGTCGCCTTAGACCATGCTGCGTTCACATGCGTTCACTGCGCATGGTCTAGCCGTTGCTGAGAGATGATTCAGCGTGTTCGGCGATTCCGCCTCAACGCATC